>Ga0075471_10000746_pt1 | contig 20217 bp, 16 predicted proteins | sample DEB19_08_DNA_2_FD_74787 | JGI IMG/M metagenome (GOLD analysis project Ga0075471, IMG submission 74787) | Aqueous microbial communities from the Delaware River and Bay under freshwater to marine salinity gradient to study organic matter... | ecosystem: Environmental > Aquatic > Marine > Coastal ... | reverse complement strand
CGGCGACCACCTCTGGGTCCACCAGCCGGCCGACCGGCAGGTGCTGCGCGCGCCGTTGCGCGAGGCCTTCGAGTCGCGCACGCCGGTGTCGTTCCTGCTCGGGGTCGCGAGCGTCGAGAAGGACTTCGTGCCGACGCTGCTGGCGCCCGCCGTGGACGGCTCGGTCCGCCTCCGGCTCGTCCCGAAGGACGATCCGCAGGGCGCGCTCGGCACGCTCGAACTCGAGCTCGATCCCGTGACATTCGACATCCGCGCCGCTATCATCTTCGACCCGATCGGGAACTCCACGCGCGTCGTCCTGCGCAACCTCGTGCGCAACCAGCCGCTCGACCCGGCGCTCTTCCGCTTCGAGCTGCCGGCCGGGACCGACGTCATCGAGGCACCCGGGCGCTGATCGCCCGACCGGGTCGGGGGGAGGACATCGATGCCGTCGTTCGACGTGGTCTCGAAGGTGGACATGCAGGAGGTCCAGAACGCGCTCCAGCAGACGCGCAAGGAGATCCTGCAGCGCTACGACTTCAAGGGCTCGAAGACCGAGATCGAGCAGGACAAGGACGGAGCGATCCAGGTCCACTCCGACGACGACTTCAAGGTGAAGGCGGTGGTCGAGGTGCTGCGCGCGAAGTTCGCGAAGCGCGGCATCGATCTCAAGTCCCTCGACTACGGCAAGATCGAGCCGGCCGCGGGCGGTACCGCCCGGCAGACGATCAAGGTCCTCCAGGGGCTCGACACCGACGCCGCGCGCGAGGTCGTGAAGCTCATCAAGGAGACGAAGATCAAGGTCCAGGCGCAGGTGCAGGACGACCAGGTGCGCGTGACCGGCAAGCAGCGCGACGATCTCCAGCAGGTCATCTCGGCGCTGCGGGCGGCCGACTACAAGCGGCCGCTCCAGTTCGTCAACATGCGGGACTGATGGGGGCGGAACGCGCCGACGTCGGCGGCAAGCGGGTCCACTTCCTCTCGCTCGGCTGCCCGAAGAACCTCGTCGACGGCGAGGTCATGCAGGGGCTGCTCGTCCGAGAGGGGCATCGCCTCGTCCTCGACCCGGCGGACGCCGACGTGCTGGTCGTCAACACCTGCGCCTTCATCGACGAGGCGAAGGAGGAGTCGATCGACGCGATCCTCGAACTCGCCCGGCACAAGCAGGCCGGGCGGGCGAGCCGGCTCGTCGTGACCGGCTGCCTCGCCGAGCGCTTCGGCACCTCGCTGCGCGAGAGCATCCCGGAGGTCGACGTGTTCGTCGGCACCGGCGACTTCATGGACCTGCCGCGCCTGCTCGACGCGCCGGGCGAGCGGCCGGCCTACGTCGGCGCGCAGCACGTGCTGCCGCCCGCCGACGCGCCGCGCGTGCAGTCGACGCCGTTCTACACCTCGTTCCTGAAGATCGCCGAGGGCTGCAACCGCACCTGCGCCTTCTGCATCATCCCGAAGATCCGCGGGCGCCAGGAGAGCCGAGACGTCGCCTCGCTCGTCGAGGAGGCGCGCCGGCTCGCCGGTTCGGGCGTGCGGGAACTCTGCCTGATCGCGCAGGACCTCACGAGCTACGGCCACGACCGCGAGGACGGGGCCGACCTGCGCCGCCTGCTCGAAGCGCTGCTCCGGGTCGAGGGCATCGACTGGTTCCGCCTGCTCTACCTCTACCCGCAGCACGTCGACGATGCGCTCCTGCGGCTCGTCGCCCGCGAGGAGCGCATCTGCTCCTACCTCGACATGCCGCTCCAGCATGCGAGCGACTCGATGCTGCGCCTCATGCGACGAGGGCGGGCGGGGGCGGGTGGCCGGCTCCGCGACCTGGTCGGGCGGATCCGCGAGACCGTACCGGGCGTCGTGCTGCGCTCCTCCTTCATCGTGGGCTTCCCCGGCGAGACCGACGCCGACTTCGAGGAGCTGCTCGGCTTCCTCGACGAGATGCGCTTCGAGCGGGTCGGCGTGTTCCGCTACTCGCAGGAGGAGGGGACGGCCGCCGCCGAGCTCCCCGGCCAGGTCGACGAGGCCACCAAGGAGTCCCGGCGCCGGCGCGCGATGCGCCTGCAGGCCCGCATCTCCCGGGAGCGCAACCTGCTCCAGCTCGGCGAGACGCTGCCGGTGCTGGTCTGCGGCCGCCTCGACAACGGCCGGTGGTACGGGCGCACCCAGGGGCAGGCGGCCGACATCGACGGGGTCACCCTGCTCGCGCGCTCGCCGGTCCTCGAGGAAGGCCGCATCCTGCCGGTGCGCATCACGCGGACCAGCACCTACGACCTCGAGGGCACGGTCGCGGGCGGCGAAGACGCCTGACCCGGACGGCCGGCACCGCGCGGAAGCGCCCGGCCCCGTCCCCGTGCCGGACGCCGCCCGGGAGCCCGATTGACACGGCTTCGGGCCACGCCTAGCCTCGCGACCCCATGGCAGCGAGTTCTTCATCTCGTGGCGGCGGCAAGAAGGTCCTTCGAAAGACGTTCCTGAAGACCGCCAAGACCTCCCTTCTCCAGATGCGCGAGCAGGTACTCGAAGGCATCGAGCACGACGCCCAGTACAATCGCGAGGGCACCAAGGACGAAGGCATGGACGCCTACGACCTCGCGAGCGAGGAGCGGGACCGGGACATCAGCCTGATCCTCTCCGACCGCGATCGCCTGAAGCTGCAGGCGATCGACGACGCGCTCGAGCGGATCAAGCAGGGCAGTTACGGCCTCTGCGAGGTCTGCGAACTCGACATCGCCGAGGAGCGACTGAAGGCGCTGCCGTTCACCCGGCTCTGCATCAGCTGCCAGTCCGACCAGGAGCGCGAGGCGAAGCAGATGCGGCGCCCCGACGACGAGCGCGGGCTGCGCCGCTTCGCGGTCGGCGAGTCCGACGAAGAGAACGGCTGAGCCGCCCCGGGGCGGGCCCCGGAGCCCGCTCCGCAGGTCGCGGGACGCGCGCGAGATCTTCGACGCGGCGGTCGCGGGAGTCGACCCCGAGAGGCTCGTTCGGCGCTGGCTCGCGGGCGTGCTGCGCCCGGGCCGCCGGGCCGCCGGCGGCCCGGCGCCGCGACGCGATCCCGTCGGCCGCGCCGACTCGTCCCCCGGGCCCTGGATCGCGGGGGCCGGCAAGGCGGCGGTGGCGATGGCCCGGGGAGCCGCGGCGGCGATTCCCGGCGCGCGCGGCGTCGTCGTGGCACCCGCGCTCCCCGGCCCGGGCGGCGGGCGCGCGTCTCGGGTCGGCGGGATCGTCGTTCTGCGCGGCGACCACCCGGTGCCCGGGCCGCGCAGCTTCGCGTCGACCCGGCGGCTCGTCGCCGCGCTCCGACGCCGTCCCGCGACCGAGCCGGTCCTGCTGCTGCTGAGCGGCGGTGCGTCCGCTCTCCTGTCGATGCCGCCGGTCGGCATCCGTGCCGCGGAGAAGGCGCGCCTGCAGCGCCTGCTGTTCCGATCCGGGCTTCCGATCGCGTCGCTGAACGGGGTGCGCAAGCACGTCTCCGCGGTGAAGGGCGGCGGGCTCGCGCGAATCGCGGCCCCGCGCCCGGTGTGGACGCTCGCCGTGTCCGACGTGGTCGGCGACGACCCCGCGACGATCGGCTCGGGGCCCGCGGTCGCCGACCCCACGACCTTCGCGCAGGCGCTCGAATGGCTGCTCTCCGCGGTCCCGCGCGCCGCCGTGCCGGCCGCGGTCCTGCGTCGCCTGGAGCGCGGTGTGGCCGGCCGCGTGGTCGAGACGCCGAAGCCCGGCGACGCGCTGCTGGCCCGGGCGCGGGCCTTCGTGCTCGCGTCGAACGCGGCCGCGCTCTCGGCTGCCGGCCGTCGTGCACGCGCACTCGGCTACGTGGTGCGACGCCTGCGCACGCCCATCGAGGGAGAGGCTCGCGAGGTCGCGGCCCGCATCGTGGCGTCGTTGCCGGTCCGTCCCGACCGCCCGACCTGCGTGCTGGCGGGAGGCGAGAGCGTGGTCGCGGTGCGCGGCGGCGGCGGTCTCGGCGGTCGCAGCCAGGAACTCGCGCTCGCGGCGGCGCCGCTCCTCGCGGGCACCGGCTGGACGCTGCTCGCGGCGGGCACCGACGGCATCGACGGCCCGACTCCTGCCGCCGGCGCGATCGTCGACGGCGCGACGCTGCGCCGCGCGAGCCGCGGCGCGGTCGCGCGCGCTCTCGCGGCGCACGACTCGCACCGCTTCTTCCGACGCCACGGCGGACTCGTGGTCACCGGGCCGACCGGCACCAACGTGATGGACGTGGTGGTGGCGCTCCACCCGGGCATGCGCTCGACCGTACGCCGCCGACACCCGTCCCCCGGAACGGGCGCTCGCGGCGGCGCGCCCCGTCGCCGCTGACGCGCGCGCTCGGCGCGGAATCCCGGCCGCGCGTCCCTCGCGGCGCGTGCGGCTCGTCGTTGGCCGCAGCGATTCCCCCGTGGTAGCGCCGACGTCATGGCGACGCGCGCGAAGAAGACGAAGGGAGAGTCCGGGCCGGCGGTCGGCCGGCGACGCTCGCCGGTTCGGGCGAGCGGGCGCGGGCGCCGGGCCCCTCATCGCGTGACGCTCATCCCGGGCGACGGCATCGGCCCGGAGGTCGTGGCGGCGGCGGTGCGCGTCGTCGAGGCGACGGGCGTGGCCGTCGAGTGGGACCGCCAGCGCGCCGGGCGGGAGGCGCTGCTCGAGGACGGCACGCCGATCCCCGAGGCGCTCGTCCAGTCGATCCGCCGCAACCGGGTCGCCCTGAAGGGGCCGCTCGCGACCCAGGTCGGCGAGGGCTTCCGCAGCGTGAACGTGGCGCTGCGCAAGACCTTCGACCTCTACGCGAACCTGCGCCCGATGCGCAGCATTCCCGGGGTCGCGTCGCGCTACCGGGACGTCGACCTGGTCGTCGTGCGCGAGAACACCGAGAGCCTCTACTCGGGGATCGAGCACCAGATCGCGCCCGGCGTCGTCGAGAGCGTGAAGGTCATCACGGCGCGCGCCTCGACGCGCATCGCCGAGTTCGCGTTCCGCTTCGCCCGTGAACACGGGCGCCGCAAGGTGACCGCGATCCACAAGGCGAACATCATGAAGCTCTCCGACGGGCTCTTCCTCGACTGCGCCCGTCGCGTCGCGAAGCGCCACCCGGGAATCGCCTACGACGAGATGATCGTCGACAACGCCTGCATGCAGCTGGTGCTCGACCCCGGGCAGTTCGACGTGCTGCTGCTCGAGAACCTCTACGGCGACATCGTGTCCGACCTCTGCGCCGGGCTGATCGGCGGCCTCGGCGTGAGCCCGTCGGCGAACCTGGGCGGGCGCTGCGCGATCTTCGAGGCGGTGCACGGCACCGCCCCGGACATCGCGGGCCGCAACAAGGCGAACCCGCTCGCCGTCATCCTCTCCTCGGCGCTCCTGCTCGAGCGCCTCGGCGAGGACGACGCGGCTCGCCGGGTACGCTCCGCGGTGCTCGCGGCGACGACCGGCCGGGGGGGCCGCACGGCGGACCTGGGCGGCCGCGCGACCACCGAGGGGGTGGCGGACGCGATCATCGCCAGGCTCGGGAAGCCTGCGCGCCGCGGGCGCCGCGCTGCGTCATCGACCGCCCCGCCGCCGTCCCGTCGCCGGTGACGCGGCGCTCCGGAACGACGTTCGCTCCCGAAATCGTTGACGTGGGCCCCCCGCCGGCATAAGAGACGGTCTCCCGGGCGGTCCGCCTCGTGCGGTCCGGCGCCGGATCCGACGTCCGGATCCGCGGAAGAAGCTCCACTCGATGACCGACGCTGCACTCGATCGCAGGGCGATCGCGGAAATCGCCGAGGACTACGGTCTCGGCAAACTCGCCGCCGTGGCGCCCGCGCCGCCCGCCTGGTGCCGCCAGCCGCGCTCGACGAGGCACATCCTCCTCGAAGCCGGCCGGGGCAAGTCGATCCTGCGCTTCGACGGGGGCCGGGGGGAGATCGAGCTCAAGCGCGAGGTCGACCTCCTGCTCTTCCTGCGCAAACACGATTTTCCGTGCCCGCAGCCGATCGCCGACCGCAAGAGCCGCCTCTACCGCGACTACGCGGGCCAGAGCCTGATCGCGTTCAAGCACATCGACGGCCGACAGGTCGACGCGGTCCGGCTCACGAACACGCAGATCGAGGACATCGGCCGCGTACTCGGCGAGCTCCACGTCATCGGGAAGGGCTACAAGAAGGGCGTCGACAACCGCTTCGGCTTCGAGAGCATCGCAGCGACCTGGTCCGAGGCGCGCCACGGGCTGCCTTCCTACTTCAAGAAGATCGTCCGCACGCTCGACGAGGAGATCGAGTACCTCGGCAACTACCTCGAGACGAAGTTGCCGCGGGGCGTGATCCACGGCGAGCTGAACGCCGGCAGCCTGCTGCTGAAAGGCGACAAGGTCGTCGGCATCCTCGACTTCGAGATGGGATTCCGGGGCCGCTTCATCTTCGACGTCGCGACGGCGGTGAACGCGTTCTGCTTCGTCGACGGCAAGTACGAGCTGAAGCGCTTCGAGGCGCTCATCGCCGGCTACGAGTCGACGCGGACCCTCTCGCTCGCCGAGTGGGATGCCTTCCCGAACGAACTCCGCTTCTCCGCGCTCCGCCTCACCGTCGCGCGTCTCGCCCAGGTCATGGCCATGCCGGGCGCCCAGCGCGGGCTGGCCGCGATCACCGAGGGCCGCGTCGAGGAGGCCCCCGTGCTCGACGGGCCGGACTCCGAGGAGCAGCGGGCCGCCGTGCGGGGCTTCAAGGACCACCTCGACCGCCTGTGCGTGCTCCGCCGCGAGCGCGACGGCGGGATGGAGCCGATGCTGCTCGCGATGGCGACCGGCTACGACTACCGGCGCTACCAGAAGGTGAAGCAGGTCGAGAAGCGGCCCGCGAAGTAGGAGGCCGCAACATGGAAGTCCACGTCCGTGCCATGCTCGAGGCGCTCGGGGAGGACCCGGCGCGCGAGGGGCTCCTGAAGACCCCCGACCGCGTCGCCCGCGCCATGCGCGAGATGACCCGCGGCTACTCCCAGGATCCCGAGGCGATCGTCCGGGGAGCCCTCTTCACCGAGGACTACTCCGAGATGATCGTGATGAAGGACATCGACTTCTACTCGATGTGCGAGCACCACATGCTGCCGTTCTTCGGCAAGGCGCACATCGCGTACATCCCGAAGGGGAAGATCGTCGGGATCTCGAAGCTCGCGCGCATCGTCGACGTGTTCTCCCGCCGGCTGCAGGTGCAGGAGCGCCTGACGCGGCAGGTCGCCGATCTGCTGATGGACGTGCTGCGCCCCGAGGGAGTGGCCGTCGTCGTCGAGGGCGAGCACCTCTGCATGAGGATGCGCGGGGTCGAGAAGCAGAACTCGTACGTGTCGACGAGTGCCATGCTGGGCGTCTTCCGCGACCACCAGGCGACCCGCGACGAGTTCATGACGCTCATCAACGGCCCCAAGCGCGGCTGACGCCGCGCGGCGTCCCCGCTCCCGGGACGGGTGCATGCCGCGCGCGCCGTCGCGAGGGCCTTCGGCGCGGCCGTTCGAGCCGCACGCGGAGCCCCGCTCCCGGCCGGCGGGGAGCCGGACTCGGCGTCAGTCCCGGCGCGAGCGCAGCAGCAGCACCGAGGCGCCGAAGGCGACGAGCACGAAGAGCCCCATCGCCGCCAGGTCGACCCGCAGGTCGTACAGCGTCGCCTGGCGCAGCAGCGCCGCCCGGAAGCCGCGGCAGAAGTAGGTCAGCGGAAAGAGGTAGGCGATCGGCCGCACCGCCTCGGGCTGGGTCTCGATCGGCGTGAAGGCGCCGGAGAGGACGAAAGCCGGAAGGATGAAGAAGACCGCGAGCTGCACCGCCTGGCTCTGGTTGCGCGACACGATCGAGATCACCTGCCCGACCCCGAGCGAGCCCAGGACGAACGACACGACGAGCGCCGCGACCACCGACAGGTGGCCCGAGAGCGAGACGCCGAAGAGCCACCACGCGAGCAGCATGACGTTCACCGTCACGACGAGCGAGATCAGGAAGTAGGGCAGCAGCTTGCCGACGAAGATCTCGGCCGGGGTGAGCGGGGTCACGGCGAGCTGGTCCATCGTGCCGCGCTCGCGCTCGCGCGCGATCGACGTCGACATGACGATGACCGTGAGGAGCTGGAGGATCAGGCCGATCACGCCCGGCATGACGAAGTTCTGCGTCTTCAGGTCCGGGTTGTAGCGGAGCTCGTGCGCGAGCTCGATCGGCGCGACCTGGTGGAGCCCGTCCTCGGTGGTGCGCGCCTTGCCGTCGCGCACGCGGAGGTTCGCCGCGAGGAAGGAGTTCTGCTGCACCGTGGTCGAGGCGAGCTCGCGCAGGATGGCGGGCGCGGCGAAGGTGTCCGAGGCGTCGACCACGACCCGCACCTTCGCGGGCCGGCCCTGGTCGGCGTCGCGGGTGAGCCCGTCGGGCAGCACGACGAAGGCGGCGATGCGGTCGGTGCGCAGGTCCTCCTCGGCGCGCGCGACGTCGGCCTCGGTCGCGTCGGGGACGACGTCGGGCTTGAAGGTGAGGGATCCCTCGATCGCCTCGACGTACTCGCTGCCGATGCGCCCGCCGTCGCGGTCGAGCACCCGGGTGCGCAGCGCCGTCACCTTCGGGTTCCCGATCGCGTAGCCGAAGAGCACGGTCATGATCGACGGCATGAGAAGCAGGAAGACCAACGTCCGCCGGTCCCGCCACAGGTGCAGGAACTCCTTCAGGGCGAGGTGGTAGACGTTGCGCATCACGCCGCCGTCGCGTGCCCGCGCGCGTAGCCGATGAACAGGTCCTCGAGCGTCGGCTCGAGCGGGTAGACCCGCCGCAGCGGCGCTCCCGCGCCCTCCGCGACCTGGTGCAGGCGCTCGGCCGCGGCCTCCCAGTCGACCGGCTCCTCGAACAGCACGCGCAGTTCGTGGCCGTGGATCGTCACGTCGGAGACGCCCGGCAGGCCGCGCAGCGCGCGCGTCGCCTCGACGACCCGCTGCACCTCCGCGCCGACCAGGCGCTGGCGCAACCGCTCGCGCAGCTTCGCGGGCGGCCCCTGCGCGATCAGGCGACCGCCGAGCATGAAGCCGACGGAATGGCAGCGCTCGGCCTCGTCGAGGTAGTGCGTCGTGACGAAGAGCGAGGTGCCGCCCTCGCAGAGCTCGTAGAGGAAGTCCCACATGCGCTGGCGCTGGCTCGGGTCGACGCCCGCGGTCGGCTCGTCGAGGAAGAGCAGGCGGGGCGAGTGCACGAGCGCGCACGCGAGCGCGAGGCGCTGCTTCCAGCCGCCGGAGAGGGCGCCGGCCTCCGTTCGCCGGATCTCGTCGATGTCGAGCTGCGAGAAGACCTCCGCGAGCCGCCGGTCGGCCTCCCGCCCCTGGATCCCGTAGACGCCGCCGAAGAAGCGGAAGTTCTCCTCCGAGGTGAGGTCGGGGTAGAGCGAGAAGGTCTGCGCCATGTAGCCGGTCGCGCGCTTGATCGCGTCGCGCTCGCGCCGGATGTCGCAGCCGGCGACCCGCGCCGAGCCGCCGGTCGGCTCGAGCAGTCCGCAGAGCATCTTGATGGTCGTCGTCTTTCCCGCGCCGTTGGGCCCGAGAAAGCCGAAGATCTGCCCCCGTTCGACGCGCAGGTCGAGACCCGCCACCGCGTCGAGGTCGCCGAAGCGACGCGAGAGCCCGATCGTCTCGACGGCGGCGTCGTCCGCGCCGCCGGTCTCCCGGCCGCTCAGAACAGCGCCCACCACGGGGTCTTCGTCGGCTGGCGCGGCTCGACGTCGACGTTGAACTTGCGCAGGAGCGAGCCCTGCGCGCGCTCGAGCTGCGTCAGCGAGTCGTTGTAGTCGATGAGCGCCTGGTTCTCGTTCAGGCGGGCGTTCGTGACCTCGTTCTGGAACTTGAGCAGGTCGGTCGTCGTCACCATCCCGACCTCGTAGCGGCGGGTCTGGTTGCGGAGATTCTCCTCGGCGAGTTCGCGTGCGACGCGGGTGGCCTCGACGCGCTTCATGTTGGACGCCACGTCGCCGAGCGACTGTCCGACGTCGAGGGTGACCTCGGAGACGCGCTGGCGGTAGAGGGCCGAGGCCCGCGAACGCTGGACCCGGCTGCGCTCGGCCTGGGCGATCGCCGCGGAGTTCCCGATCGGGATCTCGAGGCGGACGCCGCCGCCGTAGGAGTAGAAGTTGTTGGAGATCAGCCGGCCGAGCGCGTCGCCGTAGGTGCCGCCGTAGATGCTCCGGAAGTTGAGCGGGTCGGTCGCCCGGGTCGGGTCACCGGACAGCGAGTTCACCCCGTAGGATCCGAACGCGTCGAGCTTCGGCATGAGCTGGTTGTCGGCCAGCGCCACGTTCATCTCGTTGGCCTCGACGTTCAGGCGCGCGGCGCGGATCTCGCTGCGTTCGGCCACCGCGGCGTGCAGGATGCGGTCGGCGTCGAACCGGATGCCCTCGGAGGAGGGCCGCTCGACCGGCTCGATCGGCCGGGGCAGCCAGTCGTTGAAGCCCGGCAGGTAGACCAGCTGCTGCAGGACCCGGCTCGCCTGGAAGAGCGCGTTCTCCGCGACGATGACCTCGGCCTCCCGGCGCGCGGCCTCGGCTTCGCTCTCCTTCACGGCGACCGGCGGCAGGACTCCCACCTCGACGCGGGTGCGGTTGTCGCTCACCGTCTGGCGTGCGAGCTCGAGCGCGTCGCGCTTCACCTCGAGCTGGTCGTTCGTGAGCACGACGCGCCAGTAGGCCGTGACCACCCGGGTGATGAAGTTCGCGACCGCGGTCTTGTAGTCCTCGACCGCGGCGTCGGTGGCGGTCTCGGCGAGCGAGATCCGCATCCGCGTGAAGTACAGGCCGAAGCCGCGCAGCAGCGGCTGGTTCAGGGTGATCGTCGGCTCCGGCCGGTACTGCGGTACGAGTCCCTGGAAGTCGGAGTTCGTGATGAAGCGGTTGTTCAGGAAGTCGACCCGGACGGTGGCGCCGGTCGCGAGGTTCTTGCGCGCGAAGAAGTTCCAGTTGAAGTTCGAGAGGCTCAGGGTCTCGGCGCCCGCGAGGGCGTTGGTCGCCGGGGTGACGCGCTTGTCGTAGTTCGTCTCCGCCCCGGTGATCGGGTCGAAGAAGGACTCGGCCTCCAGGATGTTCGTCTCCTGCACGATCGGCAGCAGCGACTGCGCGATGAGCTCGGGGTTGTTCTGGAGCGCCGCCGCGATCGCCTCGCGCAGGGTGAGTCGCGCCGACGCCTGGCCGATCGGCGGCATGTCCGGAAGCGGGGGCGGCCCGGCGGGGGGCGAGAGCTGCTCGCGCCACGCCTTGCCCCAGGTCGGGACCGCGGGTTTCGTCCAGTGCGGCCCGGCGTTCATGCCGGGCCCGGTGACCGGCCCGCTGAACGAGGCCGACGAGCGGGCCGGGCCTCGGCCGGCCGCCCCGCTCGTGATCGCCTTGCGGATCCGGTCGTCGATCGGCGCGTTCGGGCGGTCGGCCGGGTAGGGGAGGGGATCCTTCCAGTCGGCCGGGGGCGCTCCCGGATCACCCTGCGCGGAGACGCCCGCACCCGCGGGTACGACGGCGGCCGGCCTCGCGAGCGGCCTTCCGGCGAGCGCGCGGGTGTCCCGGGAACCGACCGGGATCTCCCCGGGTGCGACCGCCGTCGAGCCCGGGTCGAGCGACGTCTGGGCCGCGGCCGGAGCGACGATCGTGGAGGCGACGGCGAGGGCCGCCGCGACGGCGCGCGCCGCGCGCCGCAGGCGAGCGAAGCCGGCACTCACGACGTTCGGGGTAACGGCGTCGGCCCTCGTTGTCAAAGCGATTCCGTGGACCTGCGCGAGGCGCGGGGTGCGTGCCGCGCGACCGAGCGAGCGCGCGCCCCGCCTCCCGTTTGCGAACCGTCGCCCCACAGGTACGTTGCCGTGCGTCATGGCCTTTCGCCCGCTCAAGAACTACCTCCTGGCGCCCGGTCCGACGGCCGTCCCGGCCGAAGTCCTGCTGCGGATCGCGGCGCCGACGATCCACCACCGCACCCCGCAGTTCGAGCAGGTCGTCGCGGGCGTGCGCGAGCAGCTGAAGGAGGTCTTCCAGACCTCCGGCGACGTGCTCGTGCTCGCGTCCTCGGGAACCGGCGCGATGGAGGCGGGGATCGTGAACACGCTCTCCCCGGGCGACCCGGTGCTGTGCGTGAACGGGGGCAAGTTCGGCGAGCGCTGGATGAAGATGGCGCGGACCTACGGCCTCGACGTCGAGGAACTCCCGGTCGAGTGGGGCCGCGCCGTCGACCCGGCCGCGATCCGCGCGGCTCTCGACCGCAAGCCCTCGACTCGTGCCGTGCTGGTCCAGGCGAGCGAGACTTCGACGACCGTGATGCACCCGGTCCGCGAGATCGCCGAGATCACCCGGGGGCGCGACACGCTGCTCATGGTGGACGGCATCACCGCGGTCGGCGTGACCGACGTGCCGATGGACCGCTGGGGCATCGACGTGCTGGTCTCGGGCTCGCAGAAGGCGTTCATGCTGCCGCCGGGTCTCGCGTTCATCGCGCTCTCCGACCGCGCCTGGGCCGCGGCGGAGAAGGCGAAGCTGCCGCGCTTCTACCTCGACCTGCGCCGCGAGCGGACGAACCTGCACCAGAACACGACCGCCTACACGCCCGCGATCAACCTGATCTACGGCCTCGCGCAGGCGCTCGGCTCGATGCTCGAGGAGGGGCTGCCCTCGATCTTCGCGCGCTGCGACCGCCTCATGCGGGCGACCCGCGCGGGGGCCCTCGCGATGGGGCTCCGGCTGGTCGCGCCCGACGCGCCGAGCCCGGCCGTGACCGGCGTCTTCGTCCCCGAGGGCGTCGACGGGGGCAAGCTCCAGAAGTACCTGCGCAACACGCTCGGCGTGGAGGTCGCGGGGGGGCAGGACCAGTTCAAGGGCCGCGTGCTGCGCATCGCGCACCTCGGTTACACCGGCGACTTCGACACGCTCGTCATGCTGTCGGCGCTCGAGATGGCGCTCTCGCGCTTCGGCGTCGACGTCGAGTTCGGACGCGGCCCGGCCGCCGCGCAGAAGATCATCGCCGAGGCCCTCCCGGCCGCGGCGAAGTCCTGACCCCGGGAAGCGGAGGATCACGATGGCCCATCGCGTCCTGATATCGGAGGCGCTCGCCCCGGAGGCCGCGTCGATCCTGCGCTCCGCGCCGGGCATCGAGGTCGACGAGCGCGGCGTGCTGAAGAAGGAGGAGATCCTCCCGATCATCGGCGACTACGACGCGCTCGTCGTCCGCAGCGGCACCAAGGTGACCGAGGAGGTGATCGCGGCCGGCAAGCGGCTCAAGGTGATCGGGCGCGCCGGCATCGGGGTCGACAACATCGACGTCCCGGCCGCCACCCGCCGCGGCATCGTCGTCATGAACACGCCGGGCGGCAACAACGTCACCACCGCGGAGCTCGCGATCTCGATGATGCTCGCGTCGGCCCGGCACATCCCGCAGGCCAACGCGTCGCTGCGCGCCGGCAAGTGGGAGCGCTCGAAGTTCGTCGGCAGCGAAGTCATGGGCAAGACGCTCGGCGTCGTCGGCCTCGGCAACATCGGCCGGGTCGTCGCCGACCGCGCGAACGGCCTCCACATGAAGGTCGTCGCCTACGACCCCTTCGTGACCGAGCAGACCAAGCCGCTCGCGGTCGAGCTCGTCAGCCTCGACGAGCTCTTCGCCCGCTCCGACTTCATCACGATCCACGTCCCGCTCCTGCCGGAGACGAAGAACCTGGTCGACGCGGCCGCGCTCGCGAAGACGAAGCCCGGGGTGCGCATCGTGAACTGCGCCCGCGGCGGCATCGTGGACGAGAAGGCGCTGGCCGACGCGATCCGCTCCGGCCACGTCGCCGGCGCGGCGCTCGACGTCTTCGCCGAGGAGCCGCCGAAGCCCGACGACCCGCTGGTCGCCCTGCCGCAGGTCGTCGCCACGCCGCACCTCGGCGCCTCGACCGACGAGGCGCAGGTGAACGTCGCGATCGCGATCGCGGAGCAGGTGGTCGCGTTCCTCTCCCGCGGCGCGATCACGGCCGCGGTGAACATGCCCGCGCTCACCCCCGAGCAGCGGGAGGTGATCGCCCCCTTCCTCGCGATCGGCGAGAAGCTGGGCGCGCTCGCGGGGCAGCTCTGCGCGGTCGACAACCCGCCGTGCTCGGGCGCGCCGGTCGAGGTCGCGGTCGAGTACACCGGCGAGGTCGTCGACCAGCCGACGAAGTCGATCACCGCCGCGATCCTGCGCGGGCTGCTCGTGCCGCAGCTCGGCCCCGACCTGAACTACGTGAGCGCGCCGGTGATCGCGCGGGAGCGCGGCATCCACGTCACCGAGACCACCTCGATGCAGCCGAGCGACTACCGCAACCGGATCGCGGTGCGGGTCCGGTTCTCGTCGGGCACGACCCACGAGGTCGCGGGGGCGGTCTTCGGCCGCTCGACGGTGCGGCTCGTGAAGCTCGACGGCTTCTTCCTCGAGGCGGTGCCCGAGGGCTACATCCTCGCGCTCTACAACCGCGACGTCCCCGGCGTCGTCGGGCGCGTCGGCACGCTGCTCGGCCGCCACCAGGTGAACATCTCGGCCCTCGAGCTCGGGCGCGAGCGCAGCGGCGGCCAGGCGGTCTCGCTCTTCCACGTCGACGACCCGGTGCCGGCCGAGGTCCTCGCCGAGCTGCGGCAGGCTCCCGAGATCATCTCGGCGGCGCTGCTGCGCCTCTGAGGGCGGCGTGTCGTCGCTCGTCATCGTGGGCGCCCAGTGGGGCGACGAGGGCAAGGGCAAGGTCGTCGACCTGTTCGCGGCCCACGCCGACGTCGTCGTCCGCTTCCAGGGCGGGAACAACGCGGGCCACACGCTGGTCGTCGGCAACGAGCGGACGATCGTCCACCTCATGCCGGCGGGCGTGCTGCACGCGCAGGCCACCTGCGTCATCGGCAACGGCGTCGTCATCGACCCGGCGGTGCTCTGCGGCGAGATCGACGAGCTGCGCCGGCGCGGCTACCTCGCCGATCCCGCGCAGCTCAAGATCGACGAGCGCGCCCACCTGATCCTGCCGGTCCACCGGGCGATCGACGTCGCCTCCGAGGAGCAGGCCGGGGCCGGGCGCATCGGCACGACCGGCCGCGGGATCGGGCCCTGCTACGAGGACAAGATGGCGCGGCGCGGCCTGCGCGTCGTCGACCTGCTCGACCCGGAGTGGTTCCGCCGCCGGCTCGACGCCCTGCTCGCCGTGCGCAACCCGGCGCTCGAGCGGCTCGGGCGGCCCGCGGCCGACGCCGACGCGATCTGTCGCGAGCTCCTCGCCTACGGAGAGCGCCTCGCGCCGCACGTGACCGACACGTCGCTCTACCTCGCCGACCAGGTCGAGCGCGGCCGCCGCATCCTCTTCGAGGGCGCGCACGGCTCGATGCTCGACATCGACCACGGCACCTATCCCTTCGTCACCTCTTCGAACGTGGTGACCGGCGCGGTCGGAACCGGCGCGGGCATCCCGCCGCGTCACGTGTCGCGCGTGCTCGGCATCTCGAAGGCCTACACGACGCGCGTCGGCGGCGGCCCCTTCCCGACCGAGCTCGACGACGAGGTCGGCGCGAAGCTGCGCGAGGTCGGCGTCGAGTTCGGCTCGACGACCGGGCGCCCGCGCCGCTGCGGCTGGTTCGACGCGGTCGTCGTCCGCCAGGCGGCGCGCCTCTCGGGCATGTCCGGCATCGCGCTCACGAAGCTCGACGTCCTGTCCGGGCTGCCGAAGCTCAAGATCGCGGTGGCCTACGAGTGCGACGGCAAGCGCTTCGAGCGCGTGCCCGCGGGGATGCGCGACCTCGAGTCGGCGAAGCCGGTCTACGAGGAGCTCGACGGCTGGACCGAGGACATCGGCCCGGTGCGTCGCTTCGAGGAGCTGCCCGCCGCGGCGCGCCGCTACATCGCCCGCATCGAGGAGCTCACCGCGACGCCGGTCACGCTGATCTCGGTCGGTGCCGAGCGCGAGGAGACGATCCTCCTGCGCGATCCCTTCCTGGTCTGACCGGTCCGAGCGGCGGAGCCGCCCGCGGTCGTCCGCGTTGACGCTCGGGGCCGTGCCCGATAGCGAGGAGAGCGGATGCCGCCGGCCGTCGTGACGAAGGACCTCCGCCGCAGCTGGGACGAGCGCGAGGCCGTGCGGGGGATCTCGCTGCAGGTGGAGGAGGGCGAGATCTTCGGCCTGCTCGGGCCCAACGGCGCCGGCAAGACGACGACGCTCTCGATGATCTCGACGCGCATCCGCCCGACCTCGGGCGACGCGTGGGTGTTCGGCAAGCACGTCGTGAAGGACGTCCACGCGGCGCGTCGGCTCCTGAACGTGGCCCCGCAGGAGGAGGCGCTCTACCCGACGCTGACCGGGGCCGAGAACCTGGACTTCTGGGCGCGGATCTACGGCGTCCCGCGCTCGGAGCGGCCGGCGCGGATCGAGCGGGCGCTCGCGGCGGTCGAACTCGGCTCCCGCCGGGACGACCGCGTCGAGACCTACTCCGGCGGCATGCGCAGGAGGCTCAACCTCGGCTGCGCGCTCGTGAGCGAGCCGCGGCTCGTGCTCCTCGACGAGCCGACGGTCGGCGTCGACCCGCAGTCGCGGGTGCACGTCTTCGAGGCGGTGCGGAACCTGCGCGCGCAGGGGATCACGATCCTCTACACGACGCACTACCTCGCCGAGGCCGAGGAGCTCTGCGACCGCATCGCGATCATGGACGAGGGGCGGCTCGTCGCGCTGGGCACCACCGCCGAGCTGCTCGCGTGCTCGTCGGCGAGCGAGGTCGTCGAGCTCCGGCTCGGCGGGCCGACGGAACGCCTCCCGCTGCTCGAACGCATGCCCGAGGTCGAGCGCGCCGAGCAGCACGGCTCGATCGTCCGGCTCTTCACCCGCCGCGCGGAGCCGCTGCTCGCCCGGATCTGCGGCCAGGGGATCCTCGACCAGCCGATCGTCCAGGTCGGCGTGAGCCCGGTCTCGCTCGAGACGGTCTTCATCGAGCTGACCGGCAAGGAGCTGAGGGACTGAACGTGAGATCGACGACCCCGCGCCTCCCCGCCCCGCGGCGCCCCGCCCGGGCCGCCGCGCTCCTCCTCCTCGCGACGGCGCTCGCCGCCGCCGCCACGAGCGCGCTCGCCGACGACGTGAAGGGCGTGCCCGGCGGGCCGATGCAGCGCACCCGCGAGGTGCTCGAGGCGAGCAACCGCATCGTCACCGGGGAGGGGGACCGCAACGGGAAGCTCGCGAAGCTGAAGGAGCTGCTGCGCGGCTTCCTCGACACCGACGCGCTCGCCCGCAAGGCGATGGGCAAGCACCTCGACGGCCGCACGCCCGCGCAGACGAAGGAGTTCATGTCGATCTTCCGCGACCTCTTCGTGCGGACCTACGTGCAGCGGCTCCTGCTCTTCGACGCGCCGGACTTCGGCTTCACGGGCGAGAAGATCGAGGGCGACACGGCGGCGGTGAACACCGAGATCATCACGCCCAAGGACGAGTTCGGCGTCGACTACGCGATGAGGAAGGGGCCCGGCGGCTGGCTCGCCACCGACATCCTCGTCGAGGGCGTGAGCCTCGCGGAGAACTTCCGGTCGCAGTTCGACAAGGCGCTCGCGAAGGACTCCTTCGACCAGCTCCTCGACCGCCTGCGCAACAAGCTCGAGAACAAGCCGAACACCGACCTCTGAGGCCCGATGCTGGCGGTTTTCCTGAAGGACCTGCGGATCATCCTGCGAGACCGCTGGGCCTTCCTCTTCTCGCTGGCGGTGCCGATCCTCGTCATCTCGATCATCGCGACGGCGCTGTTCTCGAGCGACGGCGGCTCGAAGCTCCTCGTGCCGGTCGTGAACGACGACCAGGGGCCGGTCGCGAACACCTTCGTGAAGCTCCTCGGCGAGCACGCCGACGTCCAGCCGATGAGCCGGGCCGAGGCCGAGCACCTCGTGCGCGACCAGAACAAGGCGCCGGCCGCGATCGTCTTCCCCGAGGGGCTCAGCAAGCGCTACCTGCAGGGCAGGACGACCGAGCTCGAGCTGCTCACCGACCCGGCCCAGGCCGTCGACCTGAACCAGGTGAAGGTGCTCCTGCTGCTCATGGACAAGGACGCCGCCGCGCTCGCGGATCCGCTCGACGAGGAGCGGATCTCGCTGCGCGAGTCGAACCTGACCGGGAACCGCAAGGAGGTCACGAACTTCGAGCAGAACGTCCCCGGCTTCTCGATCATGTTCATGCTGCTCGCGGTCGTGTTCGGGACGTCGATGTCGCTGCACGACGAGCGCCAGTGGGGGACGCTGCCGCACCTCCTGGTGGCGCCGGTCTCGTTCACCTGGATCCTCGTGGGCAAGCTCGCCGCCCGCTTCGTGCTCGGCCTCCTCCAGATGGTCGCCCTGTTCGCCTGGGGGCACTGGATGTTCCGCGTCTCGCTGGGCAATTCGTGGGTCGCCTTCCTCCTGCTGTCGGCGTCGGTGGTCTACGCGGCGGTCGCGACCGGGCTGCTCGTCGCCGGGATGGCCCGGACCCGGGAACAGACCCAGCCGCTCTCGCTCGCGGTCGTCATGTTCCTCTCGGCGATGGGCGGGCTCTGGTGGCCCAAGTCGATCGAGCCGCAATGGCTCCGCGAGCTTTCCCCGGTCGCCTACACGACGTGGGCGATGCGGGGCATGAACGACCTGGTCCTGCGGGACCGGGGCCTCGAGGCGATGACCGTTCCGGTTTCGGCCCTCTTGTTGTATGGAACGGCCTTGCTGGCGCTGGGCCTCCGGCTGTTCCGTTCGAGGCACAGCGCGCGCTGAGCGGGGAGGGGCGCCTTCGGACGATGCGGGCTCGTCGCGATCCACGACGGAGAGGACGGGAGACCGGCCGGGAGGCTCCGCACCGGGCGAACCGCCGGCCCTCCGGGCTCGCGCTCGCGGCGCTCGCGGCCACGGCGGCCGCGCTGCTCGCGCAGCCGACGCCAGGGCACGCGCGCGCCCGACGCGCCGGTCCCGCGCCGGTCGCTTCGCCCGGCGTCGCCGGGGATGCCGCCGCGATCCGGCCGGCGCCCGACGCCGTCCCCGCTCCCGTCCCCGCGGCGGCGACCGCGACCGGCCCGGCGCCCACGGCGGAGGTGATGCGCGAATCCGCCGGGAGCGTTCGGGCCGACTCGCCACCGTCCGCCCGGCGGGGTGGTGTTCCTCCCGGCTACACGCCCTACCCGGCGCGGCCGACGCGCGAGGCTCCGTCGGGCGCACGGACGAAGGAGCCCGCCCCGGAGAGGCCGGCCCCCGGCGACGTCGGCGAGGTGATCGCCGCGGACCGCGACCGGGACGAAGGTCCTCGACGGGGGAGGAAGGGCGAGGCGCCCGAGCGCATCGGTCTCGGCGAGTGCGTGCGGCGCGCGGTCGACCGGGCGCCCGAGGTCGAGGTCGCCCGTGGCCAGGTCGCGGTGAGCCAGGCGAGGCTCGCCGAGGTCGAGGCGAAGCGATTCCTGCCGGAGGCGGAGGCGGTCGACCTCTTCGGGCTCGCGAGGCGGGCCGAGGGCACGGTGCTCGATCCCCTCGACACGGTGAACACCCACGCCTACGGCGTCTTCACCAAGGTCGAGGTCAACATGGTCCAGCCGATCTTCACCTGGGGAAAGATCACGGCCGGGATCGAGGCGGCGACCCACGCGGTCGAGGCGCAGCTCGCGGCGAGCCGGGGAGTGGCGGCCGAGGTCTCCGAGCAGGTGAAGAGCCTCTACTACAACGTCCTGCTGGCCCGCTCGGTGCAGGGCATCGTCGAGGAGGTGAACGACGCCTTCACCTCCGCGCTCGAGACCGCGCAGCGCCGGCGGGCCGCGGGCGACCCCGACGTGACCGAGCTCGGCATCCTCTACCTGCGCGTCGGCCAGGCGCAGTCGGCGAAGGAGCTGCCGCGGATCCGCCGCGGCTCGGAGAACGCGCTGCTCGCGCTGCGGCGCGCGATCGCCGAGCCGGAGGGGTCGCGGGTCGACGTGAAGGAGCGCCGGCTCCGCCCGGAGAAGGCGGAGCTCGAGCCGCTCGAGGCCTATGCCGAGCGGCTCTTCCTGAACAATCCCGCCTGGCGCCAGCTCGACGCCGGCATGGCGGCGAAGGCGCAGGAGATCCGAACCGTCGAGGCCGACTACTTCCCGATGTTCTTCGTGACCGGCAACTTCCGCTACGGCTATGCTCCGCGCCGCGACCGCCAGCTGAATCCCTTCGCCTACGACACCTTCAACATCCTCGAGGGGCCCGGCGGCGTGTTCGGCGTCCGCTGGCCGCTCAACTTCCACGTGACCGCCGCGCGCGCGAACACGGCCCGGGCCGAGCTCGGCCTGCTCGAGGCGCGGCGCCGCCAGG
>Ga0075471_10000744_pt1 | contig 20219 bp, 16 predicted proteins | sample DEB19_08_DNA_2_FD_74787 | JGI IMG/M metagenome (GOLD analysis project Ga0075471, IMG submission 74787) | Aqueous microbial communities from the Delaware River and Bay under freshwater to marine salinity gradient to study organic matter... | ecosystem: Environmental > Aquatic > Marine > Coastal ... | reverse complement strand
CGGATGTCGGCGATCGCGACGACGTTCATGTATTCCGGGTTGTGAGCGCCCAGCAGGACGCTCCCCCCGTCGCCGGTGCCGAGCACGCCCACCCGCAGGGGGTTGCCGACGCTCTTGCCGTAGCCGAAGTAGATCGAGCCCAGGCCTGCTCCCCCGGCGAGACCGGCCGCCAGCGTCCCCGTGAGGAAGTCGCGGCGGGTCACGTTGATGGCGTCGGAAAAGTTCTCCTTGCCGATCGCCTTCTGCTGTTCGGACAGGTTCATCGCATCATCTCCCGTGCGGTTCGTCGGCCCGGCAGCAGCCGGACAGAGGACAGAGGTTTCCGAAGGTTTTCTTCAGGAAGAAGTCGAGGCCGCTCCAGCCGCCGATGGGCAGCGCGGCGATCGCGAGCAGGGCGGCGAGCTCCACCCACTGGTCGTAGGTGGCCTGGGCGCCGGGCACCCAGAACGGCTGCGACGCGATCACGCTGGCCAGGAAGCAGACGCCCCCCATGGCGTTGAACTTCACGAGCAGCCCCAGGACGAGGCAGGCGCCGATGGTCACCAGCGACCAGCTCACGAACCGATCGGCCCGCCACAGGGGCGAGGGCTCGACCGCCGCTGCGAGCCGCCGCCGCTCGGCCGGCGAACGCGACTCATCCCACTCGGCCACGAGTTTCGTGCCGATCGCCGCGGCATCTTTCATCCAGCCGGAGGCCTGGCCGCCGAGTTCCTTGCGCTTCTTGGCCACGCGGTCGCGGGCGAAGGGAATCTGCGTGGCCGCCGGCGACCGCTCCATCGCCGCGAGCCGCTCATTTTCCAGTCGGTAGTTCGCCAGATCCTCGGCGCCGGCGGCGAGCATGTCGTCGAGGTCCGCGCGGGCCTGCTCCAGCCGCTTCTCCGCATCGGCCTGGCCGGCGGCGTCGAGCGGCACCAGCTTTTGCCGATCCGCCAGCAGCTTCTGCCACGACGCCACGACCGACTCCTTCCAAGCCTTCGCGGCATCACCGGCAGCCCGATCGTCAACCTTGCCGAGCGTGCCCGACCAGTCGCCCGTCTGCGGCAGCGATGAGCGGTAGAGATCCGCCCAGGGGCCGACGGCGGCCCGCCGAAACCCCGCGCTCGACCAGTCAGGGTCGCGGAGGTGGCCGAGCCCCTCGAGGAAGAAGTGCATCCCGACGACGATCCGGAGGAAGGCGAGCGCGGCGACGGCCAGCAGAGAGGAACGCATGGATGGACCACGAGTGACGGTGCCGCGGCCCAGACGCCGGGATCGCGGAGGGATGCAAGAACGGCCACGGAAGGCCGTACGACGGCGGAGCGGAACAGCGACTCTATTCACACTCGTCCAACCCGCGCCGACCCTTCTATTTGACTCACGAAAGACGACTGCGGCAAGCCGCCGGCCGCCTCCCGGCTTGCCAAATCGGCGTTCGGCGGGCGAAAACCTCGGCATGCGAATCGTCCTGTGCTATCCCGTCGCGGCAGCCCATGTGGCCCGGATCAGGGAGGTCGTACCCGATGCCGAGATCGTCGATGCCGGCCAGGAACGGGTGGCCCTCGAGCTGCCCCGGGCTGACATCTTCTGCGGCCACCCCAAGGTGCCGGTGCCCTGGGAGGCGGTCGTGGCAGCCGGCCGGCTGCGCTGGATCCAGTCCTCGGCCGCAGGGCTCGACCACTGCCTGGTGCCGGCCGTCGTCGGCTCCGACATCGTCGTGACGAGCGCGTCGGGCGTGCTCGCCGACCAGGTCGCGGAGCACGGCCTCGGCCTGGCGATCGCCTGCACTCGCAGGATACCGCTCTTCCTGGAGCAGCAGCGGCGGCAGGAGTTCGTCCGGCGGCCCACCCGCGACCTCACCCACGCCACCGTGGGCATCGTGGGCCTCGGAGGAGTCGGCCGCAGGCTCGTCGAGGTGCTCGCTCCCTTCCGCGTGCGGATCCTGGCGACCGACTGGTTTCCGGTCCGCAAGCCGGCGGCGGTAGAGCGGCTCGGCGGCCCGGAGGCGCTGCCCGAAGTGCTCGCCGAGGCCGACATCCTCTTCCTCTGCGCGCCGCTCACACCCCGCACCCGTGGCATGATCGGTGCGGCGGAGATCGCCCGGCTGAAGCGGGGCGCGATCCTCGTCAACATGGCCCGTGGCCCGCTCGTCGACGAGCACGCGCTCGTCGACGCCCTGGAGAGCGGCCACCTCGACTCCGCCGCGCTCGACGTGACGCCGCAGGAGCCGCCGCCCCCCGAAAGCCGGCTGTGGAGGGCACCACGGCTCGTGATGACGCCGCACGTGGCCGGACAGTCGGCCCGCCGAATCGATGCGATGACCGACTTTTTCTGCGACAATCTCCAGAGATACCTCGCGGGGCGGCCGCTGCGCAACCTGGTCGACAAGACGCTCGGCTTTCCGGAGCCGCCCGAGGAAGGTCGAGCGACATGAGCCGCGAACCCGACAGCGTCAACACGACGATCTACCAGGAGGAGCGTCCCACGATCTCCGTGAGCGGAGAGGTGGGGAGCCGCTGCCCGGACGAACTGCTCTCCCGCTACGGCGAGATCCTCAACGCGGGACGCCTCAACTGGACCGAATACCACGCCCTCACCCGCCGCCTCGGCTCGGGCGGACAGGGCGTCGTCTACCTGACGGAACGGCGCGGCACCGACAATTTCAGCCTTCCGGTCGCCCTGAAGATCTTCTCCCCGGAGCGGTACGAATCGGAGACGCACTACGACGAGGGGATGAACCGGATCGCCAAGGTCGCCTCGCGGGTCGCCCAGATCCAGCAGGACAACCTGATCGACGTGCACAACTTCGTCGAGCAGCGTCGGATCCGCATCATGGAGATGGAGTGGATCGACGGCTACGACCTGTCGCGGCTGCTGGCGCCGGACATCCTGGCGCGAACTCGCGCCAGCGTGAACGACGACCGCTGGAAGCACCTCAACAACGTCATCGTGACGGCCGGACCGCAGCAGTCGCGTCTCAAGCCCGGCGTGGCGATCGCGATCGTCCGCGAGTGCCTGGCGGCCCTGGCGGCGCTGCACCGCGAGGGAGTCGTGCACGGCGACGTGAAGAGCTCCAACATCATGGTCAAGCGGACCGGCAACGCGAAGATCATCGACATCGGCTCGGCGCTCGCGCTCGACGACATGCCGCCCAACCGCACCTGCACGCCGTCGTACGCGGCGCCCGAGGTGCTCGAGGGGCGGGAAAACACGCCCCGCTCCGACCTCGCCAGCCTCGGCTACGTCTTGATCGAGATGCTCTCCGGGCTGCCGCCGTTCGCCGGCCTGCAGTCCTACCGCGACCTCCTCGAGGCCAAGCGATCGCTCACCCATCGGCTGCCGCAGATCCTGCCGGCCGACGTGACCTGCAACGAACTGCTGATGAATTTCTGCCGCGGCATGATCGCCGCCGACCCGGCCCGCCGCTTCTTGAGCGCCGAGGACGCGGACCTGGTGAAAGAGGGGGCCGCGAGCTTCCACCGCCAGCTGATCGTGGGCGGCCTGGCCAGCGAGTACGACAACGAGATCCGCGCCTGGCTCGAACTGCTCGACTAGGTTCTGTCTGAAAACTCCGCTCGGCGGTCTGCTCGGTCTTCGTGAGCGGCTCGTCGTTGGCTTCGCCCGCCGTATCGGGCGCGGCGGGATCAGCGGAGCCGGGCGTAGGCGAGCCGCATGAGGGCCGTCACGGACGCCGGCGCGAGACGCTTGAACCGCCAGAGCCAGCGGGCCGTGGTGCCGACGACGACATAGCGGCGATCGCGCCGCGCGGCGTCCAGCACGCGATCGGCGATCGCCTCCGACGTCCACCACGAGCCGTCCATCCGCCGCTTGGCCTCCCGGGCGGCCACGGCCGACGTGAAGTGCCACGTGTCGAGCAGTCCGGAACGAAAGAACCCCGGGCAGACGATGGTGACGCCGGGGCGGCCCGGCGCGCACTCGGCGGCGATCGACTCGGAGAGCGCGATCACCCCCGCCTTGCTCGCGGAATAGGCGGCCATCGCGGCGGGGGCGATGATGCCGGCGATCGAGGCCACGTTCACCAGCTGCGAACGGCCGGGTTGACTCCGCAGCCAGGGCACGAACGCCTCGCAGCCGAGCGCCGTGCCGACGAGGTTGGTGTCGATCACGCGGCGCCACTGGGCGTCTGGAAGCGTGCCGACAAGGCCGGCCGCCCCCACTCCCGCGCTGTTGACGACGAGGTCGCAGGTCGGCCACTCGTCGCGGAGCCGGTCGTGCAGCCGCCGCCAGGCGTCGGCGTCGCGGACGTCGAACGGCTCCACGATCGCCTGACCACCGCGGCTGCGGGCCAGATCGGCCACGGCGGCACATCCACCGCCGGCCGCCGGCAGATCGACCAGGGCGAGCCGCCAGCCGGCCCGGGCAAGCGACTCGGCCACCGCGCGTCCCAGGCCGCTGGCAGCCCCGGTGATCACCGCCGTGCCGGGATCGGGGAGACGACGCACGAACAACGCGTCTTTCCAAGAGGGGGTCGTGATGACGGCCGCCGCGGCGGCCCACGACGAAAGACACGGCAGCGAGGGTGACGGGACTCGAACCCGCGGCCTCCAACGTGACAGGCTGGCGCTCTAACCAACTGAGCTACACCCCCGTGCGGGGACGCCGGCCGCAGCCGGACGTTCCACCGGGAAATCTCCGTGTGGCGACGAGTATAGCCGCTTTGGCCTCGCGCCGACAGAGCCGGCGACGCGTCGAAAAACGCGGCGGCCCCTCGCCCTCAGAAAATGCCGCGGGTCGGATCGAACCCCTTGCGTTCCGCCAGCTCGAAGTCCTGCCGGGCCTGCTCCTCGTGGCCCACGGCCCGGCAGGCCAGCGCCCGATGGTGGAGCATCACGGCGAGCGCGTGGTCGAGGGCCCGCAGCCGGCAGGCCAATTCCACGGGATCGACGCGTCCGGAGAGCAGCGTCAGCCGACGCCGCGACTGCTGCAGCGCGCTCACGGCGATGTTGAGCTGGTCGACCGCCTCGCGATGCCGCCCCAGCAGGTGCAGAAGAAACCCGCGGGTGTCGACCATCTCCGGCGGCGGCTCGCCGTCCGACCCGATCGCCCGCTCGATGTCCTCGAGCGCCGCCGGCAGATCCCGCCCCACGAGCGCGCGGATGTAGGCGCGGTGGTTGAGCGCCTCCGGATCGTGCGGCGACGACAGACTGACCGCCATCTCGGCATCCGCCAGCGCCGCGTCCGGCCGCTCGAGCACCACGTTCGCCAACGCCCGTACCCGCCAGGGCCGCACGGCCGTGGGGGCGATCGCACTGGCGCGCGTGCCGTCGTCCAGCGCTCCGGCCGCGTCGCGGTGCTCCAGCCGCAGCATGCTCCGCATGCAGAGCAGGTCGACGTCGTCGCCGTTCCAGTGCAGGGCCCTTCCGGTCTCGGCGATCGCGCCGGAGATGTCGCCGTGCGACTCGCACTCGGCGGCACGCTCCAGGGACCACTGCACCACCGCCTGCCGAAATGCCGGCATCACGCCCGGCAGCACGAGCGCCGCCACCACGCCGCAGAGCACGGCGAAAAGCACCCAGCGCTTCCGCGCACCGGCCGGCCTCGCCGTGCCGACACCGGCAGCGATCGGGCGCCCGCTCGGGCCCGCAAGCCGTGCGGGAACCAGCTCATCACGCCCTGCGACGGCTGCGGCGTCGAACTCGGCGGGAATCGGAAAACCGTCTCGGTCGTACCGCATGGGTGCACCCGGTGGGCCGGCCGGGCCGCCGACCCCTGTCACCTCATGGTAGCCACGCGGCCGTGGCGGCGACAATTGACTGGCTCGCGCGGCGTGGCGTAAGGTTTTTCCCGTCGCTCGACCGCCGCGGGAGGCTCGCCATGCCCCTTTTCGAGATCGAAACCAGCGCCCATATCATCATCTCCTGGGCCTCCGACGAGCAGGCGGCCCGGGCTGTGGTGGAGGATGCCTACCCGGGGGAGAAGATCGTCCGGCTCACACGCCGTCCCCGGGACACGTGGGTGATCTCAAAGTCTGCGCTCGGACTCACCGACGCCCGGGTCGACCCCTGCAACACGGCCCGCGAGTGTCTCGCCCGGGCGCAGGGTGACAAGCTGCACGCCATCCGGCTCTACATGCACGAGACGGGCGACGACCTCGATCGGGCCCGCAAGGTGATCGAGTCGAACATGGTCATGGGCTGGTGATCGGCGGCCGCGGCTGCGAGCCCGTTCGGGCTCCGATGCGACCTACCGCAGCACCGTTCCGCCGACCGACTCTTCGTACGATGCCGGCCGCACCTCTCCCGGCAGCGGCCCGGCGTCATCAGCCAGGATCGTGCGGCTGGGCCGGTAGCTCCCTGTGTTGAACGGACGATACACAGGGTCGGGACGTGGGACAGGAGTCGACGCGGGCTGCGGCAGCAGCCCGGGCGACGCCGGCTGGACGCCGGGCCCGCCTGCGGGCGGAGCCGCCGCCGGAAGCGACGCGTCCGGAGGCGGAAACGCGGCGCCGGCAGGCGGCTGGCCGTACGATGCGGCCGCCGCCGGTGTGCCGCCGCCGGTAAACCGGCTCGAAGACTGCGTGGCATAGCGACTGCCGCCGGAAGGCAGGGCTCCCACGCCCGCATCACCAGACGGGGGATTGCCAACGGCGGGTTCGAATCCCCGTGCATCGGCGACGCGGGCCGCCGGAGGCTCGCTCGCCGCCGGAGCCGCGTTGCCGCTGAAATTCGAAAAGCCGGCTGCAGGAGCCGAGGCATCCGCCGCCCCATACGCCGCAACGCCCGCCGCCGGGAGCGGCGCGGCCGCCGGCGGCATCGCCATCGCTGCCTGGGACGGTGTCGCCGACAGGGGCGCCAGCGGCGGCAGCGGCTGCCCCGGAGGCGGAATCGTTTCCCCTGCCAGCGTTGCGTAGGGTCCGGTCTGGGCTGCGGCGGGCGCCGCGGCTGGCGCGGGAGTCGCGGCGGCCGTCGCCGCCGGGGCCGGCGTCGATCCGTAGACGACCGGACCGATCGGCGCCGCCGACTGCGCGGCCGGCGTCGCTGCAGGACTGCCGGGGTCTGCGGAACCGGCGATCACATAGCCATTGGGTGTCGACGTGGTCGGATAGGGCTTGTTGGACTCCGACGGCTTCTTGGCATCGCCGGAAAAGGACGGGGCCGATGCCAGTTTGGCCGCGTCACCGCCACCGCCGCCGAACGTCCACCACGAGGGCTTCGCGAGCGTCGTGCCGCTCTTGCAGCCGACCGCGGCCAGGGTGCAGGCGAGCAGGGCCGCCAACGACAGCACGGATCCGGGCATGCCCGACCGAACCCGGCCGAGCGGTAGCCGCGGCTCAGCGCGGCTGGTGATGCTGTCGTCGACACGTTCCGCGATCATGCGAAGGGCCTCCAGGCGGGGTGACGCTGCCGAAAGTATCGGTCAGCCGCCTGGGGGGGAAATAGGGTTTGGCGCGAGAAAAAGTCAACGCCAAGCCGACATTCGGCCCGCGGCAGAAGCCGGGGGAGAATGGGCAAGATCCGGCTCTCGCGACCCACGCGATTCCGCCCGCACCGCTGGCGGCGCGGCGACACCGCAGCAGCAGCCTACTTCTTGACGGTCGCAAAACGCTTGGCGACGGCGTCCCAGTCGATCACGTTGTAAAACGCGTTGACGTAATCGGCCCGGCGATTCTGGTAGAGCAGGTAATAGGCGTGCTCCCAGACGTCGATGCCCAACAGCGGCGTGTTGCCGTGCATGATCGGGCTGTCCTGGTTGGCGGTGCTCTCGATCAGCAGCTTGCCGCTCGGGTCGGCCGACAGCCAGGCCCAGCCGCTGCCGAATCGTTTCATCGCCGCGTCGGTGAACGCCTCCTTGAACTTGTCGAAGCCGCCGAAAACGCTCCGCACGGCCTCAGCGAGGTGGCCGGCCGGTTCGCCCCCCTTCCCCTTGCCGAGGGTGGTCCAGAAGAGCGAGTGGTTGGCGTGCCCACCTCCGTTGTTGCGGACGACCGTCCGGATCGCCTCGGGCACCTTCTCCAGGTCGGCGATCAGCGTCTCGACCGGCAACGCCGCCAGCGTGGGATGGGCCTCCAACGCCTTGTTGACGTTGGTGACGTAGGCGGCGTGATGCTTGTCGTGGTGAATCTCCATGGTGCGGGCATCGATGGAGGGCTCGAGGGCGTCGAAGGCGTACGGCAGCGGGGGAAGGGTGTAGGCCATGGCGGAGCGTCTCCTGGTGGATGGATGCCAGCGAGGCCGGATGGTAACGCAGAGGCGATCGCTCGGCAAATGGACGATGGCGGACTGTGCCGAACCTGCCGTGCATGCGTCCTGCCATGCCTCCTGGTCCCGCACTGAATCCGCCGCCACGGATCGGCCGAAATTCCCAGAGCGGTTCGAGCATGGCGCGGCAAGGAGGCCCGCCACGAACCGCGCGGGATCTGCCGATCCCGCGGCCCTCGGACGGATCCTGCCCACATGTCGCTTGCTCCCAGCCAGCGCCGCGACCAACGCCGGCGGCTGGTCCTGTCGTGGAACCGCGCCGGCTCCACGTCGTCGCCGCCGGCCGCGGAGAGCCGTACGCTCGCGGACTACGCCGCCGATGCGCTGCCGGAACGGCAGCCTGCCCTGGCGATGCTCGTGCCGACCGGCCTGGGCGGCCTAACGCTCGTGGCAGCGGGTCTTTTGTCGCTGATGGCCGCCTCCACGGGCGTCTGCCTCTGGGAGACGATCACGGACGGTCGGCTGTTCGGCGCCGGGGAAGGACGGTTCGCCCCCACGATCGCCGCCGTCCGCGCGTGCCTCGACGTGCGGACGTTTTCGTCTTTGGCGGGCTGGCTGTCCCAGGCGTGCCTCACGATCGCTATCGCCGCAGCGCTCGTGGTGCGGCTGATGCGGCGACACCGCCGCGACGACTACCGCGGCCGCTATCGGGCCTGGGGATGGCTGGCGGGCCTGTTCACGGTCTCTGCGTGCGCGGCACAGGCTCCCATCGGCACCGTTGTGGGGAGCCTGCTCTCCGACGCCACCGGCGTCTCGATCGGTGCCGGCGGCGTGGGCTGGTGGGTGCTCGCCGGGATCATGGCCTACTCCGGGATCGGACTGTGGGCGGTGCTGCCGCTGCACGAGCGGGCCGCCACGGTGGCCTGGCTGTCGCTCTGCCTCGGAGCCTGGGCCGTCGCGGGAGCCTGTTCGTGGGTCGGCCGAGGGCACGATCTGTGGCTCGTCGTCGGCAACACGAGCTGGTCGATCGGCGCGGCATGTGCGGCCATCGCGATGCTGGCCGCGGCGCGGTCGGTGATTCGCGAGGTCCGCGGCCTGCCCTCCCGGCAGCCCACGCGGAAACAGGCGGCGGTGACGGCCGAAGCCTCCTCGAAAAAGCCCCTCGCCTCGGCCGCCGCCGACCATGTCGCGAGCCAGACTGCCGCCAGGCAGGGACGCGACGACGTGGACGGACCACCGCGTCAGCTCACCAGCTACGTCGACGGCTCCGAGGCGGAGGACGAGGGTGAAGACGGGGGCCGCCACCTCTCCAAGGCAGAGCGGAAGCGGCTGCGAAAGCTGGCTCGCATGAACCGGGCGGCGTGACCGCTTTGACGCTCGGCCCGGCCTGGCCGATAGTGCTGCGGTCAGGCCGCCGGAGTTCTCCATGACCGTACGCACCCGCTTCGCTCCCAGTCCCACGGGCTACCTCCACATCGGCGGCGTCCGCACGGCCCTGTTCAACTGGCTCTTCGCGCGGCAGCGGGGCGGCCAGTTCATCCTGCGGATCGACGACACCGACGTGGCACGAAACGTCGAGGAGGCGCTCGAGCCGATCCTCTCGGGGCTGCAGTGGCTGGGCATCGACTGGGACGAGGGGCCCGGCGTGGGTGGCCCGCACGCACCCTACTTCCAGTCGCAGCGGGCCGACCGACACCGCGCCGCCGTCGAGCGGCTGCTGGCGTCGGGACACGCCTACCGCGACTTCGCCACGCCCGCCGAACTCGACGAGGAGCGGAAGGCCGCGCAGGCGGCAGGCAGGCCGTTTCTCTACAGCCGGCGGTTCGCCGCGTTCACCGCCACCGACGCCGCCCGCTTCGCCGCCGAGGGACGGCAGAGCGTGGTGCGGCTGAAGATGCCGCGGGAGTCGGCGCTGGTCATCGACGACGCCGTTCGCGGCCGCGTGGAGTTCGCCTGGGAGCGGGAACAGGACCACGTCATCCAGCGGGCCGACGGCTCCTGCCTCTACCACCTCGCCAGCGTCGTCGACGATCATGACCTCGAGATCACGCACGTCATCCGGGCCGAGGAGCACCTCTCCAACACGCCCCGACAGGCGTTCATCGCGCTGTCGCTCGGCTACCCGCTCCCGACCTACGCGCACCTGCCGCTGGTGGCGGAGCCGGGGAGCCGCACGAAGCTCAGCAAGCGCAAGCTGGCCCAATACCTGAAGAACCCCGACTTCAAGCAGGTGGCCGAGCACGGCACCCGGATCGCGGAGCGGATCGGGCTGACCGCCGACGCCGACACGTTCAACCCGGTGATCGTCGACTTCTACCGGGAGGTGGGCTACCTGCCGTGGGCCATCGACAACTACCTCGCGCTCTTGGGCTGGTCGTTCGACGACAAGACGGAGTTCTTCTCCCGCGAGGAGCTCGTGCGACACTTCACGCTCGAGCGGATCAACTCGTCGCCGGCGAGCTTCGACCCGAAGAAGCTCTGGGCGGTACAGGACCACTACATGCACGGGCTCTCGACCGACGAGAAGCTCGCGTTCATGCTCCCCTTTCTCACGAAGGCGAAGCTCGTGGCCGATCCGGTGCCGGCGGCGGCGGCAGCGACCGTGCGGCGGGTGATCGAGGCCTCCGGCGACAGGCTGAAGGTGGGGGGCGACATCCTCGCGTACGCCGACTTCTTCCTGGTGGACGAGCCGGTGCTCGATCCCGCCGCCGTGAAGCAGCGGCTGGAGAAGCCGGGGGCACGCGACCTGTTGTCGCGGTACGCCGCCGCGATCGCGGACGTCACCCCGTTCGAGCCCGGTCCGCTCGAGGAGGCGCTCAAACGGGTGGTCGACGAGGCCGGCGCCAAGGTCGGCGACCTCGTGCACGCCGTCCGCGTGGCGGTGACGGGCAAGACGGTCGGCCCCGGGCTCTACGACTGCCTCGCCATCCTCGGCCGCGAACGAACGCTCGCCCGGCTTGCGCGGGCGGTGCCGCTGGCGGGCTGACGTCGGGACGACCGGGATGGGAGGGCAAGCCGCGGCGGCGGCCGAAACCCTGCCGGTCGTCGAAAAAAGATGGGCGTCTCCACAGGCCACCGGCCGAACTCTCCGTCGCCCCCGCGTTGCCCCGAGGATCGCCGTGCGGTTCCGCGCGCCCACCGCCCACCGCCCAGCCGAGCCGGCCTTCGTGACCGTCCTGCTGATCGCCGCGCTCGCGCCCGCGATCAACTGGCGCGCGCCGCGCGCCGAGGCCGCCGAGTCCGGCGACCTCGGCACCGACCGCGACGCCTTCACGCCCAACACCCACACCGTCGCCCCGGGCACGGCCCTCTGGGAAGGCTCGCACGTCTACATCGACAACCAGTTCGGCAAGCCCACCAACAACTATCCCGAGCTGCTCGTGCGGGTCGGCGCCCGGGACTGGCTCGAATGGCGGTTCGGCGTCAACTACGGCGTGGGCTCCCAGGGCAACATCGTGACCAGCGTCGAGGTGGGGGAGGGGCAGCTGCTCGGCCGCAGCCTGTATGAATCGAGCCTGCTCTACGGCCTCAAGGCGGACCTATCCGACCAGCAGGGCTTGATCCCGGAGAGCTGCTTCATCATGGAGGCGTCGACTCCGACCTCGGGCGACGTGTTCGGCACGGTGCCCGTGGCGACGGGCGTGTGCGGTTGGAAGCTGCCCGGCGGCTGCCGGTTCGACACCGCCCTCCGCTACGCCTACTCCGAAACCCCGCTCGGCTGGTTCGGCCGTTGGAGCCCGTCGGTGATCCTCCGCGTCCCGCTCACCGACCGCTGCGAGGTGCACGCCGAGTATTTCGACACCTGCACCCAGCGCAGGTTCGGCGACACGAACCGGGCCTTCTTCAGCCCGGGCATGCACTACCTACTGACGGAGCGGCTCGAGGTCGGCGTCCGGGTCGGCTGGGGCATCACACCACTCGCCGCCCCGTTCTTTTCGGACGCGGGCTTCGGCTGGCGGTGGTGATCGGGACGACGCACCGGGATCTCCGTGGCAGCCCGGACAAACGATCGCGTCGCACGGCGACGCCGGCGGATGCTACCCTGACGGCAGCGACGCCCCGGCCCCGGCGATGTGCACGGCATCGCCGCGACTCGAGGCGGGCCCACAGCATCGCTTCACGGGGCGAACAGCTCGGCACGACTGCACATGACCGATGCCCTCCTCACGTCGGCTGCGATCCAGCGGGTGCTCCTGCTCGGAGGATGCTGGATGGCCCTCGCAGCCGGATGGCTGGCCGCCTGCGTCTGGATCGATCGGGATGCCCGCTACATCTTCGGCTCGCAAACGCCCTGGCCGCTCATCATGGCGATGCCCGGCGTCGGACTGTTCGTCTCGGCAACGCTGCTGGGCTGCGCCGGCCTGCCCGCGCTCCTGGCGATCATGGTGGCCCTCGGCGGCTGCTATCTCTTCCTGCGGGAAACAACCGTGTCGCCCTCGCATCGCGTCCTCACCCGGCGACGCGTGAGCGAAGCCCTGCACCTGGTGGCCTCGCGACGGCCGGCGACGAGGACGACCACCGATCTGCTCGGCCAGCCGTCGCCGGCCTCGGCCGACGACGCGGGGCAGGGCGGCGTGATGCTGGCCCGACGGAATGGCACCTCACCGCCGGCAATCCCGCCCGGCCGCCGGCATCGACACGCCGCGCGGGCAGATCGCGCGGCCCGCGACGTCGTCGCCCAGGCCCTCGCGGCGGACGCCACGGAGGTTTCGCTCGAGTCAAAGGCCGATGGACGCGTCCGGCTGCGGTTTCGCATCGACGGCATCATGGTGAGCCGCAAATTCGAGGACGACATCCAGCCGCAGGCACTGCGCGAGGCGTTTCTGATGTTCACCGGGCTGGAGTCGTCCACCGGCGAACCGCAGGAGGGCGGCTTCACGGCGACCGTGGCGGAGCGTACGGTCGACATCGGCGTGCAGTCCGACGCGGCGCGGCTGGTCCTGCACCTTACCGATCCCGATGCCCGAAGGGCCGCTTTTCGCGGTGGGATCGAAGCGATCGGCGCGTCGCGTCAGCATGCCGACTCGATCCGCTGGGCGATCCTGCAGCCGCACGGGCTGCTGCTCATCTGCGGGCCAGCGGAATCTGGCAAAACCACGACCGCGTACGCCATCCTCGGCGAGATCGACCCCGCCACCCACCGCATCGCCACCGTGGAGGACGCCATCTTCCACCCGCTCGATGCCGTCGCCCAGACCGCCGTCGACGCCACCGTCGGCCTGACGCCAGCACACCTGATCCGCCTCGCGGCGGACCGGGACGCCGACGCCATCCTCGTGGACGAGATTCGTGACAGGGAGACCGCGGATGCCGTGATTCGGGCCGCCGAGAATCGGACAGTGGTCGCCACGCTGCAGTCCCACGATGCTGCCGACGCGATCGCGAAGCTGATCGCCTTCGGCATCGACATCGAAAAGGTGCGGACGGCTGTGGCAGCGGTCGTGGCCCAGCGACTCGTCCGCGTTCTCTGCGAGCACTGCAAGGAGCCCTATCCGGCGCCTGCGGATTTCGTCGAAAAGCTCGGCCATGGCGACCCGGAAGAGGTGGTCGTCTTCAAGAAGCGGGGCTGCTTCGCCTGCCATGGTACCGGATACCATGGTCGCGTCCCCGTGCAGGAGGTGCTGGTCGTCGATGCCCCCCTGCGACTCATGCTCACTGCCGAGGCGTCCCGCAATCGGATCCGCGCCCTAGCGCGGGCGTCGGGCATGCACACGCTGCGAGAAGCTGCGGTGGCCCTGGTCGCTCACGGCGCGACCAGCATCAAGGAAGCCGTCCGCTGCGTTCCCTGATCCGCCAAGGGACCCGACACCCCATGTTGCCACCACTCGCCGCTGGAATCCTGTCGCTGTGTGCCGACGCACTCGTCGCGGCCACCGTGCTGGGCGGAATGGCCCTGGGAGCCCGGGCCGGCCTCCTGCGTTCCACCGTCGCCGGCCTCGTGGCGGTCGCCTCGGCCTTCTTTCCGCTGGCACTGGCGGAATGGCTGGCGCGTCCCCTCGTCGGCCTGGAGGTTCCGCCCCACGTGGCGATCGGCGGTAGCTTCATCACGCTATCCGCCGTCGCCGTGGCATGCTTGCAGCGCGCGGCGGCGGCCCTGATCGCCGACAATGACTGCCGCATGCCCCGCGCAGCCGACATCGTCGGCGGCGGCCTGCTCGGGGCGTGCGCCGGCTCGATCATCGCCGGCACGGTGCTCGTGGCGTGGTCGATGCTGCCGATGCCGTGGCCTCTGCACGTCGCCCCGGTGGGGATGCGCCTGGACGCTGGCGCGGTCGTGCTCCGTGCGTTTGGCCGCTGCTTGGCCGAAGGGCGGCAGCCGCGGGACACCCTCCTCCAGGGCGAACCATTGACCTGGAAACACCCCGACCATGCGCGACTCCGACGCGACGACAACGCGGCCGCAGGAGACGAGGAGCCTCCGGAAATGGTCCTGGCGAGCGAAACCTTCATCGACGAAAACGGCAACGGTCTTCACGACACGGAGGAACGATACATCGACGCCGACGGCAACGGCGCCTTCAGCCCTCGGCTGCCGTTTTTCGACACCAACGGCAACCGCCGGCGCGACATCGGACTCATCGAGCGGTATCGTCTGGGCCGCTGGGATCGCGTCAGCGTGCTCGCGGACACCAGCGCCGGCACCCTGTCCGAGCCGGCTGACGCGACGGTCGCCCCTCCGGACGACGAGGCGTCGTGAGCCGGGCCGACCATCGGGCGGCTTTGCCGCTCACGCGAGCGGCCGATACATTCTGCGGGCCACGGTCGCGCCGAGCCGCACCGCGCCCCCCTCCCAGGATTTCCTCACCATGCCGCTACTCGTCGTCGGAAGCGTCGCCCTCGATTGCATCGAAACCCCGACGGCGAAGCGCGACGACGTGCTCGGCGGCTCGGCGGTCTTCTTCTCCTACGCCGCCAGCTTCTTCTCGCCCGTCCGGATTATCGGCGCCGTGGGGGAGGATTGGCCGCGGGAGCACACGGGACTGCTCGAACGCCGCGGCATCGACACGTCGGGCCTGCAGACCATTGCCGGCGGCCGGACGTTCCGCTGGCGGGGCCGCTACCTGCCCAACATGAACGATCGCGAGACGCTGGAGGTGCACCTGAACGTCCTGGGCGAGTTCCAGCCGCACCTCAACGCATCGCACCGCGACTGCAGGTTCCTCTTTCTCGGCAACGCATCGCCGGCGGTGCAGCTGGGCGTGCTCGACCAGGCCACCGGGGCGGAGCTGACGGTCGCCGACACGATGGATCTCTGGATCAACATCCAGCGCGACGAACTCGGCCAGCTCCTGCGGCGGATCGACGGCCTCGTGCTCAACGATTCCGAGGCGAAGCTGCTGGCCGAGGACGAGAACCTCGTCCGTGCCGGCCAGGCCGTGCTCGCCATGGGTCCGAAATTCGTCGTGATCAAGAAGGGGGAGCACGGCGCGATGTTTTTCAGCGAGCACGAGATGTACGTCATGCCCGCCTATCCGACGCCGACCGTGGTCGATCCGACGGGTGCAGGCGACAGTTTCGCCGGCGGCATGATGGGCCACTTGGCGTCCCTGGGCCGGTTCGACGCCCAGGCCCTGAAGCAGGCCCTGGCCTACGGCGTGGTCACGGCCAGCTTCACCGTCGAGGACTTCAGCCTCGATCGGCTCGCCGCGATCGACCGCCGCGACCTCGATCGCCGGCTCGCCGACTACCGACAGATGCTCAACTTCTGAACCCCGCGGGCCTGCGCCGGCCCCGCTGCCCCGCCTGGACGGCGACCTGAACGGCCGTCCAGAAAACCCTCTTGCCGGCGGCGGCCGCGGCCGATAGTATACCCGCGTTCAGTATTCGTTTCCGCGGCGACTCGCTCGATTCATGGTGGCGATGCAACCACCCCGACGACGTGCCGGGAAACGCGGGAGGCAGGCGCCATGGTCATGGCAGCAGGAGTGAACGGTCGGATGGCAAAGGCAGCGAAATCGGACGCGGGCAAAGCGGAGGGCAAGGCAGCCTCGGGCGGCGGGCAGACGGGACGCAGCGGCGGAAAGCCGCGAGCCACCGGCGCCGCGGCGTCGTTCCTCGAAGGCAACCCGCAGCTCAAGGGCGCTCTCGCCCAGATCGAGAAGGAATTCGGCGAGGGGTCGATCATGCCGCTGGGGAGCGAGGCCCAGGCGCCGATCGACGGCATCTCGAGCGGCAGCCTCTCGGTCGACCTGGCGCTGGGAGGCAAGGGCTTTCCCCGCGGTCGCATCATCGAGGTCTTCGGACCGGAATCGAGCGGCAAGACGACGCTCGCCCTGCACGCCGTCGCCGCGGCCCAGCGGGCCGGCGGCATCGCGGCATTCATCGACGCGGAGCACGCCCTCGACCCGAGCTGGGCCAAGAAGCTGGGTATCTCGCTGGAAAACCTGCTCGTGAGCCAGCCGACCAGCGGCGAGGAAGCGATGCAGATCGCCGAGCTGCTCATCAAGTCGAACGCGGTGGACATCATCGTCGTCGACTCGGTCGCCGCCCTCGTGCCCCAGAAGGAGCTCGACGGTGAGATCGGCGACTCGTTCGTCGGGCTTCAGGCCCGCCTGATGAGCCAGGCGATGCGGAAGCTCACCGGCGCGATCGCCAAGAGCAAGACCACAGTGATCTTCATCAACCAGATCCGGGAAAAGATCGGCGTGATGTTCGGCAGCCCCGAGACGACCCCCGGCGGCCGGGCCCTGAAGTTCTACTCGTCCTGCCGCATCGACGTCCGCCGGATCGGCACGCTGAAGGACGGCGAGGAAGTGGTCGGACAGCGGGTCAAGGTGAAGGTGGTGAAGAACAAGGTGGCGCCACCGTTCCGAGTCGCCGAATTCGACATGATGCACGCCGACGGCATCAGCGTGGAGGGCGATCTGCTCGACCTCGCGATCCTGGCCAAGCTCGTCGACAAGACGGGCACCTGGCTGCGGTACGGCGAGACGCACCTCGGCCAAGGCAGGGAGAAAGCCCGGCTCTTCCTCAAGGAGAATCCGCAGGTGGCGAAGGAACTCCGCGACAAGATCCTCGCCAGCAAGGATGCCGTCATCGCCGTGGCCAGCGACTCCTCGGGAGGCGAGTGACGTCCGGCGCTGCCACTGAAATTCCCCTCTCCGCCCGCGGACGGCCGACCCAAGCGGCCGCACGCGGGCGGTTTTCTTTGGGCCGTCCTGCTCGCCGTGCCACGGCCGCAGCCGGCCGGGCTTCATGGTGGGCGTTCGCCGTGGCCTGCGGCGCAGGCCGACGTGTATAGTGTCGCGCTTCGCACGTGCGTCCCGTCACGCCGGATGCCCCGCGATGTTCCGCTGTCAGTTCCTTGTCAAGGAGCCGCTGTCGACATGAAGGCCGATGAACTCCGCGAAGCCTACCTGGTCTTCTTCCAGTCGAAGGGCTGCGTCCGCCGCCCCAGCGACGTGCTCGTGCCCCGGTGGGATCCCTCGGTGTTGTTCACGCCGGCCGGCATGAACCAATTCAAGGATCACTTCCTCGGCAAGTGCAAGCTCGAGTTCACGCGGGCTACCACCTGCCAGAAGTGCCTGCGCACCGGCGACATCGACAACGTGGGCCGGACGCCGCGGCACCATACCTTCTTCGAGATGCTCGGCAACTTCAGCTTCGGCGACTACTTCAAGCGTGAGGCGATCCTCTGGGCCTGGGAATTCCTCACCGCCCGCGACTGGCTCAACATCGCGCCCGAAAAGCTCTCGGTCACGGTCTACCACGACGACACCGAAGCCTACGCCATCTGGGCCGACGAGGTGGGCGTGCCCGCAGGCCGGATCACTCGGATGGGCGAGGACGACAACTTCTGGCCAGCCGGTGCGCCGACGCAGGGCCCCGACGGAGTCTGCGGGCCGTGCAGCGAGATCTTCTACCGCATGCCCGACGGCAGCGACGTCGAGATCTGGAACCTCGTCTTCACGCAGTTCAACCGGGTCGGCCCACCACCGGACAACCTTCAGCCGCTCCCCAGCCGTAACATCGACACCGGCATGGGACTGGAGCGGACCTGCGCCATGCTCCAGGGCGTGGACAGCAATTTCCACATCGACATCCTCCGGCCGCTCGTCGAGGCCGTGGGCGAGGTCTGCGGCCGCCGTTACGTGGCGGCTGACGACGACGGCCGGCGGATGCGGCGGATCGCCGACCACGTCCGTGCCTGCACCTTCGCGATCCACGAGAACGTGCTGCCGGGCAACAACGAGGAGAAGTACGTCGTCAAGCGGCTCCTCCGCCGCGCCGTGCTCGATGGTCGGCAGATGGGCGTGCGCGAGCCATTCCTCCACAGGCTCCCCGGCAGCGTGGCGGAGATCATGCGGAAGCCCTACCCGGAACTCGCCGACACCGTCGACCGCGTCGCCTCCGTCATCAAGCGCGAGGAGGAATCGTTTCTCGCCACGATCGATGGCGGCCTCGATCGTATCGAGCGGCTGTTCGCCTCGATCGGCCGCTCGGGCGGCGGCACGGTGAAGGGGAGCGACGCCGCTGAACTCTACACGACGTACGGCTTTCCGCCGGAGCTGCTCGAGACGCTCGCTGCCGAGCGGAACTGCGGCTTCGACTGGGACGGCTTCCGCGCGGCGATGGAGGCCCACGGCCAGCGGTCGGGCGCGGGAGCCCGCGGCGAGGTGTTCGCGTCGGGCCCGCTGGACGCCCTCAAGAAGACGATGCACGGTTCCGAGTTCGTCGGGTACGACGCGCTCGAGACCGACGGCACCGTAATCGGGATCATCGCCCAGGATCGGCTGTGTGAGCAGCTTCGTGAGGTGGGGCACGCCGAGCCCGTGACGGTCGTCCTCGACCGCACGAGCTTCTACGGCGAATCCGGCGGCCAGGTGGGCGACACCGGCGCGCTCGAATGGCCGGGCGGCAGCTTCGAAGTGACCGATACGCAGCGCGAAGGAGGCTTCATGCTGCACCGCGGCCATCTGCGGACGGGCGCGCTCGACCTCGGCCACACGGTGAAGGCGCGGGTCGACGCCGATCGGCGGGCGGCGCTGCGGCGGGCCCACTCCGCGACGCACCTCCTGCATGCGGCCCTGCAGCACCACCTCGGCTCGCACGCCGTCCAGCAGGGCTCGAAGGTCGACGCCGACCTGCTCCGGTTCGACTTCTCCCACACCAGCTCGATCGACCACGACACGCTCCGCAGGATCGAGACGATGGTCAATACGCATGCGCTGGCGGCGGTGCCGGTCGGAGCCCGCCTCCTGCCGCTGGAGGAGGCCCGCCACGCCGGGGCCATGATGCTCTTCGGCGAGAAGTATCCCGACGTCGTCCGCATGGTGACGATGGACGGCGTCAGCCGCGAACTCTGCGGTGGCACCCACGTCTCGAGCACCGGCGAGATCGGCCTGGTGCGGATCATCGGCGAGGAGAGTGTCTCGGCGGGCACCCGCAGGATCACCGCTGTCACGGGGCTGCGGGCGCTGGAGCGGGTCCGCCACGCCGAGGGGCTGCTGGCCGAGGCGGCGGCGGGCCTCAAGGTTCCGGTCACGGAACTGCCGGCCCGGCTGGTGGCGATCACGAAGGAACTCAAGGAACTCAAGAAGGCGAAGCCCGCGGCGGCTTCCGCGGCACTCTCGGTCGACGAGCTGCTCGCGGGTGCCACCGACGTCGGTGGCACGCGGGTTGTCGTCGCCGACGCCAGGGGCGGCGACGCGGCGGCCATGCGGCAGTGCATCGACCTGCTGCGGCGCAAGGCGAGCCCGATCGCGGTGCTGCTCGGCTCGACCGAGGCCGACAAGGTGACGCTCGTGGCCGGCATCAGCCGGGAGCTCGAGGAACGGGGCCTGTCCGCCGGCGCATGGATCAAGGACGCGGCAGGCATCGTGGGAGGGAAGGGGGGCGGCCGCGCCGACCTCGCCCAGGCGGGCGGCAAGCTCGTCGACAAGCTGCCCGACGCCCTCGCTGCGGCCCGCAGGACGATCGAGCAGCTTCTCAAGGCATAGACATTGCCGTCCCCGAGCCGGTGCTCCACCGAACTCGGCTGCAGTCGAGAGCGAATCTCATCGTGCTGCAGCGACGGCTGGGAAGTCTTGGGGGAGGCAGGCGAGGGGGTCGGCGAACGCTCGACGAGCGTGTGGCCGCTTCGGC
>Ga0075471_10000742_pt1 | contig 20241 bp, 19 predicted proteins | sample DEB19_08_DNA_2_FD_74787 | JGI IMG/M metagenome (GOLD analysis project Ga0075471, IMG submission 74787) | Aqueous microbial communities from the Delaware River and Bay under freshwater to marine salinity gradient to study organic matter... | ecosystem: Environmental > Aquatic > Marine > Coastal ... | reverse complement strand
TGATCGAAGTAGCCATCGTTCTCGTCGTAATTCACCAGCAGCACGGTCTTGCTCCAGACCTCGGGGTTCTCGGTGAGGATGTCGAGCACCTCCCGCGTATACCAGCCGCCCTGGATGGGGCTCGAGCCATCCGGGTGCTCGCTGTAGCGCTGCGGCGCGACGATCCAGCTCACCTGCGGCAGGCGTCCTTCGCGAACGTCCTTGCGCAGGCCTGCAAGCATGCCCTCGAGGTCATCGTTGTGGCGGGCTGGCAGCGTATTGCCGTTGCCCTTGTAGAGCGGCAACGCAGCGTTGATCGAGTCCGAATAGGGGACAAACGCGTTGAAACCCTTGGGGGGATTGGCGGGATTGCCCGCTCGAATACTCGCCTCCCGGTACGGCAGAAACCCGGCGAGCGAGTTATCCCCGAAATTGTCGGGCAAGTACTGGTAGACCTTCCATCGGATGCCAGCCTCCTCGAGCCGCTCCGGGTACGTCTTCCATCGGTAGCCCTCGTCAGCGCTGCCGGGCCCATCCCATTCGTTCAGCACCGCGGCGACATTCGCCCCGGTGGGTCCATTGGTGCCCGTCCAAAGGAAGAGCCGATTCGGGTTAGTGCCCGCGTGCATGCTGCAGTGGTACGCGTCGCACAGGGTGAACGCCTTGGCGAGCGCTCGCTGGAATGGCAGCTCCTGCTCCTCGAAGTAACCCATCGACGTGGGAGTCTTGGCCACGGGCCAAGTCGACATCCGGCCGTCATCCCACGCCTGGTGCGCGTCCGGCCACTCGTGCGGCGTGCCGCTGACGCGCTGCGCGTTGCCACGCTTCGCATTGAGGTGATAGGGCAGGATCACTCGGTCGGTGTACGCCTGCTGCCACACGCTGCGCCCGCCCGGAAGGGGAATCGTGAACCGGTCGCCGAAGCCGCGCACGCCGGGAAAGGTGCCGAAGTACTGGTCGAACGAGCGGTTCTCCTGCATGAGGATCACCACGTGCTCGACGTCTCGGATCGTGCCTGAGCGGCGGTGGGCCGGGATGGCAAGCGCCTTGCGAATGGAGGGCGGCAATGCCAGCAGAGCCCCGCCCATGGCAGAGGACTGGATGAACTGCCGGCGGGTGAGTTTGGGCATACAACCTCCGATTTCGTTGCGAAATCGTAACAGGCGCGCACTGGCAGATGGCGACAACCTGGCCCAACATCAGAAGGGAAACTGGTCGGGGTGAGAGGATTCGAACCTCCGGCCTCTACGTCCCGAACGTAGCGCTCTACCAGGCTAAGCTACACCCCGACAAGACAAGAATTATAGCAGGGCAGCCGACGCGCTCGCCCGGCCGGATGCCTCAGTGCTCGAAGTGCAGCCTGACCGTCGACGACTCCCACGTGCCAATGGCTTCCGAGCGGTCCGCCAGGCGAGCGACGAACATGCCGCCGAGGCCAAGCGCCAGGTCCGGGTTCTCCAGCATTTCCTCCGGGGTGGGCGGCTGGGCCTTCAGCGAGAGCGGCGGCCCTGCGTAGGACACCTCGATGTTGAGGTTATATTCGTCGAAGGCAATTTTCACCAGAATAGGCTCGGCGCCCTTGTGCAGGGGCTGGACGGCCTCGACCAGCTCCACCGTCGCCTGGGTCGCGCGCTCCATGATCATCCCTCGCGCGCCCCATCGCTGGCCGCACCGCTCGAGGAACTGGTGCAGCGTTTCACTGCTATCCACACCCGGCCGGTACGCGAGCTCATCACGCTTGCGAACGCCGATACGAAACACCAGGTTCAGCAGGAACGCCGCCGTGATGCCCAGCGCAAGCGACGAGCCGACGAAAGGCTGCAAGGACTCGGGCAAGGCCTTGAAGAAATCCGGGAAGATGAAACGGCTCTCGGCGAGGATGATCGAAAGGCCGACGACTGCCGTACGCCGCGTGTCGAGCATGCGCGAAGCGATGATCTGCAGACCGTTCACCAGGACAAAGCAGGAGACAAACAGGAAAGAGCCGCCGACCACCACGTCGGGCATGGCAACGAACACGGCCGCGAACTTCGGGCTGCACGCGAGGATCAGGAGCCACCCCGCCATCGGCCAGGCAATCCAGCGGCTGGTGGCGCCCGTTGCGGCCGACAAGCCAACGTTGGAGGTGGCTGAGTTCTGGCCGGTTCCCCCCAGCAGCCCTGCGGTAGCGGTGGCAAGGCCGTCTGCCGCAACCCCACCCTGAATCTGCTTCATGTCCGCACGAGTCCACGCGCTGTCGTTGATCTTCTGGGCCGTCGTCACGGCGGCGACGGTCTTCAGCATCGCCGATAGGCCGGCAAGTGCGAACGGAATGGCCAGCGCCGGATCGAATGAGAACGACACGTGCGAAAAGCTCGGGAAGTCGAAAAGATTTGTGTCCCGGATCCGGGACGCGCTCTTCTCCGACATCAGCCCCATGAGCACCGCCGTCCCGTAGCCCGCGATGATGCCGATGAGCGATGAAAAGAGCCTCACCCAACCCTTGCCATAGATGCTGAGCACTAACGACAGCGCGAACGTCCCGAACCCGATCGCGGTCGCATATCCGACGCCTCCGCTGGCAAAGCTCGTGGCCTCCAGGTTCATGATCTTGCGGAAGCCAAGGGTTCCCATCTCAAGGCCCACGATCACAACCGCCACACCCGCGACCTCGGGCGGGAAGTAGGGGCGCAATCGATTCAGGAAGCGCGACAGAGCCGCCTCGAATAAGCCGGCCACCAGCGTCATCCCATAGACCAGAGGCATGCCTCCCAGCTGCACAGCCTGCATTGAGGGAGAGAGGTAAATGGAAGTTGGAACGCTCGGGACCAGCAGGCCCGAGCCCAGCCACTTCCGCTGCCAAGCCTGAAGCAGAACGCCGACCGCCATCGCAACCATCGACAGGCTGATGGCGCTCTCCAGCGCCAAGTCGGACATGCCCGCGGCCTGCGCAATGACAAGGGGCAGGAGGAGATAGACGCCTGCCGCGGCGATATGCTGAAGGCCCAGCACGACCAACTCCCCCAGCGGGGGGCGTTGGTCGACGTCGTAGATGAGGTCTGCTGGCCGGACGCGCTTGGTCAAGGAGACTCGCGGGCGGTGAAGAACCCGCCCATTGTAGTGCTAGAACTTCCGTTCGACGGAGAAATGGGCGAGTTGCAGCAGGCTGTCGCGGCAGGGCGTGTCCGGCAGTTCCCTGAGCGCCGCCACGGCGGTGGCTGCCTCCCGGCGCGCGCAATCCCGGGTGTAGTCGAGGGCCTCCGTGCGCTCGATCGCGGCGAGCACGCCCGGCAAGTCCGCCTTGCCGCCCTGCTGAATCGCCTGGCGAACGAGGGCCCGCTCGGACGCATTGCCCACCTGCATCACCCGGATAAGCGGCAGGGTCGGTTTGCCCTCGGCAAGGTCATCGCCCACGTTCTTGCCCGTCTCATCCAGGTCGCCCGAGTAGTCGAGCACGTCGTCGATGAGCTGGAACGCCGTGCCGAGGTGACGGCCATACTCCCGCAAGCCAGACTCGGCCGCATCGGAGGCGCCCCCGAGGATCCCGCCCACCTGCGTGGCGGCCTCGAAGAGCTTGGCCGTCTTGAAGCGGATCACCTTCAGGTAGCTGGCCTCGTCGGTGTCGGGTTCATGGATATTGAGGAGCTGAAGGACCTCACCCTCCGCGATGACGTTGGTAGCCTCGGCCATCACCGCCATCACGCGCGGCTCGCCCACGTCCACCATCATCTGAAACGCGCGGCTGTAGAGGAAATCGCCCACCAACACCGAGGCGGGATTGCCGAAGGTTTCATTGGCCGTCTTGCGGCCGCGCCGCAAGCTGGAATCGTCTACCACGTCATCGTGCAGGAGGGTGGCGGTGTGGATGAACTCGATCACGGCCGCGAGCTCATGCCGGCCCGGGTGGCGCGAGGCCAAGGCGCCGGCGGCCAGCAGCACGAGGGCAGGTCGCAGCCGCTTGCCGCCACCGCCAATGATGTATTCCCCCACCGTGCGGATCAGGACCACCTCGGAATCGAGCCGCCGGCGGATGACTGCGTCGACCTCCCGAAGGCCCTCGGCCACGGGCGAGCGGATGGAGTCGAGGCTGACGGGGGTTTGGGGCAGGTTCACGGCAGGGAGAAGGCCCCGTGGGGCCCCGGCAAGTCTTTGACGCGGCTTGGGTTTCCGGCTATTATCGCGGGTTCGCGGTGAGAAAAGGCCGCGGTTAGTTCACTAAAAAAAGGAACACGACAATGTATGCGGTTATCAAGGCTGGCGGCAAGCAGTATCGGGTTTCGCCCGGCCAGAACGTGAAAATCGAGCAGGTGCAGGCCGACGTCGGCGCCACGATCGAAATCGCGGATGTCCTGATGGTTGCGGACGGCGACAAGGTGAAGGTCGGAACGCCCACCGTGTCCGGGGTCAAGGTCTCCGCCACGGTAGTCGCTCACGGCCGTGGCCCAAAGGTCCGCATCTTCAAGATGCGTCGCCGTAAGCACTACCAGAAAACCCAAGGCCACCGGCAGAACTACACGGAAATCCGTGTGGATGCCATCAACCAGTAACGGACGGCAACCATGGCACACAAGAAAGCAGGCGGGTCCTCCCGCAACGGCCGCGATTCCGAAAGCAAGCGCCTGGGCGTCAAGGCCTACGGTGGCGAACTGGTGACCGCCGGCTCGATCATCATTCGACAGCGCGGCACGCGTTATCACGCCGGCGCCCATGTGGGCACGGGCAAGGACCACACCCTCTTCGCGATGGTGCCTGGCAAGGTGAAGTTCGCCACCAAGGGGCCGGAGAAGAAGAACGTCGTAAGCATCGAGCCGGCGCAGGCCTGACGGTTCTTTCTCACCCGGAAAGAGCCCCGTCATCGCACGGGGCTTTTTTCTTTCTGAGCCATGCCGGACATCGCCCTCTTCCTCTTAGCCAGCGCCCTGCTCACCATCGCGCCCGGGCCGGACATCGTCACCGTCCTCACGCGGGGCATCTCTCAGGGGCGGCGGGCGGGGCTCGCGGCGGCGGCGGGGTTTGCCACTGGCTGTCTCTTCCACACCGCGCTCGCCACGCTAGGCGTTGCGGCGTTGCTTCGCTCGACCCCCCTTGCGTTCGACCTCATCCGCTATGCGGGCGCGGCTTACCTTGTCTGGATCGGCATCCAGGCCCTGCGCCATCGTGAAGGCTTTGCGCTCGCGGGTCAGGCGGGCCTTCGCGGCCTGTGGGCGATCTACCGACAAAGCGTGGTGGGTAACGCGCTGAACCCCAAGGTCACGCTTTTCTTTGTCTCGTTCCTGCCGCAATTCGTGACCGAAAGTGCCGTCACGGCGCAGATGGCGCTCCTGGGTGGCCTCTTCATGGCGCAAACACTGGTTATCTTCAGCGTCGTTGCGCTCGCCTCCGGGTGGCTCGGCGAGCGGCTCCGCGATCACCCTGCCATCGGGCCACGGCTGGGAATCTTCGCCGGGCTTGCGTTCCTGGCGCTGGGCGCGCGCCTCGCCTTCTGGGAGGGCCGCTGACATGAAATTCTTTGACGAAGCCCGCATCGAGATCATCGCGGGCGACGGAGGGAACGGCTCCGCCCATTTCCGGCGCGCCAAGTTCGTGCCCATGGGCGGCCCAGACGGTGGTGACGGCGGGCGTGGCGGCTCGATTGTCGGCGTGGCAGACGTGAACCTCAACACGCTGATCGATTACCGCTACACGCGAATCTTCCGCGCCAAGCACGGCGAGCCGGGTCGGGGCTCTGACTGCAACGGCCGTGGCGCCGACGACGTGATCCTTCGATTCCCTGTGGGCACGGTGATCCGCGACGCCGACACGGGTGAGCAGATCGCAGACCTCGCCGAGGATGGTCAGCAGGTCGTCCTCGCCAAGGGGGGCAAGGGCGGCCTGGGCAACCTCAACTTCAAGTCGAGCGTGAACCGGGCTCCGAAGCAGTTCACCCCCGGTCAGCCCGGCGAGCGTCGCAACCTCGAGATGGAGCTGCGTGTCCTGGCCGATGTGGGCCTCGCGGGCATGCCGAACGCGGGCAAGTCAACGTTCGTGCGGGCCGTGTCAGCCGCGCGCCCCAAGGTGGCCGACTACCCCTTCACCACGCTCAATCCAAGCCTGGGCGTAGTTCGCGTCGACATGAACCGCTCGTTCGTGGTCGCGGATATCCCGGGGCTGATCGAAGGCGCGGCCGAGGGTGCTGGCCTCGGGCACCAGTTCCTGCGCCACCTGCAGCGCACACGGCTCATCCTGCACCTCGTCGACCTGGCACCCTTTGACGAGGGCATCGACACGGTGAAGGAGGTTCGCGCCATCGCCAACGAGCTCAAGAAATACGACCCCGGCCTCTACAAGAAGCCACGGTGGCTCGTCTTCAACAAGGCGGACCTGCTATCGCCAGACGAAGCGGGCCGCCGGGCACGGGAGGTGGTTCGTCGGTTGAGATGGGCGCGCCCCTGGTTCGTCGTCTCGGCGGTGACGTCGCTGGGCACCCGCGAGCTCAGCTTCGCAATCATGGATTTCCTCGATGGCCAGCGCACGGCGAACTGAGCTTGCCCACTGCCGGCGGGTGGTGGTGAAGATCGGCTCGAGCCTGGTGACCAACGCGGGCGCCGGGCTGGACCGGGACGCCATCGCCGACTGGGCTGCGCAGGTAGCGAAGCTTCGCGCTCGCAGCGTGGAAGTGCTGATCGTCTCCTCGGGCGCCATTGCGGAAGGCATGAAGCGCCTCGGCTGGGCCAAGCGCCCGCACGCCGTGAACGAGCAACAGGCTGCTGCCGCCGTGGGCCAGATGGGGCTCGCCCAGATCTGGGAATCCTGCTTCGCCGCGCAGGGCCTCGCCACCGCACAGGTGCTTCTCACGCATGAGGACCTGGGCGACCGCCGCCGATATCTCAACGCGCGGTCGACATTACGAACGCTGGTGGATCTCGGGGTCGTGCCGATCATCAACGAAAACGACACCGTCACGGTCGATGAGATCCGCTTTGGCGACAACGACACGCTAGCCGCTCTGGCCACGAACCTGATCGAGGCCGACGCGCTCGTGATACTCACGGACCAGCAGGGGCTCTTTTCGGCTGATCCCCGTCGCGACCCCGCTGCGAAGCTCGTCTCCCGTGCTCAAGCCGGCGACGAGAGTCTGGAGGCCATGGCGGGCGGCGCCGGAAGCCACATCGGCAGCGGCGGAATGCTCACCAAGGTCACTGCAGCCAAGCGCGCAGCGCGCAGCGGCGCGCACACCGTGATCGCGTGGGGCCGCGAGCCCAGCGTGCTGGCACGTGTCTTTGATGGAGAAGCGATCGGATCGTTGCTTGTTGCCGAGGCCGTGCCTGTCGCCGCTCGCAAGCAATGGCTTGCGGACCATCTCAAGCCCTCGGGGCACATCACCCTCGATGCCGGCGCAGTGCAAGCCCTCACGCGGGACGGCAAGAGCCTGCTGCCAATCGGCGCCACGGCCATCGTTGGCGAGTTCGAGCGCGGAGAAATCGTCTCCGTGCAGGGGCCTGATGGCCGCGAGATCGCGCGCGGGCTGGTGAACTATGCAGCCGCGGAAGCGGCCAAGATCATTCGCAAGCCGTCGTCGGAAATCGAGCTCGCGCTCGGCTACGTGGCCGAGCCGGAGCTCATCCACCGCGACAACCTGGTGATCCTCTAGTCAGTCGGCTGGGCCAGCAACGGGCTGCGACACCGGCGCACCGTCGCGCGCGGGCCGGCGGCGGCGCATGTAGGGGGAGATTCCCACGTGGCGGCGCGTGTCCACCTCCAGGTAAACGGAGAGCTGCTCGAGCGCAGCCTGATAGACGTCGCGCTTGAACTCGATGACCGACTCCAGCGGAATCCAGTACTCGTGCCAGCGCCACGCATCGAACTCCGGATGGCCGCTCGCGCGCAGAGAAACATCCGAGTCACGGCCCACGAGCCGCAGGAGGAACCAGATCTGCTTCTGGCCCTTGTAGGTCCCACGCCACTCGCGCTTAACCCAATGCGTGGGCACGTGATAGTGGAGCCACTCGCGGGTGCGCCCCAGGATTTCCACGTGCTCGGGCCTGAGGCCTGTCTCCTCGTGAAGCTCCCGGTACATCGCCTGTTCCGGCGACTCCCCGTGCTTGATGCCGCCCTGCGGGAACTGCCAAGAGTGCTCCCGAATGCGCTTGCCCCAAAACACCTGGTTGCGCTGATTGACGAGCACGATGGCAACGTTCGGGCGATAACCGTCCCGATCGAGCATGGCCATCACCATCTGAATCCGTTGAGTTGCGCCCATTTTTTCACAGATTCCGCTGCCCTGCCAAAACCGGCCTCTGGCGCAGGGTGGCGTGTAGAATGCGCGCTCGCAACATCCTGATTTCATTCCAAAAACCACCCAGAACTGCCGTCCGGAGACCGCATGCGCGCCAGCCAATTTTTCCTTGCCACGCTGAAGGAGGCCCCCCAGGAGGCGGAGTTGCCGAGCCACAAGCTGATGCTGCGCGCCGGGCTCATCCGCAAGCTGGGCAGCGGGCTCTACACCTGGCTGCCGGCGGGCATGCGGGTGCTCCACAAAGTCGAGCGGGTGATCCGGGAGGAAATGGATCGCGCTGGCGCACTGGAGGTCAGCATGCCGCCGGTGCAACCCGCCGAACTGTGGCAGGAGACGGGCCGCTGGGACCTCTACGGCCCGATGATGCTGAGAGTCAAGGACCGGGCGGAGCGCGAGTATTGCTATGCCCCGACGGCAGAGGAAGTGATCACGGATATCGCACGCAAGGAGCTGCGAAGCTACCGGCAGCTTCCCGTGAACCTCTACCAGATCCAGACCAAGTTCCGGGATGAAATACGCCCACGCTTCGGCGTGTTGCGCGCTCGGGAATTCTCCATGAAGGACGCTTACTCCTTCGATGCCGACGAGAATGGCATGCTCGAGTCGTATCGCAAGATGTTCGATGCTTATGTTCGCATCTTCACGCGGCTGGGCCTGAAGTTCCGCCCCGTGGTGGCGGACACCGGCGAGATCGGCGGCAGCGCATCGCACGAGTTTCAGGTGCTCGCGGAGTCCGGCGAGGACTTGATCGCCTATTCCGACGCGTCTGATTACGCTGCCAACGTGGAGCAGGCCGAGGCGCTCGCCCCATCGACGCGAAGGCCCGCCCCGGCGCGCGCGATGAGCAAGGACCCGACGCCGGGCGTGGGCACGTGCGAGGGCGTAGCCAAGCTATGGAGCATCCCGCTCGCCACGACGCTCAAGGCGCTGCTCCTCACCGCCAACGGCCGCGTGCACATGCTGATCATCCGCGGCGACCATAACCTCAACGAGGTGAAGGTAGGCAAGGTGCACGGGCTGCGAGGCTGGCGTTGGTCGACGGATGAGGAGATCCTGCACGCCTGCAACGGCCCGGCGGGTTATCTGGGCCCAGTAGGCCTCGACCGCTCTCGCATCACGGTCGTCGCGGATCGCACCGTGGCGGCCATGGCGGATTTCGTTTGCGGCGCCAATGAGAAGGACTTCCACCTGCGAGGCGTCAACTGGGGTCGCGATTGTCCCGAGCCCGACCTGGTCGCCGACATCCGCAACGTCGTGCCGGGCGACCCGTCTCCGGACGGGCGCGGGCTGCTCTCCATCGTGCGCGGCATCGAGGTGGGCCACGTGTTCGCCCTGGGCCGCAAGTACTCGGAGTCCATGGGCGCCACTTACACCGCGGAGGATGGCACCGCCAAGCCCTTCGAGATGGGTTGCTATGGCATCGGGGTGACCCGTGTCGTGGGCGCCGCCATCGAGCAAAACCATGACGAGCGCGGAATCATCTGGCCTGATGCGATGGCCCCGTTCACGGTAGCCGTCATCCCCATGGGGCTACACAAGAGCGAGGCCGTGCGCGAGACCGCCATCGCGCTCTACGAGGAGCTCAAGGGGGCGGGCGTGGATGTTCTCTTCGACGATCGCAACGAGCGCCCGGGCGTCATGCTCGCCGACCAGGAGCTGATCGGCATCCCGCACCGGCTCGTCGTCGGCGAGCGCGGGCTGAAGGAGGGCGTGGTCGAATACCAACATCGCCGCGACCCCGAAGCGACCAAGGTTCAGGTCGCCCAGGCCGTGGCGCATGTCAGGAGCAGGCTAAAGCCCTAGGAGGCGCCAACGCCGGCCGGAGGCGACACAGCAGCAGACGCTCCCGCGGCCCGGCCCTTGCCGACGGTCACATCCTCCAGGGAGCGCTTGGTCACGGTTCCAGTTCGGTCGTAGACGCGCTTGCCCGACGGGTCAAACACGATGGTCGTGGGTAGGCCCCTGACCTTCCCGAACGGCTTCTCCACTTTTCCGTCATCGTCTGCAAGCACAAGGGGATATGCATGGCCCACTTTCTTGGCGAACTGGATCGTCTTCGCTGCATCGTCGACGTCTGTCGCAATGCCGATCACGATCGCCCGGGACGGGAAATGCGCCCGGTAATATTCGGCAATCTCCGGTATTTCCTTGATGCAGGGGGTGCACCACGTGGCCCAGAAATTCACCACGACCCACTTGCCCTTGTAATCTGAAAGCCGATGCCGCTTGCCCTCGGTGTCCGAGAGGTCGAACGCCCGGGCTTCCATCACTGCAAGCACGACGCACGCCGCCACACAAAGCTTGAATAACCGGATCACGCTGGCCCTCGGGCTTCGCTCATCATCGACAACCACTCAGGCGCGCAAAATAGCACGACGCCTGCCCCAGCCCAAGGAGTCCGCCCTTGCCTGACGTTCTCGTTCTCTACTACAGCCGCACGGGCTCCGTACGGGCCCTTGCCGACCACATCGCTCGCGGCATCGATTCAGTCGCCGGCATGTCCGCACGGGTTCGCACCGTGCCTCGTGTCGTGGTGGCGACGGAGGCGGCCGACCCTGCCGTGCCAACGGATGGCGCGCCCTACGTGGAGGCGCGGGACCTGTCTGAATGCGCTGGCCTGGCGCTCGGCTCACCCACGCGCTTCGGTGCCATGGCCGCGCCGCTCAAGCACTTCATCGACAGCCTCGGGGGCGAGTGGTCCCGGGGTTCGCTGGCCGGAAAGCCCGCGGCAGTGTTCACCTCGACCTCATCGATGCATGGCGGGCAGGAAGCCACGCTCCTGTCGATGATGCTGCCGCTCCTGCATCACGGAATGCTCGTCATGGGCATCCCCTACTCGGAGCCTGACCTCAGCACGACGCGCAGCGGCGGGACCCCCTACGGCGCAAGCCACTGGGCAGGCCCCGCTGGCGACCAGCCGCTCAGCGATGAGGAAAAGCGCCTTGCATTCGCGCTGGGCAAGCGCCTGGCTTCCGCCGCCTCGCGCCTGCTGTCGTGAGCGCACACGCGTCCTGGCTTGCTGCTTGCAGCATCTGGGCTTGCCTGGCCCTGCTGGGCCTTGCCTGGGAGATGGCGCTTGCGCCGCTGCGCCCAGGCGGGTCGTGGCTCGCGCTCAAGGTCTTGCCCCTCCTGCTTGCCCTACCGGGGCTGCTGCGCAGGCGCCGCTATACCTTCAAGTGGAGCACCCTGCTCGTCTGGGCGTACTTTGTCGAGGGCGCGACCCGCGCCTTCTCCGAACCCGGGCTGTCGGCGCGCCTGGCTACTGCCGAGGCGGCGTTGGCGGTGGCCTACGTGGCGTTCGCCGTGGCATTCCTGCGGGCGCGCCGTTGAGCGTGGCTTTCAGGCCCTGCGGCGCGCCTTCCAGGCGGCGACTACGACCGGAATGAGGCTTACGACGATGATCCCGATGATGATCAGCGTGAGGTTCTTGCGCACCCAGGGCAGGTTGCCGAAGAAGTATCCCGCGTACGTGAGCGAGGTGACCCACAGGATGCCACCGGCCACGTTGAAAAAAGTGAACTTCGGGTAGCTCATTTCCGCGAGTCCCGCCACGAAGGGGACGTATGTCCGGAAGATGGGCAGGAAGCGGGCAACGATGATCGCTGCGCCGCCGTGCTTTTCGTAGAACGCATGCGCACGGTCGAAATGCTCACGCCGCACCCACCGGAAGCGCCCCGGCTCGAGGATCCATCGCCCAAGCCAGCGCCCTACGCCGTAGTTGACGCCATCGCCAAGGATTGCCGCTGCGATCAGGCAGGCCACCAGCAAGTGCACGTTCAGCCCGCCAAGGGCAGCCAGCGCGCCAGCCACGAAGAGCAGGCTGTCTCCGGGCAGGAAGGGCGTGACGATGAGCCCTGTCTCCGCAAAGATCACCAGGAAGAGAATCAGGTAGACCCAGGCTCCGTAAGCGGAGATCAGCGCGCCCAGGTGAACATCGAGCCTGAGCATGATGTCCAGGAACGTCGCGAGGAGCTCCATGGCGGCACCCCGTCCGGCGGGGTCAGGGCAGCGCGGGCTCGGCTGTCTTCTTCTCCGGCTTTACGAAATCCTCGCGCGACACGCCGAGGTACTTCGCGAGCGGCGCAGCCACCAGCACCGAGGAGTAGATGCCGAAACAGATGCCGATGGTGAGGGCCAGCGCGAAGTAGTAGAGGCTGGCGCCCCCGAAGAAGAGGATGGACAGCACCATCATCTGCGTCGAGCCGTGGGTGATGATGGTGCGGGAAATGGTGCCGGTGATCGCCGCGTCCATGATCTGGTCGACGCTCGCCTTTCGCATCTTCCGGAAGTTCTCCCGCACTCGGTCGAAGACCACGACGGACTCGTTCACCGAGTAGCCCAGCACCGCGAGAACCGCAGCCAGCACCGGCAGCGAAAACTCCCACTGGAATGCCGCGAATGCCCCGAGGATGATCACCACGTCGTGAAGGTTGGCGATGATGGTGGCAACCGAAAAGCGCCACTCGAACCGGAAGGCGAGGTAGACCATGATCCCGAGGCACACCACGAGCAGCGCGAGCGCGCCGTCGGTGGCGAGCTCCTTGCCCACCATCCCGCCCACGAACTCCGAGCGCACCAGCTTGGCCGAGGGGTCGATCTTGCGCAGTTCCGCGAGCACGGCCTGCCCCTGCTTGTCCATCTGGGCGCTCTGCTCCCTGGGGTCCGCCGTGCCGCGAAGCGGCAATCGAATGAGCACGTCCTGGGAAGAGCCGAACTTGAGCACATTGATGTCGGTAAAGCCGGCGGCGCCGAGCGCCTGGCGAATTCGGTCTGGCTCGGCAGGCTTCTCGTGCGTAACCTCCATCACCGTCCCGCCAGTGAACTCGATCGACAGGTGAAGGCCCTTCGTGGCAAGGAAAAAGACGCTGGCAAGGAACGTGAGCAACGAGATCACGTTGAACACCAGCGCATGGCGCATGAAGGGGATCGTGCGGCGGATCTTGAAAAATTCCATGGTGGCTTGTCCTGTGGGGCCGGGGCGGGTTAGGCCGCGGCCTTTTGCTTGTGCCAGTCCGTGTTGCCGATGGACACCTTGGCGACCTTCTTCCGCCCGCCGTAGATGAGGTGGACGATGCCGCGCGAGACCATCACCGCGCTGAAGATCGACGTGAGGATGCCGAGGCAGTGCACCACGGCGAAGCCGCGAACCGGGCCCGACCCGAAGGCAAGCAGCGCGAGCCCGGCGATGAGGGTGGTGATGTTGGAGTCCAGGATGGTGCCGAAGGCCCGGTCGTAGCCAGCCTGGATCGCCATCTGCGGGCTCATCCCGGCGCGCAACTCCTCACGAATGCGCTCGTTGATGAGCACGTTCGCATCAATAGCCATGCCAAGCGTCAGGGCCACCGCCGCAAACCCGGGCAGCGTGAGCGTGGCCTGGAGCAGCGACAGGATGGCCACCAGCAGCAGCAGGTTGGCCGCCAGCGCGATCACCGAGATGAGGCCGAACAGCATGTAGTACGCGACCATGAACGCCGCGATGGCAATGAATCCATAGAGGACGGAGTTGTAACCCTTGGCAATGTTCTCGGCGCCGAGAGAAGGCCCAACCGTGCGCTCCTCGATGATGTCCATTGGCGCGGCGAGGGCCCCGGCGCGAAGCAGCAGAGCAAGGTTCTTGGCTTCCTGGGTGTCGCCCACCCCGGTGATCTGGAACCGGTTGCCAAACTCTTCCTGGATGGTGGGCCAGGTGAGCACCACGGTGGCGTTGCGCTCCACCAGCATCATCGCCATGCGCTTCTTCACGTTCTCGCGCGTCGTCTGCCGCATGATGCGGCCGCCAGCGTCATCGAGCACCATGGAGACGATCGGCCGGCCATCGCGCTGGTCGAAGCCGGGCTGCGAGTCCTTGATGCGGTCGCCGGTGATCACCACGGACTTCTTGACGATGACCGGGTTGCCTTCGACGTCGAGGAAGCGGTCCGTGCCGAATGGCGCGGGCTGATCCTTGTAGGCGCCAAAAGCGAGCTGGCCCGGGCCCGAGGCATGCTCCTCGGAGACCAGGCGCACCTCCAGGGTGGCGGTGCGGCCAAGAATCTCCTTGGCGCGGCCCGGGTCCTGGACTCCAGCCAGCTGGACCACGATTCGGTCAGCGCCCTGCTGCTGGATGATGGGCTCGGCCACGCCGAGCTCGTTCACGCGGTTGCGCAGCGTCTGGATGTTCTGCTGCAGGGCGAGATCCTGCTCCTTCTTCACCACCTCCGGCTTGATGCTGGCAACGATCGTCGCCTCGCCGCCGCTCTCCTGCTCTCGCAGTTGCAGGTCCGGCAGCTCCTTCTCGAGCAGCTTGAGCGCCGCCACGCGCTGCTCGCGCTCGCGGAAGCGCACGGTCACGCGGTCACCCTCCCGGGCGATACCCGAGTAGTAGATCTTCTTGTCGCGCAGCAGGCTGCGGATGTCGCCGAGCGACCGCTCGACGCTCTTGGTGGCCGCAGACTTCATGTCCACCTGCAGGAGGAAGTGCACTCCGCCGCGCAGGTCCAGGCCGAGGTACATCGGCTTGGCGCCGAGGGCCTGCAGCCACTTGGGCGTCGCCGACTGCAGGTTGAGCGCCACGACGTAACCCGGCGGCGCTTTCTGCTGCAGCGTGCCACGCGCCTTGATCTGCGTGTCGGTGTCCGCGAAATGGAAGGTGGCCTGGCCCTCGACGAGCTCCACCTTGGCAGGCGGCGTGCCGGCCTCGCGCAGGGCAAGCTCCAGCGAGTCCTTGAGGGTCGCCTCGACTTTTGTCGACGAGCGGGCGCCGGAGACCTGCACCACCGGGACCTCTCCGAACAGGTTGGGCAGCGCGTAAATGAGCGCGGCCAACATGGCAACCACGATCACGACGTACTTCCAGGCAGCGTACTTGTTCATGCGCAATCCATTTCGTGAGCCCGCGCGGGGCTCGTTGCTGTCAGGCGGCGTCCTTGATCGTTCCCTTGGGCAGCAGCTGCGTGACCGCGTGCTTCTGGACCTGGATCACCACGTTTTCCGCAATCTCGAGGCCAACGTAGCTGTCGCCCACCTTGGTGATGCGCCCAAGCATGCCGACGGCCACGACCTCATCGCCCTTCTGCAGCGCCTCGACCATGGACTTGTGCTCCTTGGCCTTCTTCATCTGCGGGCGGATCATCAGGAAGTACAGGATCACGAACATCAGCACGATGGGGAGAAGCCCCAGCAGGGAGTCGCCCTGGCCCGCCTGGCCAGTTGCCTGCGCGTATGCGGTTCCGATCATTGTTCAAGCCTCCAATGGGAAAATAGTGAGGCGCGGCAAGGACTTAAGGCGCCTCAAAAAGCCCGAAATCATAGCATGTCACCCCTGGCGCGATCGGCGTGAAAACGCGCCCGGAGGGCGGTGAAGGTGCCGGTTGAAATCGCCTCGCGCATCTCGCGCATCAGCGCCTGGTAGTAAAAAAGGTTGTGCAAGGTATTGAGCCGGGCGCCGAGAATTTCGTTGGCGCGATGCAGGTGGTGAAGGTAGGCCCGGCTGAAGCCGCCCCCGCAGGCCGGGCAGCTGCACGTTTCATCCAACGGCCGCGTGTCGCTGCGGTACCGGGCGTTCTTGATCCGGATATCGCCAAACCGGGTGAAGAGCCAGCCGTTGCGCGCATTCCGGGTGGGCAGCACGCAGTCGAACATGTCGATCCCCGCCGAGACCGCCTCCACCAGGTCCTCGGGCGTGCCCACGCCCATCAGGTAGCGCGGCTTGTCCGGCGGCAACTTGGGCGCCGTGTGCCAGAGGACGCGGGCCATGTCCTCCTTCGGCTCGCCCACGGAAAGGCCGCCAATCGCGTAGCCATCGAAGCCAATGTCCGTCAATCCGCCAAGGGACTCATCGCGGAGGACTTCGTACATGCCGCCCTGCACGATGCCGAAGAGCGCGTTGGGGTTGCCTTCGTGCGCGGCACGCGAGCGCGCCGCCCAGCGCAGCGACAGGCGCATGGAGTCCGCGGCTTCATCAAGCGTTGCCGGATAGGTGGTGCACTCGTCGAAGATCATCACGATATCGGCGCCCAGCGCGCGCTGGATGCGCATCGACTCTTCGGGCGTAAGGAACAGCTTGTCGCCGTTGATGGGCGACTGAAACGCCACGCCCTCCTCGCTCAGCTTGCGAAGCGCCCCGAGGCTCCACACCTGAAAGCCTCCCGAGTCGGTGAGGATCGGGCCAGCCCAGCGCATGAATCCGTGCAGGCTGCCGTGGGCTGCGATCACCTCGAGGCCCGGCCGAAGCCATAGATGGAACGTGTTGCCGAGAACAATTTGCGCGCCCACATCGACGAGCTCTGCGGGTGACATCGCCTTCACGGTGCCGTACGTGCCCACCGGCATGAAGGCCGGCGTGTCGACGCAGCCGCGCGCAAAGGTCAGCCGGCCCCGGCGCGCGGCCCCATCGGTGGCGTGGAGATCGAACTTCAGGGCCGCCCCGCGCGCGGTCAGCCCCGCCAGTGCGGGGGAAAAGTCTTGTCGAAGTACGGGAGCGCCTCGACGCGTGCCGCCCAGTCAGCGATCGCCTTCGGCATCGTCCCCGCCAAGCCCGTGACGGGCTTTGTCGCCCCCATGCGCTTCACGTAAGCGACTTCGGCGTAGAGCGCGAAATCGGCCGCGGTCGGCGCATCGCCCGCGAGGAAGTGGCCCTGCAACTGCTTGGCGAAATAGCCGAGCTCTGCGATCACGACTTCGCGCGCCTTGCTGATCCTCGCCTCGTCGGGAGCCTCACCCGCCGGCTTCATGTAGGCCTCCTGGAAGAGGGGCCCCAGCCCCTTGTCGTCGAGGTGCGACTTGCACTCGTGGATGAGCCGGCGGACGCGCGCGCGATTCTTCGCATCGCCCGGGAAGAGCTTCTTCGCCGGCGCGATCTCGTCGAGATATTCGAGGATGGCGAGCGACTCCCACAACGCGAAGCCGTCGTGCACGATCGCCGGCACCTGGTGCCGAGGGTTCACGGCGAGAAACTCGGGCTTCAACTGATCCTTGTCGGAAAAGGACAGGACCTTCAGCTCGTAGGGAATGCCCAGGAGCTCGAGGGACAGCCAGACGCGCCAGGAGTAGGGCGAGCCGTGGCCGTGGAAGAAAGTGAGGGGCATGGTGGCCTCGAAGGCGAAGCAGGTTGAAAGAAACGGGGCCGCCCGAAGGCGGCCCCGCAGTCGGTCAGGCGGCTCCGAGGATCACGCGATGAGCGGCACGATCAGCAGCGCCACGATGTTGATGATCTTGATGAGCGGGTTCACGGCCGGGCCGGCGGTGTCCTTGTAGGGGTCGCCCACCGTGTCGCCCGTCACCGCGGCCTTGTGAGCGTCCGAGCCCTTGCCACCATGGTGCCCATCCTCAATGTACTTCTTGGCGTTGTCCCATGCGCCGCCGCCCGTGCACATCGAAATGGCAACGAAGAGCCCCGTGACGATGGTGCCCATGAGCATGCCGCCGAGCGCCTGCAGGCCGGCGTCCTTGCCCATGAGGTAGCCCACGATCAGCGCCACCGCCACCGGGGAGAGCACCGGCAGCAGCGACGGGATCATCATCTCCTTGATGGCGCCGCGGGTGAGCATGTCCACCGCCTTCGAGTAATCCGGCTTGGCGGTGCCTTCCATGATTCCCTTGATTTCGCGGAACTGGCGGCGAACTTCCTCGACCACCGAGCCCGCGCAGCGGCCCACCGCCTCCATCGCCATGGCGCCGAAGAGGTACGGAATCAGGCCGCCGGCGAAAAGGCCGATGATCACGGCGGGGTTGGACAGGTCGAACGAGACCTGTCTCCCCGCTTCTTCCAGCTTGTGCGTGTAGTCGGCGAAGAGCACCAGCGAGGCGAGGCCGGCGGAGCCGATGGCGTAACCCTTGGTCACGGCCTTGGTCGTGTTGCCCACGGCGTCGAGCGGGTCCGTCACGGCGCGAACTTCCTTGGGCAGCTCGCTCATCTCGGCGATGCCACCGGCGTTGTCCGTGATCGGGCCGTAGGCGTCGAGCGCCACGATGATGCCGGCCATGGAGAGCATGGAGGTCGCCGCGATGGCGATGCCGTAGAGGCCTGCGAGCCAATAGGCAGCCCAGATCGCCGCGCAAACCGACAGCACCGGCCAGGCGGTGGAGCGCATCGACACGCCAATGCCCGCGATGATGTTCGTCGCATGGCCCTTCGTGGAAGCCTCGGCCACGTGCTTCACCGGCGCGTACTCGGTTCCCGTGTAGAACTCGGTGATGAACACCATCAGCGCGGTGAGCACCAGGCCCACGACCGCCGCGCCCCACAGGTTGACGACCGTCATCTGCGGGTATGCCGCCGCCACGTCCTTCATCATCCAGCCGGTGATGAACCAGAAGGCGATGAGCGAGAGGCCGCCCGCGACGGCCAGCCCGGTGTAGAGGGCATTCATGATCTTGCCGCCCTCGCTCGTCTTCACGAACCAGCAGCCCACGATGGAGGCGAGGATCGACACGCCGCCAAGCGCGAGCGGGTAGACCACCGCGTTGGCCACGACGCCAGCGCTCGGCATCAGCAGCGCGCCAAGCACCATGGTGGCGATGATCGTCACCGCGTAGGTCTCGAAGAGGTCAGCGGCCATGCCGGCGCAATCGCCCACGTTGTCGCCCACGTTGTCCGCGATCACCGCGGGATTACGCGGGTCGTCTTCCGGAATGCCTGCCTCGACCTTGCCCACCAGGTCCGCGCCCACGTCGGCCCCCTTGGTGAAGATGCCACCACCGAGGCGCGCGAAGATTGAAATCAGCGAGGAGCCGAACGCGAGGCCGATGAGCGGCTTCACCACGTCGCTCATCTTCGCGCCGTGCCCGGCGCTGCCCTGCAGGAAGAGATAGAAGCCCGCCACCGACAGCAGCCCGAGGCCCACCACCAGCAAGCCCGTGACCGCGCCGCCCTTGAAGGCGATGTTGAGGGCCGGGGCAATGCCGCCACGCGCGGCTTCGGCCGTGCGAACGTTGGCTCGCACCGACACGTTCATGCCGATGTAGCCGGCGGCACCCGAGGCGACTGCGCCGATCAGGAACCCGATCGCCGTCGAGGCGCCGAGTGCCAGCCAGATTGCCACGAACAGGATCAGGCCAACGACGCCGATCGTCGTGTACTGGCGGTTGAGGTAGGCCTTGGCGCCGGCCTGGATGGCCGCCGCGATTTCGCGCATGCGGGCATTGCCGTCCGGTTGCGCCAGGATCCACCGCGCCGACCAGGCGCCGTAGATGAGTGCGACCGCCGAACAGGCGAGCGCGAGTAGCAGTGCTGCGTTGGACATGGTGCTCTCCCTTTGGATGGGGTTGTTGTCGTGAAGTGCTGCTTTTCCGTGCTCAGTGCGCGGCGCGTGCCGGCGTGCGGCGACGCACCGATCGATTCTTCAGCCGAACGTAATCGGGCAACCCGCGATCGTACGGCGGATAGGCCTCGCCCGCGATCAGCGGCTCCAGGTAGCGGCGGCACTTCGGCGTGATGTGGAAGCCATCGGGCGAGATGAAGTCCCGAGGGAGCTTGCGCTCGACGTTGGCGACCTTGTCGAGGGGCGCCACGCCCACCTTCCACCGGTATGGCCGGCTCGAGACCCGAACGATAGCGGGCATCACGGCGGTGTGCCCGGTCACGGCGAGCTCCACCGCGGCCTTGCCCACCGCATAGGATTGGTCGAGGTCCGTCCTCGAGGCGATGTGGCGCGCCGAGCGCTGCAGGTAGTCGGCAACCGCCCAGTGCACCTTGTGGGCCAGGCGCCCGCGCACCAGAGTCGCGATGACCGGCGCCACGCCGCCCAGCTGCGCGTGGCCAAACGCGTCCTTCAAGCCCGCCTCGGAGAGGAAGTTGCCGTCGGCCCCCTGCAGGCCCTCCGACACGGCGATCGCACAATGCCCGTAGCGGCGCACGGCGTCATCAACCCTGGCGAGAAAGGCGGCTTCGTCAAAGCGGATCTCGGGGAAGAGCAACAGGTGGGGCGCTTCGCCGGCCTTCGACTGGGCAAGGCCCGCCGCGGCCGTGATCCACCCGGCGTGCCGGCCCATCACCTCGAGCACGAAGACGCGCGTGGACGTCTTCGCCA
>Ga0075471_10000741_pt1 | contig 20245 bp, 19 predicted proteins | sample DEB19_08_DNA_2_FD_74787 | JGI IMG/M metagenome (GOLD analysis project Ga0075471, IMG submission 74787) | Aqueous microbial communities from the Delaware River and Bay under freshwater to marine salinity gradient to study organic matter... | ecosystem: Environmental > Aquatic > Marine > Coastal ... | reverse complement strand
ACGCCTCTCCAAGCGCTCACTCTCATGAACGATGTTCAGTTCTTTGAAGCTGCTCGTGCTTTTGCTCAACAGGCGATGAAATCGGCTACGACCCCTGATGCTCGCATCACCCGACTCTTCCGCGCCGCCACTAGCCGCTTTCCCTCCGCTTCAGAGGCAGAGGTGGTCCGTCAGACTTTCGAAAAGCATCTCGCCGCCTACACAGCCAAACCGGAGGAGGCTAAAAAGGTAATTGCTAACGGCGAATCAAAAGCCGACAGCGCCTTAAACCCGGTTGAACTCGCTGCTTGGACGATGATCGCTAACCTTCTGCTCAATCTCGACGAGGCGGTGACAAAGTGACCGTCCTGCAGTTTAGAGATGGTAGCTTTACCTGCGGCTCGGCCTGCGCTTCGATCGCCCGCACGTTCGACAGGCGTCGGAAGGCAGCCGATTCTGATACGCCTTGTGCATCCAGAAGCGGAATAAAGGCTGCATTTTGAGTTCTTGTCGGCTGCGGTCCTGAACGGAGCGGAGCCAGCATCATAACGATCGCGAAAAGAGTAATCCCCGCGGCGAGCATTTGGCTTTTGCTTGTGGAACGACGACTCTTCATTTTTTGCCAGATTAATTAAGAAAACTAAATAATAAGCTTTTACGGCTTGCTCCAGAGATTTTTACTTGTGAGAATGATTTTTCTTCGACAGGCATGTGCCGGTGATCTGGATTCTCACGGCCGGTTTTGGCGATGGACACAACACGGCGGCACGCTCCGTGTCGGATGCGTTGGTCCGCCTTCGGCCAGAGGAAAAGGTGGAGGTAACGGATCTGGTCAGTGATGTGATGCCGGGTCTGTCCTGGGTGCTGAAAGCCGCCTACCAAGCAGCCATTATCTATTGGCCTGCGGCGTGGCGACTGGCTTATAAGATCATCGGCAGCCCGAGAATGTTCCACCAAGATGCTTCTTGGCAGCTTCCGCTTCTCCGCGCCATGGAGCAGAAACTCGATCAGGAGCGGCCCAGACTGATAATAAGCACTTATCCGATTTATTCTGGTGTTTTGGCTGCCTTACGGGCCCGGCGTGACGTGCCACCCCTCGTTACCGTGATTACAGATTCGGTCAGTGTTCATCCCATCTGGGTGGCGCATCCTAGCGATCGCTTCTGTGTGGCCGATGATGAAACTTTGAGGGTGGTCGAGAAACTTGGCGTGCCGCGTGAGAGAATTCGTGTGACCGGTTTTCCTGTGAGCTTGGCCTTTTTGGAGGAGCTATCTTCGCCAGCCCGCCAACCGGTGCAGCGCATCCTATACCTTCCGTCGACACCGGGACGGCATGTGGCGGCCACTTTGGAGGCCCTGCGACCGCTTTTGCTTTCTGGAGTAAAACTCACCATGCCTGTCGGAAAACATGGCTCGCGACTCTATCAAGTTTTGCGTCGTTTCATCGACACAATGCCTTCTGGTTGTGTCGAAATCATCGGCTGGACCAAGCGCATTCCAGAACTACTACGCACGCATGACGTGGTGATTTGTAAGGCTGGGGGAGCTATTTTGCATGAGGTGCTGGCCGCACGAATCCCGGCAGTGATTGACTACGTGGTGCCTGGCCAAGAGGAAGGAAATGCCGAAATGCTCACCTCGCGTGGCTGTGGCATCCGCACACATTCACCGGCAGAGACAGTGGGTGCTGCAGCAAGTATTCTCGCTCATGACGGTGCAGCTGGCCGCCGGATGCGAGCTGCCATGACGCCGATCAGCGTGCCTGATGCAGCCATAAAGACTGCTCAAGCTGCCTTGAAATTGGCCAAGCTCTTTGAATCAAGCTGATTCAAAGAGCACTCCTTACCAGTCATTCATGTGTAGGGCTGTGGATCATATGCGATTCTTGATTCGTTGTGGGTTAGCAACCCTCACGCAAATCCTGTTCTCACCCAAGACTAATCACATGGAGGGTGATGGCTGAGGTTCTTGATTCTTGCTGCTGTGTTGAGTCGCGTCTGAAATGTCGGAAGTCGCAGCTTCCACTTCATCGCCGCCAGCCGAATCACCAAAATGACCACCATACCAATATAACGGTGGGCTTCTGAGGCTGCCAGATGCTCACGCAGCAGAACGAACACAATCGCACCCGCAAAAACGGCTGTTGCGTACAAATCGACGTGAGCTTGAAATACCCATGGAATCTCGCGGCGAAGCACATCGCGCAAGATGCTTCCAGCCACTCCTGTGACGATGCCCAGCAATACGGCAACGATTCCCGGCGTGCCGTGAGCCAGCGCCTTCTCCGTGCCAGCGATCCCGAACAACGCCAACCCGAAGGCATCTGCCACATCAAGTAACCGCGAAGGCAGATGTGTGAATCGAACCATCACAAATGTCATCGCTGCAGCTGCCAGTGCTGTCCAAACGACCTGTGGCTGCTCAATCCAAAACACGGGCCGCACACCGAGGCAAAGATCGCGAATCGTGCCGCCACCCACCGCTGTCACTAGCGCAAGCACAAGCACACCAAACAAATCAATATGCTTTCCCTCTGCTGCGAGTACTGCAGTGATCGCGCATATAGCGACAGCAAAGTATTCAATCCAAACTGGCATGATCAGTGGCCCTCCATCGTAAAAGTTGTGAACCACAATCCAGCCGTGCCTTCGTAAACCATTGCGATGCGGCCATCCCGCATCACGCTCATGCATGAATACATACTGCCGCGCGGATCAATCACACGTCCCGCACTCCATGTTATACCATCATCACGACTTTGACGCACCGTCATTCCCATGCGGCTAATTGCATTCGCCGGATTGCTGAAGAGCAGTGTGCCATCCGGATGGCGGATCAAGCTCGCTTGGCAAACCGGATCAGGAAGATGCCACCATGGTTTGCTCCACGTCTCCCCGTTCCAGCGCTGCCACTTACGTTGTCCGCTGCGTGATTCATCGCGCATCGAAATGAGCATGCCATCTTTTGTTTCGGCAATCTGCGCCTCACTTGTAGGTCCAGCGCAAGGTGGCGACATCGTCCACGATACTCCATGATCCTTGCTCGCGATGAAACACGAGTGCGGTGTGCCATTCGCATCGCGAAACTGCGCCGGCATCACCAGCGTGCCATCCCGAAGCTGTATCCCGCAGCCAGGTCCGTTGAAACAGAGCCGCCACTCCGTCTGCTTGATCTGCGGGGTTATGCTCATCGGATGCGACCACGTCCTGCCATCGTCATCACTGTGTGTAATCACAAACTGCCCCGTTTCCTCCGGAGTTATTCCCGGCCCACTGCCATGCCACGCCCGGTTTCCTTTTGACCATAATGCCGTCACGAAGATTCGCCCTGTGTTCTGATCAACTAGGATGCTAGGATCGCCAACGCCGCTGCGGTCATAGTCAATTAAACGTTGGGTCGCACTCCACGTCTCACCATCGTCCGCACTACGTGTCAGTCCCACGTCGATGTTGCCGGGAAGATCGCCTGCGTTGTCATGCCGCAGATCAAACACCGCCAATAGCGTGCCTTTATTCGATGTGGCTAATCCCGGAATGCGATACGTGTTCACGCCATCCTGTCCGTTTTTCCGCAGCAGCTTCGTTTGTAAACCCTCGAAGGGCTTCCAAGGCTGAATCTGCTCTGAATCGGGCAAATCGACCGGCTCGCCCCACTTCTGCCGCAATCGCTCCTCTTCAAGAGAGAGTTCTTTTTCACTTAAAACTCCACGAAACACGCGAATCTCCGCCACATCGGCTTTCACACCGTTTTGCGTCGCCACATCTGCTCCCACGATGAATCCGCCGAGCGCGCCAGCGGGTCTAATGAACTTCAAAATCTCCCACTTCGATCCATCACCCTTCACACGAATCGGATCCGCACCCAAACGCGTCGATCCATCACATAAGACCCCCTCGCTGCCGATGCGAGCCAGTATCACAACGGTTCTCGCTCCCCCCAATCGACCCCACACATTGACTGCCTGCCATACGGCTGAGTTTCCGTCGAAGCGCACAATATCCTTCATGCCTTCTGGCGTCTTCACCTTCCTTACTCGCGGTTCTCCGTGGATGCGTGTAAGATTTCCCCACGAGCTCACCAAACCAGCCCGTGACTTCAAATCTACATCGCCACGATAAACCGCAAAAGGTTCTGCCGAGACTGCTTTCAGGCAGAAAACAAGATACAGAAAGCTTTTCATATGCTTAGAAGGTATAGCCTATCCAGATGCTTCGTCCCATCACTCTTGATGGATGAGAGCGAATTCCACGACACATTTTTCGCTTCTGCCCTTCAACCTGTCGCACTCGAGTGAGTGAGGGCAGTTTCTAAATGGTAAACACACAAGCATTTTCTTGCAGTAACTTTTTTGCCATTCAATCGCGGCCAACCCAAGATCCGCTTCATCTGCGAATTATCCGATCTCGTAACCTTCGACGTGCTGTAAAGCTCAATGAAGGCAAGCGTGAGAACAGGCGGGAGAAGTTTCTTCACAAACAAGGTCACGAAACGTCAGGAGGCGGTGAAATCTCGCGTGAACAACATCAACCGACATTTTCCGAAGAGGCGAGGCTTGTTTCTTGAAAAACCAATCACATCACACATTGAGTTGTTGCTTCACCTCCACGAATGCCTTCACGGCTCTTTCTAAGTCCTCGTGCGTGTGCGCGGCGCTGATTTGGGTGCGGATGCGTGCTTTGCCTTGCGGAACGACAGGGTAACTGAAGCTGACAACGTAAACGCCACGCTCAAGCATGGCGTCGGCGAATTTCGACGAGAGCACAGCATCGCCGAGGATGACGGGAACAATCGGATGTTTACCTGGTCTGATTTGGAAGCCGGCCTCGGCCATTGCGGAGCGGAACCAGAGAGTGTTGGCTTCGAGAGTATCACGGAGCTGTGTGCTGTTTTTAAGTAGACGCAGCGCTTCAAGTGAGGCTCCGACTATGCTGGGGCAGAGCGTGTTGCTAAACAAGTAGGGTCTTGAGCGTTGGCGCAGGAGTTCGATGATTTCTTTGTGGCCGCTGGTGTAACCGCCACTTGCGCCACCTAGGGCTTTGCCGAGCGTGCCAGTCAAAAGATCGATGCGGCCTATGACATCGCTGTGTTCGTGCGTGCCGCGGCCGGTTTTACCCATGAAGCCGACGGCGTGAGAGTCATCGACCATCACCAGCGCACCATATTTGTCAGCGAGATCGCAAATCGCCTTCAGCGGGGCGATGCATCCATCCATTGAAAAAACGCCGTCAGTAGCGATGAGTTTGAAACGCGCGCCTTTGGCATCGGCCGCGATGAGTTGGGTTTCCAGATCGGCCATGTGGCAATTCTTGTAGCGATAGCGCTGCGCTTTACACAGGCGCATGCCATCGATGATCGAGGCATGGTTGAGTTCGTCACTGATGATGGCGTCTTCGGAGCCGAAGAGGGTTTCAAAAAGGCCAGCGTTCGCATCGAAACAAGAGCCGTAAAGGATGGTGTCCTCGGTGCCTAGGAATTCGGTCAAACTGGCCTCCAATTCTTTATGTATGCTTTGCGTGCCGCAGATGAAACGCACACTGGCGAGACCGTAGCCCCACTGCTCCAGCGCCTCGTGTGCGGCCTGCCGCAACTTGGCGTGCTGCGCGAGCCCGAGATAATTGTTCGCGCACATGTTTAGCACTGCCGATCCGCCGTCGCCGCGAACGACGGTGCCTTGCGGAGTGCTGAGAATGCGCTCGCGCTTATAAGTGCCTGATGCACGAATAGTGTCGAGCTGAGACGTGAGATAAGATTGGAAAGCGGCATTCATGGCAGCTTAAAATCGGGTGGCGTATTCGCGGCTGGTCGTGTGAAGGACTCGCCATATTTTTTGAATCCCTCGATGAAGCCACCATGTGAGAGAAAGAATTGGCCAGACTCCACACCCATGAAGCGGTCGAGGCGCTGATACCTGCCGGTCGGGTCGTGGCTAAACTTCGCGGTTGTGAGTTCGATCCACCTGCCATCAGCGGTGGCGATCCATTGCGGGCCGTAGAGAGCTTTTCGCTGCTGGTGGCCGTTTTGACCGCCAAAGTTCTCGCTGAAGCTATGCAGGCCGCGCAAATATTGGCCATCTTTGGACGCACGGAAGCTCGCGATGAGCATCCAGCGTTGTTTTTCCGGATGAAACCACAGGCCGCTGTAAGTCGTGTAATCTCCCTCTGGTTTTACGGCGACAATGAATTTCTGCGCTTGGCCAGTTCTCCAAGGATAAACGAGATGCGAGTGTCCGCCGGTGCCTTCGTGGCCGAAGACGCTGGCCTCGACGCCTTCGCCTTTGGCGATGAGTTGTGTTTGATCGTCCTTCGAGACGGTGGAGCGATCGATAGCATTGGCGCCTTTGCCGGCGTCCCACACGGAGAAAATGATGCGGCGTTCGGTCTCCGAATTGATCTGCATGCCGAAGTATCCGCGCGAGAAGCCGCAGGCCATATAGAAGGTATAAAGCGGCTCTTCGATGCTGGTGACTTCGTTGTAAAAATGCGTGATCTTTTCGTTCTTCGGGATCGGATACATCAAATGCACCGATGAGGCATTGCGTCGCGGTTCGAGGTTGAAGTGTGCATCCTGCGTCGCGGATCCATCTAGCACGAGAGCCTCAATATGGCCCTTGCCATCGGCGTTGGCTTTGGAGCTGATTTCAAACTGTACATAACCGGCCTTTGTGATGTCGAATTCACCAAACGAGGCCTCTCCTTTCTTCACGGTGGATTCGTAGCTTGTTTCGCCGATTTTGAGCCTTAAAACGCGGCCTTCATCGCCTTGCACGAGCAGCCTTGCAGTCAGTTTGCCGGGCTTTTTGATTTCGCCAAACCAAAGCACGCGTTGTTTCGCGTCTTTCCAGCCGCGCAGACCTTTTTCTTCTGAAATCTCAACGCCGCGGAAGTCGGGCTCGGTGTAAGCGGTGAAGGCAGGTACAATGATTTCAGCGCGGGCGAATGAATCGACGAGAGAAAGAATTAAGAGGCAGTATTTCATGATGAGAGTTAGTTGGACCAATCGAGCACGACTTTGCCGCAGTTTCCGCTCTCCATCGCAGCAAAGCCTTGTTCAAATTCGGTGTAGTGGAAGCGGTGGGTAATGATGGGCTTGATATTTACACCGCAGTCGAGCATGACACTCATTTGGTACCAGGTTTCATACATCTCGCGACCGTAGATGCCGTGGATGGTGAGCATGTTGAAGATGATCTTGTTCCAGTCGATGGCAGTTTGATCGCTAGGAATGCCGAGCATAGCGATTTTGCCGCCATGACACATGTTGTCGATCATATCGCGGAAGGCGACAGCGTTTCCACTCATCTCCAAGCCTACGTCGAAGCCTTCCTTCATGCCGAGCAGTTTTTGCACGTCGGCGATGGCTTCGTGTTTCACGTTTACCGCATGGGTGGCGCCCATTTTTCGGGCCAAATCAAGGCGGTATTCGTTCACATCGGTGATGACGACGTGGCGCGCACCCGCATGTTTTACAACAGGAATGGCCATGATGCCGATGGGGCCTGCACCGGTGATCAAAACGTCCTCACCAAGGCATTCAAAAGCGAGCGCAGTATGCACGGCATTGCCGAAGGGATCGAAAATGCTTGCCACCTCCTCGTCCACGCCATCGCGGTGGTGCCAAACATTGGTCATCGGCACGCTGATGTATTCGGCGAAGGCTCCAGTTCGGTTCACACCGATGCCAACAGTGTCTTTGCAAAGGTGGCGGCGCCCGGCGAGGCAGTTGCGGCAGCGACCGCAAACGACATGGCCCTCGGCGCTCACGATTTCGCCCGGATGGAAATCGTTCACGTTGCTACCGACGGTAATCACCTCGCCAACGAATTCATGCCCGACGACCATCGGCACGGGAATCGTCTTCTGTGCCCAGGCGTCCCATTTGTAGATGTGCAGGTCGGTGCCGCAGATGCCGGTTTTGCGGACCTTGATGAGGACATCATTGATGCCGACCTGCGGCTCCGGCACATTTTGGAGCCAGAGTCCGCGCTCCGTTTTGGCTTTGATGAGTGCTTTCATAGTGTGGCATTATATTGGACGAGTGTCTTACATAATGGCAATGTAAAAGTTTCTAATTTACAAGAAACATGTTCGATATAATGGCAATTATGCCCGCTAAAAAGCAGACTAGTATTTCCGAATCCAGCCCCGAGGCCATCAATGAGAACCTCGGCAAACGCGTGAAGAAGCTTCGCGCGGATCGCGGCTGGTCTCTCGAAGAACTTGCCACCGCCAGCGGCGTGAGCCGCAGCATGCTTAGCGAGATCGAACGTGAGAAGGCGAATCCCACGCTCACGGTAACCTTCCGCATCGCGCGGGCCTTTGGACTCACGTTGCAGGAGCTGATCGAGAGCGCGGAGACCAGTGCGTCGAAAATCCAGGTCATCCGTGTCAGCGACCGCGCCCAAGTTTATCGCAGCGACAAGCAGTGCGAGATCCGCACGCTTTCGCCGCTGAATCTGGAGAAGGATGTCGAGTTCTACGAACTCACGCTGAAGCCCGGCGGTGCGTTACGCAGCCAGCCACACTTTGAGGGTACACGCGAGTTCCTCACCGTCGAAGAAGGTAGCGTCCGCATCGAATCCGGCGAAGACCACGATGACCTCACCAAAGGCGACAGCGGTACCTACCGCGCCGACGTGCCTCACGCCATCGTCAACACCGCCAAAGGATCCAGTGTGGTGTTTCTCGTCGTGATTTACCGCTGAAATATCTTCACCGCCTTGTTTGTCTATCTTTTCGGATTTTGCTTTCCCTTACAGCCTATCAGACATCGCCGATAAAACGTATTTTCTCTGTTCCCACACATGAAGTCAGTCGCCACACTCGCTTTTCTTGCCCTTTGCGTTCTTTTGAACGCCCAGATGCCTCCGGCCCTGGTCAATGCCGAACGTGCAAAAATCCTCGAAGGGATTAAATCGGTGCCGAAACTCGGTGCGCCAGGACCAGTCGGAATTTGGGGCCAGCTCGCATTTCCGATCCTTTCCGCACCAGACAAAGATGGGGTTGAAATCGCGGTTGGAGCGGCTGCGGCATATGGAAAGGGGCGACTCATCCTTTTTGGCCAGAATGCGTATCTCAGCGGTGATGGCGGTGGTGATCACGCTAAGTTCATCGAGAACTGCGCGAAGTGGGCAGGCAACAAAGTCAAGCCGCGCATCGGCCTCAAAGGCGTGAAGGGTGCTGCTTTGGCGCAGCGCAGCCTGATGGTGGAGGAATTCAGTGCGGTGGAGAAGAAGAGCCTCCGTGACTACGACGTGGTCATCATCAACACACAGGGCGTGGTCAGCGCGGAGGAAGGGGAGGTTTTGATTGACTACATCAAAGGTGGTGGCGGCATAATCGGTGGCATGACCGGCTGGGCTTACGGCCAGACGAGTGGTGGCAAGGACCTCGTTATCTCGCACGCTGTCAATCAAGCCCTGATGGCTGCGGGCTTAGCGAACACCGACATGAGTGCGTTTGACTCTGTGAGCTCGTTTGAGGCCCGCGTGGAGCTTCCAGCAATGATGAATGCCTCCGATGCGATCGCCGCGATCAAAAAACAGCGTGAAGGCGGTTCAGCGCTCACGCCGGAGCAGATGAAACAGGGCATGAACGCCATTCAGATCGCCATGGCTGCGCAGCCGCCGAACCGCAGCAATTTACGAAACGCTGTCGCTTCTGTGTTGGCGGCAAAAAACTCTAATGAGCCTACTCCTTCGCCAAAAACGCCGCTCATTGATACGCAACACTCCACCTCACGTCTGCGACTTAGCATGGAGACGCGCATGCTGCGCCTCATGAGCGCGGAAGGCATCAAGGCGCATCCCGCTCATGTGGAATTCCCCGGCAAAGCGCCGGAGAATGCCCCGCGCACCGGTGCAGAGATCGCCATCACGCCGAGCATCCCCGGCTGGCACAGCACTGGTCTTTACGCCGTCGCAGGCGAGCCGATCACGGTGACGATTCCCGAAAAATACGCCGACAAAGGCTACGCTGTACGCATCGGGTGCCATAGCGATACACTTTACCACCTCGATCAATGGGAACGCGCTCCCGACATCACGCGCAGCGACACCCTAGCCACCTCCATCACGAAAACGGCGTCCGCATTCGGCGGCCTCATCTACATCGAGGTCCCCGGCCGCGCGAAGGACGATGAACCCTTCACCGCCGCCATCAAAGACGCCATCGCCGCGCCGCTCTTCGTGCTCGGCAAGGACGACGATGCCAAATGGAAGGAAATCCGTAAACGCCCTGCGCCATGGGCTGAGATGGCATGCGACAAGATGATCATTAGCTTCCCTCGCGAGGTTGCGCAGGCTATCAACAACCCCAGCGAACTCATGCAGTTCTGGAAAGCCGTCGTCGAAGCTCAGGATGAGATCACCAACCAAACCGCCGAACGCACACGGCCAGAACGCATCGTCGCCGACGTGCAAATCAGCGCCGGTTACATGCATAGCGGTTATCCCATCATGATCCCGACGAGTGCTGCGTCGGAGATGACCACGCTGACACGCTTGAAATTCCCCGGCTGGGGGTTTTACCACGAGATTGGCCACAATCATCAGCGTCGCACCTTCACCTTTGACGGCACCGGCGAGGTCACGAACAACGTTATTGGAATGTACTGCTACGAAGCTGTCTTGAAAAAAGACTGGCTTATCGGTCACGGCGGCATCACCGAGGAATCACGTAAAGACCACATCAAAAAGATCAAAGCCTCCAAGAATAAATGGCAACTGTGGAAAAGCGATCCCTTCCTCGCCCTCACCACCTACATACAGCTCATTCAGGAGTTTGGCTGGGAAAGTTGGCGCAAATACCTTCACAGCTTTGACAGTGCCGAATACGGCTCCGAACCCAAAGGCGACGACGAGGCCCGCGACCAGTTCCTCATCCGCTACTCCAAGATCATCAACAAGAACCTTGGTCCCTTCTTCGACTTCTGGGGCATCCCGGTGAGCTCATCTGCAAAGGCTGAAGTGAGTCAGTTGGCAGAGTGGATGCCGAAGGGGCTATGACCATGATGCCACTTGGATCCATGGTTTGAGCTATCATGCTTTTTCAGACACTTCTAACCTATGATTACATTAGCTTATCTTGGCCTATTTCTCCTGCTTTATAGCGGTGTTGGTAGGAGTGCCAACGAAAGGGCATGGCGATCTGGGCTAGAAAGGTCTTCGGCATGGCCGACTTGATGCCGATCATGTCTGGACGAAGCCGCGTGGGGTCAAGGTAGAAAGAGCGGAAGATGATGTCCCAAAGCATGAGGTTCTCGCCGTAGTTCTTGTCTCCCTCGCGTAGGTCGGTGCTGTGATGCCAACGATGCAGTTCAGGCGTGTTAAAGAGGTAGTTCAGCCAGCCGAACTTCATGCGGATGTTGCAGTGCGTGAGGAATCCGATGTAGGCGGTGATGGCCCCAAAATACTGCACGACATCATTTGGTGTCCCGGCAAGCCAGAGCAGTGGTCCGCTGAAAATGACACTCTTGAGTGTGTCGATGATGTGAAAGCGTCCGGTATTGAAAAACCATAACTTTTTGACACTGTGGTGGACGGCATGGAAATGCCAGAGAGGCATCCAAGTGTGTGCGATGCGGTGGGCCCAATAGAGACCGAACTCGGCTACGACGAGCGCTAAAATCACCTGTGCCCACATGGGCCAGTGATTCGGCCATGGTCCCGTGCCAGACGCTCCTCCGACGGTGCTGACGAGGCCGTAGTAGCCAAGCATCATGATGACGAGTTGCACGAAGGTCTTCGTGAAGACGGTGTGCGCCAGATCCGGCGCCATTTGACCATCGTTCTTCAACCATTCGCGCTCATGCGGGCGAAGCCGTTCGAGGATGCAGAGCACGATGGCAAAGCCGAAGTAAGTTAAATTAAAAGCCAGCTTTCCGTGTCCAGCATGGATGCCGATGGCGGTGGGAATGAGTGCCCCGATGACCAGAAGCGGCCACAGGGCGTAATCGAGTATCATATGGAACTTACGCATAGAAAAGCTGTGCATCTGTGTCGAGATTACGCTTGGTGACAAAACATTGGCTGGAAAAAGTTGGCATTCGATTCCGCAAGATTCCTACGGCATGCATGGCATGGTTCGACATTTGCGACGACACTCATCGCTGCCTTGCGGTGTTCATGAATCTTCATGCAGGCACGGGTTATGCTGCGGTAGGATGAAGGATTTGTTCTTGCCGTATGAACTTGTGTCAGCACTCTCGCCTTCACATGTCCGCGCCGACCTTTGTTTCTGACGTTGGGAAAGTACTTATTGATTTTGATTTTGCGCCCGCTGCACGGCGACTGGCGGAGAAGTGTCCACATCCGGAGGAGATAGTGCTGGCTTTGTTTGATGGCATCAAAGTTCCTTACGAGAATGGTCAAATGGATGACCAAGAATTTGTGCGAGAGGGCATGCGGCTCACGAGTTTCGCTGGAACGGCTGAGGAGTTCATCACCATCTGGTGCGAGATTTTCAGCGAGAACCTGTTGATGAAGAAATCGCTGACAGCCATTGCGGGCAAGGTGCCGATGTATTTGCTTTCGAATACGAGCGGCCTGCACAAAGACTACTTCTGGCGCACCTACGGTATCTTTGAGTGTTTCGCGGACGGCGTCTATTCGCACCAGGCGCGATGTTCGAAGCCGGGCGAGGAGATCTTCCGGCTTACGATCGAGAAGTTCGGCCTTGATCCGTTGCGGACTTTCTATGTGGATGACCTCATGCCCAATATTGAAACGGCCTCGCGGCTGGGCTTCCGGACTTTTCATTACAGCTTTGCCAAGCATTCGGAATTCGAGCAGGCGCTGGCGGAATGGCGAGTGGAACAGGGCATTGGTTGACGCACCCCCATCTCCGTCCTAACGATTCATCAAACCCATGAAATGCGATGTTTGCGAAGCAGAGGCAACGGTATTCCTCACCCAGATCATCAATGGTCAAATGACCACGGTGAACCTATGTGAGTCCTGCTCAAAAGCCAAGGGCGTGACCGAGGTGACGGGCTTCGGGCTTGCTGAGGCTTTTGTCAGCTCGACAATCCGCAGTGCGGAGGCAACGCCCGACCTCGCCTGCCCAACATGTGGTTTCACGGCGGCTCAGTTGAAGAAGATTGGTCGTATGGGATGTCCTGAATGCTACGACAGTTTTCGTGAAGGGCTGGATGGGCTGCTTCGTGGCATGCATAAAGGCACGCGACACGTGGGTAAGCGACCCAGCGCTATCATTGCTGCCGCCCCAACGACTAAACCACGCCGCAGCAGCGTTCCAGCCGCTGTGCTGCCAGTGGTGACATCGACAACCTCCGCGCCTCCTATCAATCCCAAGGAAAAACCTTCTGCTCCACCTGATCTAAACAAGCTTCGGGCCGAACTGGATCTTGCTGTTAAAGAAGAGCGCTATGAGGACGCTGCCACCATCAAGGCGGAGATTGATCGGCAGACAAAAGACAGCGCCTCCAAATGAGCTGACACTGCCTTCACTAGCCATGCCATGATGCGATTTTCCACCCTGATTAAAAACCCTGCCGATTGGATGAAGGGCAGTGGTCCACACTCTGAGATCGTCATGACCTCGCGTGTGAGGCTGGCTCGTAATCTGCGTGGATTTCCTTTTCCCGGCTTCTCGCAGGAGCATCAGCGCATCGAACTGCTGAAAGCTGCTCGGCCTGTAGTTGAGGAATTGCCGGAGATGCGAGATGGATACAGTGTCGATTACACAGAGCTGAGCAAAATCCGTAAACAAGTGCTTGTGGAGCGGCATCTAGTCAGTCGTGAGCATGCGGCCCGCACCACGGGTTGCGCCGTGGTGATTGATCGCAAGCAGAGTATCTCAGTCATGATCAATGAGGAGGATCACTTCCGTCTCCAAGGTATCCGTCCCGGATTGAATCTCCGCGGAGCGTACGAGCTCGTCGATCGTATTGATACAGAGATGGATGCGGCTTTGCCATATGCTTTTGATGGCACTCTCGGATTCCTCACCGCCTGCCCGACCAATCTTGGCACCGGGATGCGTGCTTCCGTGATGGTTCACCTACCGGCTCTCGTTCTGCTGGATCAAATCAATCCGGTCATCAAGGCCGTCGGTAAGATCGGTCTTGCCGTGCGCGGTCTGTACGGCGAGGGCACTGAGGCGCTGGGCAATCTGTTCCAAATCTCCAACCAGCACACACTGGGCGAATCTGAGCCGGAGATCATCACGCAAATTGAAAAAGTCATCGAGGGAGTGATTCGTAGTGAGCAGACTGCTCGCGCAAAACTGATCGAAGACCATCAGACCATGCTCAGTGACCAAGTGGGCCGCGCCTACGCCATCTTGCGCTACGCTCATGTGCTTACTTCAAAAGAGGCGTTGAATTTGTTATCCATGTTACGCTTGGGAGCCGATCTCGACATCATCACCAACTGCGACCGCAGTTTGCTAGACTTGCTTCTGCTCGAAATTCAGCCCGCACATCTTCAACTCGGTGCCGATCGAGAACTTTCCCCTGAAGAACGTGATGTCGCACGTGCGGAAATCACCCGTTCCCGATTGCAGGCCATCACGGGCCCGACAAATCCAGCGCCTCCGTCTGGAGCTTCATAGGGGTGGTGTGTTTCACGAGAATGTAAAAGTGTTCCAAGACTTTTGGCGTCTCTATTGCTAGGACTGTGAAGTTGGAGAGTTTCTGACACGCTTAGCTGGCTGGAGCATCGAGCATTCGCAGATAGTCGAAGGTGTAGAGTCCGGTGTTGTGACCATCGCTGAAATCAAACTGGATGGCATATCCACCAATCATCCGCCAGTCTCGCACGGTAACAGAAGGGAAGTTTTTTTGCGTGCTACCACCATATTGGCGGCCTAAGAGGTCTCGTTCCCCGGTGTTTTCAGCGCTTGGTGAAGCGGCGCGCAGCTTTTCCATGACGATGAATTGCTCATGCCCATCACTCCAGAGAATGGCGACTTCGTTTCCGATGAGTTCGATGCGGTTGGGGGACATGAAAGGTGCTTGCTAGGGGTAAAAGTAATCATTCCGACGTTGGGAATGCAAAAGGGACGCTCGGAAGCGTCCCTTTTGAAGAAGAAAATGCACTCCGTTGAAGAATCAGCGAGAATACAATTCGACGACAAGCTGTTCGTTCGCAATAGGAGCGATCTCCTCACGCACAGGGGCTCGATTGACAGTGCCCTTCACGGCATCTCGGTCCACCGTCATCCAGTCGGAGGTGGGGGAGCCTGCGGTCATTTCCAAGAACTTGCTGACAAGCTGTTGCGAGCGCGGAGCATTCTTCACCGACACAACATCGCCTGCCTTGCATTGGTAGCTGGCAATGTTCACGACTTTGCCGTTTACAGTAATATGACGGTGGGAGACGAGCTGACGAGCGGCAAAACGCGTGTTTGCGAAACCCATGCGATAGCAAACGTTGTCGAGGCGGAGCTCGAGCATCTGTAGAAGAATTTCACCGGTTACGCCTTTGCGGCGTTGGGCCTCTGCGAAGAAGCGACGAAATTGTTTTTCGAGTACTCCATACTGGAAGCGGAGTTTCTGCTTCTCAATTAGGGCGGTGCCGTATTCCGAGGTCTTACGGCGAGTGTTACGGGCACCGTGCTGACCGGGGGGGAAATTGCGCAATTCGAGAGCTTTGGAGGGGCCAAAAAGCGCAACACCGAAACGGCGAGCGATTTTTTCACGAGGTCCTGTGTAGCGAGCCATGAGTCAGATAAGGGGAAAAGAATTCAAATTAGACGCGACGGGACTGGGGCGGGCGGCAGCCATTGTGCGGAATGGGGGTGACATCTTTGATGGCCGTCACTTCGACACCGAGGGCTTGCACGGCGCGCACGGCGGATTCACGTCCTGAACCAGGGCCGTTGAGGCGCACTTCAGCTTCGCGAAGACCGTGACCCATGGCTTGGCGGCAGGCATCCTGTGCAACAACTTGAGCGGCGTAGGCTGTGCCCTTGCGGGAACCTCGGAAGCCCATCTTGCCAGCGGAGGAAGAGCCGATTTTCGCTCCTGTTTTATCCGTTACCGTGACGATGGTATTGTTGAAGGTGGCTTTGACGTGAACAATGCCACTGGTAACATTTTTGGAACCCTTGGCCTTAACAATTTTGGAGCCTTCTTCCTCACCGCCGATCTCAGCCCATATGCTCTGAGACACTTGGCGATCGCCACTGGTGGGTTGTTTGTCAGCCGCAGGTATGGCGGGGGCCGGAGTAGGTGCAGCCGTAGCTTCAGCGGGGGGTGCCGGTATGATTTCGTCAGCCATGTTGGATAAAGTGCTTGGCGTTGAGGATTACTTAGAGGCCTTCTGGGCACCAACGGTCTTACGCGGTCCTTTGCGAGTGCGAGCGTTGGTATGCGTGCGCTGACCGCGCACAGGAAGACCGCGGCGATGGCGGTGAGCACGGTAGCAGTTGATGCCCAATATGCGTTTCATGTGCATCTGAATCTCGCGGCGAAGGTCACCTTCGATCGGCAACTTCATGCCTTGGATGACCTGTGTGATCAGAGCGATCTGCTCATCGGTGAGCTCACCAGCGCGGGTGTTTGGATCAATCTTCGTCGCGGCAAGAACTTTGCGGCTGATGGGGAGACCGATGCCGTAAATGTAGGGCAACGAGTACTCGATCTTTTTGTCGTTGGGGATTTCGACTCCGAGCAGGCGGGGCATAAGAACGTGTATTGAGGTGAAAAATCAACCTTGGCGCTGCTTGTGGCGCGGGTTTTTGCAGACGACACGAACAATGCCCGCGCGACGGATCACGCGGCAAAGTTCGCAGAGAGGTTTGACAGAAGTGCGGACTCGCATTGGAAGAAGATTGCTGATGGGAGAAACAATCAAAAGCCCTTAGCCGGAGCAAGGGGGCAGGATGCCTACCACAGAAGAAATCTCGCGCAAGCCAGATTTTCACAGTTTTCCGGTGCGTTTGAGCCTGTCTTGCTCATAAGGAGGATTTCATGAAAAATATCCTCTGCTTTGGAGATTCGAACACTTGGGGATTCATCCCGGAAAGTATCACAGAGAGTTATCCGCGGCGGCACCCTCACGATGTGCGGTGGACCGGCGTGCTGGCCCGCGAGCTCGGTGAAGGCTTCCGGATCATCGAAGAAGGCCAGAACGGCCGCACGACGGTGCACGACGATCCTTTTGCCCTAGTCCGGAACGCCAAAGCCGTGCTCCCGGCTCTTTTGGAGTCACATAAGCCGCTCGACCTCGTGGTGCTCATGCTGGGCACGAACGACCTCAAAAATGTTTTCGGCGTCTCGCCCTCGGAAATCGCCGCCGGGGCAAAAATCCTTGTGCAGACCGTATTGGGCAGTGATGCCGGTCTCGCGGCCAAACCGCCACGCTTGCTTCTTATGTGTCCACCGACCATAGGCCAGCTCTCGCACCTTCCTGATCTCGAAGCAAAGCTCACTGATGCTCAAGCAAGGAGCCAGCAACTGCCGAAACACTACGAAGCCGTCGCAGCCACCCTCGGCTGTGCCTACTTGAACACACAGGAGATCATCACGCCGAGCCCGGTCGATGGCATCCACCTCGACGCGGCAGCACATCAAAAGCTGGGCAAAGCCGTTGCAGAGAAAATCAAAGCTCTCTTTTGAATCATGACTTGGCTGGAACTCATCTACCCCGCCCTTAAGCCTTGGCTCTTTCGCCTCGACGCAGAAACGGCGCACTCACTGACCGTGAAGATGATGGTCATTTCGCACAAGCTTGGGCTCCTGCGCTCTGTCGGAGTCTCGGCTGCACCTGTCTCGTGCATGGGGCTGACCTTTCCAAACCGTCTCGGCCTCGCCGCAGGCATGGATAAATCTGCTAGCGCCGTGGATGCTTGGGCTGCGCTTGGCTTGGGTCATGTCGAGGTGGGCACGCTCACTCCGCGCCCGCAGCCTGGGAATGCCAAGCCGCGTCTCTTCCGTTTGCCGGAACACAAGGCTCTCATCAATCGCATGGGGTTCAATAACCCGGGCATCATCAGCGCTGTGAAGCGCCTCGAAAAGAGGCGCTCCGAGGCAATCGTCGGTGTAAACATTGGAAAAAACTTTGACACTCCGAACGAGAGTGCAGTGAATGACTATGCGTTCTGCTTGAAGGCCGCCTACCGCACAGCGGATTACATCACTGTGAACATCTCCAGCCCAAACACTAAGGGCCTGCGGGATCTTCAAGCTGAAGATGCTGTGAGGCATCTGCTAACCACTTTAAAGACACAGCAGGCTTTGCTCCAGGCAGAATATGGCAAAAGAGTGCCACTGCTCGTCAAGATCGCCCCGGACCTGAACGATCTTCAAATCGAATCGCTGGCCCGTGTGATCAACGAAATCAACCTTGATGGAGTCATCGCCACCAACACCACGATTGATCGCGAAGTTGTTGCGGGACATCCTCTGGCGAATGAGGCTGGTGGCCTGAGCGGCGCTCCCGTGCGTGACAAATCCACGCTCATTCTACAAGCTTTCCGAAGGCTCTTGAAGCCGAGTATTCCACTCGTTGGCGTTGGCGGTATCCTAGATGGAAGAGATGCGTCCGACAAGATTCAGCATGGTGCCGAGCTCGTTCAGATATACACTGGGCTGGTCTTCCGTGGGCCAGCTTTGATCCGCGAATCGCTTGCCGAGCTTTCCATGAAATGACCTTGGGAGGCAAAGCCACCGGCCATTGACGCTGGTGCAAGCATTCTAAATGCTTGGCAGTCCTAGATTATCCATGCGCAAGTCGAGACACTTTTCTGGCAGCGATCATTCGGCCGATGCATGGCACAGCAAGTTCAAGCACAGGCGCTGAGCAGTGTAAGGAATTGGGCTGAGACAAGTTTCGCCAAGATGGCGTCGGATTTTTACTCGCATGATTGAAAAAGGTGTGTTTTTGAGCGGCGGTGACGCCATCCAAGCCCATCACGAACATTTCGACCTATCAATTTGCGCCGATGACGGGGCTGAAGGAACTGCGCATTCGCTTGTTGAGACTGTGCAAAGAGCAGGGATTGAAAGGAACGATTCTGCTAAGCTCAGAGGGTGTTAATCTATTCATTTCAGGGTCAGGTGAAGCTGTAGAAACGCTGGTTACGGAGCTGCGTTCAATACCGGGCTTGGCCGACTTAAAGCCCAAGGTGAGCCTGAGCGAGCAGCAGCCTTTCCGTCGAATGCTGGTGCGCATCAAAAAAGAGATCATTGCTTTTGGCGTGGATGGGATCGACCCAGCGAGATACACCTCTCCGCGTCTTTCACCTCAGGAGCTCAAGAGGTGGCTCGATGAGGGTCGAGAAGTGCTGCTCTATGACACGCGCAATGATTACGAGGTGAAGATGGGCACCTTCAAAGGTGCGGTGCCGGCCCAAGTAGATTACTTTCGCGAGTTTCCAAATGCGGTGGCGAAATTGCCTGAGGAATGGAAGAAAAAGCCCATCGTGACTTTTTGCACTGGCGGCATCCGCTGTGAGAAAGCGGCGCCATTCATGGAGCAGCAGGGCTTTGAGCAGGTCTGGCAACTCGATGGCGGCATCCTGAAGTATTTTGAGGAATGCGGATCAGCCCATTACGAAGGAGAGTGTTTTGTGTTTGACCAGCGGGTGGGCGTGGATCCCGCGCTGGAGGAGACGCCTTCCGCGCAATGCTTTGTGTGCCAGACACCCCTCACTGCTGATGAGCAGTCAGATGCTCGGTATGTTCCGCATGTATCCTGCCCCTACTGTTTTCAAACGAATGAGCAGCAGCATGAAACACGTCGTGCGACAACTGAAGCAGCCATTCGACGCATGGCGGATTCTCAGCCAGGCTGTGTGCCTTATGATCATGTGCGGCCGTTTCATATTCCTGCAGCCTGTGACCGCATGACGGTCTTGGATGCCATCTGCCATATCTTGCCGCACACCGACCGTACGGAATGGCAGAGGGCCTTTGAGGAAGGGCGCATCACCAACAAAGACGGGACGCCTATTGGCACGACTCAGCTCGTCAGAGCAGGGGAGCATTTCCGGCATCTCAAGCCTGCACAGCTGGAGCCTGCTGTGAACCCGGATGTGAAGGTGTTGTTTGAAGACGAGGTGCTGCTGGTTTTGCATAAGCCTGCGCCGTTGCCCATGCATGAAGGAGGACGCTTTTGTCGAAACAGCCTGCAATACATTCTGAATACAGCCCTGCATCCACGGATGCCTCGCTCCATCCACCGCTTGGATGCGAACACAACGGGTGTAGTTGTGTTTGCCAAGACGCGGCACTTCGCGCGTCTGGTGCAGCCGCAGTTTGAGCGTGGTGAGATCGAAAAAGTGTATCTCGCCCGGGTGCGTGG
>Ga0075471_10000739_pt1 | contig 20267 bp, 20 predicted proteins | sample DEB19_08_DNA_2_FD_74787 | JGI IMG/M metagenome (GOLD analysis project Ga0075471, IMG submission 74787) | Aqueous microbial communities from the Delaware River and Bay under freshwater to marine salinity gradient to study organic matter... | ecosystem: Environmental > Aquatic > Marine > Coastal ... | reverse complement strand
TGTCGAAATTGCTGCAAGATGCGGCTGACAGCCTCGAAGCCGCCGACAGGTATTATATGGCTGTGGAAAGTGCACTGATATGAACGATCCTCATCTTTTATTGATAGCGCTGCATCCCGTGAGCCAAGGATGACAAGGTTTTGGAAGTTCCGCATGTGGCTCGCCTGCAAGATTATCGGCAAGCGCACGAACTTCATGTATCAGGCTAACATCCTGTCAGATGGAGGGGTCTTTTATACTCCGGGGTATCTGGCTTTTCAGAAAGACTGTATCTACGGCGCTGCGTCGGATATACGAAAGTATCGTCTTCCTCTACCCAAGAGACATACAATCGATTTGGACAAGCAACCGAACACCTGACATAAAACGTGCCCCGCAGGAGGACAGCACATGCACATATGGGGAGCATCCCCGCCCGTCTGGGCGCACTGGTCGAACACACTCGGCCTTACCGAACATCTTCTCCCCGTAGTCTCGAACCCGGCCGCAACCATATCCCCCGACAGCAAGATGCTGGGCCTCGGCAAGACGCCCTCGGAGTATAACTTCCGGCGGCAGGTGCGCGGGCTCACCGGCTGGACCACCGAATATGCGAGCGCGCAGCAGGTGTCGCGCTGGGCACAGGAACCGGACTACGGGATCTGTGTACAGGCTAGGGCCGTACGCGCGATCGACATCGACGTGGAGAACCCGCGCAGGGCGCAGCGCATCGTCACTCATATCGAGCGCACGCTGCCCTGGCATATCTTCCCGGTGCGCTCGCGCCCCGACAGCGGCAAGGTGCTGTTACCGTTCCTATTGCCTGTGCCGATGACCAAGCGCGTGATACCGGTCGAAGGTGGTATCATCGAGTTCCTGGGTGATGGGCAGCAGTGGATCGCCGCGGGGACGCACAGCGCGGGCCAGCGCTACTCATGGGGCGAGGAGCTGCCACGCGCCTTCCCTGTGCTCGATGTGGACGATCTGGACACATTATGGGAGAGCCTGTGCACGGCGTTTCTCAAGGCCGGTGAGCAACCGCGTATCGCGCGCGAGAAGCGCGACATCAAGGACATGGACCTGCCGGCGGTCGAAGACCCGGTGGCGAACTGGCTTATCGCAAACTGGGAGGTACACGATCAGGGCAATGCCGGTGAGCTTTATTGCGCTTGTCCTTTCGCGGCGGACCACACGACCGAGACAGGGATCACGTCCACAGCCTATTTTCCGGCCGGGACTGGTGGGTATGAGCAAGGGCATTGGGTATGCCTTCATGCCCACTGCACCGGTCGGAGCGATAGTGATTTCAACGACGCTACCGGCTATATTCGGTCGCTGTTTCCCGACCTCATACTATCAGGCGATGACGCAGGCGGCGATGTATGCGGTGATGCGCTGGGTGCCGGAGATGGTGGAGGGTTGCCGGTCGTCGGCGAGCAACGACAATGGCCGCGGCTGACCAGAGACAAGGCGAGCCGGGTGGACCCCACCGCGCGGAACATGCGCCTCCTGATCGAGCGCGAGGACATCCTCGGACGGTGGATCGCCTACGACATGTTCCACGATACTCTCGTGTGGGCTTATGCGAACGAGCCATTTGCGCAGGCCGAGTGGCGTCCGTTCACTGATAACGATTATGTGGATGTGCGTATCCGGCTGGAGGAGATACCCGTGCGACCCTTCGGCAAGGAACTGCTGCGCGATGTGGTGCGGCGGGTGGCAGGCGCGCGGCGCATGGACTCTGCCCAGATGTGGCTATCGCAGCTCCGATGGGACGGGGTGCCGCGCGTCGATCGTTATGTCCACGAATATCTCGGCGCGGTGGATGACGCCTATGGCGTGGCGGTAGGGCGCTATGCGTGGTCGGCTATGGCGGCGCGCGTGGTGTCGCCAGGGTGCCAGACGGATATGGCGGTGATCCTCGTCGGGGAGCAGGGCGCACGCAAGACCTCGGCGATCAAGGCTGTGGCGCCACACCCCGATATGTACACGACGCTGAGCCTGCACGAGCATGAGGATAACCAGTCCCGCCGTCTGCGCGGCAAGCTGGTGGGCGAGCTTGAGGAACTGCGAGGGCTCAATTCCAAGAGCGCCGAGGCGATCAAGGCGTGGGTGACACGGACGCATGAGGAGTGGATACCGAAGTTTCAGGAGATGCAGACCAAATACGCACGGCGGTTCCTGCTGTGGGGCTCGACCAACGACGATGGGTTTCTCGCCGACCCGACCGGGGAGAGGCGTTACCTGCCGGTGTCTGTGGCCATTACCAGAGACCATTGTGATGTCGATCGTATCGCCGCCGACAGGGAACAGTTATGGGCCGAGGGGCTGGAGATATACCGGAAGGACGGGGTGCAGTGGGCCGATGCCGAGCGGCTGGCGAAGGGCGAACACGCCAAATTCGCTTTCGTTGACGACTGGGAGGCGCCGGTGCAAAGATGGCTGGCGCAGCCTGATGTTGACGGCGTTGCGCCGGAGGATTGGGCACACGGTGTCGCTTCGGTTGACGTGCTGGTCGGAGCGATCGGCGTCAGCCTGTCGCAGATAGACCGGGGGAGGCAGATGCGCATGGCGGGTCTATTGAAGCGGTTGGGGTATAAGCGGAGACAGTTTGGGGCGACGAAAGAGTGGAGATACAAGAAATGAACTTGCTGTTTTTTGCGACTTTGCTGTTTTTGCAATTTTCTGCGAGTTTGGGCTTCACCAACGTCACTAAGGTTTGTCACCATGTTTTGCGATTGGTTGGTGTGCGTGAAGCCCGCAGAAAACCGCGCAAAAACCAACCATTCACCAACCTCACCATCTATTTATCTAATAGAAGAATATGTAATATAATAGGTAAGTAGTACTGTCCTATATATATGCTCTAGGGAAATATAGGGAAAAAGGTTGGTGAGTTGGTGTGTAAATAGGCTCAAAGCCTAGGAAATGCTGGGTTTTTTGGGCATTTTGCGGTTGGTGAAAGGATGGTGATTTGGTTGGTGAAAACCCCAAATCGCGCAACCGGTTACTTGACAGGAGGACAAAGTGGAATATGTGCAGCTCAAACACGTAAAATCCGACGACATAGTGATTTTTGCGAAACGCTTCTGGACCAAGGACGGCAAAAGGGTCGTCGCCAATCTCGGCGGTACGCGAGCGAGGTTCGACAGCGCTGTCGCTCAGTCCATCACCAAGCGCACATCGCGCCAACCCCCGAACCACACACGGAAGATGACCACACGAGAGACAGCGGACCACGCGCTCTACGCCGAGCTTAGAGCCTTTGCCGAAGAGATGGGCTGGAGCGCATCGCGCACCGGGGAGGAGATACGGGGTGACCCGCGGTTCCTGTTCGACGTGCGCGACGGGCGACACCCCAAGCCGGAGACACTGGCGCGGGTGAGGCAACGCATGGGGGAGTTGAGAGATGGGCTTAACGAGCTACGGTGAGAACAACCCCAACGCAAAGCTCACGGACAGCGAGGTCGAGTTGATCCGCACGCTCTACGCCGGTGACACAACCCCCGGCACCAAGCGTTTCTGGACGGCCAAGATCCTTGCCCAGAAGTTCGAGATCAGCGAGCGCCAGGTCCACTACATCTTGCGCGGCGACCGCCGCCCATAAAATCACTGAACACGCTCCCCGCGCGGTGTGATATACCCCTTGCATGGCCGTGAAAACCGATACTGAGCTACAGACATATCTCGACGCGCTTGCCGAGCACGGCAACGTCACCAAGGCTGCGCGTGCGGCTGGTATGAAGCTCAAGACCATCCTCCAGTACCGCAAGGCTGACGAGCAGTTCGCCGAGGCTGAGGAGCTGGCCCAGCAGGAGGCAGCGGACGCGCTGGAGTGGGCAGCACGCGAACGCGCTGTCAACGGCGTTGAGGAGCAGCGTTACGACAAGGACGGCAACCTCGTAGCCACGCGCACCGTCTACAGCGACAGCCTCATGACCTTGCTCCTCAAGGGCGCCAAGCCCGACAAATATGCTGACCGCAGCAAGGCCGAGATCAGCAATCCCGATGGCAGTATGCAGCTTGACGAGACCGCGATTTCCGCGCGTCTCGCCTCGATCGTCAACCTTGCGAAACTTCGCCGCAGTGGCGAAGACGATTTATTGAGCTAGGAGCACCTATGGCAACGATGGGAACACCCGGCACCCCCGGTCGCGTATGGACCAACATCACCGGCTCAGGCATCACCACCAAGGCGGGCACATGGCAGAACCGCGGCGATCAGGAGGTTGAGCTTTACTTCTCGACCAGCGCATCACCGCCAAGCGAAGGCACCAAGGGTTTGCTTCTGGCACCGGGAACAGGGTACATCGACAAGAACGGCAGCACTTACGTCTACGGACGTGCTGCCAGCGCCAACTCCTCCCCCGTGTTCGTGGCCGACTGATGCCGGGGCTGGGACGCAAGCGCAAACGCAACTGGCTCATCGGATCGTCCCTGCTGCTGCCTGTTGCGGGAGGCTCTTGGCCTTCCGGCGCTGCGGGACCGGTCGCCGGAGCATCCGCCACCACGTTTTCCATAGCGCCCACGGTACAATATCACCCCAACAGCCAGACCGCGACCCTTGATGGATCCAACAAGGTGCTGGATTGCGCGGATCTAAAGGGTCTCGCGCCCGTATTCGGCCTCGCTGCGATCTCTGGCAACACGATACGCAACCCCACGATGGCGGGGACGGTTGCAGGAACACCGGGGACACTGCCGACGAACTGGGCGGCCTCAACATCAGCGGGGATTTCCCCCAATGTGGTTGGCTCCGGCGTAGAAAGTGGCCTGGCCTATCTCGACATAAACTACAGTGGTACGGCATCGGCTACGGGCTCGGTGGATATCTTCATGGATACCGCGAACGGCATTGCCGCGCTTGACGGGCAAACCTGGTCGAGTTCGGTCTCGACCAAGCTGGTGAGCGGGGCTTTGCCCGGAGTAGTCAACCAGTATTTCTACGTGTATAACGCCTCGCTGGGCTTTTTGCAGGCTCCGAACGTAGTGATAAGTCCGGGTGCCAGCCTTGCGCGGACCAGCTTTTCTGGTACGATCAGCAATGCGTCCGCTGCCTTTGTGCGCCCGCTGCTCAAATTCTCATTCACGTCTGGGCAGGTGGTGAATTTCACCATCCGCATCGGCTACCCCGTCCTCGAACAAGCCGCCTCCGCCACCGCCCTTTCCACCATCGGTCCGGTGCAGATGACCGATGCCCTCGGGCGCAAGTTCTGGCGCTTCTCCGGCACGCATCTGCTTACGATCATGCCATTGCTCGTGTTCACGAAAAAGAACCATTGCAGCCTTGTCGTGGGGCGTCAGCATCGTCCCGCCACGACAAGCGCCGTGCTGGGCGGGCAAGGGCAATCCACTGCCATGCTGGAAAGCAACAATTCCTCGTGCCGTGCGCCTGTCCCCCGCGTGTTCAACCGCGCCAGAACGACTGTGGACGCGACCTACAACAATCTCATCGTCGGTAGCCAGCTACAGGTCATCGGGGCCGCTTCGAGCGGAACCCGCTGCCTTCTCACGACCAACGCCAATGACTCATCCGAGGCGGCTGTTGGCACCGATGCGACGTGCACGGGCGGGTTTATAGGCGGCACGTCTTCCGGCGCGCAGGGTGAGTGGGATGTGTACGAGGTCGCCATCTGGAACGCAAACCAGACGGACGCCAATTTCCGCGCGCAACGGGATCTCATGATCGCGAACTGGTCTATCCCGGCGGTCACCAAGCAAATATGCCTGGTAGGGGACAGCATCACATATGGCGTCACCGGCGTCGATAGTGGCAGTATCCCGTCTGCCCTATTGGGCGAGCCTGGCACAAACCGCGTCCCGGATGGAACCCGGATCATCAACCTCGGCTCCGGCGGCACAACGATCAACTTCGGTGTTTCTGACAGGGATGCCGCATCCTCCTGGACGAACCTCACGCTGGCGGGCGGAGCGGCCAACAACAAGATCATCTTTCACTATGGCACGAACGACATGGCGGCCATCGGCGGAACGCAGACCGCTGCGGCGGTCTACGCTGAGGTAGTCGCGCTGCTAAACTCCGCCTCGCCTTCCGGCTATCTGCAAAAAGGCTGGAAGGTCTATGTGCAGATGAACACGGCGGCGGATAACGCATGGAAAGCGGTGCAGATCCCTGCCCTGCGCGCGCTGTACAACAATCCGCAATTCCTGATCGATACGCTCAGCAATAGCGGAAACACCTATGACGGCCTCGTTCGACTAATCCAGACGCATCTCATTACCAAGTCGCCTGACGGCACGATCTTCGATACGCAGGCGGACGCACAAAGCCTCGTCTACTACAAGGACGGGCTACACCCGAACGAAGCCGGTAACGATGTTCTTGTATCCGGCGGTGACACCCCGCAATATGGTTTTGGCGCGGGCATCAGCCTGTAGGAGCATCTTATGACCGCATTCAGCACCATCACCACAGTCACAGGCAAAGAGCGCTTCCGGGTGCTCGACGCCTATGGCGTACCCTCGGTTATGGACGGGGCGCAGCTTGCGCAATTCCTGGCCCTAGCCCCCGCGATAACAGATCCCCCGCTCGCGACAAACGTGCTCGGCCTGATAAATGGGGGAGAGCAAATGCTCGTCGAAGACGATGATGGCGTTCCCGCTTTCATGACGCGCGCACAACTCAACGATTTTTTGGCATTTACACCACAGAGCCGCGTACCCGACCCACGTTTGGCGCGTATAACCACCATAACCGGTTACGAACGTTTTATGGCCATAGGTTCCGATGGCCTACCAACCACGTTCTCAGCCCAGAACCTTATCGATTACATAGGTGTTACCAGCAGCCCGCTAGGTCCGAATATCAACGCCGCCGGGTATTTCACCCCAACCACTGGCCTGTCTGCGGGGAGCGTCGTGTCCGTATATCCGGCCGACGTAGATGGCGCTACTGTGGTTACATATAGCTGGGTCATAGACGGGGTACTTGCGTGCACCCCCGTGGCCGACGCTACGGATAGCTTCCCGGTTAGTTACACACTAAGCACGGAAGACGGGTTTGCGTCCAGCTTCGCGTTGCGCACACAAGCAGCCAACGCCTACGGCTGGGCGCAACTCGACAGCCCCGCTTCCAATATCATAGCCCCGCCGGTTGCCGGTGCTATCACGGATCTTGGTAGTTCCGCCGCGCTGAAAAGCCACATCATGTCCACCTATTTCGGCTCCTTGTGGTCGAAATCGGGCAGCGCGACCCAGAGCCGCACCGTCACGACCCCCGATGCGCTCAAGACGTTGTGGGACGCCGAGATCCAGGTCGGTGCTCTTGGCACTAAGTGGCTCGTGACACTCGATTGGGATGGCCCCGCTACCTACGCCGGTGACGAAAACACCGTGCTCTCGATGTCGGCCCCCAACGGCTCGACCAACTGGTCAGACGCCGGCGGATGGGTGCATTTGAAAGCCGCTTCGGGCAAGAAGCCAGGGTTCTACAATCAGGTCACGTTCGTAGGCCCACGAGGTATCTATTTCGAGGGTATCGACTTCCTCGGCAAGAGCAACGGGCTTTCCGGCTCACCGGGTCTGCCGACTAACCAGGCGTGCCTCAAATTTACCCGCACAACTGCAGTCACCGCTGAAACTATCGCGGTGATGTTCAACTGCCGCGTTGGGCGCTATGCAAAAACCTTGGTCGAGATACCGAGCGAGTATATACTCGGCGTGTGGCTCGACGGCACTATGGGGCAGCTCACAGTCAATACCTGCGCCTTCGCCGGTAACTACGCTCACTTCAAGGCGCCAAGTCGCGCGGTTGAACTCATCAACAGTGATTTCTCGAAAGGTTCCGAGGATTTCCTCAAGACATACCCGCAGACCAAGAGCGGGTTTCAGGGCGCGTATCGGTTCAAGTACTGCACGATACGCGACATGGTGCAGGACATCAGCACCGCCGCTTTCCACAGCGATTTGCTTCAGACAGCCAACAACGATGCCAGCAATGGGGTTGTGATGCTGCTGGAGGACACACTGGATATACGTGACCACAAGTACGGAGGCACAGGAGGCGGGGGAACGCAGGGCACCATTCTGGCTACTGTGACAGGGCGCTGTAATAACCTGTTCTGTTGGATCAACAGCATCGTCAACGTCACCGCACCCAACGCCTTTTCCGCGGTATCGGTGGATGCTACCCACACGTCTTACGTGGACCGCTGCACCCTAGGTCGGGCGGGCATCACGCCTTCCGCATTCAGCCCTGATCCGGCGAGCAAGGACTGGTCCCCCGGCGTCAACCAGAACGTTCGGCCTGTGAACAGCGGCACCGCGTTCAAGTTCGTGGACAGTCTCGTGGGCAAGAAGCAGATTGCGACATGGATCACGTACACCAACACCGACACGATCGATTACACCGTTGCCAAGAACGCGCCGACGCCCGAAGCGGTGTTCAATGGCGCGAACTTCGAGCGCGCGGGCGCGCAGACATCCAACGGCATTGCGAACAAGTTCGGCTATCAGATCAATAACACCAGCCAAGCCACGTTCGTCCAGTCGGTGATCAACAACTTCACCGCGCAGGGCGCTTACTCGGCCAAGGGCGCGCCGGCACCGAACCCGGCCAACTACACAGCACCGACGCTTGGGTGATGCTCGACACGCACACCGATTTTGAAACCGTTGACGAGATACGCGATCTGCTGCCGTATCTGACCAACGATGAGCGCAAGGAGGTGTTCGACCTGCTCGCGCGCGATACGAGCATGTGGCGCCCTCTCCCCGGCCCGCAGTACATGGCTTACACGAGCAAGGCTGATGTCGTTGGTTTCGGTGGCGCGGCAGGCGGCGGCAAGTCCGACGTGATGATCGGCAAGGCGCTGACACAGCACACCATGTCCCTGCTCATGCGCAGGGAATATACCCAGATGAAGGGTATTGTGCAGCGCATGACCGAGATCATGGGCGGGCGCGACGGCTACAACGGACAGGACAAGATCTGGCGCATACCCGGCACCAAGCGCATTATCGAGTTCGGGTCGGTACCCAATCTCGGTGACGAGGTGAATTTTCAAGGGCGCCCAAGAGATCTCCTTGGTATCGACGAGGCCGCGAACTTCCTGCGCGATATGGTCGTGTTTCTCATGGGCTGGGTGCGCACCACGATTGCGGGGCAGAACACGCAAACGATCATGACGTTCAACCCGCCGACCAACGCCGAAGGCCGGTGGGTGGTGGACTATTTCGCGCCATGGCTCGACGACAACCACCTCATTCCGGCCGCACCGGGCGAGCTGCGCTGGTTTGCGATGGTGGACGGCGAGGAAGTCGAGGTGCCTGACAGCACACCGTTCATGCATGGTCATGAGCGAGTGATCCCGACGAGCCGCACGTTCATTCCGAGCCGCATCACGGACAACCCGTTCCTCGTCAACACCAACTACGTCGCCACCCTACAGGCTATGCCAGAGCCCTTGCGCTCGCAAATGCTCTACGGGGACTTCAAGGCGGGCATGGAGGACGACCCGTGGCAGGTCATCCCGACGCGCTGGGTCAAGATCGCGATGAACCGGTGGAAAGAGCGCGACCGCAAACCGGTGATGGACAGCGTAGGCGTGGACGTGGCGCGCGGCGGCAGAGACAGCAGCATCATCTCGCGGCGTCACGATTTCTGGTTCGACAAGTTGATCGAGGTTCAGGGCGCGGACACCGATAGCGGACCAAAGCTCGCGGGGCAGGTGGTCGCCAACACCCGCGACAACGCACCGATCCACATCGACGTGATCGGGGTCGGGGCCAGCCCCTATGATTTCCTTGTGCAAGCGCGGCAGCAGGTTATCGGTGTCAACGGCGCCGAAGCCTGCGGCGAGCGCGACAAGTCCGGTCGTCTGAGCTTCAAGAACATGCGTAGCTACATGCACTGGAACCTGCGCGAACTGCTCGACCCCGACGCGAACAACGGCATAGCTCTGCCTCCAGACCCGCAACTGGAGAAGGAGCTATGCGCGCTTACATGGCGCGTGCAGGGTTCGACTATCTACGTCGAGAGCCGCGAGGAGATCATCAAGCGCATTGGCCGGTCCAACGACAGGGGCACCGCGGTTGCACTGGCCGCGCTCGACACACCCAAGCACAATCCGGCAACGGTGGTCGATCAGGCCCGCGTCCGGCGCAGTTACGACCCGATGGCGCAGTACACTGAACACGCTGCATCCAGACGCGCGTATAACCCCCTTTCGAAGAGGTGAAAACATGTGCGATCCTATAAGCGCCACGATAGGAGCTGCCGTTATTGGAGGGGGTATGTCCGCCTACCAAGGCTCCAAGGCGCGTAAACAAGCACGCAAGGCGCAGGCTGCGAACGAGGCCAGCGCCGAGCGCGCACGGCAGGACAGCGAGCGCGCCTATAACAAGGAGAACCAGAAGATGCCCAACATCGGCGCGTTGTTCGCAGGGAACCAGGCGCTCGCCAACAAAGGCTTGGGCGGCACGTTCCTGACAGGTGCGGGCGGTGTCTCGCCAACCTCGTTGCCTTTGGGCGGCGCGGCAACGCTGCTGGGAAGCTGATATGGAGACCAAACCCGCCGAGTGGATGAACCGCCGCATGAAGGCGCTGCTTGCCGATCGCACGCAGTTCGACGCTCATGTCCGCTCGGTGGCTGAAAACCTGCTCCCCCGGCATTCGCGTTTCCAGACTACCGACCGTAACCGCGGCGGCGACCGCAACCACAACATCATCGACAGCGCGGGTACGCAGGCACTGCGCGTCCTGAGCGCGGGTATGATGGCCGGCATGACCAGTCCCGCGCGCCCATGGATCAAGCTCACGACGCAGGACACCGATCTCGCCAAAGACCCCGGCGTCAAGATGTGGCTCGCGGATTGCACCCGGATCATGGAGCGCGTGTTCCGCAAGTCCAACACCTACAACATGCTCCACTTCACATACCGCGAGCTGGGCGCGTTTGGCACCGGCTGCACGATTACCGAGGATAACTTCGAGCGCGTGATCCACCACTCACCGATGACGTTCGGCGAGTACGCGCTTGCGCTTGACCATGAAGGCAACGTCAACACCATAGGCCGTGACTTCGAGTTGAGCGTAGAGCAGGCCGCAGGCTGGTTTGGTGTTGAGAACCTGTCTGAGACCGCGCGCAACGCCTACGCGAACGGCAACTACGACGCCAAGCTCACAGTGCGTCATATCATCGAGCCGCGCGTCGATCGCAACCCGATGAAGATGGACGCGCGCAACAAGGCGTGGAAATCCTGCTATACCGAGCTGGGGCGCGAAGGACAGAACGCGACCAACACCGGCCAGTATCTGCGCGAGAGCGGCTATCGCTTCTTCCCCGGCCTTTGCCCGCGCTGGGACGTGCTGTTCAACGACACCTACGGCTCATCGCCGGGGATGGAAGCGCTTGGCGATCTGCTCCAGCTCCAACAGGAGCAGTATCGCAAGAGCCAGAGCATCGACTATATGGCCGACCCGCCGTTGCAGGTGCCGGTATCCTTGCGCAATTCGGGCGCGGATCTACTCCCCGGCGGTGTGAGTTACTACGACGGCTCCGGCCCCAACAGCGGTATTCGCTCCGCGTTCGAGGTCAAGCTCGATCTCGGCCTGCTGCTTGAAGACATCGGCGAGGTGAAGCAGCGCATCAACTCTGCGTTTTATGCTGATATGTTCCTGATGCTCTCGAACATCGACCACACCGGCATGACGGCAACCGAAGTGGCCGAGCGTCACGAGGAGAAACTGCTGCTGCTCGGCCCGGTCATCGAGCGCTTGCACACCGAGTTGCTGGAACCGCTGGTGCTGAGCACGTTCACGCGCATGGTCGACGCGGGGATCACTCCGCAAGTGCCTGAGCAGTTGGCTGGGCACCCGCTGGAGGTCGAGTTCATATCGACCTTGGCACAGGCGCAGCGCGCGGTCGGGGTCAATTCGATCGACCGCCTCGTCGGTCATATCGGTGTGCTCGCCAACGCCAAGCCGGAGGTCGTTGATAACTACGACGCCGACGCCAGCGTCGAGCGCTATGCCGACATGCTGGGCGTAGACCCCGATCTTATCGTCCCTGGCGACAGGGTCGCGCTCATTCGTCAAGACCGCGCCAAGGCGCAGCAGGCGGCGCAAGCGGCGGAGATTGCGGACAAGGCGGCAGGCGCTATGGCGAAGATGGGGACCATTTCGACAGGGCCGGGTACCAACGCGGGTTCTGATATTCTAAATATGTTCAGCGGCTACCAGAGCCCCTCTGGCGTAGAGTTGTGAACTCGCTTGCGTAGGGTGGGTGTATAGAGCGGATATGCAGAAGCAGATCGACATCGCGGAGACCATTGGCAAGGCGGCTGACGCTGCGCGCCTGCGCGGGGAATTGAAGACCCGGCAGGACGATGATCTGCGCACGGTCATGGGCACGGAACAGGGCCGCCGCTTCATCTGGGATCTGCTGGGCGACGCAGGTGTCTACCGCACCAGCTTCACCGGCAATTCAGAAACGTTCTATCTGGAGGGGAAAAGACAGATCGGTCTTATGATCCTCGCGCGATTAACTGAGGTATGCCCTGGCGAATACCTCAAGATGCAAACGGAGAACATCAATGGCGGATGAAACAGATACGAGCGCTGCGGGTTCAGAAACCACCGACACCGGCACGCCGTTGCAGGTGCAGGCACCGTCCTTGCTGGACGAGGCAGGCACCGAAACCGGGGGCGACGATCAGACCGGCAAGACCGAGGCGCAGGCCGAGGGCGAAGGCGGCGAGACCGACGCCAAGGCCGACGCCAAGGACGGTACCAAGGCCGAAGGCGAGAAGGACGACAAGGGCGAAGCCGAGGGTGCTCCGGAAGAGTACGCCGACTTCACGGTGCCGGAAGGCTCCACGCTCGATCCCGAACTGCTCGCCGAGTTCAAGGAGACGTTCAAGGCCGAGAACCTGACCCAAGAGCAGGCGCAGGCGCGCGTCGATCAGGGCATGAAGCTGGCCGAGAAGTGGTCGGAACGTGCTGTGGAGATGCACCTCAAGACGATCGAGGGGTGGCGCGATCAGACCAAGGCCGATCCAGACATCGGCGGCGACAAGCTGCCGCAGGTTCTGGCAGGAGCCAAGGAGGTACGCGATCATTTCGGCGACGAGGGGTTGACGGAAGTGCTGAATACGTTTGGGCTGGGCAACCACCCCTCCGTGATCCGGTTCTTCTCGAAAGTTCGTGCCGCAATCAGCGACGACGTGTTCGTCAAATCAGGCAAACCAACCGGTGAGCCCACCCGCGCAGCGGATGTGCTTTTCGGTGCCACCATGAACAAGAAGGAAGGGTAAGCAAATGACTTTGCTCGCAGCAACACACCCGACCCTTATCGACGTTGCCAAGCGTCTTGATCCGAATGGCAGCGTTGCGAAAGTGGTCGAAATCCTGAACCAGACCAATGAAGTCCTCGACGACATGGTATGGCTCGAAGGTAATATGACGACCGGCAACAAAACCACCGTTCGCACAGGTATTCCTGCGCCGACGTGGCGTAAGCTGAACTATGGCGTTGTACCCGGCAAGAGCACCACCGCACAGGTCACTGACACTTGCGGTATGCTCGAAGCCTACGCCGAGAGCGACAAGGCTCTGGTCGATATGTCCGGCGATCCGGCAGCTTTCCGGCTGTCCGAGGACCGCGCCTATATCGAGGGGTTCAACCAGGAAGTTACGCAGACCTTGTTCTACGGCAACGACCTGATCGACGAGGCCGAGTTCACCGGTCTCGCCGCACGGTTCAACTCGCTCTCGGCTGAGAGCGCGGACAACATCGTGTTCCCCGACGGCTACGCCAACGCCGGAGGCACCGCGCCCGACGGCTCGGACAACGCTTCGATCTTCCTCGTTTGCTGGGGACCGGACACCGTGTTCGGCATGTACCCGAAGGGGTCGCAGGCCGGTCTCAGCGTCCGCGATCTGGGCGAGGTGACGACCGAGAGCCCTCCAGGCGGACCGACCGGCGGCAAGATGCAGGCATATCGTACCCATTACAAATGGGATTGCGGTCTTGTCGTGCGTGACTGGCGCTACGTTGTGCGCGGTCAGTTCAACCAGGAAGATCTGACGCTCAGTGCTTCGTCCGGCCCCAAGCTCATCGACCTGATGACGCTGATGGTCGAGCGTTTGCCTGACATTCGCATGGGCCGCGCGGCGTTCTACGTGAACCGCAAGACCCGTGCGTTCCTGCGCACGCATATTTCCAACAAGATCGTCAACTCGACGCTCTCGATGGATAATATCGCGGGTCGCCGGGTGCTGGCATTCGACGACATTCCGGTGCGTCGTGTCGATCAGCTCCTGTCCACCGAAACCGCCATCTCGTAAGAGCAGGCACAACAGAAGGGAACAAGTCCATGATTACGGACAAACTCGCAACCTTCGCCGACGGTGTAGCGCTCAATACGGGCGGCGCGGCGGATTATGTGATCGGGGACATTATCGACCTCGGCGCCAACTATCAGCTCTGGGACACGGATGAGCTTTACTTCGTCGCCAAGGTTACGACCGCGGCGACGAGCGGCGGCTCTGCTACCCTCGTGCTGAGCCTTGCCACGGATGACAACAGCTCGCTGTCATCGCCGACCAAGGTGTTCTCGACCCCCGCAATCGCGGTCGCTACGCTCGTAGCGAACTACGTGCTGTGCAAGGTCGAGGTGCCCAAAGGCGTCGCGTGGGAGCGCTATATCGGTATCGTGCAGACGACCGGTACAGCAGCGTTCACCGCTGGCGCGATCGACGCCTTCCTCACGTCGGTGCCGAGCAACTACCGCGCGTTCGCTGACGCCCTGAGCGCCAGCGCATAAGGTTGAGGGCGGGGCTTTACGCCCCGCTCTTTCCCAAAGAAAGGCAAGATCATGAAACTGGTGAAGGCAACCAAGACGGGCTATTACGCCAAGCTGCGCGAACCGGGCGACGTTTTCGCGGTGCCCGACAATTTCAAGTCCAAGTGGGCGGAGCCGGTCGAGGAGGCCGACAAGACCCTGGCGGAGGTCAAGGAGCGGACGCAGTCGGAACTGAGCGTTGACGAGGTGCTGGCGGACCTCGAACTGCGCACCGACGCGGAAGTACAGAACATGCTCGATACCGAAATCGCGGGCAAGAAGCGCAAGGGCATTATCGCCAAGCTGACCGACGAGATCGAGAACCGCGCCAAACTCCTGTCCTGACCGCCATCGGACAGTCGCAGCGGAGGCGCGCGGTTCAACAGGGGCTGCGCGCCTCTTGTGTAAAGGAACGGGGATATGGTAACGGTGGTTGACTGCTGCAATCTTGCTCTCTCCAAGCTCGGAGACCGGGGCACTGTTACCAGCATCTCCCCGCCCGAGGGAAGCGCGCAAAGTGACCACTGCGCCCGGTTCTACCCCATCGCGCGCGACGTGGCGCTGGAGGAGTTCCCGCAGTCCTTCTCCACGCGACGCGAGACGCTGACGCAGACGACCAACCCCTCCGGTTCGTGGTCCTACGCCTATTTCAAACCCAACGACTGCCTCGTTGCGCTTCGGCTCCTGCCGAGCGCGACCGTCGCCACCCCCGGCGCGATATTCGAGGACACGGTATTGTCCGCTGATCTCCCCTTCGAGATGGAGACCGACAGCGCAGGCCGCGAGATCATCCTCACGAACGAACCTGACGCTGTGCTCCTGTTCACGGCACGGGTCACAGACCCCGCACGCTTCTCCGCGCTGTTCACCGACGCGCTGGTCTTCCTGCTCGCCTCGTACCTTGCTGGGCCTGTGCTTAAGGGCAAGACTGGAGAGGCAGCAGCACGGGCGAACTACGCTGCGTACAAGGCGCTGATCTCCAAGGCGGCAGCACGCACAGCCAACCAGAGCAACCACAAGCGCGAGTATGTGCCGCAGGGGCTCGCCGCGCGCGGCGTGGCCTTCGCGCGCAACCGCAGGACCGGGTACTGATGGGCGATTTCACGACGTTCCACAGATCCTTCTCCGGCGGAGAGGTGACGCAGGAATTTTACGGACAGATCGCGGATAACAAGTTTCAAACCGGCCTCGCCCTGTGCCGTAACTTCATGGTCATGCCGCATGGCCCGATCACCAATCGCGCAGGCACGCGCTTTGTGCGCGAAGTCAAGGACAGCAGCAAGGCAACCCTGCTGATCGAGTTCGCTTTCTCGTTCGAACAGGCGGTCGTAATCGAGTTCGGGCATCAGTATTTCCGCTTCCACACGCTCGGTCAGACGCTCCTGTTCCCCGCCGCAAGCGCTTGGGTAACAGCCACAGCCTACGGCGTCGGTGATCTCGTCACGGATAGCGGCACCACCTACTACTGCAGGACAGCGCACACCTCCGGCGCGACGTTCGTGGGTGATGCTGCCAACTGGTACGCGCAGCCCGCCTCAGGCGTGTACGAGGTGCCCCACACTTACACCGAGAGCCAGTTGCGCGATGTCCAGTATGTGCAATCGGGCGACGTGGTGACGCTGGTCCACCCAGAGCACCCCGTCCGTGAATTGCGCCGCGTCGGCGCGACCGAGTGGGAACTGTCTTCCGTCGTCATAGGCCCAACGCTCGCCGCGCCGATCAACCTCGTCGGTGTCGCCACCCCCGGAGCCACACCCGGCACGCCGTTCGATACCGACTATGTAGTGACCGCGCTCACCGCGTCGGGCGACGAAAGCCTGCGCAGCGCGACCGATACGGTCAGTAATAACCTCTACGATGACGGCGCCTACAACACGCTCACATGGGACGCTGTGACCGGAGCAGTGCGCTACAACGTATACAAGAAATCGGCGGGGTTGTTCGGCTTCATCGGCCAGACCGAGACCGCGAGCTTCAAGGACGACAATATCGCGCCCGATACCGGCGCGACGCCTCCTCTCGACATCGACCTGTTCGACAGCACCAGCAACTATCCTCGCGCGGTCGGCTATTTCGACCAGCGCAGGGTCTTCGCCTCGACCATAACCCAGCCGCAAAATACATGGATGACGCAGGCCGGGACCGAGAGCAACTTCAACTACTCGATCCCCTATCAGGATAAGGACAGCGTTCAGTTCAAATTGGCGTCACGCGGCGGCGATGCGATCAGGCACATCGTCGATATGGACGACATGATCCTGACCACAGCGGCGGGTATCTGGCGCATCTCCGGCGACGCGAGCGGGGTCATTACCCCCGCTTCGGTGAGCGCGCGGCGACAGGTTGCGATCGGCGCCGGAGCCGCGCGTCCTGTCCTCGCAGGCAACATGCTCTACGCTGCGGCTGCGGGCGGGCATATCCGCGAGTTTGGCTATAGCCAGGACAAGAACGGGTACGCCAGCGGCGACATCAGCGTGCGTGCACCTCACCTTTTCGACGGTGAGGAAATTCTCAAGATGCAATACGCGCTGACGCCGTGGCCGCTTGTCTGGGCGGTGTCCACGTCGGGCGCGCTGCTCGGTCTGACATACGTGCCGGAGCAAGGTATCGGCGCGTGGCACCAGCACACGACGCAAGGCGAGTTCGAGGACATTGCCAACATCGTCGAAAACGGCGACGCGGTGTCGTATCTGATCGTCAACCGCACGATCAACGGCACGACCAAGCGCTATATCGAGACGATGACCCTGTTGCGCTCTCGCGCTTATGCCGACCCCACAGCACAATACTTCGTTGATTGCGGGGCAACATACGATGCTATTATCGACGGCGACGGCTCGCCCGTGACCGAGGTATCAGGTCTCGACTGGCTGGAGGGCGAGACGGTGGCGATCCTTGCCGACGGTGCCGAGTGCCCACAGCAGATAGTGACGAGCGGAACAGTGACGCTGCCTGCCGAAGCCTCGGTCATCCACATAGGGCTTCCGTTCACCGCCGACGCGCAGACATTGCCGCTGGCGCTGGAGGTTGCGGGCTACGCACAAGGGATGCAGAAGAACCTCAACCAAGTGTTTCTGCGCGTCAGCCGCTCGTCCGGTGTCATGGCTGGGCCAGATTTCGACAGCCTCGTCATGTACAAGCAGCGCACCACCGAGCCGATGGGCAGTGCGCCGGATCTGAAAACAGGCATCGCCGACATCGTGCTCACCCCTGACTGGACCGACGACGGCGCGCTGTGCATTCGTCAAAGCTCGCCGCTCAACATGACGGTCCTGTCCTTCGCGCTCGACGTGGCCTTGTCCGGTGGTTGACTATCGCCGCGCCTCCTTCGGTGATATAACCGAACTGGTAGAGAACATGCGCGAAGCCGATCGCGCCGAGGTCGAAGCGGCTTCCTCTGGTGACGTGGCCGATGTCGTGGCGCAAGCGCTGTGGTCCTCACCTGAGCCTATGGCAGCGCTCCACGACGGCTATCTACTCACGCTGTTCGGCTACGCGCCTGTAGCCCCGCGCAGCGCCGTGATGTGGCTGCTCGGCACCGACATGTTGCCTGCGCACTATAGTGAACTCGCTCGCGTTGGGCGGGTGTATATAGACGCAGTGCAAAGGACATACCCCTATCTGTTCAATTATGTGGACGCGCGCAACGCGGCAAGCAAGGTCTGGTTGCGCCGCCTTGGTTTCACCCTCCACCCGGCTGAACCCTACGGCGTGAAGCGTCTGCCGTTCCACCGCTTCGAGAAAGGCGAACCCGTATGTGCGTAGGCCCGACAGCATCTCTCGCCATGCAAGGCGCAGGCGTCGGCATGTCCACGGTCGGCGCGTTCTTCTCGGCCAAGGGCGAGCAGGATGCGCTGCGCAGTCAAGCGCGGATTGCCGAGATCAACGCGCGCATCGCCGACAGCAACGCGCGGGCAGCGATGGAGCAGGGCGTCTATCAGGAGACACAGCTCAAGGCGCAGGGCACGCGCATGAAGGCGACGCAGATCGCGCGCTATGCGTCCAGCGGTATCGACATCGCGGGCAGCAACTCGGCGCTTGCCACGATCACCGGGACTGACGCGATCACCGAAGCGGATGTGATCCAGACCCGCGCCAACGCCACCCGCGCGGCATGGGGCCAGCGCATCGAGGCGACGAACCTGCGCAACCAGGCGCGCAGCGCCCGCGCCACCGCGAAAGGCATCTCCCCCGTCATGGCGGCTGCGACCTCGCTTATAGAGGGCGCAGGCAAGGTGGCCTCGTCGTGGTATGGCATGAACAAGGAAGGCGCGTTCAGCAAGAACACACCGCAGCCGAGCACCAAGCCCGCGCTCGTGGCCCCGTCCGGCCCTCCATTAATGAGCAAGCGCGTCGGGCCGAGCATACCCGCGCTCCGCGGTGAGTATGAAGATGATGCGCTGCGCTATAGCTGGGGGTACTGATGGCGACGGTTCCCTCTCTCGATGGGCGCAGGGTCGGGCCGGAAGGCTCCACCCCCTATGTCGATAACGCACCGATCAAGCAGGCCGCGGGTGCGCAGTTGCAGGACATGGGCCGCGCCATCACCAGCGCGGGGCAGGATGCGTCCGCAATCTTCATGGACCACCTGCGCGAGATCAACGCGCTGCGCGTGGACGAGGCCACGATCAAGGCCAAGGAAATTCAGGACCATCTGACGTTCGACCCGACCAACGGCTACAGCACGCTGAAGGGCAAGGACGCGCTGGAACGCCCCGACGGCAAGAGCCTGGTCGAAGAATACGGCAGCGCCTATGACAAGGAGCTGCAAAGCATTGCCGATGGCCTTGGCAACGATGCGCAACGTCGTGCGTTCCAGCGCACCGCAGCGGCTCTCGGCGCGGGGTTCAGGGGCAATCTGGAGCGCCACGCGCTTAACGAGACCAACGAATACGGCAAGTCGGTATTGGTCGGCAAGATCGGCGTCCTGCAACGCGACATGGCACTAGCCTATTCCGACCCCGCCCGCACCGAGCGTTCGGCAGCGACGATTAAACAGTCGGTCGGGCAGCTCGCTAAATATGCAGGCTGGAGCGCGGACGAGATTAAGCTCAAAGAGCAGGCCGCGTTGAGCGAAGCCTACACCTCGGCTTTGAACTCCATGCTCGACAGCAACGACATTGCTTCGGCGTCGGCCTATTTCGATCTGCACAAGGCGGACATGACCGCCGAGCACATCTTCGGCGTGACCAAGGTGCTGCGCGCCAAGGAACAGGCAAACCTCGTTAACGAGGTGGTCAACGATTATGCGGGGCCGGTGGTCGGTGGAAGCAGCCCGCAAAACTTCATCCCCCCGGTCGCCAGTGTCGCGCGCGTCTCCGGCCGGTTCGGCGAGCAGCGCCCAGACCATAAGCATAACGGCGAGGATTACCCCGCAGCGCCGGGTTCTCCGGTCGTTGCCTCAGCCGATGGCAAGGTCAAGTTCGTTGGCAACCAGGGCAGCTACGGCAATCTCGTTATCGTTGAGCACCCCGACGGGTACG
>Ga0075471_10000737_pt1 | contig 20311 bp, 20 predicted proteins | sample DEB19_08_DNA_2_FD_74787 | JGI IMG/M metagenome (GOLD analysis project Ga0075471, IMG submission 74787) | Aqueous microbial communities from the Delaware River and Bay under freshwater to marine salinity gradient to study organic matter... | ecosystem: Environmental > Aquatic > Marine > Coastal ... | reverse complement strand
ATATTTGTTAAATAAAGGTGGAGTTATTGTTAGTAGAGCATGGGGAGGAAATGGTAATCTTAATGTTGAGGGTGGTTTAATAGTTCAAGGTAGAGATATTCTGGCTGAATTAAATCAATGTGTAAGAAAAGATAAAAAGTATGGAATAAGATCTGCAAGAGGTGGCTATCTTTCAGATCAGGGTGGATGGAAAGGAAAACCACAGGGTGCTGATTGGTGGGAAACAATGTATATGGATGAATTGCCATTTTAATAATTAAATAATTAAATAATTAAATAATTGTAAAAAAAAAATATTGTTGTATAATATATAAAATATTAGTCGAATCTGACGGTATATTTGACATTTTGTTTAGATACACTTCTGGATGCAGATACACTTAAAGGGATTCTGGTGTTTTAGACTTAAAAATGGCAATTAGAGCAAATAGTCAAATGTGGGTTCAAGATAATTATTATTCACAAAAATGAATAAATGGTTATAAAATAATTAATAATATAATTTATATTATTAATTTTAAGATTTTTTTTTAATGAAGATTATGTTAGTTGCATTGCAACTCCTGCAGCAATTGATGAACATATAGAACACACAAAACATATTATAATAGCTATTATTAAATTATTTCCACTAAGCCCAAGTCCTTTAAAAATTCCTCCAAACAGTCCACCTGCAGCAGCACCTGCACCACCTGCAACACCACCTGCAGCAGCACCTACCCCTGCACCCAATGCACCAGCTGCTCCACCTACAGTTTCACCAGCGCCTTTTACTTGTTGAGCTAATTGACTTTCATAAGTAGTATATAAAGTCATAGACCCTTTAGTACCAGCTGTGGTTATTTTTTCATCACAAGAAACTTCTATTTGAGTAGAAGAAATAATTTTTGTAATAGTTCTTTGACCGGTATTATCTAACGATGGGATAGAATCTGTTTCAGTAAATGAAACTTGATCAGTTGTAGTAATTTTTTCTGGTTCATCAAATATAATTATTGCTTTATATGAAGTATCTAATGGCGATGACGAATCTTTAATAGATTTAATTTTAAATTTTCTTCCGTTTTTCCTGTTATATTCTGCTAAAGCAGTACCAGCTAAATATCCTCCTACACCAATAACAGCTGCTGCAATTGCAGCTTTTTTTGCTACAGATGCTGCAGTTTGTTTACCAGCTTCTTTTGTAACTTTTTCAGCTCCTTCTTTTGTAGCTTTTTCAGCTCCTTCTTTTGTAACTTTTTCAGCTGTTTCTTTTGCTGCTTTTTCAGCTGTTTCTTTTGCTGCTTTTTCAGCTGCTTCTTTTGCTGCTTTTTCAGCTGTTTCTTTTGCTGCTTTTTCAGCTGCTTCTTTTGCTACTTTTTCAGCTGCTTCTTTTGCTGCTTTTTCACCGATTTCTTTTGCTGCTTTTTGAGCTGCTTCTTTTGCTGCTTTTTCAGCTGTTTCTTTTGCTGCTTTTTCAATTGCTTCTTTTGCCGCTTTTTGAGCTGCTTCTTTTGCTGCTTTTTCAGCTGTTGCTTTTGCTGCACCTTCAGCTGCTTGTTTTGTAATTTTTTCAAGAAATTCTTTACTTGCTCCTTTACTCAAACTTTTAGCAAATGCAGCAGACATTTATTATTATACAATAAAATAAAAATATTTAATTTTGTAATTTTATAAAATATTTTTATTTTATAAAATATTTTTATTGTATATATATAATAATAGATGGAAGAGCCTATAGAAGAAGATTATTCATTATTTGGATTATCTATTTCAAGTAGCGTTATAGTTTTTAGTGTTATGGTAGTAAGTATTATTGGATACTTTTTGTATAAACAAAAACAAAAACAAGATCAAGAAAAAAAAGATAAAATATTAGAAGAAGCTTTTATAAGAGGTTATACTCAAACATCTTCTAAAAAAACTACACCTGTAGCATCAATTACACCTGCTGCTGGCACGCCTGCCAGAATTCCATCAATTACACCTGCCGATGGCACGTCTGCACCTACTACCAAAACTCCTACATCAATTACATCTACTGCTGGCACGTCTGCACCTACTACCAAAACTCCTACATCAATTACATCTACTGCTGGCACGCCTGCACCTACAACAACACCTTCTAAAACAACAACTCCTACACCTACAACAACACCTTCTAAAACAACAACTCCTACACCTACATCCAAAAAATCTATACCTGAAACAACTGAAGGTCCACCTTCTGAAATAGCAAAATATGGAAATATTATAAAAGATGTTGTAACTGATAAAAATGTTGTCGCTGCTATTGGTATACAATTAGGTGTAGAAGCTGTTATTAAAACAGTTAGAAATAAAGTAGTTCAAAAAACTGTTGCAAAATCAGCATATAAATTTGCAGAACAAGCATTAAAATTAACTGCTCGTGTTTTACAAAAAATGGGAGCAAAGGGAGGAGCAGCACTGTTGTCTCGTCTTGGATTAAGATCAGGTCAAAAGGCTGCAGAAAAAGCAGCTCAACTACTCGCTGCAAAGGCTGCACAAGCTGCAGCAAAAACAGCTGCAAAATCAACATCAAAATTAGCTTTTGCTGGATCTATGGGTCCAGTTGGAGCAGCCATGCTTGCATTTGATGTTTTAAGTATGGGTTTAGATATAGGAGACGCAGGTGGATATGGAAAAATGGGTACATTAGCTGAGTATATTAAAATGAGAGATGGAATAAACGCTGAACTTAAAAAAGCATTTGACGAAGCAGGTGGAAAATATCCAAGTATTGTAGGACCACTTGATAAATTATCATCAGAAGATTATTCTGCAAGAATTCCTAAAGAAGTTGAAAGACTTATGGATCCAGAAAAAAACCCTAATGAACCTTTAGTTAAACCAATGTTCGACAAACTTACAGAAGATGTAACAAAAGGTATAATTAAGATAGAAGATACTGAAAAACCAGAAGTAATGGATAAATATATGGCTTTAATAGATATGGATAAACTTATAGAAAAAGCTAAGAATAATATATGTACATCTCTAGGTGGTAAAACTGTTGATAGAGGTGGTTCAGATTTTCAATGTTCTTATAAAGATAGACAACAATGCGAATCTAGTTATTCCTGGCCTCTTAAGGAAGATGACTCAAATGAAATATACGCAGAGTATAAAGATGATTTATTCGGTGGGGCTTGTATAGGCCAAAGTTCTGGAGTTAGAGGTATATGCGACTCAGTTAATATTCCATATGATACTCAAACAGGTCTTTGTAAAATTAATGAAACATATTGTAAAAGTAAAGGAGCTGATTGGGCATGGAATAATGACATAAAACAAAATGATTGTATGATTAATCAAGGTCAAAATATAGCAGAAATGATTTTTGGTACTACTATTGTCAGAGGATTAAAACAAATTTTTGATCCAGCACAATATGAAAAATGTAATGGTGACGAAACTGATGACGGATATTTTTGTAGAAAAGTTGGTTGTAAGGAGGGTGATGAGATAAATGGTTCTATGTGTTATCCTAAATGTAGAACTGGATTTCATCCAGTTGGATGTTGTGTTTGTTCTCCTGATTGTCCTGATGGATGGACAGATGATGGTGCTTTTTGTAGAAGAGCAGGTTATTGTGATTCTAATGAAGATAAAGATGGAGCGTTATGTTATCCTAAATGTCGAGATGGATTTTCTGGAGCTGGTCCAGTATGTTGGAAAAACTGTCCTGCTGGATATAAAGATCTTGGTGCATTTTGTAGTCGTGGAGGAGAAGTAATTACTAAAAAAAGTAGAATCGCAGACTGGGAATCTTGTGGTCCAGATGGTTATGATGTAGCTGGTACGTGTTGGAAACATAATTATAAGGATTCGTGGGGTGCTGTTGGCTGCACAGGTCCACAACAGCGACCAACATACGTTTGGGGAAATAGAACTGGGTGGGACGATTGTTATAGATTGGATTTTCCATATGTTTCAAAAAATATAGGTGATAGAGCTAGGACTTGTAATTCGAATGAAACTAATATAGCAGGTATTTGTTATGAGAGATGTCCGGAAGGATATGTAGATGATGGTCTTCTTTGCAGAAGACCAATAGAGACAATTACTAAAGAATCTTATGGTAGAGGTGGGGGGACACCAGATACAAAAATTCAGGCAAAACCTAATACAAGTTATGGTCGTGGTGTAGGATATGGTGGTGTAAATGTAAGAGCTAAAAAGCGTATAGTACCATTTAGTACAAAAGACAATTAAAATACAATTTAAGACAAATTATTACCATTTGTTTATGGGAATTAATAAAAACGTTTATAATTTAGATTTTTAATATTTTTGGTATTATATATCATAAATATTACGATAAATAATGAATAATTTTTTTAAAGATTTTAATGAATTTTATGTTCAAAGAAGATTTTCAAAAATACCAGAGCCATATCCAAAAAACGAAATATACAATGATTATAATTCTGCAAAAAAAATAGAAATAACAATAAATCCGGGTGATATGTTATTTATTCCAGCAGGTTGGTTTCATTATGTTTTATCAGAAAAAGTAGATCAAAATTCAAAAATGAATATTGCTACTAGTTTTTTTACAGAATATACAAATGGTTGTCTAGATTGTAGAGATTTTTCTAATTTTACATTTAATACATCAAGTGTAACAAAAGAAAGCGTAACTACAATTAATTATGATAAATATATAAAATCATCGACGCCTTTTATTTTAACAGATTATTTTAAACATAATAAAAAATGGGTCTTTTTTAATATGAATAATAAAAATATTAAAAAATTTTTTAAAAATCGAAACGTATTGATTACGAAATCAAATAATAAACATTTTACTTCAAACTATATTAAAAATATTTTTCCAAATTCGTGTATAGAAACATATATGAATATAGATGATTTTTATAAATTGGGAATTAATAGTGAGAATAATCAGAATTATTATTTAATACAATCAGAAATTAAAAATATAAACATCGATTCTATTAAACCTATGTTTATTCAAAATGAACCATATGCAAATTTTAATCTTTGGATAAATTTTGGAAATATATATAGTAGTTTGCATTATGATCAACATAATAATATACTTACACAAATACAAGGTTCTAAAAAAGTTATATTAATTCCGCCAAATGAAAGAGATAAATTACATCTTGTAAATCCTTTTAATACGAAATTTTTATGCAATTTAAATAAAGTTATAACAAAATTTAATATATTTATCAATAATTAATTTCACATATACTTTTATCAAATCTCCCTATACTTATAAGATAAGATACTATTTTATCATATTTACTATAGTCTCCTATTATTTCTACCGGAACTCCATTATCAGATAAAAATTTTGCCATGTCATCAATATTATTATTAAATATTTTTAAAAATTTTTCAAATGTCATATCTGGACATGTAGATTCAATTTTATCTATATCTTCATTTGTAAGATTTTCTTTTTTTACTAAGAAAAAGTATCTAATCAAAAGTATTATTATTATTATTATTAGCAAAATATTATACATTATTTTTATAATAAATAAAAATATTTTAATTATAATAAATTATTTTTATTTAATCAAATTTTACTGTATATTTGACATTTTGTTTGGATACACTTCTGGATGCAGATACACTTAAAGGTTGACGTTTTTGACAAGATTCTGGTGTTTTGGTATTTTTTTTAGATTTTAATGAATTTTTCATATCTTGCTCGATAATACTGAGGTTATCTTTGACATAATTTAATATATTATTTTCAAAGCACCATCTAAAGAAACATAATTGGCCGCAACTGGTTTCTATATGATCTTTGTCGTTATAATAGAAAATGATCTTATTCTTACGACAAAAAGGGTCAAAATGTTTCTTGCTGAAGGATTTTAATTGTAATTTGTAATTTTGATAAACGTCGATTGATCGTTTGTTATTTGTAATAATAGTTCTGTGTTTTTTTGCATAATTTGTAATAAACCAATCTAAAATTCTAAGTGAAATAACGCTATTTTGATCTATAATATTTTTGATTTGTTCTATATAAATAGAATCTTTATAAAAGTCAGTTAAAGATTTCATAAGAAGACTTAATTTGGTATCAATATCAAGATCACTTTGGGTAGAAGTTTCTTCTGATAAATTTGTTTTAATAGCTGTGGAGGTTTTTTGTTGTTTATTTATTGATAAAGACATTTTTATTAAATTTATAAATACTCTAATTTTTAAATTAAAAATTTAAAACGCGATAATGTAAAATAATATAAAAATTAATTAATAAAAAATTGAATTTGATTTAAACATAATTGTTTTATATAACTATAACAACAACAACAATTAAAAATGTCTATTATTAAAGCAGTCAATCTTGATTTGAACAAAGTTTCATTCTCAGACGTAAAAACTGACAATCACGGGAGAAAAATGGTTTATGTAAATTATAACGGTGGCAAAATTATGGTTCAAACACCAAAAATGTATGTACCAAATGGTATTAAAAGATGGCGTAAAAAGGATGCAGTTGATAACAAAGATGATTCGTTTGAAATGGAAATGTCTTTTGGTGGAGAGGACAAAGAAGATAAGAATTCAGTTGAGATTCGTGAATTTCATACTAAGTTGGAAGAATTTGATGAATTGGTTAAACAAACTATTGTGTCTAAAAGTAAGGAATGGTTGGGGAAACAAAAGGTTTCTATGGAAACAGTTGAAGATGCGTATTATTCACCATCTGTTAAAATTCCAACTGATAAAGATGGTAATGTATTAGATTATCCATCTCGTGTGCGTGTAAAGTTAGATCGTGAAAGAGATCTTGATTCTGAAAATTTTACTGGTAGATTTTTGAGTAGTAAAAAGTATAAAACACCAGTTTTAATTTTTGATAACAATAAAACTCAGTTGGAGATGAATGAATCAAATTTTGATATGGTTGTTCCAAAGGGAAGTCAAGTTGTTGCGGTTCTTGAATTAGTATATCTTAGTATTACTAGTAAAATTTCTGCAAAGTGGAAACTTGTTCAAGCCAAGGTTTACAAAAATCAACAAAGTATCACTGGTTATGCAATGTTGGATGAAGATGAAGAACATCAAGATGATCTAGATACTGAAAATGAAGTTGTTGAAGCTACAAAAAAGCTTGATGTAAATGATGAAGAAGAAGTTGTAGAAGATGAAGAAGAGTTAGTAGAGCACGAGGAAGAAGTTGTAGAAGAAGAAGTTGTAGTTGCACCACCTAAACCTAAAGGGCGTGCTAAAAGAGGTGTTCAAGCATAAATAAAAAAGTAAAAAAAATAAAAAAAGTAAAAAAAATAAAAAAAGTAAAAATGTAAATTAAAAAGAGTATTATTTAATAGAGATATCATTTATTATAATATAATGATATCTCCGTTAGCTCAGTTGGTTAGAGCATTCGTCTTATACGCGAAGGGTCGTCGGTTCAAGCCCGACACGGAGAACTATCTTTTTATTAAATAATATATGTTATTTAACGTTTGATTAATAAAAAAATTGAATTTATATTGAAAAATATAATTATTTGTATAAAGTAAATGTTGTCGTCGTTTGAGTATTATTTTCCACCAATCTTTTTTTCCAAGGAGTTATCTGAGGAAGACAATAAACGTTATGAGTTATTTATTGAATGTATGGGTTCTTCTTGTTCTGAATCTTTACAAGATGATACTAAATCGATTATTTCAAATGAATCAGTTGAGATGATGATTGATAATAAGGATATTGGAAAGATCATAGGTAATAGAGGTAGTATAATTACAAATATAAGATTGGAGTCTGGTGCAAATATTAAAATATGTAATGATAGATTTGGAACCAAGCGTAAGATTAATATTTGTGGTAGTGAATTTGGTGTTCTTCTTGCTAAGGAAAAAATTATTGAATGTTTAAAAAAATAAAAATAAAAATAAAAATAAAAAAGGGCGTTACTTTTAAAAAGGTAACATCAAAACTAGGCTCACGCCTGCAATTAAATTATTACCAGTTATAGTATTAGTTGTTGCAGGCGTGAGCCTAGTTTTGATGTTACTTTTTTAAAAGTAACGCCCTTTTTTTATTTTAGTTAATTAAAAGATGATCTTGGTCTTCGTTGGATTTTTGGTTGTGATTTAATCATACGTCTTGACATTGGTGGTGGTGGCATTTTTGATTGTTGAAATAAAGATTTTAGTCTAACATGTTTATCTATATTATCAAAATTATTTAGAGTATTGTGATTTCGATCATAATAATAATAATCATCATCATAATAGTCATCGTGATCATAATAGTAGTCATCGTAATCATAATAATAATCTAAATAAGGATAATAACAGTTATAAGGATATGGATAAGGAAATGGATATGGATATGGATATGGGTATATATGTCTTGCTTGTAAATTATTTTGTCTTTTATACATTTGTTTAAATGTATACAATATATTATTTGTTTATTTTAAACAAAATGTATAAAATAAATGTTTTAATAAATAGGTAATGAGTAATTACTTAAAAATAAAATTATTTATAGAGATTAGAGTAGAGTAAAATTATATGGAGTTTACAAAAGTTATAGAGTGTATAGAATATTGTAAAAGTAATAATTTAGCATTTTTTAGAAGGGATTTAAATTCGAATTTTGCGAAAATTTTGGTAGCTGATAGTTATCAGAATATATTTGATAGAGTTAAAAATGGAGATAACAAGTATTATGAGTCGTGGTCGCCATCGCAGTATATGAAATTTTTTATTGATTATGAGAAAAAGACAGAGATTATAGATACAACGGATATGAAAAAACGTTTACAAAAGATAAATGAACAACAATTAACACATAGAAATGATATTTTGAGTATAATAAATTATGTAAGGTCTATTTTACAGAATATAACAGGAGTATATATATTAAAATCTATACCGGATATTGAGAAAAAGAGTTATCATATTATTTTTGAGGGTATTCATTTTTCAGATTATAGGAATATGAAATTATTTGTAGAAGAGCAATTAAAGCCGAAATTTAAGGATTTGTTTGATAAAAAGATTATTGATACAACTGTTTATGCGCCGAAATGTTTTAGAAGTTTGTTGTGTACAAAATATGGTCAAAATAGACCGTTATATTTATTAGATACGTCGGTGTTTTTAACTGAGTTAAGAGAGGATGTAATAAGTTTAGAAGATACAACGTTTGATCATTTTAAAAAGACATGTGTGACATTTATTGAAGGAAATAGTATTCTTTATAAATATAAATCAGTTGATAAAAAAAAAGAAACAAATAAAAAGGTACATTTAATAAATGATGGTGATATATATTCAGACAAGGAAATAATTAGAAAATATTTAGATATTCTTGATCCAGATAGATTTACAGATAGAAATAAATGGCTTAATGTGGGTTATATATTACATTCTATAGATAAAGAATCTAGTGATTTGTGGCATTATTTTAGTTCTAAATGGGAAAATTATGATGAAAAGAGTTGTGAAATAGCTTGGGATTCATTTGAAAATAGTGAATATATTTATACAATACATAATTTAATATATTTAGCAAAAATAGATAATCCTGATGATTATAGTGAAATAGCAGATGAAATACCGAATCATGATATAAAATATTTAAGACCATTTGATAATATTATATCAAAATTAATTTATAGATTATATGGTGAGAAATTTGTTTGTAGTAATCCTGAAAAAAATGAATGGTATTATTTTAATTCGATTAGGTGGGTAAAGGAAAACAAAAGTTTTAATTTAAGGAAATTGATGATTAATAATGTTTTTACAAAAGTAGAAAATTATAGACGATTATTAATAAAGGAAGGTGCAAGTGAAGAATTAATAAAAAATTATCATAATATTTTAAAATTATTAGGGTCGGGTAATAAACTTAATTGTTTAGAATTAGAATTTTATAATTCAAACTTTTATAAAATTATTGATCAAAATAAGGATTTAATTGGTTTTGAAAATGGTGTTTATGATTTAGTTACAATGGAATTTAGAAGGGGTATTAATAGTGATTATATTTCAATGTCAACGGGATATGAGTATATTTATTATTCGAGAGATCATCCTTTATATATTGAATTATTTGATCTTATTTGTAAAATATTACCAAAAGAAGATGTTAGAGATTTTACATTAAAATCTTTGGCAAGTTGTTTGGATGGTCATATAAGGGATGAGAATTTTTATATTTATTCTGGGAAAAATAATACAGGTGGTAATGGTAAAAGTACTATTACAGATTTATTATTAAAAGCATTAGGTGATTATGCATGTGTTAGTCCTGTTTCATTGATTACATCAAAAAGAGAGTCATCAAATAGTGCAAATAGTGCTTTAGCTAATATTATAAATAAAAGAGCTGTTATTATGCAGGAACCTGAATCAAATGAAATAATACAAGCAGGTGTGATGAAAGCTTTAACTGGTGGGGATAGAATTTCTACAAGAGAATTGCATTCTCAACAGTTTGAATTTAAACCAAATGCAAAATTTTTTTTATGTTGTAATAAAATTCCTGCTATTGATATAGATGGTGGAACAATTAGACGTTTAAAAATAACAGAGTTTAGTTCACGTTTTGTTGAAAATCCTACAGACGATCATGTAAATCAAGGGATTTATGAATATAAAATAGATAAAGATTTGAAATCTAAATTAGATAATTTTAAATGTGTATTTATGTGTATTTTAATTGATTATTATAAATTATATAGAAGAGATGGTTTAACTCCACCACATGATGTATTAAAGGTGACTAAAAAATATGAAAATGATAATAATATTATTAAACAATTTATAGATGAAAATGTTATTTTGGCAACAAAACAAGATTTTATTACAAAAGAGCAATTAAAAGATATATTTAAAGCTGATTATACAGTTAGAAGTACATTTGGTAAGTTTAATAATTTTATTAAACAGTTAGAAAATGCACTTTGTACAGAATTTAGATTAGATAAAAAAAATGTATATAAAATTCAAGGTTGGAAAATTAAAACTGTTCAATATGATTCAGATAGTGATAGTGAATAATTAAATTTAATTTTATAAAATTTTATGAAAAATTGATTTATAAAATTAAATTAGTAAAAGTTTATAAAATGGAATGTTTACAAAATGATATAATGAATTTACAAAAAGAAAAAAAACGTTATTATTATTATGACAATGGATATTTTTATTTAGAATACCATAATAATAAATGGTATTTATATAATTATGATAAATGTAATTATACAATATTAAATAACATTGATGAATTTATTAATAAAAATAAAACTGTATTAAATAAATCTAAAATAAATCAAGATAAAGTTGAAATTTTTGTAGATGATTTAATTAAATTAATTGGTAATTTTACATTTTGTACAACATATATATGTGGATGGAATATTTGTAATTCTAAAATTCGATTAAAAATTATAATATATAAATTTAAATCTATTGATAATAAAACTATTAAAATACAATATACAATTAATGATAATGTAGTTGATAATAATATTTCAGTTAAACAACTTTTAAAATTTGTTACGAGTAATATTGATATGATATTATATAAAGATTTAAATGAGCAGACATTAAATAAACAAGAATTAAATGAATTAAAATTAAATCAATTAAATTTACATGAAAACGAGTTAAACATAAAACCTAAATTAACTGTTGATGAAATAAAAAAAAAAATATTTATCAAGTTATCAAAAGCTAAGAAAATATATTATCAAAGTTGTTTACCATATGATGATAATAAAAATAAATTAGAAAAAATATATGGTATGAAACTCGATTTGTAATTTTTATATATAAGGATTTTTCGTTATTTCTTTATCAAAATTATAAAGATTGTCTTTTTTTTCTTCGTTAACACAAATAGAATTATTTAATTTTATTTTTTTATCTATTTTGTTATTTTCAAATTCAAATAAATATGGAGCCGTTTCGTTTTCACGTTTTGTTTGTTTTATAGAATTTAAAATAAATTTTGAATTAAATAATACATTACTATTATTTACATCGTATGGACGATTAATTTCTTTTTCAGAAAATGTATTTATTATAGATGTATGTGATTCAATATTATAATTATTGTTTAAAGGTATTATATTTGAATTAAAATTTGATAAATTTGTATTATTTGAATTAAAATTTGATAAATTTGTATTATTAAAATAATTTATTAAATTTTCTGAATTTTCTAAATTGTTTGTGTTTTCTGAACCTTTTAAATTAACTAGATCGTCTGAATATTCAGAATTTTGTACATTAAAATTATCAGAAACAGAATTGTTTATTTCATCATTAAGATAATTATATAAAATAGAACTTTCATCTAAATCATCTAAATTAGAATCAAAATAATTTTGTTCGGAAGAGTTATAATAAGATTGGTTTTTTATATTACTATTTGATACAATTTCTGTTAAAGGAGTTCCTAAATGTTGTGATGATAGTGGTTGTTTATGTGAAAATCCTAAATATAATTTTAGTTTTATATAACTCTTCCATATATTTTCTTTTATTTGTTGAAAATATGTTTTTCTTGTTTGTGTTGTTTGAGATTCTAAATCATTTAATAAGGTATATTTGTATCCTCTTTTTTTTTGTAAATAAATTACTATTTGATCATATATATATTTAATCCAAGTAAATAATTTTCCACAGAATTTTATAAAATTGTATATATAGGAAAAAAATGATGTAAATTTATATAAAACAAATAATATTGTAAAAATATACCAAATAGTATTAATAACAGTATTGAACAAATATAAATCCATTATTATTAATTTAAAAATGTAAATTAAAAATAAAAATTAAACATTGGTATATTATTTAATAAAAAAACGAATTTAAAAATATAAAATTTATTATTAATAAGAAATAGTATTTATATATATGCTATGTGTGATAATCATAATGAAAATGATTTAGATAATTTAGAAGTTGATAATTATATTTATTTAAATGAAGAAGAATTGTTAATTTATAATCCATTAAAAAGGGATGTTAAAACAAAATATAAAAATGTATATTGTGTTAATTGTGGTGAGAAGGGTCATGTTGTAAAAGAATGTGTAAATCCAATTACGAGTTTTGGAATTATTGCATTTAAGGTAATAAATTCTCCTGATGATGAAGTTGGTGATATTAATGATTCTTTAAAGAATATTTTAAATTACAATGAGAATAGTAAAAAACAATATCCATATATTAAATATTTGATGATTCAAAGAAAAGATACAATGGGTTATACGGATTTTGTAAGGGGAAAATATCCAGATGATATTGATAAGTTAAAAGAAATTTTGCCCATTTTTATAAATGAAATGACAGAACAAGAAAAAAATAATTTAATGACAAAAAAGTTTGATGATATTTGGAATACATTATGGGTAAATCATGATTCTAAATGTTTTAAAAACGAATATGAAGCTGCATATAAAAAATACCAAAATTTAGATGTCCCTGAGTTGATTCGTGAATTTGGTAATTTAACGTCCTTTGAGCATACCGAATTCGGTTATCCAAAGGGTAGACGCAACATGCGAGAAACGAATATAGGGTGTGCCGAAAGGGAGTTTTATGAAGAGACAGGGTATGATAAATCTTGTTATGATTTTATTAAAAATTATCCAATTATTCATGAAGAATTTATTGGTACAAATGGTATAGAATATCGTCATATTTATTATTTAGTTAAAATGAAAAGTGGTATTCCTGCACCAAAAATAGATTATAAAAATAAAATTCAAACTGGAGAAGTCAAAAATATTGGTTGGTTAACTTATGAGGAATGTATGAAGGTAATAAGACCATATGATACTGCTAAAAAAGGTGTTATAGAAAAGGTCAATAACGATATTATTGCAATGAACAATAATTATGTTTGTTCAAATTTTTATTATACAAGCAAACGAACATTTCAACGTCAATCACCGTTTAAAACTTACAAACCATTTTATAAAAATTTTCAACCAAAATCTATATAATTATTTAATAAAAATATTAAAAATGTTAGAATTGATTAAACCTAAATCGATAAATTTTACAGAACTAGTTAAAAATAGTAATACAACATTATCTATAGATATACAGTCTAAAATAGTTGATAAATTAAACGAAACATTCACAGAAAAAGAACAACATTGGTATGTTGCAAATCTATATATGTATATGAATTATCACGCAACTGAAGATTATCCAATTAACCTAGAACACGTATTTAAAATGATAGGATTTGCGAATAAAGGTAATGCAATGAAGACCATAAAAAGTAATTTTGTAGAAAATGAAGATTACAAAACTTTGCTTTTCCGTACGGAAAAGCAAAAACATAAAGATATCAATTGATGATATATTATTGGAATATATTGATAATTAAAAGATAAATGTTCGTTAATTATTTATCTTTTTAATATAATTAAATTTAAATATGTCTGGTCAAACATCTGGATCTCTTATTATTTTAATAATAATGGGGTTAATTAGTTGGTATTATTTTAATAAATTTCAAGAATCTGAAAAAAATTATAGAAATTTATATTATCAATTTGAAAAAGTGCATATAGACAATAAAAATATGAAAATAAGAATTCAAGATTTAGAATCTTATAAAAATGATATATCAAAAACATTTAATGTATTGGATAAAGAATTATTAGTAATAAATGATCATTTACAACGTCGTAATAACAATGATAATATAACCAAAACTAGTTCTGGTTCTGCAAATGTTCAAATAATGACACCAGAATTAATAAATTCTTTATTAGATGAAAGTGAAAAACAAAGTAAAATTGAAACTACAAATAAAAATATCGTTATTAATGATAATGTAAGGCTCGAGAAAAATGACACGACAGAAAATGAAAATGAAGATGAAAATGAAAATAATATAATAATGGATGAAAATGAATTACAATTAGATGAAAATGAATTACATTTAGATGAAAATGAATTACATTTAGATGAAAATATAAGTGATTTAGAAGGGAAATTAGAAAATGGTGGTTATCATTCAGATGTAGAATTGGAACATTTAAATTTTAGATTAGGTGATAATTATAATAGATTTTTAATTAATAATTAATAAGGAATTTTTAGAATTTTTTATCTTGAGAATATATAATAATACTTTAATGCCTAAATTCGTTATGAGTGATGCTCGTGTATTTACAGATTATAATCCTAATTGTGAATTGAATAATTATATTCAAAAAAAATATAATATTACTAATGCTCATGAATACAGAGCGTTTTTGCAATCAAATGCAAATAAATTGATGAAAGATTTATGTGTAAAAAAGGAGGATTGTAAATTTTGTCCAGTTTGTAAATTAAGTTTAGATTATAAACCATAATAAAGAAATAAAGAAATAATAACTAATGTAATTTATTATTTCTTTTTTATACATGTATAATAAGAATGGAGTATATACTTATTATAATATTTGTGATATTAATTATATATTTTATATTTTTGAAATATGGTGATATAGTTAGTTTTAAATCAGATTTAGATAATAATTATTATGTAATTAGAAGAGGTAATAAAGATGATAAATATCTTAAGGAATCTGTGAATATTCTTTCTGAAATAAATAAACGTATAGAAAAATTAATTAATCATTTAGATATGAATTTTAAAAATAGTGATAAGTATTATTTTATAAAAAAATTAAAGGATAATTATTCATATAGTGTATTATCTGAAGCAGCTATAGATTCAAGGTATACAACATATACTATTAATAAACAAGAAATGCATATTTGTTTAAGAACTAGAGACGCAAATGAACATGTATATGATATAAATTTATTAATGTATGTTGTATTACATGAACTTGCACATTTATGTAATTATGACAAAAATGGATATGCTATACAAGGTCATGGTGAAGAATTTAGAACGATATTTAAATTTTTAGTTATAGAATCTATAAAGTTAGATATATATAACTATCAAAATTATTTTGAAAACCCAGTTGAATATTGTGGCATTCAAATTAGTACTAATATAATTTAAAATTTTATTTAAAAATAACATTAATAGTATTTTAATATTATTTAATGGTAAAAAAGTGTAAAGAAGAAAAATGTAATAGGCAACCATTATATGCTTTTAAAAATGATAAACCAATATATTGTAGCTTACATAAGATAGATGGTATGATTAATACACGTTCAAATGTATGTATTAAAGAAGATTGTGATACGAGTGCTTCTTTTAATTTTTCAGGTGAAAAAGCAAAATATTGTAATAAACATAAGTCCAGTGATATGGTTAATGTTATAAATAAAAAATGTAAAGAAGATAATTGTAGTATTACACCAAGTTATGGTTTAGAAAAATATAATCCTATTTATTGTACGAAACATAAAAAAGAAAATATGTTTGAAGTTGATAAAAAAATATGTGAAGAAGATAATTGTTTAATCTCTGCTTTATACGGATTTGAAAAAAATAAACCTATATTTTGCTCGCAACATAAAAAAGAAACGATGATTAATGTAAGAAATAATTTATGTAAAAATGAAACTTGTAATAAACAACCAAGTTATGGCATTGATAAACCTATTTATTGTAAAGAACATTCTGAAAAAAATATGATAGATTTAAGAAGTAAATTTTTTAATTGTATTTCTTGTAACTTAAAATATAGACAATCATATAACAAAAAAAATCAAACATTATGTTGTTATTGTAATCCAACTAAACAAATAAAAACTAAAGAAATTACTATAAAAAATTTATTAATAAAAAATGGATATGTTGAAAATATAGATTTTAAACATGATAAACCATGTAATATTTCAAATGAATGTAATAAATATAGACCAGATTTTGTATTTGATTGTAATAATTATTTTGTTATATTAGAAGTTGATGAATTTCAACATAAATATTATGATGCACAATGCGAATTAACACGAATGAATAATATATGTTTTAATTTAGGTTTACCATGTATATTTATTAGATACAATCCAGACGCTAGTGTTCCTATAAAAACTAAACATCTAATATTATTGGAAAAATTAAAAAAATATTTGAATTATAATATAACTGAAGCTATTAAAATAGAGTATTTGTTTTACTTGTAGATATAATAAAAAAATGATTTTAATATTGAATTTTATATTTTTTATATAAAATGAATAATATGATGAATATATTAAAAAAGAAAAAAATATATGATAATGATAGTGAAAGTTATGATAATAAAAGTACTGTTAGTAATGAATCATCTCAAGAATTAAATGAAATATATAAATTAAAAGTGAACGACAAAGTAAATGAAAATATAAATGAAACTAGTAAAATAGAAAAGGTTCATAATTATTATTTAAATAAAACACAAGAAATAGAAAGTGGAAATGAGAAAAAAGATATAAAAAAATCTGATTATTATTGTCAATTGTGTAAAAGTAATTCTAGTAAAGATAATTTTTTTATTTTATCATGTGATCATATTTATCATATTCAATGTTTAGCAGAAACACATTTTGAAGATGTATATAAATATCCTATTATTGATACAGAATATTTTTCGAGTAGAAAATGTAATATATGTTATAAACAATTACAATTGGATGAAGTTATGTATCTTCATGGTAAATATTTAAAAAATACAAAGGATCATATAGAAAGTCATCAAAATTCTATAGAAAATTTTGAATATCAATTAAAGAAAATGAAAGAAGAGTTAAGAGTATGTTATGAATATAAACATAAATTAGAACAACAAAGAGAAAAATCAAAACAAATTGTATCTATTTTATCTACTATGATTTATAATTAATTTCTCGTTTTTAATTAAATAATTTTATAATATAATTATTTAATAATAATAATAATGGATCTTGTTATATATACTAAATATAATGTAGCTGCTAAAATTTGTGGTAAAGTATATAATATATTAAAAGATAATATTATGTCTGGAAAAGTTCTTGATGTAAGAACATTAGAAATATTAGGTAATGAAACAATTAATGAAGAATGTAAATTAGTTTATAAACGATTAAAAAATAAAGGAATAGCTTTTCCTATAAGTATTTCTTTAAATAATTGTGTAGGTAATTATACATGTGAAAATTTTAATGATGAATATAATATTATTAAAAGTGGTGATGTTGTTAAAATAGAATTAGGTGTTAATATTGATGGATGTATAGCTATATTAGGTGAAACAATTATATATAATAACATTGATGATGAAAATACAAAGTATATAGAGTTTTTAAATAAAATACAAAAAGATATAGTTAAAATTATAAAACATGGTGAAATTAATGATGAAGTTAAAACATATATAGAAAGTAAATGTACAGAGTTAAATTGTTTTCCAGTTGAAAATACAATAAGTTATCAACATTTTGATGGTAAGTTATATACGGACGAATCAAAATATATTATTACAAATTATAAAAAATATTATGATGAAGAAGATATGTTAATTGGTAAACAAAATTTATGTTTTGAATTTGAAAAGGATGATGTATATACTATAAATTTAACAATAATAAAAAATAATTCAGAAAATGAAACTGAACATAATTATATAGAATTACATAATCCACATATTTATCGTTTTAATGAGTATTTTTATAATTTAAAGTTAGCTTCATCAAAAGCTTTTTGTTCATTAATTCATGAAGAATATCAAAAAAATGCTTTTGATTGTGTACCATATAAAGATAAGCCAAAATATAAATTAGGAATAAAAGAAAGTTTAAAAAATGGTATTTTAATACAATATCCTGTTTATTATAGCAAAGATAAATGTACTGTTTTTCATAAAAAATTTACAATAGTTGTTAATGAAAATGATAGTAATATTTTACGTTACTAAAATATAGTTTTAAGATTTGATATCATTTGAGTTTGTAAACCAATTAAAAATGTAGAAAATAATACTTTAGATGAGTATGTTTCTAAATTTGGGTCAAAATGGAATTTATGTAATATAAAACTAAAATTTATTATAAAGAATAAATGCACTAATCCTAAAAAGAATGGACTTATATTTGAATTTTGTTTTTGAATATTTTCAAAAAATTTATTAATATAAAAACCAAATATAAAAGTATTACTAAAAATTAATAAACTTGAAAATACATAGTGTTTATAATCCATTTATTATATAATTTATATATTATTTTTTGTAAATTTTAATTAATAATTTTAATTAAAATTTTAAAGGTAATTTTTATTCTTGTTGTTTGAATTTTTTGATCCATTTTTTTATGTCATCTAGATTTAACCAAATTGATTCATTATTGCGTTTAATTATTTCATCTGGATTAAAAACATTTGAAGTGATTAAATTATTTAATAATAAATTTTCTATGTTGTCATTAATCATTTCATTTGCAATATGTTTTAATATAAATGGTAAATCTGATGAATTAATATCAAAGGTATTTTGTAAATTTAATTTTTGTTGTAAATAATTAACTATATTATTTATTTTTTCTGATCGTGAAATCAATGGTGTTTTTATAATATTTATTATTTGATTTTTAGAAGTGTCGTCGTTTAAAAATGACTGTCCTAAATATTTTTTAATTTGATATATTTTATCATTTAATGTTTTTATTTTTGTATTCCATTCAATTTCCGAGTTTACAATTTGTTTTTTATTAGCTAAAGACTCGTCTATATCATAATAATATTTCATTGGTAGTATTTCTAAAGATGTTTTCATTTTACTAATGTCTATTGGATTTAAAGGAATAAATTGTCCAAAATTAGTCATTGCACTATTTATTTTATTTTCATTATTAGTAGTAACTCCTAATAATTGAATTGGACGTTTTAAAATTTTATTAAGATCTTTTAAATATTTAGTTACTTCATTAATATCTAATAAGTTTTTATCTATATATTCTTCAAATGAAATTTTTGGTATATCTATAATTCCAGATTCTTTAATAGGAATAATAGTTTTATTTTTTGTAACGACATAATTTACTTTATTAAAACTATTAACTAATTGTAAATCTATTTCGTGTTTTGTTTTACTTAAAATTGTAATAATATCGTTTATATCATATAATGGATCATATGTAAAATTTTCAGGATATTCATTTTCTTTAACACAACTTGATAAGTTGTATTCTAATAAAAAATTAATAATATTAGTTTTGATTGTATCATCTGAATTATAATTAAATATAAAATTAATTGTTGGTTTTATTCGTTTATTTTTTAAAATGTCCATTTCTTGAGATAATTTATTCCATAATATACCTGTATTATAAACAATTAATTCAAATGCATTTTGTTTTTTTATTAAAATAATAAATGGGTTTGATTT
>Ga0075471_10000733_pt1 | contig 20393 bp, 14 predicted proteins | sample DEB19_08_DNA_2_FD_74787 | JGI IMG/M metagenome (GOLD analysis project Ga0075471, IMG submission 74787) | Aqueous microbial communities from the Delaware River and Bay under freshwater to marine salinity gradient to study organic matter... | ecosystem: Environmental > Aquatic > Marine > Coastal ... | reverse complement strand
AGATGGCCCTCGTGCTGCGTGCCATACTCCGTGCTCATGCGGAAGCGATGGTTGAACATGCCTTTGCCAGAGCCCGCGACGTGGATCAAAGCGCCGTCGAAGACGATGCGGCCCTGTTCATCGCCGTTCAGGCCTTCATGGAGGAAGTGATGAATGACGCGGCCAGACTGCGAGATGCCGAAAACGCAGGCTTTCTGCACCGCGCCGGCCAGCGGATTCGTTTTGGCATCGCCGTGACGAAAGAACGCCACGCAGTCACGCATCGCGGTGAGGCCGAGACCGGTCACGCGAGGCTCTTTCGCTGTGTAAACGAGGTCGTAGAGCCAGCCGGGCCGCAATCCGGCCTTCACATAGACATGCGTGGCATCTGGAATGAGCTTCTCATTCTCCCAACGTCCAAACGCCCACTCCGCACGCGGCACCTCGATGCCTTCTGCTCCGCGATGCGGCCGCATCGTGAGCTTGGCGTCGGCATTGTCGAGACTCACGGATGGAAACGCCGCGCCGATGCCCCACGGGCTCCACGAGAAGGCACGGCTGAAGACTTCCTCCGTGCTCGTGATCTCCAGATGCGCTTTGCCAGTGATCGTCTTGCCATTGTCTGTCGCGATCGGCAGACCGCACAGCAGGCGCTGCGTGTCATCCGCCTGCACCTCCCCATTCCAGCCGCACCAAAGCACGGAGAAGCCCTGCTTCATGAGAAAGCCATGCCCTGCATGTGCCTCCGTTTTCGGATCGTTCGTGCGCTGGCCATCGTTGAAGGTCCACAGCGCGAGCATGTTGCCGCGATTGTTCACGTCGTAGAGCAGCACGCCGTTGCCCTTGGCCGCATCGACCGGCTTCAGCAGAAAGAAGTCCGTCCAGCTCTCAACCTTGCCACGGGCATTGCGCGGTGCCCGCTGGAGGTCGCTGATGCGCTCGTTGGCCTGATTCGCCGGATCGGTCTCGATGAACATCCGGCCCTTGAGGCGCTCGTAGGCACCCGAAGGTCCAAAGGACTTGCCATCAGCAAATGGCGAACGCTCGGTGATCTTGATGCGAGTGACTGCAGCATCAGCAAGCCCGCTCAAACAAAAGGCGATGATAATTCGGGAGAAAAAGAGTCTCATCAAAACGGCAGCGGTGTGTTGGGTGCTACGGCATCCTTCGGCCAAGGGTTCTTGTCATTGAAGACGAGCATGTCTTCTTCGGCTTCGACCTTGGCGAAGGTCTCGTTGATTTGATCTTCCTTGGCCCACACTCGCAGGCTGTTGAGTCCGAGATGAAGGATGAAGAACGGATAGGCGGCCAGACGTTTGCTCGGCCCAAAGTCGTGCCCTTCGAGTGGGAAGTGAGCGTTCACCACCTTGTCTGTGGCTCTGTAGAGACTGTAGATGTGCTGGATATAAGGGAACTCCACCTGCGGCGTGTTCTTGGTGTAGTCGGCTCCGTTGGAAATGATCAGCAGCGGCCGTGGCGCGGTCATGGCGGCGATCTCGGCGTTGTTCGTCTTGTGATTCGGCCCCCAGTGAATCGGCATGCCGCTTTCACACGGACAGCCGCCAAAGAAATGCGCGGACACCTGACAGCACGGCACCGCCATCGCGATGCGTTCATCCAAGGCTGACGTGAGAAAGGTCTGCGTGGCACCGCCGGAGGTGCCGGTCATGCCGATGCGCTTGGGATCAACATCTTCAATGGATGAAACGAAATCGAGAGCACGGATGCAGTTCCACATGATGAGGCGCTGGATCTCGGGTGCCTTGCTATGCTCCCAGCCTGCCTTGTTCGAGTCGCCATAGCCCACCATGTCGTAGTGAAAAACGATCGCGCCCATGCGGGCCAGCACCGCACAGCGAGTTTGGCGTGATGGCAAAAAGCGCCCGCCATGACCATGTGCAGACACGATGCCTGCATACGGCCCTTTCAGTCCAGTCGGCCGATACAGCGTGCCGGTGATATAGAAGCCGGGCCAACTGCGGATATACACGCTCTCCGCCGTGTAGCCTTCATAGGTCCGCTTGTTGGAATACACCGGATCAAGCGGTGGCTTTTCGGGTGGATTCGCTAGTCGTGCGCCTTCGAGGATACCTTGGCGAATGGCCGCCTTGCGCTTCTCCCAGCACGCCAGATCAGGCGTGGCTTTTTTGAAGGCTTCCAGTTCAGCGATGGCTTCCTCGGGCGTTTGAGCATTCCCCATGCGCAAATGCCAACCCTCGGGCAAATTTGGCATCGGCTTTTTTTCCTCTTCTCCAAAGATGGATTGGTCAAACCAACCCGTCATCAGCGCTGTGCCCGATGTGGTGATGAACGAACGTCGCGTGCGTGAAGTCGAGAAGAGAGTTGGATTCGTCATGAGTTCCTTCTTCTACGAGGCCTATTGTCGGGTTTTCGCGGTTCATTGAGTGCGGTTGAGTCTTCTGGACTAGCAAAGAAGCAGTCCAGAGGACTACACCACACTGATAAGCACGGCGCAGTCGCCGTGTATTACCCCCATGCGCCTCCTCTCGCTTTCGTTGCTCATCGCAACTTCTTCCATCGTCTCTGCCTCAGACCTCCATGTCGGTGCAGCGACCATCGACATCACGCCGGATCGACCGGTGGCATTGGATGGTCAGATGCATGTGCGCATCTCGGAGAAACCTGAGACGCAGATCTATGCCACCGCACTGGCCTTGGAGTCACGCAAGGGAGAAACCGTACTGGATCAGGCCATCATGGTCTCCTGTGACATCGTGGGCATCCGCACGGGGCTTATCGACCTAGTGCGCGAGAAGGCGAAGGACAAACTGCCCGATTTTGATCTTCAAAAGCTCTTTCTCAATGCCACCCACACGCACACCGCGCCCGTGACGATGAAAGGGGATCGCTACAGCCTGCTCGGCAAGAACGTGATGATGCCGATGGAATACACCGAGTTCATGGTGGGCAAAATCGTGGAGGCCATGGTGCAGAGCTGGAGCAGTCGAAAGCCGTCCAAAGCAGGCTGGGGCCAAGGACAAGCCGTGATTGCGCAGAATCGCCGTGCGACCTACGCGGACGGCACCGCGAAGATGTATGGTGCGACCAATGTGCCGGAGTTTCGCGGCATCGAGGGCTATGAGGATCACAATCTCGATGTGCTGTTCTTTTGGGATCAAAACGACACGCTCATCGCCACGGCGGTGAATGTGCCATGTCCATCGCAGGAAGTCGAGGGGCTCAAAGTGATCCACGCCGACTTCTGGGACCCGGTGCGTTGTCAGTTGCGCGAGCGTCATGGCAAGGACCTGCACATTCTCGCGTGGACCGGCGCTGGTGGCGATCAAGTGCCGCGGCCGATGTATGGCAAAGCCGCCGATGAGCGCATGCGCCGTCTGCGCGGCCTCACACGGCTCGAAGAAGTCGCCCGTCGTGTCGTTCGTGGCTGGGAGGAAGCCTATGAAGGAGCCAAACTGGAGCCTGTGAGCGGTGCCGTCTTGCAACACCACACGAAGAAGATTGATCTGCCCTGGCGCAAAGTGACGGAGAAGGAGCTCGCCGATGCCCAGAAGGCTGTCGATCAATACAAAGACGATCCCAAGGAGCAGTGGAAGTATCTTTGGAACAAAGGCGTGGTGGATCGGTATGAAGCCGAGAAAGCCGGAACCTCCGGCGTCTACCAAATGGAACTCCACGCCCTGCGCCTCGGCGATGTCGCCATCGCCACGAATGAGTTTGAGCTCTTCACCGACTACGGCGTGCAGATGAAGGCCCGCAGCCCAGCCGTGCAGACCTTCCTCATCCAGCTCACCGGCTCCGGCGGCTATCTTCCCACGCCAAGAGCAGTCGCCGGCGGCAGCTACAGCGCCATCATCCAAAGCAGCCGCATCGGTCCCGAAGGCGGTCAGGTGCTCGTCGATGAAACCGTGAAAGCCTTCAACGAACTCTGGCCTGCGCCAGCAGCAACGGAGGCTAAGAAATGAAGACTCGATCACTCTTCCTCTCGCTGCTCTCGCTCGTCGTCGCCCCTGCCTTGCTCGCGCAAGGACCGGGCAAAAAGAGTTCATTCGCCGGAAAACGAGTGCTTTTCATCGGCATCGACGGTTGTCGTGCGGATGCCGTGACAGCGGCGATGGCACGCGGAATGGCTCCACAAATGAAAGCGCTCAGCGAGGGTGAAAACGGCCTCATCTCGCTCAAATGCTACGCCGGGGGTGAAATCGGCACGCCGACGCATCAGCCGACCGTCAGCGGTCCTGGCTGGACGAGCCTGCTCACCGGCGTGTGGATCAATCAGCACGGAGTGAAGGACAATCGCTTCATCGGCGGGCGGCTTCAGACGTATGCGCACTTCATGCGGCGGATCAAAGAAGTGCAGCCGAAGTCGTTTTGCGCCTCCTTTGCCGACTGGCCGCCGATTCATGACTACATCGCCGATGGATCGCGAGTGGGAGACAAGGAGTTCCTCGATGTGAAGTTCGCCGCCGTGCCGGATGCCAAACGTCACTTCATCGACAACCCCGAAAAAGACATCGAAGTGCGTGACGCGGCCCTGAAGACCCTGCGCGAGCAGAATCCCGATGCCATGTTCGTTTATTTCGGCTCGGTGGATGAATTCGGCCATGGTGCCATCGACGAACGCGGCAGCTTCTCACCCGAGAACGTCATCTACCTCAATGCCATCAGCCATGTGGACTCCCACATCGGCGAACTGGTCCGGGCGATGCGTGCGCGGCCCCAATTTGCCGACGAAGACTGGCTGATCTTCATCACCACCGATCACGGAGGCCGTGGAAACGCCCACGGCGGCAACAGCGACATGGAACGGAACATCTGGCTGATCGCCCACGGCACCCACCTGCCTCGCGAGCGCCTTCTCCACTCACCCGTGCCGCAAACCGCGCTGGTGCCGATGATCTACCAGCATCTCGGCATCTCACCCAAGCCGGAGTGGACACCGGAGCCTCCCAAGCCGCCGGCACCGCCGCCGCCAACCGCCGAGCCAAAGAAGTAATCAGGCCGTCAGCCGCCAAGAAACTCAAACCTTCATCATCATTCTATGAAACGACCGCATCACCCACATCGTCGCCTTCTCATCGCCATCAGCTTCGCCGCACTCGCGTTGCCATTTTGTGCCGCGGCACAGGAGAAAGTCTTCAGAGCAGGTGCGGCGACCAGCAACATCACGCCGCCGCTGGGCATGACCATCGTGGGCAACTTCGCGCCACAGCCGATCTCGAAGCACGTTCACGATGAGCTGCATGTGCGTTGTCTGGCGCTCGATGATGGCAAGACGAAGCTTATCTTCGCTGTGGCGGACAATCTTCACCTCAGTCGCGATATTTTGGACGAAACCAAAAAGAAGCTGGAAGCCGATACGGGCATCCCAGCTTCGCACATGATGTTCTCCTCCACGCACACGCACTCCAGCGTGTCCGCGATCACGGTCAAAGAGGTGGGGTTCGACTATCGTGCTTTGGTCATCTCCCGCGTGGTGGATGGGGTGAAGCGTGCGCTGAACAATCTCGAACCCGCACGCATCGCCTGGGGCACGGGCAAACTGCCGCAGTGGGTGGGCAATCGCCGCTGGATATTGAAGGAAGGTGTGACGAATCCGAATCCGTTTGGCGGACAAGATCGCGCTGTAATGAATCCGAGCAGCACGCTTATTCCACGCTTTGAAGGTCCCGCTGGCCCCACGAATCCCGAGGTCTATTGCCTCTCGCTGCAGGCCACCGATGGCCACCAGATCGCGCTCATGGCGAACTACTGGCTGCACTACGTCGGCGGCGTGCCACGCGAGGACTTGTCGGCGGATTACTTCGGCGAGTTTTGCCGCCGCATTGAGCAGTCCCTCGGTGCCCCTTGCGTCGGTCTCCTAGCAAACGGGCCCTGCGGTGATGTGAACAGCAACGACTATAGCGGCAAAACCAAAGCCAAGACCTACAAGCCATACGAGAAGATCGCCGTCGTCGCCGGCGACCTCGCTCAAGAAGTGCTGCGCGTTCACAAGGGCCTCCATCATCAAGACTGGGTGCCGCTGAGTGCCGCCGCTGGCGATGTGGAACTCGCCGTGCGTCGCCCCACACCTGAGCAGATCAAGTGGGCCGAAGGCGTGCTCGCCAAATCGAGGGATGCCACGCCGGTGCATCGCCTGGAGCAGCCCTACGCCGAACGCGTGATGGAAGCGAAAAGAGCCCAGCCCGACATGATCCAAGCTCTTATCGGTGCCTTCCGTATCGGCGAACTCGGCATCACGTCCATCCCGTTCGAGGTCTTCACTGAGACGGGTCTTGAAATCAAAGAGAAGAGCCCCTTCAAAGACACCTTCACCATCGAACTCGCCAACGGCAGCAACGGTTACCTCCCCACGCCACGCCAGCACGACCTCGGCGGCTATGAAACTTGGCTCGGAACGAATCGCGTCGAGCGTGAGGCCTCGGTCAAAATCACCGCGAAGGCTCTGGAGTTGCTGCAAGACCTGCGTGCCGCGCCGTGATACCGACCTGACGAATACCTTCCTGAATACTGTAGTTAGGAGACAACACGAATGAGACTTTTCCTCTATGCTCTTCTCGCGCTCGTGATCGGCACGATGCCCAGCATCGCAACGGAGCCCATCATCTGCCAGTGCGAGGCCAGCGGGCATCTCCAGGGATTCGACTCCGATGGCAAGTTCATCTACTGGTCGATGTTCACAAATCTCGTGAAGACGGATTTCAACGGACGCGTGGTGGCCGAGCGGCCTGTCGATCCGCATCACGGCGATTGCTGCGTCCATGACGGCAAGGTCTATGTGGCCACACAGAACCGGACGAAGGAAAGACGCGGCGTTTTTGTCAACGTCTATTCATGTGAGGACCTGCGGCCTGCCGGGGAGTTCCCGATCAAGTTCTCCTTCGAGGGCGGAATCGACGGCATCACCTATGCGAACGGCTTCTTCTATGTCGGAGAAGGCAAGCCGAAGGACAGCACGCAGCCATTCAACTGGGTCCACAAGTTCACGCCTGACTTCGTCGCCGTCGAGAAGATCAAGGTCCCCGGTCAAACGGCGTATGGCATTCAGACCATCACCTTTGCCCACGGAAACTTCTGGCTCGGCACCTACAGCAAAGAGCGAACCTACCAGTGCGCTCCCGACCTCAAACTGCTCACCCACCATGAAGTGGACATCTCCGTCGGTGCCTTTGCCCTGCCAAAAGGCCCCGGTGGTGAGCCCCGGCTGATGGTCGCGAGAAACATCAAGAAGGAGAACGGCAATTGGACCGCATCCGCCGCTCCAGCGAGCCTGAAAGATGGACGGCTCGTGATGGAGAAGTAGGCTCACGATAGCCTGCAAACGTTGGTAGAGCGCTCAGGGCTTGTCGATCACCAATCCGGCTTTCTCATCAGGCCGGGCCACGATCACGTTGGCTTGGTTGCTCTTCGTTTTGCCATCCGCACCCTTCACCGAAGTGTTCTGCGCGATGAGGAATCGCCCGCCGCTGATGGGCGCGATCCCCACGGAAGCATTGAACTCCCATTTGCCGGTGAATTGGAACTTGTCATCGGCACGCAGCAGCACGGATGGCTTGCCGTAGCAGCCAAACCACCAGGCGCCGTCGGCATAGGCGACGGTTTGAATGCCCATCAGAGTGTAGCCACTGGCGATGACGTGGCGCTTCACGAACTTGAAGCTCATGTCATACTCATAGGCATAGTTTTCGTTCACGCCGGGCGGCAAACCGCCGACAATGATGAACTTGCCATCATGATACTCCATGCCGCCTGCGCCATGCACCAGCTCTGGCACATGATGCTTGGCGAGCTCGGCCAAAGTATCGCCATCATAGACATAGACCCACGAATCGGCTTCGCCAGAGGGCTTGTTGAACTTGCCAAGATTCGTCGCTACATAAACACGGCCCGCGTGATAGCAAAGATCGCCATGATGACTCGCCACCAGCACCTTTTTCAGCACCCGGCCTTCGGTGTCGGTCTTGACAAGGAAATCCGTCCAGCACCAGTAAATGACGTCTCTGTCATTCGTGCAGATGCCCTGAAGATGACGCGGATAGATGCCTTCACAGGTAGTGGCGTGAAACGCATCTGCAGCGAAAATCGAGAATCCACGGAGGAGCAGGGCGAGCAAAAAGAAGTTCTTCATTTGATCTCTTCGCCGTGAGCGAGCTTGTTGTTGTCAAAGATGTTGTCTTCGCCACCTCCAATACGTAGCGAAGGTGCGGCTTGGCGGTCTTGGCGACGATCGGCGATGAGACAGCCCGTGACGAGGCTGTGGCTCGTGTTTTGCAACAAGAGCCCTGCACCATCGCTGTCGAGAATGGTGCAGCCGGAAAGGTTGAAGGTATCGCCGTTGAGAATTTGCACGGCAGCTGGATGAGCACGAACACCGTCGATGTGCAGTCCGGCGAGGGTGATGTCACGGCAGTCACGAAAAACAAGGCCGCCCTTCGCTGCTGCAGCCTTGCCTCGATAGTAGGGTGGATTGCGGTCAAAAGTGTTTGGACCGATGGCGAGGTTGCTACAATCGATGGCGAGTAGGTCGTGCTCGAAACCTCCGCCAAAGGTATTGCCATTGATGACGGCTCCACGCACCTTTTGAAGATCCAAGTTCACGGCGACATCCGTCAGGATATTGTCACAGATGCTGAGATGGCCCCAGCGCACAGTTTCGTCGCTGCCGTAGGGTTTGCCTTTGCCGATGAAGCGCACGTTGGCCGAACCGGGGGAGACGCTGTTGTGCTGAAGGGTACAGCCAGTGATGCTCACTTCAGCCGTGGACCCACCAGTGCAATCAATGAGCACGTTAGCGGTCGGTGATGCTTCGGGGGTCATGTTGCTCTCGATGTCGCAGGTGCCGATGTGGAGATTCCGCACACCGCCACCACGGGTCACCACGCCGCCGCCGCCATTGTAGCTGATGTGGCAGCCGATGATGTTCGACTGGTGGAGGTCGACATGGTCGTAGAACACACCAATGCCGCTATTGTGATACAAATGGCAATCGCTGATGATCACATTTCGGTTTTTCACGCTGAGCCGCACGCCATGCCGAGCCTCATGCACCGAAACACGCGTGATGGTGAGCTGCATCGTGCCCGTGGCCTCAATACCGTCCGCCTCGGTGTGCGCGCCGACGATTTCGATGCCATCCAGCATGGGAGTTCGCTGTCGAGCAAAGATCTCCGGCTTCAAGCTCGTGGGGTCGGCTGTGCCGCCATGGCTGCCCTTCAAGTGAAAGGCAGGACCAGCACCCTCCATGACAAATCGCGCCACGCCATCGCCAATGAGCGAGATGAACCCCGTTTTATCGAGATCGACCACAATGGACTTGGTGAGGCGATAGGTGCCGCGGTCAAAACGCACCGCGCCACCAGCATCGACCAGCATTTGCACTGCAATGGTATCATCCGCCTTGCCATCACCGACGGGCTTGGCGTGAATCGGTGACAGCGAAGCGATGAAAACAAGCGTAAGAAACCGGTAGATCATAAGGACTTCTCATACGCTCCTCAGGTCTTCATTCGAGCGATTCAAAATACGCCTTGAAGGCTTTTGAAAGCCCTTCACCAAAAGTCACCCAGTGTTTTCCCAGTGCAGGCGCCTTGAGTCCGACGATGTCGTTGCAGTTGAATTCCAGAATCGCCGCATCGATGCCAAAACGAGCAAAGAACCCTTCGCCGAGCGAGCCTGGGTTGTGGAAGCTAGGCTTTGTCGAGCCTTCAACGAACCACGTGTGATCACGTAGGCACTTTTCGAGGATGCGCATGCGTGCGAGGTGCTTTTCACCCTCGGATCCTTCCGGACGACTGAGATGCAACAATCCGCTGCCATCATTATGAAAATCGAGCGCCAGCGTTGGGCGCCTGCCTGCCTTGACCTCCGCTGCCAGCCAGTTCTCAAGCGCCGCATTTTCAGGCGCCAATCGTGGATCGGCTGGCTTATCCCACTTCCGATTCAAATCCCACCCACCGAGATTGAAACGCGTCCCACCACGTTCGACACCATCCTTGTTGGCCATTGGAAGAATGCAGACGTTGTAGCTCGCGAGACATTGTTCCGCATCGGCATCTCCTTTGAGCAGACGTTGCACAAGTCCCTCGATCACCCAGTTGCCCGCGGGTTCCCAAGGATGTGCACGCGCACGCAGGAACACGCGATTCACTGCTGCTGCTCGACCCACCCGGATGATTTCCAACTCACGCCCCTGCACTGTTTGACCGATGTTCTCAATCGCCACCAGCGGATTGGTTTTGATCCTTTCAAGAAAGCGGTTCAGATCCGAAAGTCGGTAAGGCTCCGCACGCGCGACAAAAAGTGCGTCTGCAGGCATCTGAAGCGTCACTTGGACGCGGCCCGGTTCCGGTGACTGGGTGCGCACAGGGGTCCACATTTTGCCATCCAGCGAGGTGACGACCTGCTGGATTTCTTTGGCCACTGAACCGTGGCGACCATTCCAGACATTGTCTAAATTCTTAAACTCCAGCGTGAGCTTGCGGCCCTTCGGAGCCTGAAGACGAAAGTGAAAATGCCCAGCCGCGCGATTCGGTGAGTTCCGCTCATGATCGTAGTTCAGGTTCACCAGCACGGTGCCGTCCGCAGCGAACTCATACCACAGCGGCGAGGCATTCTCGAAGCTCGTATCGATGAAATCGAGCGGCGGTGAATCGGTGGCAGCTCCCGCCATGATGATGCCGATCATGAAGTGAAATAGCATTGAAAAGAGGAGAAAAGTCAGGGTGCGTTTCATTTGCAGATGAGATACGCCGCTCATAGCCCGCTGCCGGCAAAGAGCCATGCGGTTTCAGAAAAACGCAGAAGATGGTATTCGCACGGATAGGCTGAAAGGCGTAACTTCTTTCCGGATCGTCGGCTGCTCGAGCGGGATGAATGAACTCATCGGGACGCTTCAACCAGCCCATGAGAGCCCAGTGGCAAAAAACTAAGCTATCAAAGCGGTGGCGATTGCATCGAGTTGTTGAAGCATTCAGGGGTTTTGCAGCGTTCACGCGACTGTCATGCGCTTCTTGTTCTTATTTGGAATTTCCATATGGATTGCTGCAGCTTCGTCAATCGCGGCGACGGCACGTCCGAACATCCTTTTCGCCATCGCAGATGACTGGGGCCACATGCAAGCGCTTATGGCACACCATGGGTGAAAACCCCGGCTTTTGACCGCGTGGCAAAGGAAGGCCTGCTCTTTAAAAACGCCTACACGCCGAATGCGAAGTGTGCGCCCTCACGGGCGTGTATACTAACCGGGCGGAACTCTTGGCAGCTTAAGGAAGCGGCGAATCACATCTGCTACTTCCCCCCGGAGTTCAAAGGCTGGGGTGAGGCGCTCGTGGAAAAGGGTTGGAATGTCGGTCACACGACAAAGGGCTGGGGTCCTGGCTCGGCAAAAGATGTGAATGGTAAGCCACGCGAGATGACAGGGAAAGCGTGGAACAAACGCAAAGCGAAGCCTGCCACCGAGGAAATGAGCAACTGCGATTACGCAGCCAACTTTGAGGACTTCCTTAACGCCACACCTACGGGAAAGCCATGGTGCTTCTGGTATGGCGCGATCGAGCCGCATCGAGGTTATGAATTTGGCAGCGGTGTCAAAAAAGGCGGCAAGAAGCTGAGCGATATCGACCACGTGCCAGCCTACTGGCCGGACAACGAGGTGATCCGCAATGATATGCTCGACTACGCCTTTGAAGTAGAGCATTTCGACGCGCATCTCGGCCGCATGCTCGCGGAACTCGAAAAACGCGGCCAACTCGACAACACTCTCGTCGTGGTCACCGCAGATCACGGCATGCCCTTCCCGCGCAGCAAGGGAAACGCCAACGTGCAGGCGAATCATGTGCCGTTTGCCGTGATGTGGAGGGGTGGCATCACCGCGCCGGGTCGAGTGATCGAGGATTTCGTGAGTTTCATCGACCTCGCGCCAACTTTCATTGAGGTGGCTGGATTGAAGTGGAGCGACACCGGCATGGGGGAGAGCCCTGGACGGAGCCTAACCGATTTGTTTGCGAACGCGCCGAAGCACACGAGGGATCATGTGCTGCTCGGCAAGGAGCGCACGGATATTGGCCGCCCTAACGACTGGGGCTATCCGATCCGCGCTATCGTGACGAAGGACAGCGTGCTCATCGAAAACTTCGAACCCACACGCTGGCCTGGGGGCAATCCGGAGACCGGTTACATGGACTGCGATGCCGGTGCGACGAAGAGCTTCATCATCGACGCGCATCGAAAGAATCCGAACGATCCGTTTTGGCAGCTTTGCTTTGGCCTACGTTCCGGGCTGGAGTTCTACGATTTGAAGAGCGATCCTGACTTCGTAAAGAACCTACCTGCTGATCCACGCGTAGCTGCTTTGAAGGACCAACTCCATAAAGAGCTCAAGGCGCAGGGGGATCCCCGCATGGAAGGCAAGGGTGCCATTTTCGATCAGTATGAACACGCTGCGAAGGCCAATGTCGGTTTTTACGAGAAGTTCATGCGAGGCGAACCGGTGAAGGCGAATTGGATCAACCAGAACGACATCGAGCCAAAGCCGGTGCCATGAGTCGGCGGATTTGCTGCTCGCCACGACCTGAAGGAGCGGTTAAACATGTTCATGGCCACTTCACACGATCGTGCGCACACTATCGCTGTTTTCTGCGACTTTGAAAACCTCGCCATCGGCGTGAGGGAGGCGAAGTATGACAAGTTTGACATGACCAAGGTGTTGGAGCGTTTGCTCCTGAAAGGCAGCATCGTGGTGAAAAAGGCTTACTGTGACTGGGATCGATACAAAAGCTTCAAGGCCACGATGCACGAAGCGGCGTTTGAAATGATCGACATTCCGCATGTGAGCAAGAGCGGTAAAAACTCTGCGGACATCCGCATGGTGGTGGACGCACTCGACCTCTGCTACATGAAGGGACATGTTGATACGTTTGCCATTGTGAGCGGTGATTCCGACTTCTCACCGCTGGTGAGCAAACTGCGCGAGAACAACAAGACCGTCATTGGCGTGGGGGTGAAGCAGAGCACAAGCGGTCTTTTCATCGGCAACTGTGACGAATTCATCTTTTACGACGATCTCGTCCGCGATGAGGAGAAGGCCAAGGTGCGTGCCACACAGGCCAAACAAGCCGCGCCGCCACCAAAACCCGCGTCGGCAGACAAGAAAGCTGAAAAGCCTGCCGGTGATCCCGAAGAAGCCATCCGGCTCGTGATGGAAACGATCGATGCTTTGCTCGCTCGTGGAGATAAAGACGCGGTATGGGCCAGCCATGTGAAACAAGCGATTCGCCGCCTACAGCCGCAGTTTGAGGAGCGCTTTTACGGCTTCCGCAGCTTCAGCTCTCTGCTCGAAGCTGTGCAGGAACACGATCTTGTTCGCTTGGAAAAGAAGGGCGAAGGCGGCTATCTGATTCGTGCCGTCGCAACCGGCGAAGTATGAGATCCGCAAGGCCAGCATTATATTCCTACCTTCCAAGCATTATGGAGCCAAAAACAGCTCTTGGGATGCTTTCACCGGCTTGGGCTCACCCAAAGTCATGGTGAGGGTGGAGCCTTCTCCTTGGATGATGCGAATGAGGTAAAGGCGTTTGCCGCCAGGCTCAATTTGCAGGTCGATCTGCTTGAGATACTTCTTCACGAGCAGCGGCTTGGGAACGAGAGTGATGGTGGCAAACTTCGCCTCCTGCTGGGTGACTTTGACAGTGAAATTTTCCGTGAGAGAGGCGGCATCCATCTCGCGGCCGTCTAGGAAGCGAATCCAAGCGCGGGCGCGGCGGTCGTCGGGGTCCAGCGTTTGCCAGGCGGCGTCCTTGCCATCTTTGAGGAAGGCTTTTTCGCCATTGAAGAGGAGCGTGGTAGTCGGTGGTGAGCCGAGTTCCCATCGGAAACGACCGTCCTGCATCTTCCAAAACCGGCCTTCGCTCTTCGCGGGCTCCTTCAGCACCGGCGTGCTGCGTGTCTGCTGAAAGGTCACCTGAATGTCGCCGACGTTTTTCTGGTCGGCGGTCCACTTTTCAAACACCGGCGGCAGTCCCTGCGCCGCACAGGAAAGCGTGAGAAGGCAGAGCGAGAGGACGAAGCGGATCATGCGAGGTGCGGGAATGGAGTCGTGGAGTCGTGGAGTCGTGGAGTGATGGAGTGATGGAGTGGTGGGGAGAGCCAATCAACACTCCATTGCTCCAATACTCCATCACTCCGCCTTCAGATACGCGATGAGATCCGCCATCTGCTGCGGGTTGATGGCGGCTTCGAGGCCTTCGGGCATGAGGGAGATGCCGGGGCTGGTGAGGGATTTGATCTCGCTGCGCAAGACGGTGTCCGTGCCGCCATCGGCGCGTTTGAGGGTGAGATTGCCGGCGTTCTCGCTGGCGATGAGGCCGCTCAAGGTGCGGCCGTCGTGGGTTTCGACGAGGTAGAGGCTGAAGTTCGGCGAAACCTCGCGATTCGGGTCGAGGATGTTCGTGACGAGCTGCTCGGCGGTCCAGGCTTTGATGGTGCCGAGGTGTGGGCCGACGTCGTTGCCCTTGTCTGCGAACTTGTGGCAGACCATGCAGGCCGTTTCATAGACTTTCGCTCCGCGGCCGGCATCACCGCCCTGTGTCGTCGTGAGATACGTCTCGATGACCGCCTTCCGGTTCGCCGAAGAACCATCGCCGATGAGCTTGGCGATGCGCTCGGCCAGCGCGGGCGTTTTTTGCCGTGCAAGCGTCGCCTTTGCAGCGACGCTGAGATGCGCGGGTGTGATCTTCTTCGCCTCGATGGCATCCAGTAGCTTCGCAATGCGATCCGTGCGTGAGAACAGGATGGTGGTGGCTTTGTCACGCAGCGCGGGCGTCATCTTCGGCCACGCGTCGATGAGCATGTCGGCGACGGCGGGCTCACGGTAGGTGCCGAGGGCTTCGAGGGCGGCGAGTTGGACCTCTTGTGGCTCGGAGGGCATTAATAGCGCTCGAATGAGGTTAAATACCTGCTCGGCAGGCGCGAGAGAAGTGGCGACAGGAAGTGCGATAAGTTTTTCATCGGCAGATTTTGAGGCGACGATGGTGCTGATTGCTTGAGTGCCAATCTCCCGAAGTCTCGCATTGGTGACTTCGTTGGATGAAACCATCGCCAGCGAGATCGACAACCGGGTCGCGTATGGAAGCATTGCTTGCAGCACTGTAGATCTCAGCAAAAGCGGGAAGTCATCTTTGCTTAAAGCCGTCATGATGACCGCCAGCTTCGATCTTTCACCTTTCGCAGCGACCGAACCTGCCAGCCGTGGGATCAAGGTACTGCTTTTGATGAACTCCAAATGTCGGTCGTTCATAAGCCAAGGCACGAGCAGATTGTCCGCTCGATCTGCGGCAATGCAGAGGACCATCGTCTGCAACCAAGAGTCTGCATTCACTCTGCTACCAACACCTCTCATGGCCTCGCTCCAAAAAGCACCTCCGGCTCCGTTTTCGGCAGTGGTGGACAGATCCCGCATTGAGAACAGAGCTTTGATCGCAACGCGGTTTTCTGCATGGACAGCCAACCGTGGGAAAGAAAATTTTGAAGCGTCATGCCTGAGGTCGCCACTCCATTTCAATGCCTGAACGAAAGGCTCGAACAGTTCGGCTGCCGCTTCCGCCACGGGTCCGTTCAACGGACGAGCGGCATTTTCCAAGCTTTCCTCATTCAAAGCGGACAACGCCGACAAAGCATGGAGCGCACACACTTTGCCCTGCTGTGTCTTCCCGCTCTTGACCATCTCCCGCAATGGCTCCACGGCGACTTTGTCCTGACGCTCAAATAGCAAACGCTGCGCCGTTTCGCGGTGCCAGGCGTTGGGGTGGTCGAGGAGGGCGACGAGGTCTGGCGTAATCGCGTTGGACAAAGCCACTCTCCGTTCTTCGGCCTTCGCTCTCTGCCAGTTCTTTGGAGCGAGGCGGAAGATGCGGCCCTTGTCGCGACCGCGGAGCAGATCGACGACGGCGTGGATGTCATCAGGGATGCTCCAAGGGTGCTCAATCACTTCGCGATACATGTCGCAGACGTGCAGGCAGCCATCGGGGGCGTTCACGAAATTCACGGGGCGGAACCAGAGGTCGTCGCTGGTGCAGAAGTTTGCTTTTCCATCGACTTGCACGGCTTTGAAGGTGACGCCGTCGGGGACGAGCTTCATGCGGTAGAAGAGATTGCCGGCCACGTCGGCGACGAAGGCGAAGTCGCGATACTCTTTCGGATACGCATCGCCGCGATAGACGGTGATGCCGCTCGATGAAGTGACGACGCCAGCACCGACGAGCTCGCTTTTCGGCAGGTGGCTGCCTTCCTGCACCCAGCGCTTCGCGCGGAACTCGCGCCAGGGCTCGGGCGGGCTGGTGCGATAAACGGGCAGTTGGTCGCCAGCCTCGGCGCAGTCGTTCAGGGCGCTGGGGACGACGAGATACGGATTCCGCGCAAGGTAGCGATACGGCAGGACGACGTGCTGGCAGGGATTGCGGATGTTGCAGAGGAAGCGGTTGCCCCAGTCGTCGAAGGTATTGCCAAAGCGTGCGCCGCCACTTTCGAGTTGCGCATCACCGGTGCTGGGATCGAAGGAGAAGTCGTTGCGCTTGATGGCCAGTGGTTTGAAGTCTTTCGGCAGCGGCATGACGCTCTCACTGCCTGGCACGCGCTGGATTTCGCCGCCGTTTGACCCACCGGCGATGTAGATGCGATGGTCGAGGCCCCAGATGGGGTTGTTCATGACGGCCTGCACGTTGAGCTTTTTGAAACCGGTGAAGACTTTTTGCCGCACATCGGCCACGCCATCGTCATTCGTGTCTTTGAGATACCAAACGTCTGGCGTGGCGGTGACAAAGATGCCGCCTTTCCAGCACGCGGCGCCGGTGGGCCAGGAGAGACCGTCGGCGAAGACGGTGGCCTTGTCGAAGATGCCATCGCCATCGGTGTCGGTGAGCAGGCGCACCTTGCCGATGTGGGCATCGGTGGGGTTTTGTTGACTGGGCTTGTGCGCGGCCTTGTCGGTGTAGGGGTAGTCGTTCATCTCGCACACGTAGGCGCGACCATCGGCATCGTAGGTGATGGCGACGGGATCGGTGACGAGCGGCTCCGCGGCGATGAGCTGCATCTCGAAGCCATCGAGCACATGGAAGGTCTTCGCGGCGTTTGGCGGCTCCACCGGCGGCGTCGAGGGAAAATCGAGAGCACGAGCAGCCCAAGAAGCCCATAGAAGACACAGAAAAAAGAGACGCATGGCGGGTGAGAATACGTTTGCTGCCTTCCGTCTGTTCCGTGGCAAGCCTCACCTTGCAAGCAGGACTCTCCGCGCCACACTAGCCGACCTTTTCCCAAACGCCATGCCCAAAAAAGCCGCTTCCAACCAGTCTCTCCATCGCAAACACAGCGCCGTCGTTGTTGACGGACCAGAACGCGCCGCCAGCCGCGCGATGCTGCACGCTGTGGGCTTCAAGCGCGAGGACTTTAAGAAGTCACAAATCGGCATTGCCAGCACTTGGAGTATGGTCACGCCGTGTAACATGCACATCGACCGTCTCGCCAAGGAGGCTGCGAAGGGCGTGGACGCGGCGGGCGGCAAGAGCGTGATCTTTAACACCATCACCATCTCCGACGGCATCTCGATGGGCACTGAAGGCATGAAGTATTCCCTCGTCTCGCGAGAGGTGATTGCCGACTCGATCGAGACAGTGGTCGGTTGCGAGGGATTTGACGGTTATGTGGCCATCGGTGGTTGTGACAAAAACATGCCGGGGTGCATGATTGCAATGGCGCGGATGAATCGTCCGTCCGTGTTTGTTTATGGGGGAACCATCCTGCCCGGCTGTGTAGGCCCGGACAAAAAGGAGGCGGATATTGTGACAGTGTTCGAGGCGGTGGGGAAACACGCCAACTGCCAGATCAACGACAAGCAGCTCGCGGACATCGAAGAACACTCCATCCCTGGGGAAGGTTCCTGCGGCGGCATGTACACAGCAAACACCATGGCCAGTGCCATTGAAGCGATGGGCATGAGCCTGCCAAACTCTGGCGCTCAAGCCGCCGTGAGCAGCGATAAGCTGATCGACTGCTTCGACGCGGGCGCCGCCGTCATGAACATGATCAAGCTGGGCATCACACCGCGTGACATCATGACAAAGGAGGCTTTTGAAAATGCCATCACCCTCATCATCGCCCTCGGCGGAAGCACCAATGCGGTGCTTCACCTCATCGCGATCGCCCACTCGGCCGGCGTGAAACTCGGCATTGATGATTTCACCCGTATTGGCCGGAAGGTGCCGGTGCTCGGCGATTTGAAGCCAAGCGGGAAATACTTCATGAACGACCTTGTGCGCATCGGCGGCACCGTTCCGCTCATGCGCACGCTCGTTGAGGAGGGGCTGATGCATGGCGATTGCCTGACTGTGACCGGCAAAACGATGAAGGAGAATCTTCGAAATTCGAAGATCACTTATCCAAAGTCGCAGACGATCATCCGACCGTTGTCGGATCCGATCAAGAAGGACAGCCACCTCGTAATTTTCAAAGGCAACCTCTGCCCCGAGGGAGCTGTTGGCAAGATTTCCGGCAAGGAAGGCCTCGCCTTCACCGGGAAGGCCATCGTTTTCGACAGCGAGGAGAAAGCCCTGCAAGCCATTTTGAGCGACAAGGTGAAGAAAGGACATGTCATCGTCATTCGCATGGAAGGCCCCAAAGGAGGTCCAGGCATGCGCGAGATGCTTTCCCCAACCTCCGCCATCATGGGCAAGGGTCTAGGCAAGGACGTGGCGCTGATCACGGACGGCCGCTTCAGCGGTGGCAGCCACGGCTTCGTCGTGGGTCATGTCACACCGGAGGCTTTCGTTGGAGGCCCGATCGCTGTCATCAAGAATGGCGATCCCATCACCATTGACGCGGAGAAGCGTCAAATCACTCTCGGCATTCCGGACAAAGAGCTGAAAGCTCGTCTCAAGAGCTGGAAGCAGCCCAAACCCCGCTACACACGAGGCGTGCTGGCCAAATTTGCCAAGCTGTGCACCAGCGCCAGCGAGGGCGCGGCGACAGACAAGGGGCTTTAAAGATCGTGCTTGAAGCCATGCTTTGAGAATGATCTTGCCTCATCTGCCCCATTGATGGCATCTTAGCTGCTCTTTTAGGTGGATCCCTTTATCGGACTTTCTTTTGGTTATGCGCTTCCCTACCTCCCCTAGCCATCAGGACCGTTACAGTGCTGGCAACTCTTTCGTGCCGGTCCTGATCATCGTCGCCGCCTTGGGCATCAGCGCAGCCATCTTTTTCTTGTTCACCAAAAAGAAGATGCAAGCTGGTAAAGCGGCCGAAATGGCCGAGCCAGCCATCAAAGCAGCAGAGGAGCCTGCAAAAGCTTCCTCTACGGCGGGTCAAAAAGAGAAGATGGAAGAGAAGCCAACGGCCAACACAAGGCCGACGATGCCTGCCGCGCCCAAGCCAGCCCCAGCGCCCGCTCCGACTTCGTTTGGTTTTGCCCGACCGCTTGATCTTGGCAAGCAGATGGCACGAAGCTTGGCCACAGGCGACTTTGCCACTGCCGGCCAGCTGGCTGCGGCATCTGACCCAGAGCAGGCCGCGATGGCGATGCAATTGTTGCAGAAACTAGCCGACATGGGCTTCAAGCCGGGTTCAGAGGACCAAGTGGAGCTTCTCGGCCTCGTGGAGAATCGGACCCGCATTGCGGTTCCGCTGATGCAGCCCGGCGGCCTCGCCTCCGTCCGTCTCCAGCTCGACATCGAAAGAGATGAGCGCATGGGCTGGAAAGTGGCCAAGATCACTCTGCCGAAAGAAGCCCGTGACGCTCTCTCGGCCGTCAAACCGCCCGCGATGCCAGCCAGCACGCCGAAAGCTGGCGCAGCGCCCATCCCCTCCGCTCCAACGGTTGCCACACCCCACGCTCCAGCGATGGCAGCGAAGACTCTGTTTGCCGTCGAAGAGACACCGGATGCACTCAGCTTTGCCGGCCAATTCGTTCGACTGTTGCTGGAGCATGACTTTAGCTCTGCGAGGAAGTTGGTGGATGAAAAGAAGGTGCCCGTGGAGCGCCTAGTGGGACTTTGTATCGTCTTTGAGGAGGGCCAGTATCGCCTGAAGCCCAGCAAGCCACTCATTGTCACCGTGGCAAATCCTGAAGTATCTTGGGTGATCGCCCAAGTGGAGTCTGAATCCCTCCAACAAAGCACGGAGTTCGGCTTGGAGCTGAAACGTGAAAACGCCTCTTCCTCATGGAAAGTCATCGGCGTGAATCTGTCGCAAATCCTTGGTGCCTTCGCCCAGAGCGCGAATAAGCTGGGCATTCCATACACGCCTATCGTACAGAATCCCAAGGGCGGCGAATCACTTGCCCTCTACTTCGAATACGACCGCGCTGAGCTGCACCCTCGGGCGCAGAAGCAGCTCGAAGTCGTCGCTGGCGTGTTGAAGGCTGATTCGGCCAAGAAGCTCCGCATTACCGG
>Ga0075471_10000724_pt1 | contig 20481 bp, 43 predicted proteins | sample DEB19_08_DNA_2_FD_74787 | JGI IMG/M metagenome (GOLD analysis project Ga0075471, IMG submission 74787) | Aqueous microbial communities from the Delaware River and Bay under freshwater to marine salinity gradient to study organic matter... | ecosystem: Environmental > Aquatic > Marine > Coastal ... | reverse complement strand
TTTTGATAGTTTCTGAAAATATAGATTTTAAAGGGAATTGCGTTATAAAATAACCACCCCCGCGCCCTGCCCGCCCATCAGCCGCCCTTATTTTCCGAAAAAGGTGCCCTAATACCCCCGGGACACAAAAAAGCCCGGGGGGATTGCTCCCCCCGGGTGAATTCTAGTTGCTAGCCGCAAGGCTCTTTTCCTTATCCACATAAAGAATCTCGCCGCGCTTGCAAGTTGCCTTGAAGTCTTTTTCATTCGCGGCAATCGCGATTGCCAACCGTTTCCAATCGTTGCCTCTGCCGAAATTGGCGGAAGCAACGCGCTTACCGGGGTTAACCTTGGTTGAGCCCACCCCGTTGCCGCTTGTGAAATACTCCGTGAACGCATTTACGCCATCACCTAGCGTTTCACCGTGATTGCCCTTGCCGCGCTGAAATAACTCCACCATTTCGCCAACACGGTTGAAACTGGTTGTGCTCAGTTCGTCACTCCCTTCGTTTGTGAATACCCCGGCGGCGAATGCCTTGAAGCCGTCAACCGTCATCTTGACGGATTCGAAGGTTTGGAGTGTGTTCAAGTAGCTTTCCTTGGCCGCTAGCCACGCTTTCAAGGCACGTTCAAACGCTTCTGGCGTGATTTTGCCCAAACTTTCCTTGGAATGCTTGTAAACGCTTGCCGTGCCGTTGCCAATTGCGTCGGCAAGCGCAGCGTTGACCGTGTTCTGACAAACCATTCGAATGATTGCCAGCAGGAATGCGCTGGCCGTCAAACCGTTATGCGATGAAACAAGGTTCAAGTAAACCTTGTGCAATTGCTTCGCGTGCCGCCCTTTAATCGTGAACGAATCATGCCCGCGAATGGAGATGGACAAGAAAAATTGTGACAGGTTGCCAAGCGTGCCAATCGTCACGATTTGAACATCCTTATCTCCACAAACTTTGATTGCTGATTGCATTGCCGAATCAAACAACATTCGATTTTGGTGAATGACATACCCCGCTTTAGGAACATGCAACGGAATCAACCCCTTGGAATGTTCCGCCAGAATCATCTTCCAACCGTTTAACGGGTTGTCGGACTTTGCTTCGTCATCATCGATTGAATCAGTCAGTAGGCGAGAATCATCGATTCCATCTAACTTGAACCGCGCTTCAATGATGTTAGGGAAAACATTCGGAACATTCTCCCCGTTTAGCTTTATGGTTTTTCCCGCTACCGTTTCAAGGCCATGCCAAGTTTTGAATTCTTGGCCTTCGGGAACGTAAACCATGTCAAACTTTCCAATGTTATGTGCCATACTATATGTCTTTCTCTTTATGGGGATTGCTCCCCGGTTAATGTTTAAACCAACTTGAATTGTTTAGAAGGGAAAGCCAGCAACGCCACTCGTTGCCCTTTCAAAGGTTCTGACCGCTACTTTTCGCTAGTACTGGCGTAGGGTTTGCTATGCTTACCCCAAACATCCGAACCGCAACCGACTAAGGGGAATCTAAGGCATTTAATAATTCCTTGCAACCGATTTTTTGATTAAAAAATCATTTTGTTTCTAAACACCTCAAAATCAACAACTTACAATCAAATCAATTCCTTGGTATCTGGCTTGCGTTTTAACGCATCTCCCCCCCCGCCATGCCCTACCATAGCCGTTTTTACCCCTAGACTCTATAAAATGTTCAAAATCAACAACTTACAAAAGATACGTTTTTTCCGTTTGACCCCATCCTTTAACGTTACCTTTATCGTATAAAATGTGTCCACTTTTTGGACAGTCCCGGGGTTTCCCCGGTGGCATCCCGGGGTTTCCCCGGTGGCATCCTCAGAGTCCACGCGGCGCATCCCGGCATTACTTATTTAACTTAATTAATTAAATAATTTTACATTATTTAGACTTATTTAGGATGACAGTAAGGTATTTTTATTTAGCTTTATTTATTTATAAAACAGGATATTTATTTAAACTTATTTGGAAGTATTTATTATTATTTAGATTTATTTGGGATGACGGGTATTTATTTCAATTAGAAATATTTATATTTAGATTAGTATATTAATATTTATTATTTAGATATTTGTAGGATGGCGATGGATTATTTTTATTTAGAAAAAATGTATTTCATTTAGTTTATTTATATTACTATTTAGGAAAGTATATTTTATTATTTAAACTTATATTATTTATTATTTATTATTTAAACTTATTTCACATGGCGAGGGATTATTTTATTTAGATTATTTTATATTTAGATTAAAAGAAAAAGCCCGGGGGGTTGCCCCGGGCGTGAGAATTATTTTATTTAGATTTAGTAGTCCCCAAGTTCGTCATCTAGTGAGCCGGGGACATGGCTCCCCGCATAGGTTTGTCCAGCCCATTGCTGGCTGGTCAATTCAACGGGGACTAGTCCCCCAGCGTTAGCGTCATCCAAGTCAAATCCGCAAGTGTCGCAACGCCCGTGTGTACGCTCGTTTTCGTCGGCCCAAGTCAATAGGCTCATATTGAAACAAATAGGGCAGGATGTTTGTTCGCTCATAATTTTTTAATTAGTTAATTGTTGATTTTATCGGCGGGAATAAATGCATTCATCCGTATGGTGCGCGGTGGAATTACAGTTTTCGCACATAATTTCATTTAAACTTTCTTGGTCAATAACCCTTTGCGAAAAAGGATTTCGGACGCAATCGGCAAACGCCGTGTGTAATTCGGCCAGTGGCGTGGCAAACGCATATCGCATATATTCCGGCATCCCCATGCCCGAAAACGAGCTATTAGCCAGCCTCGCTACCTTAATTAATGCCGCATACTCTTCCGTAGTAATAGTTACAGTATTCATAATTTTTTCTATTTGTTTTTGTTTATGTTATCCCGTCAAAGGAATTTACCACGCCGATATAGGGTTGCAATGGCAAATTTTTAATAGTTTTTTCTAATTAATTTTCTTTGATTCTCTTACCTTGCGGCAAGGTGGACAAGCGCATTCCCATTCCCGCCCGCACCGCATATCCGCCTCCCTATGCTCCCCGGCAATTTGTTCGTCGGTTCTGAGGTTATCCTTTAACCATTTAGAAAAAATCAGTTTTCTATTTTTCATCCCCCCAGATTAATAAATCAATCCACCATTTAGGAGTTTATTATATTTGAAATTTGTGCATATGAAATTTGAAATTTGTGCTTATTAGTTTATCTAATATAAAGGATTAGATATGTTTATGTTATGTTTATTTTATTATTATTTAGGAATATTTATTTATTATTTAGTTTTATTTATTAGATATATTTATTATTTAGATAAAAAGATTTTATTAATTAGATTTATTTATTTATTTATTTATTTATCTAATCTATTTATTTCCGAGGCTATTAGAAAAGTTTATTTAGAATATTATTATTTCTAATTTATTATTTCCCCGGGGGTCATAAGAAAAACTTATTTAATATATTATTATTTCTAATTTATTTATTTATTTTCAAGACAAAAAAATGCGGGGGATTTTTCCCCCGCGTGATTATTTTCTATTTAAGTTTAATTGAAACTTTCCCATGCCTTTTGTTCGGCATCGTCAATTTCGTTATGGGTAAGTTCAATCTCATCGCCAGTTTCAATATCGTATGCGCCAATCAATTCAAAATGAGCTGGTTCATCCGGCTCCAAAGCAGGGCCAGCACCGCGCACCCCGCCGATTGAATCCCTAGCACCCTTGTGGGCGCGGTGATATTCAAACTCACATTCCACCGCATCAATCCACTTGCCATTGTATTCCCTATCGATTGCCATTTGAATCATCATATAATTTCCTATTTGTTTTTTGTTTTAATTGACCGACAAAAGAATTTACCACGCCGGGGAATGTTTGCAAAGTATTTTTTTTGTTAATTAAATTTATTTTCTGCGGTTTCAAACCCGTATCCTTTTTTAATTAATTAAATTTATTAAAATAATACTTGGATTAGAAAAATTCATTTTATTCATTAAATAATCTTATTTATTTCAAAACAATAAAAAACCCGGGTTTCCCCGGGGATGTTTTTATTTATTTAATTTAATCGCGGCAAAGTTGTGCCTCAATTGTATTTTCCCAATCCGGGGATTGCGGGGAATTGCCCATGTTTGGGTTTAATAGCTGGACAATCAAATCATACAAAGAAGATGGCAAAAACGCTTCGCGCACATATTCCTCGCGATTGCTAGCCATTCTGGCATCGATTTCGGACTTGGCATCCTTAGCCAATACCGCAATTCGCGATGAACATCCAAATTTAATTCCAATTGTTAAATTAGGATATTCCCGTGCAAGAATTTCTAATTGCTTTTCATCTACCATGCCGTGGTCATTTACAACGTCTTGGAGAGTTTGGGTGATTTTCATATAATTTTTCCGTTTGTTTTTTGTTATGGTTATACCGACAAGAGAATTTACCACGCCCATTCCCGATTGCAATGGTAAATTTTCACATTCTTTTTTTTAATTAAGAAAATTAAATTTTTTGATTTAATATTAATTTTTCTTATTCTATTTATCATTTATTCTAATCTATTCATTTTCGGCTTTCATTAGAAAAACTTATTTTAAAAATTATTATTTCTAATTTGATATTTCCACCAATGTATTAGGAAAAATTATTTAGAAAATTATTATTTCTAATCTATTAATTTCGGAGCGTATTAGGAAAAATTATTTGAATTATTAATTTTTCTTTTATTAATTAATCTTATTTTTTTTTATTTAGAAATAATATTTTTTAATTGGTTTTTAATATTAGATTTTTTTATTTAGAAAATTAGTTTTTCTTATTTTGATTATTATTTTTCAAATCAAAAAAAGACCCCGGGGGTTTCCCGGGGGTGACTTTTTATTACTTTACTAATTCGTATGTCTCTCCGCCCACGCGGATTTTTTCAATTGAATCAAATTTGTAGGTGCGAACCCAAATTGTTTTTTCAATTCCAGTTTGTTTTTGTTGCTTTGCCGCTTCCTTTGCGACGGGCAGAAAGCGGGCAATCTTTTCGCGGGTAGTCTTATACCCATCGGCAATGTAGTCTAACACGCGAGCGGGTTGAACACGGCGATTTCCCGGTGTCGTTTGGGTGCGCAGGTAGTATGCACCCTTGTGGGTAATCACCTTGCCATGTACCAACCATTCGCCCCAAGGCAATTCTTCCGATTTGAATTCAGCCTCCCCGCCTTGTCGCGTGGCTTCATTGTTCACGGCGTTTTCGTAATCCGCGCCAACGAAACCAACCGCCCGCACCCTTTTTTCAATTAGATTAAAGGGGTTGCCAGTTTTCTTTGCCCGCGCATCGGTCAAGGCTTGCAAGCCAACAATCACCGCACCCTTGCTTGCCTCAATTAAGGCGACCAATTGTGAATGAGTCATTTTCTTCATTTGTTTTCCTTTCGTTTTTCTTTTGTTTTCGTTGCCCAACTAAGGAAACCTTACCAGACCCATATCCGGGCGCAACACCTTTTTTCAGATTTTTTTTGTTAATTAAAAATTGTTTTAACCAGATAGGATGATTCTATCCATAAGTTTTTCTTAATTAAAGTATTCTTTTTTCTAATCTAGAATATCCATAAGTTTTTCTAATTCAAAATATTAGGAAAATTAATTATTTAATAATATTTATTAATTATTTATTAATTAATAATGTTCTTTTATTAATCTAATATTTACATTTATTTATTTAATAAAGGAAATTTATTATTTAGAAATTCTTATTTGCTATTTGATATTTTTTTATTTAATAAGGAAACTTTATTATTTAATAATGCATTTTTTATTATTTAACTTTATTTTATTTAGAAGCTAAAAAACCCCGGGGATTTCTCCCCGGGATTTTGTTGTTTAGTTTTTGCTTAGGCTAGGATTGGTTGGAATTCCTTTTCCGCCCGCCCGCTTCCAAGTAAACGAGCCGTTTGGAAAACATCGTTTTCCCTAGCCAAATCACTATCCGGGCGACCACTAGCAATTGAGAATTGGCGATTATACTTTTCCAAGTTTTCCGCCGTGTTTTGATAATCTTGGGTTGGACGTCCGCTCACGCCCAAAATCAAATCGGCGGCATCATTAATGGCTTGCAATTCCGCCCTGCTTTCCCAATGGATTCTAGCCAAGAATTTCAATGCCCTCATATACCTAGCCCGATTGGCGAAATGGCGTTGGTTAACCCGGGGGAGTAGGATGTTACGCTTTGATGCTCTCATATAGTTTCCGTTTGTTTTTGTTGTTTTTGTTTCTACCGACGCCATCAATTTAGCGGAGCCATTTTTAATTGCAAGCCCTTTTTGAAAAATTTTTCAAAAATCTTTTTCCTAAATAAATTTTATTCCGCCCGATACAAACTTTTTAGATTAATCTTATCTTGGGAAAGTTTAATTGCTTTAAGCCATAGAATGTGTTGGGTTGTCCCCATTTCTTTCTTATTTAGATTTTTTAGGGATTTGGCATTCATGGCGTTTTATTATTTTATTATTTTATTATTTCAATCGTTATTTGCAAATCCTAACATTAAAAACAAAATAATAATAATTATTAACATATTTTTTTTTAATTAGATTGATTTTTTACTTGACAACCACAAAACCCGACTCGTCCTTTTTGGCTTTGCCTTTGGCGAGCAAACCAACCACAATGTTTTTCTCGTCCAAAAAGCGCAAGTCGTTTTCATCACCGTTCACAACCTTTTTGCCTTGCCAAGTTTCGGGCAATTTATTAAACACGGCGGCGACATTTCCGCCAGCAGCCAAAACCATTTCGACAAAACTTTGATTGCTTTCCGAGCGGGAAAAAGTCAAATGGTAATTTGCGGGCATTTCACCACGGGCAAACGCCAAAGCGCGATTTGGATTTTTGGTGTAATCGTAAAACTGGACTTGCGGAAACTTTTGGAAGATGCCGAACTTTTCCCATGCAATGTCCGAGATGACATTCAGGCGAATGGCCAATTTTTGATTTTGTTTTGCGGCGCGTTTCGCGGCAAGCGCAATTTCCTTTTCGAGCTTGGCGACAAAACCTTTTGAATCGGCAACAAAACTTTTTGCCTTTGCGATTCGCGCAGCTTGCACGTTTGAAAAGATGCCCATCCCGGCAGTATTAAGACAAGCAGCAAGGCATCCTTCACTTGCCCACGCGCAAAGATTCGCGCCAGAAAGTTTTCCGGGCGCAAGGGACAAGCCAAGAGTAAGCCAACCGGATTTTTCGCCTTTAAGAAGTTTCGCGTTGTTTTTAGAAAGCAGTTTCATGCGCGGGAAAGTATAGTCAAAAGTTTACCGTTGTCAAATCTATTTATTGCTGTGCCAAGTGTCCCAAACGATTTCCCCCTTGTCGTCAATGACCTCTACAAAGGTTGACAGCTTAAAGCCAGCCTGAGCCGCATCCATCGCGGCATTCAGCGCCATACGCGCATTGGTGCTGGAAAATTCAGCGTCGAAGATTTGACCTTTTCGGTTTGAGAGTCTCACAATGTAAGTTTTCATGCGTTTAGTATGGCGCAAAGCACCGGGAGGCACAAGGAATATCTTCTAAAAAAGTTATTCACATTTTTCACATTTTACTTGACAACAAACATTATCAATTTCCGACATACTCATGAGAATAACTCCAACGGTTTTCTGGTTGTCAAATTTATATTTGTTTTTAGACCATAGTTTCCAGCATCAAATTCTCATATCCCTCAATCTGCCCTCCATTCTCCTTCACCCATTGCCACGCCAATTCGCGGGATGTATGGGTGGAAACAATTATGTTTAGATTTTTATCCCAAACATCGTAAACAATTACTTTTTTATCTTCGTCGCCACAATCGAATTTAACAATACAGAATTTATTCATAAATCCATCCTACCCAATTCCCCCCGTGGTTGTCAAATAATAATTCGGAAAAATTTTTTAGATTAAATCTATTTCGACCAATTCTTGAAACCCATCGGATTCTTCAATCTCCCAAGATTGGATTGTGGCTAAACTTGCAATTTCATTTTGTGGGTCAATCAGAGCAAAATTATTTTCCATGGTTTGATTATGGATTATTTATTCCTTTGTGTCAACTATTAAAAATTTTTTATTTGAGGTTTTTCCCTGTTTAAGATTTGAATATCAATTGCCCTTTCCAAATCATTTGGATTGGTAAATCCAAACAAACAAAGAATTTCTGATTGAAAAGTTTCCGTTTTAATATTAAATGAAATATTCCATCCCCGGTAATATCGCAAAGGAATTACACTTGGCAAGTTTTCGACAGTAATTTGAATGGGTGGGTAATTAGTGATTTGAATGCTCATATCCAAGTATATTTATTAAATTCACATTGTCAAATCTAAAGTGTAAATAGTTTTGATGAAAAAAATAAATTATCAACAAAAATATAAAGAGTATGTTTTATTAAATCCTAATGAAACAAAAATCTGCTTAATCTGTCAAAAGGAAAAACCACTTAAAAATTTTCGCTATAGCAGAAAAAAATGTAAAAAATGTGAATATACTTCTTATGAAAAACAATACAAAAAATATTATTTAGAAAATAAACAACAATTAAATCTTATTAAAAAACAAAACCATATAGATAATCAAGAAAATTATTTATATAAAGCCGCAAAAAGTCGCGCCAAAAGATTAAATATTCCATTTAATTTGGAGATTTCAGATATTATAATTCCCGAATATTGTCCAATTTTGGGAATTAAATTAACTAAAGTAAGACAAGATTTTAAAAATAGAGATTACGCGCCCTCAATTGATAGATTTATTCCAGAACTGGGATATATAAAAGGGAATGTTTTTGTAATTAGTTTTAGAGCAAATTATTTAAAAAATAACGCTACGATTCCAGAATTAGAAAGTGTTATTAATTATATTAAATTTGGGTTAAATCGATACTCCAATTATTCCGGGCGAATCGAATCAATGGCTTTACCGCATTTTCACCAACATGGAGAGAATAAAACGGCATAGCATGATTGGGTGGATAAATTTTGCGCCTAGTCCCATCATTGTAGGTGATGCGGAAATTTTGTGATTCAAGAAACCGCAGAATCTTCTTAATGTCTTTCATACCCAAGCCTAGCAATTAAATATTCGCATGGCAAGAATTATTTTCGACTAATTTTTATTAAACAATTTTAATTATCCCCGCAGTAAATACAAGTTTTTGTTAATCTACTAAATTCACCCGCTCCCATAAGTTTCCCATCATGCTTAAACGCCCCATACATTGCGCCCGCTTTGCGGTCTTCTTTGTAACCATTCCTACAATTAAGGTTACAGGCGAATGCATTAATTGATTTGTAAAATTTAACTTTCATATTTGGAGTATGGATTATTAATCCCGCTGTGTCAATACACAATTTGTGTAGATTTTAAATAAAATCCGCCGCTTTCCCAGCAAACTCCACTATCGGGCGACCTTCCATCGGTAATTATTTTCGCATAATAATCGCCCGCCAATCTAGGCATCAAATCCCCGTCCAAACTTAATTCGCCACAGAATTCTTTTTTAATCCAATTTTTAATTTGTTTTTTTAAATCTAAAATTGAATTTCCCCGGAGCGGCATAATCCAAGTTTCCCCACTACGAGATTCTTCCACCCAAAGGTAACAATCTGGATAATTTTTCTGTTTCATATTAAATTACCTATTAATCAGAGGGACATAAGGAATAATTTCAATTTCAAGAAGTCTTGCTGCTTCCAAAAGATTGCCGCGAAGGGCTTCAAAGCCTTCATCGCTCTTGTCCCAATCGTTGCACAGTGCCATCTCGCAATCTTCGTAACCGCATTGGAGGATGGTCTTTAATCTCTCAAACTGTTTTTGATTTAGTGTTTTCATATGTCAAGAATTTGTTTGATTGGCGTAGATTGTAGAATCAACATCAATCTGGAATGAGTCTTCCACATATTGCGAATCGGAATTGGTGGGCAAAGGAAACTCCGGCCTATTCACGATTCCTATTGCATCCTCTAGAGAATCCGCCTCGACCTCAATCACGGCGGACATTTGCCAAAATGTTGCGAGTTTGTATTTCATATAATGGTAGTATAGGGATAAGGATTACAAAAAGCAAGCAAATAATTAAGAGCGGGGGATTTCTCCCCCGCCTTGTTTTTCATTTAAATTAAAGCAAAGACTTGAATTTCTTGACTGGCATTTCTTCACGATATCCCGCGAACAATTCGGGCTGTTCAACGGCAAACTTCTTTTCGTTGAAGCGGGTTTGCTTGCCAATTTCGATAATCACAATCCCATCAATGTTTATGATTTCACCAATCGGCTCACTAGCCAATTCCACTCCACGATTGTCCTTCAACCATGCTTCAATGGTTGCCTTGCCAGCATCCGCAAGTTTCTTGCCTTGCGCGAGCATTGCATTGCCTTCCTTGATGAGATGCGCCGCGCTAGTCAACGTTTGGTCTTTAACTTTGAATGTTTTCATTTGTTTTAACCTTTGTTTTTTCTGCTTTTGTTTTTGTTTTGTTGTTCAATGAACTACCAACAAGACAATCCTAATCATTTACCATTTGGAATGCAACAGGAATTTTTAATTTTTTTTTGCTAAATAATTCTTTTTTTCTGTAAGTTTTTCTAATTTAAAAGATTAGGGTTGCGGGGGAGTTTCCTCCCCCATTTTTTTTGTTTAGGCTAAAATCGGCATGAATTCCTTTTCGGCCTTGTTGCTTCCATTCAACCTCGCTGAATGATAAACATCATTTTCATTTGCTAAATCGCTATCGGCGCGACCCGTGGCGATTGAATAGGTCTTGTTATACTTCTCAAGATTGTCGGCGGTATTGTTGTAATCTTGGGTTGAACGTCCGCTCACGCCCGACATCAAATCGGCGGCAGCATTAATGGCTTGCAATTCCGCCCTGCTTTCCCACCGAATCCTTGCCAAGAATTTCAATGCCCTCATATACCTAGCGCGATTGGTGAAATGGCGTTTGTTGACACTGGGAACCAACAGGTTGAATTTAGAAGCTTGCATATCTTTCGTTTTTTTTGTTTTTGTTTTGTATCTTGTTCCTATCGACACAATCAATATAACGAGCCAATTTTTAATTGCAAGCCCTTAAGTGATTTTTTTCAAAAAATCTTTTTTTGATTTTAAAGAAAAATTACTTGTTTTCTGTTTAGAAAAAAATCTAACATGGTATCATGATTTAGTTATCGCTAAAAAATATCAAAATAATAATAATCAAAAAAACTAACATTAATTCCATAAATTATTAAACCAAAATTCTATCATCGTCAAGTTTTTATTTACAGTCTGCGCAAGTAATCTTCTACCAAATCACTTGCAGAAACTTGGCCATTAAACTGACTGGCAAAGTCTTGCGCGTCTTTGAAAAGGTTTTCTTTGGTGGAATCGTCGCTCCAATGAACGAGTTCTGAATTGAAAAACATATCAGACAGTTGAAGCGGGGTGATAGTTACTGATGGTAGTTTTGTCATAGTGGTGATATACTATCAGGGTTATTGGTGGTTGTCAAACCAGAATTCCATTGTCGCGCAGATATTTCTCGAATTGCGCGGCAACCTTTTCCTTGCTACCTTTGAAGCCGAATTGAGACTTCACCATGGCAAAAGCGGATTGACCACGGCTTCGCTTCATGCCCTTGAGTTCAAGGCTTAACATACTACGCAAAGCAAGCAAGCGGTAGGCGTTGATTGTTTCGGGCGTGTTGCAGACTAGTGTTTCATTCATATATGGAAGTCTACATCACCCAACAAATAAAAGCAAGCAAATATTATTATTAATCTAATTATTCTGATTCTTCAAGAAAATCTGATTCTTCAAGAAAATGAAGCTCAGTATAATAATGACCCGTCCAACCACCAACTGAATCAAGTTCATGGCAATGATTGCGAAATCTATTCATCGCATCCTCCAAAGATGCGCATTTGAGATTCAACCAAAAGGAACAATCAGGTCCGCCGTGGATTTTTGCTTTGTAAATTTTCATTGATTATTAATGTTTAACTACAAACCAATACTATCAAATCATTTGTTCTGGGTCAACAACAAATTATTTTTTTTCTTTTATAGCCCGACTCTGATTCATGCCAGCCAACTCCTAACTAAACTACTGGTGTCTGGAATCTCTCCAAACAACACAATGTCAGGCTAAATTTTTATGTGGTTAAATGTCAAGGGATTATTTATTAATGGCTCGCCCAATTTCCTTGTAGAGGTCACCCAATAGGCGATTCACTTCTTCTACTGACACTTTACCTAGCTCCACCTTCTTAGAAAATTGATGATTGTTACTATTTTGGATTAATTCGGTGGCGTAATCTGGGGCCAATCCACCCGCCAAAAAGCTAAGAAGCAACGCTTCGCGCTCGCTCATGTGGATGTTAACGTTGACTACTCTTACTTCTTCTTTTGTGATGTTCATATGGGAATTATTACAGATTTATCGATGGTTGTCAAATCAATATTGTTCAGGAGCGCATTTTACGTGATATGGGAGCGCAGTATCTCCTGTGCTAGCTTCCAATGTATTTGGGTTAATCCAAACCGCATCATCTTCTGTCATCCATTCTTTACAACAATCGCAACGAACTTCTACTTGTTGTTTGTCCGTATTACTAATCGGAATAAATCTAATGTTTTTCATAATGGCAGGGTTAAATCAAATAATTTCTGTCAGGTCGATACTCCAATTCTTGCGGGCGAACCTAATCAATGGATGAATGGCTTTTTCCCCAATGTGAATGGAATAGAACGGCATATTCTTGTCAGGTGGAAAAATCTTGCGCCGTGTGCCGTCGTTCTGGGTAATCCGGAAACCCCGGGATTGTAGATAGTGGAATATGCGATTTAGTTCTTTCATACTTAAATAGGGTAGGGTATTAATAATTATATGTCAACTACTTTACCACGGTATATTCATATTTATTCAATAGAATTCCCTGAACAAAAATTAATCCTTTTTCTTTATAGCTGGGTTGGTTCCGGGCGATGGTTGCCTTGTAAACCTTATTCTTATCCAGCTTAATTCCGGTTCCCAGTTGTTCGTAACTTTCTTTTGGTTTAATTTTCATAAAATTTAGTATGCGGTTATTACTTAGGAAAGTCAATATCTAATTTATTCCTCTTTAAATTTTTGTTTCCTATTATATTTTGTTTTATCTTTTGTCACTTTGGTAAGTTTCGCCCAAGGTTTCCGTTGCTTGGGCGATTGGATTTTGATTATGATTGTTTTCATAAACTCATCCTAGAATATTTATTCGGGCGGGTCAAGGGAATTTTTTATCATTTTTTATTGTTTTGTTTAAAGAGTGAGGTTTATTGATTTTACTTTAGGGGATTTGCCCGCTCACTCACCGAGCTTCCCATAGATACGCTTTTCCCGACGAATCGGCGGTAGCAATCTACACCGTTAAATCTTCGGCAAGTAGGCTAATCTTGCCTCTATATACAGTTTTAAGCCCGACCCCTGCATATTAGGGTGTCCGCTCACCACACGCTGCGGACTTGCTGGGTTGTCATTGACAACAAAACCAATTTACCACAATACTCCTTAATTGTCCAGAACTTTCTTCACCTTTTGCCAGTAGCCCGTGGTCGCAGTTTTCTTTGCGCCTTTGGGGCCGCCGTTGTGGATGCGAGCCAGAGTCTCATAATCGTTGCTCAAGACCGCTTGCTTGGCATAGCGATTCAAGTATGCCGTGACAATCTTTTCGGCGTAAGCCTTGTTGGTCACATCTTGATACTTGCCGCCAATGCTCTTATCATACTGCACCGCATCTTGCCAGTAGACTTTATGGATTTGATAACCGCCCAGTGCCTTGCCATTGTCGCCAACAATTGCGCCTGTGCGACCACTAGCTTCCACTTGATTCAGGGCATTAAGAAACTTTCTATCCAATGACTCAGCAATTGTGGCCGTACCAACCAACATCAGAGCGAAGATAATTTTGTTTTTCATATTTATGATTATACAGGTTAATTGTTCAATGTCAACCTATTATCTTCTTCTTCCTTAATTTCAAACCCGCTAATATCTTCATGGCGAACACATTCCGAAAGATAATCAAATAAACCATCAATTGCCATGTCTTTATCTTCGGCGGGGATGACTAGTGTGATGCTGGCAATGTATTGTTTCATAATGAAATTATGATATTTTTATTCTTATTTGTCAATTCCGTAATAGATATTACTGAAATAATAAAACTTTAATTTGCTTGTGAAATTTACTTTCATTATTTCCTGTCCGATATAATTCAGCACTCCATCTACATATTTAAAATCGCCCAAGTGTATGAATGGGCGTACCATTTCCACGCCATCTTTATCCTTTTTAACAACTACCATGTGGCTAAATTGGGATTTCAAGTCCATAGAAACCACATCGCCCAATAATAGAGAGTCTGCAAGTTTAATTTTCATATAGGTATCCTATTATTATTGCATCGCGGGGTCAAGGGAATTTTTTATCATTTTTTTATTAATTTATTTATTTGGGCTAGTTGGAGTCTCCCATGACTATTTAATTCCGCCCTATTTATCAGAATTATTTTAAGGAGCCAAGGCGCGTGGAGATTGCCCCAACTAGAAATTATTTATTATTATTTCAACTTTTTAATCCCGTTTACCTGCGGGGGGAAGAATCCATAGTTTATCATAGGGGGAGTATAGTCTAAAGGTGATTTGATTGCAAGGACTTTTTCAATTATTTTTAGCGCGGCAAAAATGGGCGAGCAGCAGCCCGGTAGTCAGGATGATGGCGCAGAGTAAAAGGCATCCCACCATGTCGTTGTGAGCGTTAATCAGGTCTTGGGGTTCGAGGATTTCTTTCATAATTTGATATTTGTATTTTGGATTATTAATTATCAGGAGTCAACTATTATTATTAAAAATCCCCCTTGGATTTTTAGCCCAAGGGGGGTGAATTTTCTAATTAGTTTACCGCGAACTCAGGAATCACAATAATGTTTTCCAACTTCTTGGTTGCCTTTTCTCCAAGGCTAACCAAATTCCCCCACCTATCACTGGAAACAATCTCAAATGCATTTTCCTTTCTTTCGGCATAGGTTCCAAATTCACTAGAAATGAATTGCTTGTTGGCGTCAAACTTCTTTGCGTCACGATTGCCATGGGTATCCACAAACGTAACCGCATTGAACCAATCCTCTCGCGTCTTTCCGCTTGCGCCCGGGCTATTCTTAAAGGCATCCATGTACCTATCCAAGCTATTCTGCAAACGAGTCCTGCCAGCCTTGGACAAATCGGTATCAATGCTTCCAATCAAACCCAAGAATGCGTTTTTGGCTTCATCCATCTTGACCGGGATGCGAGAAATCTGTTTCAACTTTTCCTCGACCTTTTTCTGTTCAGAAAACAATGCCACAATCTCATTCTGAATCACATTGAAACGAGCCTCAGAATTCTTGGTTTGCTTCATGGTCAACGATTGTGCATTGCCCTTTCTTGCCTTTGCCGCCGCTCGCCATGTATTCCCGCAGAAGATTCCAATCAAGGTCAACCAGTATGAGAGGGGGAAACTTTCGTCGTTGCCCTTGCCCATCGTGACCAATCCCTGATACTTTTTCCCATCCACTTCAAATGAGCTAGAATAACCATCCGCCCCCTTGATTTCAAACTGAGCGAAAATATTCGCATCATCGTGGAATGAACCCACGCCAAACAATCCGAAATCCAACTTCATTTCGTTCAACGCTTCAACCGATTTTTCGAATGCCGCGCCCGGTTGAGCAGGCGAATACGTTTCATTGCCAACGTGCAGGGTGTTTCCCTTGGTTGACTTGAACTGGGTGTATCCTTCAATTTGGTTCCCATCGGCATCAAAAATGGGGAGCTTTTGAATTTCCCAATTAAAGAATTCGCGGGCTGTTTCCAATGACGGGCGGCTGAGTCTTTCGAGTGATTTCATTTTAATTCTTTCTTTCTTTCTTTTTTTGTTTAGTTTCTGTTTCGCTAACTTCTTAGCTTGATTTAATCCTAAACTAATTCCCTTTTCTTTGCAAGCTCTTTTTTACTTAATTTACAAAAATCTTTTGTCCCTTTACTTTAAACCAAGTAGAACCATTGTTAGAATAAACGGTTGTATAAAGGCGATACTTCTTTCCTTCAAAAGATATTTTATATGGATTAACTAATTTCTTTCCGTAGCCGCTGGCGGTTTGTTGCAAGCCCAACATGTGCCATACTAGCGGGGAATAAATTAATTCACTCCTATCTTGAACAGAAATTCCCAAATGCCCCGCCCAAGGCTTGGCATCCGCGAAAGTAAAGTTTTTCATAACAAAAACAGGGTAATATATTATTTATTCCCCGTCAACACTAATTTCTAGAATCAATTGAACTTCATCCGCCAACTGTTCCGCATATTCATCTGAAATGTCCAAAGAATCCTTAACGTTTTCAAGGCGCAATCCTATGCGAGCGGCTTCCAAAACTTCAATTTGTTTTTCTTTGCTAAAACTTGCGAATTGTTCTAAAATGGAATTTTTCATAACAAATTTCCCTATTTTAAATGCAGATAAAACCTTCGTTTACAACCGCATACAAGTCATTGTCTATCTTAATTAGGTCGCCAACCGACATTGAACGGCGAACCTTTCTATCCGGGCGGTTATCACTATTATATTTTTCAAACAATACATCACACGCTTCGTCATTATCGTTTGCCTCTACAGAATCATTGAAGATGTCAGGCTCGTTAAAGGTGTTGATATAAATCAAGGTAGCGTTAATTTTCATGTCTTTATTATTAAGTATTTACCGGGGAAAGTCAATGGTCATTTTTTACAAAATCGCCAACATGCTGATAATTCCAATCAATAATACTGAAACAATAGTATTATTTATTCCAAAGGTTGTCAAGGGTTGTTTGTTCTATTGATGATTTTGTCGGCAAGGCTTTCGGCGTATGCCACAATGTCGTTATGGATTTCGCCAGATTCCAAACGGCAACCTGAACCCAAGATAGTTACAGATGGGTTTGCGAGAAGACCAGCAAGGATTGTCGCGGTTAACTGTTCTCGTTTTTCTTGTAGAGCATTCATGTTTTGATTTGAGAATAGTATTATTTATTTCAAGGATTGTCAAGGATTGTCTTTCTTTTCTTCATACCATTTTGTTCCTTCCATCCAAGGTGCTGTCATCTCAAACAAGTCTCTACGAGAGAAACAGCCAAACCTCTCTTGTGGCGCATTATTCAAGACTTCCGTCATGGCATACCCTAATTTGCTACCAAAGTCTTTTTGCTTGTTGGCAAAGTCCCTAACTCCAGCAGTTGCTGCGTCAATGACTTGGGGCAACAAATGAGGTTTTTCCGCACAGAGTTTTTGAATGTAAGCAAGAGCAACAGCATCTTCGTTAATCATAATTTAATGATATAGATTTATTATTGATTGTCAATGGTTTTCTACTCACTCATCACGACCATCCCAAAGTAATTGCTGATATATTGACAATTCCTGCCCCGGCAAGCCTTCTTCGTAACAAATTTGATGCCATTTCAACACTCCGTTGGTGACTACAATCTCATCACCCTTATTTATAAAGCCGCCGCAAAAGTCACACTCTCCATCGTGTTTGGACAGTTCCCAGCTTGTTTTTTGCTTTTTCTGGATTTTTCCCTTGGCTTTGGTTTTAGATTTGGTTTTACTCATTTGTCGTTCCTATATTAGGGCTTATTTTGCTCAAAGTCAAGCCTTAAAAATTCTCATTTCTAACCTTGGTAATCAAAGGGTTACGGATTTTTCTCAATCTGTTTAAGAGCCACTTGCAAAAGAGATGGATTAGCTCCACTCATAACCGCCAACACGCTGGCCTTCTCTTGCAAGTAAACTTTTGCGAACTCCGGGTCATGCTCGATGATTGAAGCGGTGTTGTCAATCAAATCAGCAACTTTAATCGTCTTTGCCCTGTTGGAAATGTTGCCAAGACGCATTGCTTCCCTAAGCTTTCTTGCAACCCTGTTCATGTTGGGGAAAGCCTGTTTCGTATAGAAGTCAGTCAGTTCCTCTACAAGGGTAGCTACATCATGCCCAAAAAGATTTTCCAGTTCGTCAAAAGTCGTTTCCGTATCTTCCAGCGTGTCGTGCAAATGTGCGGCAGCAATTTGCTCCCACGACCCGCCGTATCTGCTGACTATATCAGCTACAGTCTCAGTGTGTACCCAGTATGGTTCGCCAGTATACTTGCGCACATGACCATAGTGAGCATTGCGAGCGAAATCTTTTGCGGCTTGAATTAGTGCTTTCATATGAGGATATAGTAATTGATTAGTGCTGTTAGTCAAGAGTTTTTATCCTCCCCGGGGTGTTGGAAGTAGCTAGCTCCCAACTTAACCCCGGAGACGAAAGGAAAATAGAGTATTTTATCGGCCAATTCAACTCTTTTCACCTAGTGGATTACCACCATTGTTCAGAACTCCGGCCTGAACCACAGGCTGATATTGTGCGATTTCAGCTTCACGTTGCTTCTTCGCTCTGTTGAAGGTGCAACTAAACAACATAACGTTGTTGGTTTTTCTTTTACTTGGAATTCAGGGCTACGACATGCCGCTTAAAACAAGGTTTTTGCGAATCCAACTAAAAAACAAGCTATTAACTTAATTCTTTAATTGGTCTAGGGGTTGTCTCCCCTATTGTTGTTTGTCGGTCCCGGTGATTCCCGGCCTTAGTTCCAACAAAATCATCCTACCACGTAATTAATCCGCCGTCAACATTTATTTCATCCAAAATCACCTGTTCGTTTTCAATATCTTTAAAATAGAATGAATAAATCTTTCCCCCGGACAACCCAACTGCCTTCTTAAAATAATCAGGAAATTGACAGTTAATAGCTTCTTCACCACTCACTGTAAATTTATACATTGCAGTTTTCCCGCCAAATTCATTGTTAATCAATCCCCCAGACCCATTCCATTCAATTCTAATTCCAAAACAGGGAGAATTGAATACTGCCAAATAACGAGCCATTTCCACATTCTCGCAACAATTAAAAGGTAAAATTCCTTTTACTAAAACTTTATGGATGTTTGACATATTGAAAGGATAAGATATTTATTTATTACTGTCAACTACTTAAATTCAAATATTACAAATTTCCAATTTACCTTCTTTTATTTTCTAATTAAAGTTTATTATTTTCTATTTCAAGATAAATACGACCTTGTTTGGTATCGGCAACACCATTCAAAAAATCATTTGAATTGACCCTATTTAAATAAAATTTTGAAACAGATTTAACCCTGCCCAACAGCCCGCCGAAATTCTGATTCATAAAATCTTTGATTTCCTGTTCTGTTCCTTCTAAACGAATTTTAATCATGTATCTATTATGATGTATTATTTATTCGTCGTCAACAGTAATTTCGCCCCCGACATATTCTATATCCAACCGACCTGATTGACTCCCCCAAATCAACAAATCAATGTCTTGCATCGGCAAATCATCAAAATACACGCCGAATAAAACATTTGCCACGCCTTCTAGTCTGGAATATTCGGGTTCGGAGGGCGTATTTTTGGGACAGTCAACATTGTGTTCCCTTAACCAATTCAAAATATGAGTATCCAAAACAACGTACTTACAATCTTTGCGGGTATGCAACAAAAAGAATCGTGCCGTTTTCGGCCCAACACCATAAATATTAATCAAATCTTTTATTCCGCACGTTCTTAGGTCCAATTCAATTGACTTTTCGATTGCCTTTACCAATCGATTGTATTGACCCACCCGAGCAGCAACAAGCATGTTTCTTAAATCAAGAATATTTTCCCTGATATAATCAAAAGGATTTTTATTTTCCTTTTCGGCCCTTTCAAGAAATTGGTTTAGCTTTTTTAGTTGGGTGTCTGAATTCTTTCCAGCTACGAATATACAAAACAACCAAAACTTTTGAAGTTCAGCATCTGTACGATTGAAGTTTGTGATTTCTAGTGGACTATTCATGTTCAAAGGATATCATTTTTATTCCCCATTGTCAACATCAGACTTGCGGTCAACTTCATAAGAATCGCTATATCCTAGTGCTTCTAAAATTTCACCGGGATGTTGTCGAAGGTAGTTTACGCGAGCTTGCAATGCGTCCAAAAGTTTATTTGGTTCAATATCAAAAGGGTCGATTTGATTAGCTTCAATAGTAAATCCAACGTCCATTAAATGGTTGTATAGCTTAGATTTCATAAAATTTTATTTTACTTTTTTAATCGCTTCACAATAATGATATCCAGTACCACCTTCTCCGGGCGGAATCACCCAAACTCGGTCACCATGGTAAAGAGTACCCGCATTTCCTTTTTCGTGAATCATCCAAGCAGCATCATTGTCACCGTCCGGTATTGCGTATCTTTGTCCATCTCCTACAATCGTCGCCAAAACTGGTTGTTTATTCATAAAAATTAAATTTTATATATTTATTAAATGATAAGTTTTTTATAAGCTGATTTGTTTTTTCTTGCCTTGGTTATCACTATATTAGGCTCGTAACCATCATGTTCAATCAAAAGTTTCTTTATTT
>Ga0075471_10000723_pt1 | contig 20489 bp, 17 predicted proteins | sample DEB19_08_DNA_2_FD_74787 | JGI IMG/M metagenome (GOLD analysis project Ga0075471, IMG submission 74787) | Aqueous microbial communities from the Delaware River and Bay under freshwater to marine salinity gradient to study organic matter... | ecosystem: Environmental > Aquatic > Marine > Coastal ... | reverse complement strand
GATGAGACGCACACCCTCGACCTCGATCGGCACCTGGAGGTCGACCCCGGCCTGGGCCGCCGCGTTCTGCACCTCGAGCCGGAGCGGGTTGTTGGCCGGGGGCATCACCATCGGTCGTCGGGCGATCGCCTCGATCGACACGGGCCCGTCGCTCGGGAGATCCGAGTCCTCCGGCACGAGTCCGACGAGCCGCTCGTCGAGCAGCCGCTCCGAGATGAGGCGGTCGCCGGGCACTGGCGCGGTGACGACGGCCTGGGCGAGTTGGTTCGTGAGCACCTCGGCGACGAGGCGCTCCGAGGTCCCCTCGTTGATCCGCAGCCGCACCCCCGGCGCGTCGCGTCGCAACGACGCGACGAGTTCTGGGACGAGCCAGCGGCTCGCCGTGCCGACGATCCCGAACGCGGCCTCCCCGACCCGCAGCCCCTGGAGCTCTGCGACGTCGGCGAGGATGCCGTCGCGTTCGCGCTGGATCCGGCGGGCCCGGGTGACCACCGCGCGACCCGCCTCCGTGAGCGCCGCGCCGCGCCGGCTGCGCACCAGCAACGGCACCCCGATCTCGATCTCGAGTTGGCGGATCTGACCGGAGACGTTCGACTGGACGGTGTTGAGGGCGTCGGCCGCCGCCGTGAACGATCCCTCGTCGGTGATCGCCACGAGCGCCTCGAGGTGCCGGAACTCCATCGCGGTTCTCCTCCCGAGGTCCGATCGGATGCCCGATCGGTGGGTCGCCGGCCCGTTCGGGCCCGGATCGCGCGCAGCGCGCGCACCCAACGGTTCGTTGGGGATGAACTGTGTTCCATCGTAATTCGAGATGGAAAACATCGCAACTGACTGTTGGACCGATTCAGGACCAAGGGCCACAATGGACCTCGTTCCACCGGGTCGGCCGTCTCCCCCCGTCGGCCGCCCGGGTTATCGAGCGGAACATCCACCGGAAGCGACGGCTCCGGATGGAGACCCGCATCCCGAAGCACCTCCCCCGATGATGCGTGAGGAGCCCGACGTGGCAGCAGAGACGATCTCCAACCTGGTCTTCACCGGACCGCTCGCCTGGACCGCCGACGCGGCCTGCGAGGGCCGCACCGAGCTGTTCTTCGCCCCCGCCGGGGAGCGCCCCGAGGCCCGGGTCGTGCGTGAGTCCAAGGCCCGTTCGGTCTGCACCGAGTGCGCCGCACTCGCCCCCTGCCGGGCCTGGGCCCGCGAGAACCGCGAGTACGGGTTCTGGGGCGGCGAGTCCGAGGAGGAGCGCGCCGCCGCCGGGTACCGCGTCGACATGCCGGTCGGTCGGGTCGCCCGCTACCCGAAGGGCGACGGCAACCCGGTCGCCCCGCGCACGCCCCGCGTCGCCTGAGGCCACCATCCCCCCACCGGCTCCGGCCGGTTCGCACCGTGCCCACACGCCAGCCGTGTGGGCACGTGTCGTTCCGCACCATCTAGGTTCCGTCGAGGGCCGCGCACCGGCCGGGAGGGAGGCCGACACCGTGAGCACCGCCCCGACGCCCGACGGCGTGGATCTCGACCGCCTCGCGCCGTGGTTCGCGGCCCACGTGCCCGGGACGACCGGCGCGCCGCTGACCGCGACCCTCATCGCCGGCGGGCGGTCGAACCTGACCTACATCGTCACCGACGGCACCACCGAGTGGGTGCTGCGCCGTCCACCGCTCGGGCACGTGCTCCCGACCGCCCACGACATGGCCCGCGAGGCCCGGGTCATGGACGCCCTCCGGGACACCGCCGTCCCCGTACCGATCGTGCTCGGGTTCTGCGAGGACGTCGAGGTGAACGGTGCCCCCTTCTACGTGATGGAGAAGGTCGACGGCGTCATCCACCGTGACGCCCGTTCGCTCGCCGCGCTGACCGCCGACGAGGCGGGCCGGGTCTCGCACGCACTCGTCGACGTGCTCGCCGACATCCATGCGGTCGACTTCGACGCGGTCGGTCTCGGCGACTTCGGGCGACCCGACGGGTACTGCGAACGGCAGGTCCGCCGCTGGGGTGAGCAGTGGGAACGGTCGAAGACCCACGAGATCCCGGCCGTCGACGAGGTCGCACGGCGACTGCGCGCCGCGCTGCCCCGGTCGGGCGCCCCGACGATCGTCCACGGCGACTACCGCCTCGACAACACGATGATGGCCCTGGACGATCCGGGCCGGATCGTGGCGGTCCTCGACTGGGAGATGTCGACACTCGGCGACCCGCTCGCCGACCTCGGGCTGTTCCTCCTGTACTGGGGGCAGTCCGACGCGCAGGTGATCGCGACCGGATCGGCCATCGGGGACCGGGAGGGCTTCCTCGACCACGACGGCATCGTCGAGGCCTACGCGACGCGCAGCGGGCGCGACCTCACCGAGCTCGACTGGTACGAGGTCTTCGCGGCCTACAAGTTGGCGATCATCGTCGAGGGGATCAACGCCCGGTTCCAGATGGGCAAGACGCTCGGTGAGGGCTTCGAGGCCATGGGAGCGATGGTGGCCGGACTCATCGACGGCGCCCTCGAGCGCGCGAGCCGGTCCTCGATCGCCGCGCTGCGCGGATGAGCCGCCGCTGCGGGACGGGCCGCGTCCTCCTAGAGTCGGGATCGTGAGCAGCCTCGTCTGGGAGGAACGACCCTCCCTGCGCCACCCCATCCTCGTCGCCGCGTTCACCGGCTGGAACGACGCGGGCGACGCCGCGACCGACGCCATCGAACTCCTCGCGAACCAGTTCGGTGCGGCCCAGGTCGGCTACATCGACCCCGAGGAGCACATCGACTTCCAGGCCCTCCGGCCGACGGTCGTCATCCGCGACGGTGTCACCCGGGAGATCCGCTGGCCGGGCACCCGCATCCTCACCGCCCGGATCCCCGACGCGGCGCGCGACCTCGTGCTCGTGCTCGGACCGGAGCCCCACCTCAAGTGGCGCGATTACTGCGACGCGGTCCTCGAGGTCGTCGGCGAACTCGGGTGCGAACTGGCGGTGACCCTCGGGTCCCTCCTCGCCGACGCGTCGCACCACCGACCCGTCCGCATCACGGGCTCGACCACCGAACCGGAGCTGATGGCCCGCCTCGGCATGAGCCGATCGCGCTACGAGGGACCGACCGGGATCGTCGGCGTGCTGCACGACGTGCTGCGGTCCTCGGGAGTGCCGTCCGCCTCGCTGTGGGCGCCGGTGCCCCACTACGTGGCCAGCCCCCCGAACCCCCCGGCCCAGCTCGCGCTGCTCGAGGGTCTGGCCGCGCTCGCCGAGGTCCCGATCTCGCTCGGCGAGCTGCGCGTGCAGACCGCGGCGTGGCGGACCCGCATCGATGCGTTCGTCGCCGACGACGACGACCTCTCGCAGTACGTGGCCCGCCTCGACGCGCAGGCCGACGACGAGCCGGACGAGCGACTCGACCCGTTGGCCGCCGAGGAGGACCTGCCCTCCGGCGACGCGCTCGCCGCCGAGCTCGAGGCGTTCCTGCGCGAGCAGGGTCTGGACTGACGCGACCTCAGCCCAGGAAATCCTGGGCGAGAGCGGTCCAGAGTTCGGTCGACAACCGGAGGGACTCCTGGTCCACCCGCTCGTCGTTGCCGTGGAACATCGACGCGAAGTCCTCGAACCGCAGCCGCGCGCTGAAGAGCCCGAAGCCGTAGCCGACCGCGCCGGCCCGTCGGAAGTACCGGTTGTCGGTACCCCCGACCATCATCATCGGCACGAGCGCCGAACCCTCGCACAAGCGGCCGGTCACCCGGGCCATCGAATCCCACAGCGGCGTGTCGATCGGTGACGAGGTCGCCCCGTCGTCACGGATCTCGTACTCGACCTCGTGCCAGAGGTCACCGCACGCGTCCGCGAGCATCGCCACGACGTCGTCCGCCGACACACCGGGCAGCGTCCGGATGTCGACCGCCACCACCGCGCGGTCCGGGATCATGTTCACCTTCGTCCCACCGTTCGAGACGTTCGGCGACATGGTGGTGTGCGTGCACGAGTGGAAGAGCCGGCCCGCGCCGATCGGCAGACCGTCGATGACGGCGTCGAGCTGGGCGGGATCGGCGAGTTCGGCGGGCAGCTGCATCCCCTCGACGAAGCGTCGCCAGGTCTCGCTCACCCGGGCCGGCGGCCGGTAGGTGCCGATCCGCTGCACGATCTGTGCCGCCTTGAGCACCGCGTTGTCGGTGCGGTGCGGCTGGGAGCCGTGGCCGGGCGTGCCCCTGACCGTGAGCTTCGACCACATGGCGCCCTTCTCCTCCACCATCACGGGGAGGCGGACGCCGCCGCGGCTGCCCATCTGGAAGCCACCGGACTCGGTGATGACGTTCTCGGTGCGCACCGCGTCGAGCTCGTGGTCGAGGAGCCACTCCGCGCCGTAGGTGCCGGAGGCCTCCTCGTCCGCGACCGCGAGGTACGACAGGGTGCCCCGGGGGCGGAACCCGGAGTCGGCGAGCCGACGGAACGCGACGAGCATCGACGCGGTGAGGTTGAGCATGTCCACGGCACCCCGACCCCACACGACCCCGTCGACGAGGTCGCCGCCGAACGGATCACGGGACCAGGTGTCGGGGTTCACGGGGACGACGTCGGTGTGCCCCATGAGCATGAGCCCCGGCGCGGCCGGGTCCGAACCCTCGATCCGCGCCAGCACGCTGCGCCGGCCCGCGTGGGGCTCGTAGTACTCGAGGTCGAGCCCGGAACCCTCGAGGTAGTTCGTCACGAGGTCGGCGCTGCGCACCTCCTCGCCGGAATCCGGCGATCCGTCGTTCACGCAGGCGTTGCGGATGAACGCCTGCAGGACCTCGGTGACCTCTGCGGTGGGATCCTCGTGCGCCATGCGCGAGACGCTAGCCCTGCGACCCGGATCAGGGGATCGGCGCGCACCGGTAGATCATCACGCCGCCCTCGTCCCAGCGCTCCGCGAGCCCGTCGCGCCGCAGGTGCTCGAGGTGGGCGAAGGTCTCGCTCTCCGCCATGACGCCCCAGTGCCGCTCCGGGAACACCTCGTGGCTCAGGCGCTCGACGCTCGCGGGGCCGATGGCCACGGCGGCCGCGTGCAGGTGCTCCATCCGCTCGGCGTGGTGCTCCTTGATCGCCCGGACCCGACCGCCCACGTCGTCGAAGGGGTGGCCGTGGGCGGGCAGACCGAGGCGGACGTCCGGCAGGTCGGCGACGAGGTCGAGCGTCTTGAGGTAGGCGCGCAACGAGTCCCCGGACGCCGAACCCGCGACGTGCGGGGTGATGGTCGGCAGCACGTGGTCACCCGAGAGCAGCACGCCGTGCTCGGCGTCCCAGAGACAGAGGTGGTCGAGGGTGTGCCCGGGCGTGTGCACCGCCTGCCACTCCCGACCGGCGAGCATGAGCGGGCTGCCGTGGCGGACGCGACGCGTCGGGTCCGGCGGGCTGAACATGAGGCGCATCGCGCGCATCCGCACCCGCTGCTTGAGCGGGGGATCCGGATGCCGACTGCCGCCCCACGGGACCGTGCCGCCCCACGGGACCGACTGGCGCTGGTGCTCGGTGGTGAAGTCGTCCTGCTCGTCCCGCAGGGACGGGAGTTCCTCGAAGGAGGGGCCACGGTAGGCCTGGGCCTCCTCGATCGCCTCCTGCTCGATCCGCTCCGCCTCGGTCTCCGAGAGCGTGTGCCCCCTGCGGTCCAGCGACCAGGTCGTGAACGCACGGTGGGTGATGAGCGCGGCATCAGCCTCGCGTCGGATCCGACCCGCCGAGCCGAAGTGATCCGGGTGCGAGTGGGTGACGATCACCGTGTGGACGTCCTTGACCCGGAACCCCGCCGCCCGCAGCCGGCTCCGCAGCGTCCGCCACGAGTTCGGCCCCGGGAGTCCCGGGTCGACGACGGCGAGCCCGCGGTCGTCGAGCAGGCCGTACATGTTCACGTGGCCGAGACCGGGCATCCAGATCGGGAGTTGCATCCGGATGACGTTCGGCGCGACCTCGACGATCTCGTCGGAGGCCTGCTCCTGCTCCTGCTTGGGCGGGCGCTTCGCGCGCTCGCGCTGTGGGTCCGGCCTCGGCGCCTGGGGGTGGTCGCCGTGCCCGTGGGGTGCGGTCACGCTGCGGAGACTACCGGTGGGCCGGGTCGGCCGGATCGTCGAGCCGTTCCTCCGCCCGCTTCGTGAGCTCCGCGAACGAGTCCTCCATCGCGCCCGACAGCACCGCGAGGTCACCGAACGCGTCGCGGTCCACGAACAGGCCGATGTGGAGCTGCCCGCAGTAGGACAGGATCGCGATGCCGATCGACAGGTTGCGGGTGAGCGGGACCACCGGGAACGCCTCGAGCATCCGCCCACCCATGCAGTACAGGGGCACCTGGGGCCCGGGCACGTTCGTGACGACGAGGTTGATGAAGGGCTGGCGGTGGGTGACGCGGGCGGCCAGGCCCAGCAGGGTCGGCGCCGCGTAGTGGGTCAGGTCGAGGAGGAAGGTCGCACCGACCGCCTGCTCGCGCTCCTTGAGGTCGTGGGTCGCCAGCCGGATCGTCGCCAGACGGTCCACCGGATCTGCGATGCCGACGGGCAGCGGGACCATCATCCCGGACACCCGGTTGCCGAGTTGCATGCGTTCGGCGTCGTCGCGCACCGAGACCGGGCAGAGCGCCTTGAGCGTGACGTCACGCACCGCCTCGCCCCGCGATTCGAGGAGCCGGCGCAGGCCTCCGGCGACCCCGGCGAGCACGACGTCGTTGATCGTGCCGCCGAACGCGCGCCGCACCGTGCGGACGTCCTCGAACGAGACGCGCACACCGTCGAAGCGCCGGTTCCGACCGACCTGGACCGTGTTGAGCGAGGTGCGCGGTGCGATGGCATCCGTGCCGAACATCGACTGGACCGACCGGGCGATGCGCACCGTCTCGTCGAGGGCCCGCTGCGGACCCCGCACCGCGGCGCGCGCGGTGCGGATGATCTCGGTGGGTTCAGTGGCACGCTCCCAGACCGAATCGGCGAACAGCCGCCACTCGGCCGGGGGCGGCTGCACGGTCCAGCGCGGCGGCTCGAGGTAGGTGGGCGTCGGCTCGAAGTCGAGGAGCACCGTCGCCACGTCGACCCCCGACACACCGTCGACGAGCGCGTGGTGGGTCTTCTGGATGAGCGCGACCCGCCCCTCCTCGAGCCCCTCGACGAACCAGAGCTCCCACAGGGGCCGGGAGCGATCGAGCAGCTGCGACTGGATGCGCGAGGTGAGCGTCATGAGCTGCTCGCGCGTGCCCGGCGACGGCAACGCGGTCAGGCGGACGTGGTAGGCGATGTCGAAGCGGGGGTCGTCGACCCAGATCGGTCGCCCCTGGTTGAACGGCACCGGCATGAGGCGCCGACGGAACCGCGGGATGAGGTGCAGGCGGGAGGACACCAGCCGCCGGACCTCGGCGAGCCGGAACCGCCCGGTCCCGTCGAAGAACGGTTCGCCCTCGAAGATCGAGACCGCGCCGACGTGCATCGGGGTCTCGATCGACTCGAGGTGCAGGAAGCTCGCGTCGAGGGACGAGAGCCGGTCGTAGGTCGCCACGAGGCCGATGGTACCGATGCGGAGGGCACTGCGCCCGGGCCGGCGCTACCCTCTGCACGTGCTCCGGACCCAGCAGTCCCGCGATCGGCGCCCGCGGTGAGCGGGCGCGTGGCGAGCGCGATCTGGCGTCTCGACCCGGGCCTCGTGCTCGCGCTCGAGGAGCACCTGGGCGTGCCCGTCGACTCCTACCTCAACGGGTCCCAGGTCTGGCTCGTCGACTGCGGACCCGGGGCCGAGACCCTCGAGTTCCGGCTCCACCCCGTCGCCGGGTACCAGCCGCCCGCAGGCGTGTCCCACTACGACCTCTGGGAGGAGGTCGCCGGTGCGCTGGCGCAGGGCGCCGCACCGGACGCGCTCCCGATCGGCGAGACGACCCGTTCGCTCGACTCCCTCTGGGACGGCCTCGAGGTGTTCGAGGCCTACGGCGACTCCCTCGAACCGGGAGAGATCGCTCGCGCCGCCGCGGCGGCCATCGCCCGGGACGCCGACCGTTCCGGCCTCGTCGACCACGACCGGGCCGGGGGCGAGTGGGAACGGCGCGGCCGGGCGGTCTCGCTGTTCGGCATCATCGAGGACCAGCTCGGGACCTGATCCCCACGGGCGCGGCCGGGTGCCGCCGACTCAGACGGGGTCGGGACGCCAGGGCGGGGTGCGCGGCCAGTCGAAGTCGCACGGGAACACCTCGCCGTCGATCGCCCGGAAGGCGAGTTCGGCCCACCGGTGCGCGCCGGCGAGCGGCTGGGGCAGCGCGTCACGGGCGAAGAAGCCGACGTCGCGCGTCTCGAGCGGATGCCCGCGCAGTTCACCGCCGACCATTCGGCAGTGGAACACGAGCGAGTACAGCGGCAGGTGGGAGAAGCCGAGCCGCAGACCGTCGAGGACGGTGATGAGTTGGACCGGCTCGACCTCGATGCCCGTCTCCTCGTACACCTCCTTGATGGCGACCTCCGACGGCGAGTAGCCGACGTCGGCCCAGCCGACCGGGTAGAGCCACCAGCCCGAGTCGGCGCGCTGGGTGAGGAGCAGTTCACCCCGCTCGTTGCCGACGATCGCGGCGACTGCCACCTTGGGCGTGACGTACCCGGGGACGCCCGAGCCGACGGCCATCATCCAGGTCTCGAACAGCGCGTCGGCTTCGGCCTCCTCGATCGCCGCGGCCCGGATGTCGGCCGCGACGTGGAGGACCTCCTCGAACCGCTCACGCTCGTACAGGCTCTGGGTGAACCCGAGCCCGGTGCGGGCGACGGCCGAGAGCGTCTCGGCCCAGCGCAGCAGGTCGACGGCGGAGACGGCGGGAGTGGGGTCCATGCGGTCGAGCCTAGGCCCGGTCGTCCGGCACCCCGGGGGCGCCACCCTCCAGCCCGTCGATGATCGCCCGTCGGATCGCGGCGATCGTCAGAGGGTCGACGATCTTGCCCGCGGCGTCGCGCACGTAGAAGGTGTCGACGATCCGGTCGCCGATGGTGGTGGCGCGGGCCGCCGTCACGTCGACCCCCACCTCGGCGAGCAGCATCGCGAGGTGCGCGAACCGCCCGACCTCGTCGTCGGCGTACACCTCGACCACGGTGGCCGACGCCGATCCGAGGACGTCGATCTGCACCGTGACCGGGCCACGTCCCGCACCGCGCCGGTACGCGGCGGCCCGGGCCGCCAGACGGTCGGCGAGATCCGGGTCCCCGGCGCAGGCCCGCTCGATCGCCGCGGTGGCCTCGGCGCGGCCCCGTTCGTCCCCGAGGCGTCCGAACCGATCGACGCCGGTGAACACCTCGAGCGCGACGCCCGAGGCGTGGGTGGCTGCGCCCACCGACCACACGTCGAGCCCGGCGAGCGCGAGCGCGGCCGACACCGCGCCGAGCAGACCCGGCCGGTCCGGGGCGACCACCGCACAGCGCAGTCCGCCCTCGGGCGGTTCGGACCACGCCACCGAGAGGACGCCGGCGGCGATCGCGTCCTCGTAACCGACGAAGGGGTCCACCGGCCCGGCGCCGAGGGGCGAGCCGGCCTCCATCGCGAGCTGCGCCCGTTGCACGAGGTCGTGCACGAGCGCCGCCTTCGTCGGACCCCAGGCCGCCGGACCGGTGGCCCGCGAGTCGGCGACGGTGAGCGAGTGGAGCAGGACGAGACGAGAGCGGTCACGCACGCGAACGACGAAGCGTTCGACGGTCACCGGGTCGTCGAGGTCGCGCCGGGTCGCAGTGTCAGCGAGCAGGAGGTGGTCGGCCACGAGCCAGACCAGCGTCTCGGTGCCGGGGCCGTCGAGGCCGATGCGTTCGGCGATGGCCCGGGCCCGATCGGCACCGACCTCCGAGTGGTCGCCGGGTTGGCCCTTGGCGATGTCGTGGAGCAACGCTGCGAGCAGCAGCAGGTCCGGACGGTCGAGCCCGGCCACGATCGACCGGTCGGCCTCGCTCGTCGCGTCGAGCAGGCTTGCGCTCTCGGCCACCGCCTCGAGCAGGTGCCGATCCACGGTGAACCGGTGGTACGCGTTGCGCTGGGGCCGTGACCGGACGTCGGCCCACTCGGGGAGCACGGTGCTGAACGCGCCGACGTGGTCCAGTGCCTCGATCACGGGGATCGCCCGGCGCCCCGTGCGCAGCAGGGCCACGAACGCGTCGCGGTCCGCGGGCGTCCAACTCGGGGCGGCCACGCCCCGCAACCGTTCGAGGGTGTCCCGGGACAGCCTCGCCCCTCGGGACGCCGCGGCCGTGGCGAGGACGAGCACCTGCGCCCCATCGACGGACGCGTCGGGCCCGAGCGAGACCGTCCCCGCATGCTCGAGGACGTCGGGGGCGAGTTCCGCGCCGACCCGGGCCCGCCGGCGGGCGCGCCGCGTCTCGGGGATCCGCAGCGCGCTCCACGCCTCGTCGGCGATCCAGCACACCGTACGGCCCGCCGCCGCGACCCGCCGGACGAGGTCGTCCGCATCGTCCGCGCCCAGCAACGCTGCGACCCCGTCCTGGTCCTGGAGCACGAGGCGATCCGCGGGCCGCCCCGACACCCGGTGCAGCGCGACCCGCACATCGAGCAGCGTCGCGTTGGCCCGGCGCAGGTCGACGACGTCCTCCGGGTGCAGCGCGCCGACGGCGGCGAGCGCCGCCGGTCCGCCGGGACCGAGCGCCCACCCGGCCCAGCCGAGGGCCTGGAGATCGCGCAGGCCTCCACTCCCCTCCTTGAGGTCCGGTTCGAGCACCTCGGCGATCGGACCGGGCCGATCGCGTCGGCGCGTGGCGGCCGCCGCGAGTTCGTCGACGAGCGCGTCACGGCGTCGCCGGGCGGTGCGCCGGACCCGGTGCACGAGCGCATCGGCGTCCGCGGTCGCCGGGCCGGCGACGATCCGCACGTCGAGCAGGGAGGTGAGTGTCTCGAGGTCCGACTCGGCGAGGCGCAGCGCCTCCTTGGCGGTCCGGGCGGCATGGCCCAGCACGAGGCCCGCATCCCACAGCGGGTACCACAGCGCGTCGGCCACGGCGGCCACCTCGGGGCGGCGATGCAGCAGGAGCACGTCGACGTCCGAGCCCGGGCACAGCTCCCGGCGTGCGTAGGAACCGAGCGCGAGGACCACGAGGTCATCGCGGGCCACCGTCGTGAAGGACTCCCGCAGCGCCGCATCGACCGCGTCGCTCAGCGCCGCACCGAAGGCGGCGCCGCCGACGGACGGGTCGGCGACGAGAGCCGCCCGCACCGCCCGGAGGTCCACGACGTCGTCGTCAGATCGCGTCGGCGCCCACTTCACCGGTGCGGACCCGGTGGAGCGAGTCGAGCGAGTGCACCCAGACCTTGCCGTCACCGATCTTGCCGGTCCTGGCGGTCTCGATGATCGTGTCGACGATGGCGTCGACCTCCGCGTCATCGGCGATCACCTCGATCCGGACCTTCGGCACGAAGTCGATCTCGTACTCGGCGCCCCGGTAGACCTCGGTGTGCCCGCGCTGGCGGCCGAAGCCCTGGACCTCGCTCACGGTGAGGCCCTGGACCCCGGACGCCTTGAGGGCGTCCTTCACGTCGTCGAGCTTGAACGGCTTGATGATGGCGGTGATCATCTTCATGGATCGGCTCTCCTCGGTTCGGCGTCGGATCAGACTCGGTCGAAGGCGTAGGCGGTCTCGGAGTGCTGCGTGAGGTCGAGGCCGGTCTCCTCGTCCTCGGCCGAGGCCCGGATGCCGCCGGGCATCACCGCACGCAGCACGAGCGCGATGATCGCCGTGACGACGAAGGAGAAGGCGAGGGTAGCGGCGACGGCGATGACCTGCTCGGCCATGAGGTCCCAGCCGCCACCGAAGAACACGCCGTCCTTGCCCGCCGCGTTGACCGCGGTGTCGGCGAACAGGCCGACCAGCAGCGAGCCGAGGATGCCGCCGACGAGGTGGACGCCGACGACATCGAGCGAGTCGTCGTACCCGAAGCGGACCTTGAGGTTCACCGCCCAGAAGCAGATGAACCCGGTGATCGCCCCGATGAGGATCGGCGCCATGCCGCCGACGAATCCGGCGCACGGCGTGATCGCCACGAGACCGGCGACCGCACCGGAGGCGGCGCCGAGGGTGGTGAAGTGGCCGAAGCGGATGCGCTCGATGAGGAGCCACCCGAGCATGCCGGCCGCGGCGGCCACCATCGTGTTCACGAAGGCGGAGACGGCCACACCGTTGGCGGCGAGGGCCGAGCCCGCGTTGAACCCGAACCAGCCGAACCACAGGATGCCCGTGCCGATGAGGGTCAGGGTGAGGTTGTGCGGCGGCATCGGGTGCTTGGGCCAGCCGCGCCGCTTGCCGAGCACGAGCACGAGGGCCAGTGCGGCGATTCCCGCGTTGATGTGGACCACGGTGCCGCCGGCGAAGTCGAGCGCGCCGCGCTGGAACAGCCACCCCTCGGGCGAGAACACCCAGTGTGCGACCGGCGAGTAGACGAGGATCCCCCAGAGGGCCAGGAAGATCACCCAGGCCGAGAACTTCATGCGGTCCGCGATCGCGCCCGAGATGAGCGCAGGCGTGATGACCGCGAAGGTCATCTGGAACACCATGAAGAGCAGCGGCGGGATGGTCAGGGCCGCGAAGCCCGGAGGTGCGAGGTCAGCGGCTCCGCTCAGCCCGGCGAAGTCCAGATTGCCGATGAGCGACGACCCGCCGCCGAAGGCGAGCGTGTACCCGATGGTCGCCCAGATGACGACCATGAGTCCCATCGAGATGAAGTTCTGCATCAGCATGCTCAGCACGTTCTTCGCCCGCACCATGCCGCCGTAGAAGAGCGCCAGGCCCGGGGTCATGAACAGCACGAGCGCCGCCGACACCAGCACCCACGCGGTGTCCCCTGCGTTGATCTTCATGTGCACCACCTCGTTCAGGAATCGATGAGGGGACCGTAAGGTGGTGCTGTTACGGGAATGTTTCGGCTCCGTGCGGACCGTGTGACGAGGTCGTCAGCGGACCAGCGTTCGCCGGACCTCGGCCGCCGGCACCGGGCGGGACATCAGGTAGCCCTGGCCGGCGTCGCAACCCAGACCCACGAGGCGCTCCCGTTGCGACTCGGTCTCGATCCCCTCGGCCACGACCCGGAGACCGAGCGCGTGCCCGAGGCTGAGCACTGCGGCGACGATCGCCTCGTCGTCCGCGTCGGTGCCGAGTCCGTCGACAAACGACCGATCGATCTTCACGACGTCGACAGGGAAGCGCTTCAGGTAGTAGAGCGACGAGTATCCGGTACCGAAGTCGTCGATCGCCACCCTCACACCGATCGCGTGCAGGCCCTGCAGCACCTCGGCCAATCCGTCGGCCATGAGTGTGCCCTCGGTGATCTCGATGCACAACTGACCCGGCGCGATCCCGGCGGCGTCGATCGCAGCGCCCACCGTTGCGATGATGTCCCCGTGCTCGAACTGTCGGACCGAGAGGTTCACTGACACGGAGAAGTCGGCGTCGACGGTTCCGTCGGCGACCCACGCACCGACCTGACGGCACGCCTCGGTGAGCACGAACTCTCCGATCTCCCCGATGAGTCCGGTCTCCTCGGCCAGTTCGATGAAATCACCCGGCGGCACGATCCCCCGCTCGGGGTGGCGCCAGCGCACGAGTGCCTCGAGTCCCTCGACGCGGTCGGTGGCGAGATTGACGATCGGCTGATATTCGAGGAGGAACTCGCGGCGATCGAGCGCCACGTTCAGCGCGAACTCGGTTTCGATTCGGTGCCGGGTAACGGCGAGCAGGTCCTCGTCGAATATCTCCCAGCGCGCCTTACCGCGCTCCTTCGCTCGGTACATCGCGATGTCCGCGTCGCGGATCAGCGCCCCCGCACTTGCGTTTGGACCGCCGATGGCGATTCCGACGCTGCCCGAGACCCGGATCGCCCGCCCACCGATCTCAACGGGTACGGCGATCGCATCGAGCAAGCGCTGGGCGACCTCCTCCACGATGCGTGGAGCATCAGACGGTTCAAGATCCTCGCACAGCACCGTGAACTCGTCGCCACCGAACCGCGAGATGGTATCTCCGACTCGGGCCACCGCATGCAGCCGCGCTGCGATCGTGACGAGCAGTTCATCGCCCGCGTCGTGTCCGAGGCTGTCATTCACGTGCTTGAATCGATCGAGGTCGATGAACAGCACCGCGTCGACCCGACCCCGACGGCTCGTGCGCGCCAGCGCGGTCTTGAGCACCTCTGTGAACAGTGCACGGTTCGGAAGACCCGTGAGGGCGTCATGGAGCGCCTGGTGAGCGAGACGGGCCTCGGCCGAATGCCGATCGATTGCGATCGCTGCGAGCGCCTTGAGCGTCTCGACGAGGTCGAGCTCCTCCGCCGTGGGTTCGTGCACCTCTGGCCAGTAGACGCCGATGGTTGCCGTCACCTCGCCCGTGTCCCTGTTGACGACCGGCGTCGAGAGCATCGACCTCATCCCGGCAGTCGCCATTGCGGGAGCCATCGCGGCGAGGCCGGGCTCCGCGGTGACATCCGCGGTCCGGACCTGCTTGCCGATCGCCGCGGCACGTCCACACGCCGCCGCGTCGGCCGAGACCGGGATCCTCCGCATCGTGCGGACCACCTCCGACGGGATACTCGAGCCGGCGATGAAGTTGAGCGTGCCGTGCTCGACCAGCATCATCGAAGCCTTCACGTCCGGCAGGTACTGCTCGACGAGCTCGCACATCGTGTCGAGCGAATGGGCGAGCGGCTCGCCAGAGGCGACGAGCCGGAGGAATTCGGCCTGGTCGCGAACGAGCTGTTCGGAACGCCGGCGATCGGTGACGTCGCGGGTCTGAATGACCACGCCCCCGATGGCGGGATCGTGACGGAGGTCGGTCCAACGCGACTCGCAGTGCATCCAGGCACCGTTGGCTGCCACGACCCTGAACTCGAGCCTCCGCTCCTCGACGGCGCCGTGCTCGGGACGTTCGACCATCGATCGGAAGACCTCGACCACGCGTCCGAGATCGTCAGGGTGCACTTGCCCTAGAGGGTCCGCGTCGAGGCCTGCGAAGGGGCTGACGCTGCCGAAGAGTTCCATTGCGCGGTCGCTTCGATACATGACCGTCCCTGATGGAGAGACGATCGTGATCGCGTCCGAGAGGTTCTCCACGACTGCGGTGAATCGCCGGCCTTCGGCGATCACCGCGGCCTCGAGCGCGCGCCGCTCCGTGACGTCGCGAACGGTGACCAGGGACGCCTGCTCGAATTCACTGCTCACGACGGGGACGGCACTGACCTCACACCAACGATCACCACCGTCCGGCCGTACGATGTGGACGAGCGAAGCGTTGCCTTCGTCAGAGAGGCGATTCTGATACCGCACCCAATCGGGCTGGGCATCGAAATCGTCTGGGTGGATGTACGAGCGCAGGCGCGTACCGACGATCTCATCCGGCGGGATACCGAGCAGCGTGGAAGCCGCTTCGTTCGCGAACGTGATGCCGTTCGTCGGGTCGGCGACGAATACGGCCTCAGCCGATGAGTGAACGAGCGTGCGGAACCAGGCTTCCGATTGTGCGAGCCGTTCGGCGAGCAGGACGTGCTCAGTGATGTCGTGGGCCTTGAGCGTGTAGAACGGGGTTCCATCGACTGCGACGTGCCGCGTGATGTCGAGCGTGGTGAACACCGGCTCACCATCGCGGTTGATGTAGCTCGCGTTGCCGCCCCATCGACCGTTCTTGAGGAGAGCCGGGACCGCATCGTCCTCGTAGGTGCGCAGCGTCTCGGCGTCGAAGCGCAGGACGACGGTGGGATCGATACCGGCGAACCTGCGGACGTGCGCCGGGATGCCGAGCCGCTCACGGCCTATGGGGTTCACGTACTCGAGGTTGAACCGCTCATCGAGGATGCACATGATGTCGAGCGACCCGTTGACGAGCGCCTTGGCGCGTTCTGCATCACCCTCGGCGAGCATCCGATCCGTGACGTCCTCGAAGACGCCGACGAAGGTCGAGTCGCTCCTTGTGCCGATATGGGAGACCCAGATCCGGATGTGCCGGATTTCCCCATCCGGTCGCCACATTCGGGTCGTGCTGGACCAGGTGTCGTGCTCGCTGAGCTCGGCACGCGCCCCATCGGCGCGCGCGGCTTGCGCGTCATCGACCATCCACAACTCGTCAATGACGGTGCCGATGAGTTCCTGAGCGCTGCGGCCGCTGATCTCCTCACAGCGTCGGTTGACGTAGGTGATCTGCCAGGCTGCATCGGCGTAGACGACCCCGAGCGGCGATGCATCGACGACCGCGCGGAGACGGCGCAACTCCTCCACATCGAGCGCGGTCAACGCGGAGAGACCTTGCTCCGCCGGTCCGGACTCACGTTCTGCAGTTCGATCGGATCGCATGCCGCCATCAGCCCAGAAGGTGCGGTACCAAAGGCCGGACGAGGCCTGAAGTGAGTCTAAACCTCATGACAACCTCAGGCAACACGCTCAGCGTCTATTTGACCACGGCACGTGACATGCTGTCGTCAGTCCGCCCCAGCCGACCGGGCCCGGAGGAATGTGGCCTTCCCGACCCCCCAGGCCAGCAGGAGGGGCCCGAGATCCGGGCCCACCGCACCGAGATCGGACGGGGCCAGGGCATAGACGTCGTCGGGGGCTGCCCGGACCTCGAACGGGTCCCGGGCCACGTGCGGCACCCCGAGTCCGGCCAAGACCGCCCCGGGCTCCCGGTGGGCTGAGCGGACGATCGACAACGGGGTGGCCCGTTGCTCGGCCGGATCGAGGTCCAGCAGCGCTCCCACCTCCGCGACGACCCGGCGAGTCGCCGCACCGGCCGCCGCGCCGAGCTCGCCGACCGCGGCCTCCGACGCCGCGTCCGTACGCCACGCGACGAGCACGTCGAGGGCGCGTGCGCTGAGCCAGCCGTCCAGACCAGCGGCGAGGCCGTCGAGCAGTGGCGCGCGGACGTCGGCCAGCAGGCGGAGGCCCCGAGCCGCCGCGCCCGACGGGTCGTCGCCCGGATCCGTGGCGGCCCGCAGCAGCGCGTCGGGCAGTTCGTGCTGGTCAGCCATGAGCCCCCATGATGCCCCCGTGCGGATCCTTGCGACGGCGGTGTTCGAACGCATCGTCTACCACTGCGCCTGCATCGACGACACCGAGCCGGGCCGTCCGGTGCTCGAGGTCGACGCGCTCCTGCGCGAAGGGGACGCCGACGGTCCCCTGCTCCTCCCCATGGCCGAGCTCAAGCGCATGCTCGGATTCACACGCGCGGAGCACCACATCGCCGAGTTCCGGAACCAAGGCCGCACCGAGGTGCGCGACGGCGTCGAGTACCTGAGCTTCCCGGTCTGGAAGGACCTCGGCCGGCCCTGAGCGCGTCGCGGACGACTTCGACGCTCGAGGCCGTCGCCCGCGACCTCAGCTCTCGAGGACGTCGCCCTCCATGCGATTCACGGTGCAGCCGAGTCCCTCGAGGTAGGCCACCGAGTCCGCGATCCGGTCGGCGTCGCCGGTGATCTCGAGGATCGTCCAGCCGCGGTGGGCCTCGACGTTGGCGCGCCGGATACTCGGGATGACGTCGTACCGCTTGATGATCTCGTAGACCATCGGACGGTCGACGAGTTCCTCGGGGAACGACACGAAGAGGCGCTGGCTCGTGGTCACGACGGCGAGGCTAGCGACCCGGGCACTGCGGCGTCAGGCGAGCCCGACCGCAGCGAGCGCCTCGGCCGGTTCCTGGAGCAGCCCGGTGATGAACGGACCGAACTCGGCGTAGCGCGCCGACACCTCGTCGAAGCGCATCTCGTAGACGATCGCCTTGAGCTGGAGCGGGTCGTCGGCGAACAGCGTGACGCCCCACTCCCAGTCGTCGAGGCCGGTCGACCCGGTGATGAGCTGCACGACCCGTCCCGCGTACGTGCGCCCGACCCGGGCGTGACCGGCCATGAGGGCTTTGCGCGCCTCGAAGTCGAGCGCGTACCAGTTGTCGTCGCCGGTGCGGCGCTTCGACATCGGGTAGAAGCAGATCGACGCCTTCGCGGGCAACGTCGGGTGCACGCGGTGCTCGCGGTAGTGCGCCATGCGCTCGGTCCAGGTCGCGAGCCGGGCCTCGACCTCGGCCGCGTCGGTAATGTGCTCCTCGACCTCGAGGCGACGACGCTCGTCGTCCGCGGTCGACGTGTACTCGGAGCCCTCGGTCAGCGAGACGTACGACCACCCGATGCGCACGGCCCCGGTCGCGAGCACCTCGTGCTGGAAGCGCTGGAGGCGGGCGAGGTCGGGTCCAATGGCCATGACGCCGAGGTCGGCCTTGTGCCCGAGCACCGGGAACCACGCGGCCTGGTGCCCGTCGGCCACGAGCGCGTCGTGGGCGCGCAGCATCGAGTGTCGGGCGGACGCCACGTCGACGTCGCCGTCGCGCACGACGTGCAGGAAGAGGTGGAGGACGCCCCACCCCTCGGACGGGATCACCGGTGCGGTCACGCCGCTGAGGCTAGGCCGGGCGCGCTCAGGCGTTCGCAGCCGGCCCGTCTCCGGGGCGCCCGCCCAGCAGGCCCCCGAGCGAGGTGACCTCATCGGCGGGGGGCGCCGTCACCGTGATGTCCGCGCCGTAGTCGAAGAGATCGAGGCGCACCTCGGCGTCCACCCCACCCATGGCGAAGGAGGCGGCGAACCGCACGGGACGGTCACGCCCGTCCACCCAGACGTCGACCGGGACCTGCGCCCCGGCGACGCCGAAGGCGCGCCGCAGGTCCTCCCGACGGGCCTCGGGCGCACGGTCGATCGCGTCGGCGAGGCTGATCGTGCCCCGGTAGTGCGTGGCCTCGACGCCGCGGATGGTGTCGGTGCCGATCCGCTCGACCCTCGTCACCCCGCGCAGCGTGTCGAGGAAGCCGGTCGGGTCCGTCGAGGCGCCCCCCATCGAGTCCAGCGGGATCTCGGCCCAGGAGCCGCCGAGCAGCGCACCGGCCACGTCGCCGAGGCCGAGGTAGAGCCGACCGTCGACCACACGGGCCTCGACCCGCGCGTCCCCGAGTCCCGGTATGCCGAGACCGGCGAGCGAGATCCTGAACCGGGCCGCGTCGTGCTCGAAGTCGATCGCCCCGTCGAGCGGGACGGTCACGTCCCGACCGGCGGTGCGCACCGCCACCTCGCCCTCCATCCTCACGCTGCGGGCGGATCGGGCGTCCTCGTACCCGGCGACGATGAGCCGGGCGTCCGAGAGGTCGCGGTCGCGTCCCGCGCCGGAGGATCCGCCGCCGCACGCGACGAGCGACGCCGCGAGGACGGCGACGGCCACCGCGCTCATGAACCTGGGTGCCCGCATCGTGGTCCTCCTCGGTGGACGTTCTCGGCGAGCCGGTCTTCGACGAGCCGGTCGTCCGAGAGGTTAGGGGCCTGCGACGCACGACGGGCCGCGGGCCCGGACGCGGATCGGGCGCCCCCGAGGGGGCGCCCGATCGACGGAGGAGTGGAGGACGGTGACTAGAAGTCGCCCATCCCGTCCATGCCCGGCATCCCGCCGCCCGGCATCGCCGGGGCCGGCTCGGGCTTCTCGGCGACGACGGCCTCGGTGGTGAGGAACAGCGCCGCGATCGAGGCCGCGTTCTGCAGCGCCGAGCGGGTCACCTTCGCGGCGTCGATGACGCCGGCCTTCACGAGGTCCTCGTACTCACCGGTACCGGCGTTGAGGCCATGGCTGCCCTTGAGGCTGCGCACCTTCTCGACGATGACGCCACCCTCGAGGCCGGCGTTGAGCGCGATCTGCTTGAGCGGCTCCTCGAGCGCACGGGCCACGGTGCGCGCACCGGTGGCCTCGTCACCCTCGAGGGTGTTCGCGAGCTCGAGCACCTTGGCCTGGGCCCGGAGCAGTGCGACGCCACCACCGGGGACCACGCCCTCCTCGACCGCGGCCTTCGTGGTCTGGACGGCGTCCTCGATGCGGTGCTTCTTCTCCTTGAGCTCGACCTCGGTGGCCGCGCCGACCTTGATGATCGCCACGCCGCCGCTGAGCTTGGCCAGACGCTCCTGGAGCTTCTCGCGGTCGTAGTCGGAGTCGGTGTTCTCGATCTCACCGCGGATCTGCGCGATGCGACCGGCGACGTCCTGCTTCGAGCCGGAGCCCTCGACGATCGTCGTCTCGTCCTTGGTCACGACGACCTTGCGGGCACGACCGAGCATCTCGAGCCCGATGTTCTCGAGCTTGAGGCCGACCTCCTCCGAGATGACCTGACCACCGGTGAGGATGGCCATGTCCTGGAGCATCGCCTTGCGGCGCTCGCCGAAGCCGGGGGCCTTGATGGCGACCGACTTGAACGTGCCGCGGATCTTGTTGACGACGAGGGTGGCGAGCGCCTCGCCCTCGATGTCCTCGGCGATGACCACGAGCGGGCGACCCGACTGCATGACCTTCTCGAGGACCGGCAGGAGGTCCTTCACGGCCGAGATCTTCGAGGACACGAAGAGCACGTACGGGTCGTCGAGGACGCCCTCCATGCGCTCGGGGTCGGTCACGAAGTACGGCGAGATGTAGCCCTTGTCGAAGCGCATGCCCTCGACGAGGTCGAGCTCCATGCCGAAGGTCTGGGACTCCTCGACGGTGATGACGCCGTCG
>Ga0075471_10000721_pt1 | contig 20495 bp, 14 predicted proteins | sample DEB19_08_DNA_2_FD_74787 | JGI IMG/M metagenome (GOLD analysis project Ga0075471, IMG submission 74787) | Aqueous microbial communities from the Delaware River and Bay under freshwater to marine salinity gradient to study organic matter... | ecosystem: Environmental > Aquatic > Marine > Coastal ... | reverse complement strand
TTCGGACGCTCACCGGTTGCCGAGAATGGCAAGGGTCGCGATCACCATCCGAAGGGCTTCACCATGTGGATGGCTGGCGCAGGCATCAAAGGAGGCCAGATGTACGGCTCCACGGACGAGTTTGGCTACGCTGCCGTCGAAAACCGCGTTTCCATCCCCGATCTCCACGCGACGATGCTGCATCTGCTGGGCTTTGACCACGAACAGCTCACCTACCGCTTTCAGGGCCGCGACTTCCGCCTTACGGACGTCAGCGGAGAGGTGGTGCGCGGACTCCTGACTTAACGCCACCGCAAAGAGCATCAGCAAATGCGCCATCGAATACGCCTAGACGATCCTGTCACTCCACGATCATTTCTCCCTTCATCACCAACCAGTGGCCGGGGAAGCTACAGATATAAGGATAGCGGCCTTTCGCGGTGGGCGCGGTGAAGCGTAGGACTTCACGGTCGCCTTGGTTGAGCATTTTGGTTTTGTGCAGGATCTTCGGGGAGTCGGGGATGAAGCCTTTGGCGAAGCCGTCGGGCGTTTTGGCCATTTCGTTGCCGGCCATGCCGACTTCGTCCGCCGCGCCGGGCTGGACGATGAGGAGATTGTGCGGGGTGACGTCGGGATTTTCGAAAACGAGCTTCAAAGGGGCTCCGGGAGCGACTTTGAACTCGCGCAGGTCGTAGAGCAGGCGCTCCGGGATGGTCTTGATGGTGATGGTTTGCAGGCCGGGCTGGTTGTCGAAGGGGTTCGGCGGCTCGGGCTTCTTCTTTTTCGCCATGAGGGCGGGTTTGGTGGGCTCGCTGTCTTTGAGGAACTTTTCCAATTCGGGATGCTTCGCGAGGAAGGCGGTGTTCCCTTTCCAAAGCGGCTGCAGCGTGTGGCTGTCGAGCGAGGTGCGCAGCGCGTAGGTGAGGTAGGGGTCCATCGGATGCTTCAGCAGATCGAGCGCGGCCTCCAAGGCCTCCGGCGTGCCGATGTAACTCGCCGCGATGGCCGCTTCGAGGCGGACGAGGCCGCTGGGGTCGTTGGCGGCGAGTCGAAGCGGTTTTGGCCCCACGGCTTCTTTCCAAGCGCGGAGCGGCAACTTTCGCAGACTCCGCGCTGCCACCGCTCGCATGAGAGGGCTGAACTTGTCATGCTCGCGCATGATTCTCGAGAGCATGTTGTTGCTGTAGTCCCAGACTTCGGCCTTGGATAAATCCGGCGTTTTTCCCTTCTCAAAATCTTGTTTTGCCAGCCATTCGCTGAGCCACAGCCACTCTGCTAGGGCTTGGTCGGTGTTTGGGTGAAACCCGCCGCTTAAACCGATGCCAACAGCTATTTCCTCCGGTTCTTTTTCCCTCAACTCCACCTTCGCGCGATACCTTGTCCGGTAGTTTTCACTCTTCAGCAGATCCAGCAACTCGGGGATGCTCGCTCCGGCGATCTTCGGTGCTGTTTCGAGTTTTTGATCCTTCGCGGTGATGCGCCAGATGCGGCCGCTCTTTTTGTCGCGGCGGGTGTCGCGGAGGGAGTATTGGGCGTGGCCTTTGACGGGGTTGTACCAGTCGGCGATGTACATCGCGCCGTCGGGGCCTTGCTGGATGTCCACGGGGATGAAGCTGAGGTTCGTGCTCTGGAAGACGATGCCGACTTTCTTTTCCTCGAAGTGCGTGTCGTGCTCCACCCACTCGTGCAGCTCGATTTCGTTGGTGGGCTTGTAGCGCACGCGCATGAAGTGTTTTTTGTCGCGCAGCTCCTTCGGCCAGTGGCTGCTGGTGAGGAATTCCTGGCCGCAGGTGCCGCTGTAAGCCGGGAAGTAGTTGCCGGCGGGGATGTGGATGTCGGGATAGGGCGCATTGAGCGCGTGCACGGCGCTGGCGAAGACGGGATGGCTGCCGACGTGGAAGCCCCAGTCGTCGAAGGTGATGCCCCAAGGATTCGTGCTCATGTAACTGCCAAAGGCGAGCAGCCTGCCGGTGGCGGGTGTGTAGCGGAAGAAGCTGCTCTCGCGGGCGCGGACGGGGCCGTAGGGTGTCTCGACCTGGCTGTGATGGAAGATGCTCTCGCGGAAGATGAGATCGCCCTCGGGGCTCCAGACGAAGTCGTGCAGCGCGTGGTGGCTGTCCTCGGTGCCGAAGCCGGTGAGGAGTTTTTCGCGGTGGTCGGCCTTGCCGTCGCCATCGGTGTCTTTGAGGAAGGTCAGATGCGGCTGGTCGGAGACGAAGACGCCGCCATTCCCAAACTCAAAACTGAGCGGGATGGCGAGCTTGTCGGCCCACACGCTGCATTTGTCGGCGCGGTGGTCGCCATTGGTGTCTTCGAGGATGAGGATGCGATCCTGCGGGGCCTCGCCGGGCATGATTTGCGGATAAGTCGTACTCGTGCTGACCCACAGGCGGCCTTTGCCATCGAAACGAATGGCGATGGGCTTCACGAAGAGCTCCGGGAAATCCTCTTCGGAGGCGAAGAGGCTGACTTCGAAGCGCGGGTCGATTTTGAAGGCTTTCAGTTCATCGGCGGGAGAGAGCCATTCGTTGATGGGGCGGTCTCCGGTGATGGTGGGGAGAGGTTCGGTGTTCTTATCCCCGTGCTCACGAAGCAGCGCCTTGCCGGCCGCTAGGTTCCAAATGTCTTCGTCACGGTTCTCGGTCATCTGGAGGAGTTTTTTCAGTTCGCCGGGGAAATTCACGACACCGTAGGGCTCCATGCGGCCGCCTTTGATGTAGTAGTAGTTCAGCGGGCGGTAGTGCTGGAAGAACTTGTCCTCCTTTTCGACGACGGCAGCACGGACGGCTTCGTTGAGCTTCGGCGGCGTTTCTTGGGTGAGCTGATTGTAGAGACGCTCTGCGAAGGCGGCGTAGCCAGAGATGTTGAGATGCACGCCGTTGGTCGTCTTCGGGGTCAAATCGGTGAAAACATCCGCAAAGGCCACCTTTTCGGCCGCGGCGACCTTTTTCATCGCGTCGGTGTAGAGCTTGATTTGCGCGTTGAGATGCTCGTGGGGCTTTTCGGCGGCCGTGGGGCTCACGAGGACGATTTTCGGCTCGGAGGTGCCGTTGTAGCGATGGGCCTTCAACTCGATGAGGAAGGCCTTGAGGAGCGCTTCGAACTCGGCGAGGCCTTTTTCGCCTTTGAAGCTCTCGTTGAAGCCGAAGGCGGCGAGGATCACGTCGGCCTTGTGTTCGGCGAGGTGCTGGTTGAGATCGCCAAAGCCATCGGGGCGAGGGCGAAGAGACACTTCATCGGCGGACCAGCTCAAGTTGCGGAAAACGAGCTTCTCCTTGGCAAAACGCTGTTGCATGAGCGCCTCGAACTGACCGTCGTCGCGCATGCGATCGAAAAGCGAGTTCCCGATGAGGGCGATGCGCGTGCCCGGTTTCAGATCCAGCGGCAGCTGGGCGAAAGCCGAGAGCAGAGGGCACAGAGCCAAGAGAAGGAGGAGGCGCGTCATCATGGTGAGCACATAGCTATCGCACGAGGGATGCAAACCGGACATGCAAGCCACTTTTTATCACGTCTAGGCCATACGATGGCCATCATCGCATATGACAGTGGCAAAGGCATTTCGTGCGTTCGCCCCAGATTCCCAGCTCTCTTGGATACGACTCAATCCACTGCCAAAAAGCGCACGCAGATGCTGCCGGGCACCTCCACCTTGGTGCCAGTGAAGCTGAGCTTGCCACTTTCAGCATCGACTTGGAAGAGCGCAGCGGTGCCGCTGTTTTGGTGGGCGGCGATGAGCCATTGGCCGGTGGGATCGAGGCAGATGTTGCGTGGAATCTGGCCTTCAACGGGCACGTTTTGAATGAGCGTGAGCTTCCCGGTGCTTGGATCACAGGAAAACACGGCGATGGTGTCGTGCGTGCGATTGGAAACATACACGTTTCGGCCATTCGGATGGGCCAAGCTTTCTGCGGTGCTGAAGCCAGGCTTACCACGATCGGCTTCCGGTAAGGTCGAAACCGTCTGCACCTCCGTCATGGCACCGGTTTCAGCATCGTAAGCAAAAACCGTCTCGGTCATCGCCATCTCGTTGTTCACGAAAACGAATTTGCCGCTCGGATGAAAAGCCAGATGGCGAGGGCCGCCGCCCGCAGGGGTTTTAGCAAAGGCCGGCTCGTTCGGTGTCATCTTGCCGGTAGCGGGATCGACCTTGTAGATAAGTACTTTGTCGAGCCCCAAATCACAGGCAAAGGCAAAGCGGTTGTCCGGGCTGAAGTTCACGGAGTGAGCATGTGGGCCCGACTGGCGTTTGGGATCGATGCTGCTGCCCTCATGCTGGATGAAGCTTGCGGCCTCACCAAGCTTTCCATCGGCAGCGATGGCATACGAGGCCACGCTGCCGCTGCCGTAGTTTGCCAAGGCCGCCATCCGACCGGTGGCATCCACATTCACATGGCATGGACCGCTGCCGATGGCGCTCTGCTGATTGATGAGTGTCAGCCTGCCGGTTAAGGCATCGATCGTGAAGGAACTGATACCGCCAATCTTTTTGCCGTCTGGGCCTTTCACATCGCCGATGGCGAAAAGAAACTTCTTGGAAGGGTGAATCGAAAGAAAGCCTGGATTGCCCGCCTCGACGGCCAGTTCTGGCTTTGTCAGCACACCGCTCGCCGCGTTGAAACGGGCCACGTAGATACCTTGGCTGCCATTCTTGGCATTCGTATTCGTACCGAAATAGACAAGATAACGATCCCCCGCAATGGTAGCGGAGGCAATTAAGGCAAAGACGGAAGCGATCAGGCTGGCTTTCATGACCACTGATGCTGATGGAGTCAGCAAACTAGGTCAAGCAGGCTCTTTTCAATCCTCCACCGTGCCATCGCCACCGTTCGCCACGTCCAAGGCGCGCATCATCGCGTCCATGAACTCCTGTGCGGCCTCGATGGGAAGGATGATCGTGTCGCGGCGACCGCGCACATCCTCGGTGATCTTGATGAACCGACCGCGGTCATTTTCCTTGAGGTCCAGGAAGAAGATCTTCCGGTCCGTGACGATTTTTTCCGAGTGCAGCGGCGGATTGTGCGGCCGCCGTTCTTCATCTGAATCAAAGTTCCTCATGCCAGTGTTGTATCTCTTCCCGTCCAGCCGCCCATTGCCGCTGTTTCCGTGAATTGGACGTGAGTCTAGGAACCAGCCTCGTTTTTGTCAACGCTTGTCTCTGATCCCCATCCACTGTCTGGTGATTTTATGAAGCGCCTTCTCCCTTTTCTCCTTCTCCTCGCGGCGTGCGGCCACAAGCCTGCCGACCCTGCCGCTACCGCCTTTGCTCCGGTACGTGCCGTGCTCGAAACTCAGTGCGTTCACTGCCATGGTGACAATCGCCTTTCCAGCATGCCGCCGATCAACGACACGCGGGCCATTGCAAAGCTCATCAGCTCGGGCTGGATCCTCCCCGGAAAGCCGGAGGCCAGCCGCTTCTTTCAGGTCGTGACTTTTCCCGATGAAATACCCGGTGCCATGCCGCCGAGCGGCCACGCCATCTCCAAGAAGCAAGTGCAAATCCTGCGCGACTGGATCAAAGCCGGCGCCCGAGTGCCTGCGCACAACGTAAAGCTCTCGCCGCAAGGCCCTCTGCCGCGTTCGGTGTAAGTCATGTCCTCAAACTGGCTGCATGAAATCGCGGACCGTGTAGCATCCGCGCCCCATGTTCCGCATCCGCTACCCTGACGATCTCCCCATCACGGCCCGGCGTGAGGAGATCGTCGCGACGATTCAGCGGCATCAGGTCGTCATTTTGGCCGGTGAGACCGGTTCCGGCAAAACGACGCAACTTCCGAAGATGTGCTTGGAGGCCGTTCCGAATGCGCCGGGCATGATCGGCTGTACGCAACCACGACGCGTGGCTGCGATGAGTGTTTCGAAACGCGTCGCGGAGGAGCTCGGTGTGCCGTGGGGACGCGAAGTCGGCTGCAAGATGCGTTTCAGCGATGACACCAGCCGCGAGACGCGCGTGAAGTTCATGACGGATGGCATCTTGCTCGCCGAGATCCAGAGTGATCCGATGTTGCGGACTTATTCCGTGCTGATTCTCGATGAGGCGCACGAGCGTTCGCTGAACATCGACTTCCTGCTCGGCTATCTCGTCGGATTGCTCAAAAAGCGAACGGATCTCAAATTGATCGTCACCTCGGCCACGATCGACACGGAGGCGTTCTCGCAGGCGTTTGGCGGTGCGCCGATCATCGAGGTCAGTGGGCGAACGTATCCCGTCGAGGTGCGCTACATGCCGCTCGTAACAGAAGGGGACGATTTCGGCTTCATCGACGGCGCGGTGGCTGCGGTCGAAAACGCGCTCATCGAGACGAATGACGGCGATGTGCTCGTTTTCATGCCCACCGAGCTCGACATCCGCGACACGCGTGACCTACTCGATGGTCGGCTCGGCCACGAATTCGAGGTTCTCGCGCTTTTTGGCCGCATGGCTGCCGCGGAGCAGCAGCGCGTGTTTGAGCCGGGCCGCAAACGTCGCGTCGTGATCGCCACGAACGTCGCGGAGACCTCCATCACCATCCCGCGCATCGCCGTCGTGGTTGATACCGGCCTCGCGCGCATGAGTCGCTACAATCCGCGCACGCGCACGAAGCGCCTGCCCGTCGAGGCCATCTCGCAAAGCAGCGCCAACCAACGCGCCGGCCGCGCCGGTCGCGTGCGTGAGGGTTTGTGCATACGCCTTTACGAGCAGGACGATTTTGAGAAGCGCGACCGCTTCACCATGCCGGAAATCCAACGCGCCAACCTCGCCGAGGTCATCCTGCGCATGAAGGCCTTCAAGCTCGGCGAGATCGAAGCATTCCCCTTTATCAATCCGCCCTCCAGTGCCGCGATTCGCGCCGGATACGAGCTGCTGCACGAGCTCGGCAGCCTCAACGACACGCACGAGCTCACGTCGCTCGGTCACGAACTCGCGAAACTCCCACTCGATCCCACGCTCGGTCGCATGCTGCTGCATGCTCGCACGGAAAACGTGCTGCCGGAGATGCTCGTCATCGCCAGCGGCCTCAGCATTCCCGATCCGCGCGAGCGCCCCGAAGAGAAGAAGGAACTCGCGAATGCCGCCCACAAAGCCTTCGCCGCGCCTGATTCGGACTTTCTGAGCCTCCTCAAAATCTGGAACGCAGCGCCCGATCCTCTCGAACGCTCTCGAAACTCCTTGCGCAAGTTCTGCAAATCGAACTTCCTCTCCTTTAGCCGTATGCAGGAATGGCGGGACATCTGGAAGCAGCTCGTAGATATCTTCGGGAACTCCCAGCGACCGGAGAAGTCAGACCCTTCAGACAAAATTCACCGCAGCATCCTCGTCGCACAGCTCGGTCACATCGCCGTCAAAGAGGACCGAAACCTCTACAAAACCTCCGGCAACCGCGAGGTGATGATTTTCCCCGGCTCCAACCTCTACGAGCGCCGCGAGAAGAACGCGAAGCCGAAGCCGGGCCAGGACAAAACGAAACAACCCGCGTGGATCGTCGCGGGGGAGATCGTGCATACCTCGCAGCTCTTCGCACGCACGGTGGCGAAGGTGCAGCCGGACTGGATCGCGGAACTGGGCGCGCATTTGTGCACGTTCAAGCACAGCGAGCCGCATTGGAATGAAAAAGCGGGCCGCGTGACCTGCGTCGAAAAAGTCATGCTGCATGGCCTTGAGATCACGCGACGCAGCATCGACTTCCTGAAGGTCGATCCCGTTGCGGCGACGCAGCTTTTCATCCGCGGTGCGCTCGTCGAGCATCAGGACAGCGCGATCACGCTGCGCTTTTACGCGCACAACAATGCGCTGCGGCAAAAGATCGAAACCATGCTCACGCGGGTGCGCAGCAATCGCGTCTATGCCGTCGAAGAGCGACTCTTCCGCTTTTACAACACTCGGCTGAAAAACATCTCATCGATCCACGACCTCAACCGCGTCGTCAAAGAGCGCTGTGAGACCGAGCCGCGCTTTCTGTGCGCAACTGAAGCCGATCTCGCGGGTGGCGAGGACTTTGAGGCCGACTTGCAGCAGTTCCCGGATCAGGTCGCGCTCGCGAACAGCGTCATCCCGGTCACCTACCACTACCAACCCGGCCAGGAGCAGGATGGCGTCACCGTGAAGGTGCCCGTGCAGCTCGCGGGGCATCTCACCACCGGTCAGGTGCAATGGATGGTGCCTGGCATGCGCGAGGAAATCGCCGCCGCGCTGCTGCGTGCGCTACCAAAGTCCATCCGCCGCAATTTGATGCCCATCGACCCAAAAGCGCGTGAGATCGCTACCGAGTTCGATCCCGGCATGGGCGATTTCCTGAGCGCGATGGCCGCGTTCATTTCACAGCGCTACCGCCTGCGCGTCCAGGCCAGCGACTGGGCTCCCGGCAGCATTCCCGCGCATTTGCAGCCGCGCATCGAGTTGCACGACACGAAGAAAAATACCGTCGTTGCCTCCAGTCGCGATTTGAGCACGCTGCACACCGAAGTCGAAAAAGAGGCCCACCGCCGCACCGATGCCTGGGATCGACTTTTGCCGAAATTTGAGCGTTTCGCGCTTCAGAGCTGGAGCTTCGGCGATCTGCCCGAAAGCATCCTCGTCGAGCAAATCGGCCACGCGCAGGTCTTCGGCTATCCCGCCCTCGTTTTGCGCGATGGCGAGGTCGATGTCCGCCTTTTCAAAACCAAGGCCGAAGCCATCAAAACCACGCCCGCCGCCGTGCGAAAGCTCGCGGAGAATCTTTTGGCCAAAGATATCGCGTGGCTGAAAAAAGAGCTGCGCAGCTTCGCTCCGGCCACCAAACCGGCCTCCGCCAGCCACTTCGGTGCCCTCGGCCAGCTTCAAGCCGCGCCCGCGGCGAACAACATCGGCGATCAAGCCCACGAGCACATCCTCGCGCATCTGCTTCGTCTCACGCCGCTCTTCCCGCTCACCGAGAAACGCTTTCAGCAACTCACCGAAACCTTCCGCCGCGATCTTCCCACCGTCGTGCATCGCACGCGCACGCTGCACGCGCAGATCCACGATCAACGTGCCAAACTCCTCGCCCTGCCGAAACGCTATCCCGGCCTCGAACAAGACCTCCAGCGCCTCGTTCCTTCGGACTTGCTACTGCAAACACCACATGAGCAGCTCCAGCATCTTCCGCGCTTCTTGAAAGCCATCCACGTCCGTAACGAACGCTGGATGAACAACCCCTCGAAGGATGCCGACAAGCAGCAACTCATCACCGACTTCGCCACCTGGCCCCAAGAAGTCCCCAAAGCCAACCACGAAGCCTTCCGCTGGCTATTCGAAGAATACCGCGTCCAAGTTTTCGCCCAAGAACTCGGCACCGCCCAGCCCGTCAGCGTGAAGCGGCTGGAGGCGTTGATAGAGGAGTAAAATTCATCGTTACACCCCCATGCACATTCTTCTCCTCCCTTTCGGCAGCGCAGGCGATGTGCTCCCTTTCATCTGGCTGGGGCGACAGCTTCTGACACGCGGGCATCGGGTGACCATGATCACGGCGTGCTTGTTTGAGGAGCATGCGAGAAGGGTGGGGCTAGAGTTTATTTCATGGGGCAAAGCAGAGGAGTTTGAGTCGATGATCCGGGATCCGCGCATCTGGAAACTAGGGCTTGGCACCAAGGTGGTTTTCGATTTCGCGGCGAAGGCGGTGGAGCCGTATCTCGCAGCTATCGAGAGCTGCGAGAAGCCGGATCTGATGCTCGCGCCGGTCACGGCCTTCGCAGCGCGGCTGGCGCGCGAGATGCACGGCACGCCGTTGATCACGGTCCATCTGCAGCCTGTGGTTTTTCTTAGCGTGCACGAGACGCCGTTGCTGCATCCTTTGATGAAGGGTTTTCGGCTGATGCCGGTGTGGTTCAAGCAGTTACTCTTCGCGTTGCCGAACCCGGTGGACCTGTTCGCTTTGCCGAAAATCCGCCGCATCTGCAAGCAGCACGGCGTGAAGCCGCCACGCAGCCTGTGGCGCGAGTGGTGGGACTCGCCGGATGGCGTGCTGGCGTTGTTTCCCCAGTGGTTTTGTGCTCCACAGCCGGATTGGCCGAAGAATCTGCTCCAGTGGACTTTCCCGCTCGAAGACCTCGCGAAGGAACAACCGCTCTCACCTGCCTTGCAGGCCTTTTTGGCTGCGGGTGAGCCTCCGATCGTCTTCACGCCCGGCAGCGCGAATGTGCAGGCATCCCGCTTTTTCGACGTGGCGGCCCAAGCGGTCGCGAATGTCGGCTGTCGGGCCGTTTTTGTAACGCGCGAGCCCAAGCAGGTGCCAGCGAATCTGCCACCTCACATCCATGTGGAGGAGTATGCGGCTTTCAGCACGCTGTTAAAGCACACGGCGGTTTTTGTGCATCACGGCGGTATCGGCACGATGTCACAGGCTTTCGCGGCGGGCGTGCCGCAACTGATCATGTACATGGCGCACGATCAGCCGGACAACGCAGATCGCGTCGAGAGGCTTGGCGCCGGCATCGGGCTGAGTGTGAGGCAGTTCAGACCGAAGCGTGTAACAAAGGAATTGCAGCGGCTGCTTGCCGAGCCTGGATTCAAAGAGGCTGCGAAAGGTTTTGAGATGTCGGCGGACGTGGACGTTTTGATGCGCTGGATCGAAGAACGCGCATGAACGCCCATCAAGAACCCGAACGTCGTTTTGGCCTGCTGCAGGCCACGGCACTGAACATGTCGAACATGCTCGGCGCCGGTCCTTTCATCACGATCCCGGCGCTGATGATGACGATGGGCGGGCCGCATTCGATGCTGGGCTGGGGCGTGGCCTTGATCGTGGCTTTGGCGGACGGCCTCGTGTGGAGCGAGCTAGGCGCGGCGCTGCAAAAGTCCGGCGGATCGTATGTTTATCTTCGCGAGGGCTATGGTCGCGAGACCTGGGGGCGCTTCATGGGCTTTTTGTTCATCTGGCAGTTCATCCTGAGCGGCCCGCTGGAGCTGGCGACGGCTTATGTGGGCGTGGCGCAGTATCTTCAACCGCTATGGCCGGAAAGCAGCGATTTCACACGACTCTGCGCCGGAGCCAGCGTGGGCCTGCTGGTGATCTTTTTACTCTACCGGCGTATCGAGTCGATCGGCAAGATCACCGTCACGCTCTGGGCTGGAGCCTTGCTGGCGATGGCAGTGGTGATCGTGACAGGTGCGATGCATTTTGACGCGAAGATCGCCTTCGATTTCCCTCAGGATGCGTGGACCTTTGATGCGGCCAAATGGGTGGCGCTGGGCGCGGCGGCCCGCATCGGCATCTACGACTACCTCGGCTACTACGACATCTGCTTTATCGGCGACGAGGTGAGGCAGCCTGGCCGTGTGATTCCCCGCGCGGTGATGCTCTCGCTCGCACTAGTGGCGCTGATTTATCTGGCGGTAAACCTCTCGATTATCGGCGTGGTGCCTTGGCGGGAGTTTGCCAGCGCGGAAAACGTGAGCAAGCCGGTCGTCACGATGATGATGGCCAAAATCTACGGAGATGACTTCGCACAGCTTTTCACTGTGCTCGTGCTGTGGACGATGGTGGCGTGCTGCTTTGCCATGCTGCTGGGCTACTCCCGCATCCCGTATGCAGCGGCACGAGATGGCAGCTTCTTCCGCGTGTTTGGCCAAGTGCATCCACGAATGGGCTTTCCGCATGTGTCGCTGATCGTTGTAGGACTCATCGCTGCCGCAGCCACCTTTGTGAAGCTCGGCACGCTCATCGATGCGCTTCTCAGCACGCGCATCGTGGTGCAGTTTGCCGGTCAAATCGGGGCCCTAGTGATGCTACGCACGCTGAAGCCGCAAATGGAGCGCCCTTTCCGCATGTGGCTGTATCCGCTGCCGGCCCTGCTGGCGCTCGCCGGTTGGATGTACCTGCTTTTCACCACTGACAAGTCGCTGCTGGCTGTGGGTGGGCTGACGCTGGTGACGGGTGGCATGGTCTTTCTGTTTTGGAGCTGGCGAACGAAGACATGGCCGTTTGCAGCGCTAGAGCGGCAATGAGAATGCTTCATGCACATGCTCTCCGTCTTCCGGCAAGTGGCCGCTGGGGGTTTTGCTGCGGCGAATCATTCATCATGCTGGGTAAGCTCGGCACGGAGCCATTGAGTGGGTTCCCGATTAAGACTCCGCAGGCATCACAAAGCCGTCATCATCCACGGTGAGTCCTGCGGGCAGGCTTTCGAGTGCCAGACCGGGCAGCAAACGTCCCAGCGTCCCGGCTCGTGTGCCCTGCTGGCTTTCCTCGCCTTCTGCGGCGGGCGGGTTTGGAAACTCCGAGCTGATAAGCCAACCGCTCGCCGCATCGAAATAGCCACGCAGCACCATGGGCAGACGCAAAGCCAAGATTTGAGCTGCGTCGGCATCCAAGCAGAAGAACAATCGCTCGCCCTGCCCGGCCCGCGAAAGACTTGCGAGGCTTCCGAATACCACCACCGGTGCGTCTGAAGCCTGCGCCATGCTTTCAATGATCTTGGTCCCCGGCAGCAGCCGAGCCAACTCAAGCACGGTTCGATGCAAAACACTGCCCACAGGTTCCAGACACATCAGCACGTCGCCAGGCCGATGCCACTCCGCGTCGCAAAATCGCAAAGCATTCACAAAAGCGGTACGATCCTCACCTGCTCGGCACCAAGCTTCACGAGCCATGAGCGCCTGCTCGCTCATCGCAAGCATTGCGCGGCGCACGGCGACCGCGTTGGCAGCCTTGGCGTCCAGAGGCTCGCCAAAAAAGACCGTCGCCGGATAGCGGAGCTGCTTGGGTCGCTTCTTGAAGAAGTGCCCACCTTGGAACGAGAACATGCTGCCATACAGTCCGTCCAGCCAAACGGGCAACACTTTGGCCTCGCCCTGCCGCGCCATCAGCTCAAAGCCCTTGCGTAATGCGTTTACCATGCCGTGGCGTGTGATTTCGCCCTCTGGGAAAAGGCATACGAGCCCCCCCTCCTTCAGCGCGGCGGCGACGGTGCGCACCGCATCCTTGGCCCTTGTGGCGGAGATTGGCACGGTTTCCACGAAACGCAGAAAGCCGTTCATCCACCACACGCGATACAGCACGTCCCACATCACAAAGCGCAGCGGGCGCGGACATGCCGCAGCTAGGATCAGTGCGTCGACGTAGCTCACATGGTTGGAGAGCATCAGCACGCCACCGCCTTTCGGCACACGCTCCGGGTGGATGGCCTTCACTCGATAAACAGCCCGCACCAAGCCAAGCACAGCGCCCACGACTAGACGGAAAAGAAGGCTACGTGGGGCTTCGGGGGGCGGGATTGGACTCGGTTCAGACACGAATCGTTCCGATAGCAGCATTCAACCCAGCGTCAAAGCTCACTCCAAATGACTCATGCGCAGTTCGTCGATTTCACTGAAGTTTTGCACGACCTTAGCTCACTTCGGCGCCCGGTAAGACGCTTTCATCAACGTCTCGAGTTCTGCGACGATCTCCGGTTTGTCTGTCGCGAGGTTGTTTTCCTCGCCGATGTCGGTTTCGAGATGGTACAGATGCTTTTCGAGCGGCTGGGACTTCGCGGCCTTGCCTTTGGCTTTCGGCTTCGTGTCAGGACCGGTGTTCAGGTGGATGAGTTTCCATGGCCACTTCAGCACAGCTCGTTTGCCACCCTGCTCATTGAAGTCCCAAAACAGATGCGAGTGCTCTTTTTGACCTTCTTTGCCGAGCAGCGTCGGGACAAGCGAAATGCCGTCGGTCTCCACGAGCAACTTCGAGCCGCTCAGCTCCGCCACGGTGGGCAACAGGTCTTGGAAACCACTCACATGCCCGCTCACTGAGCCTGGTTTGACCGTGCCGGGCCACCAAGCGATGAAGGGCACGCGGATCCCACCATCCGTCATGTCACGCTTCGTGCCCTTGAAGTCACCGTTGCTGTCGAAGAAGTCACTGTCATGGCCGCCCTCATGGTGCGGACCATTGTCGCTGGAGAACATGACCAGTGTGTTCTCATGCAGGTTGAGCCGTTTCAGCTCCGCCATGATGCGGCCCACTTCGTCATCGAGGAAACGGACGAGCTGCGCGAAGCCCTTCTCCGCGGCCGGCCAGTCTTGGTTCGTGAACTCGCCGTAGTTTGGACACTCCATGCCATGGCCAAGAGGCGAGTTCTTGCCGGCCTCGTTGTTCGCATGTGGGATATTCATCGCGTAGTAGAGAAAGAAAGGCTTCCCCTTGTCCCGCGAGCGCTCGACGAGATGACGCCGCACCTCGTCCGAGCAAAGCTGCGGCACCCACTGCTTGCGGCCGTCCAACGGCGCCACGCCTGTGCCGGTGAATTCCGCATCGATGTAGTCCGCCACCTTTTTGAAGGAGCCTTCGATTACCGTGTTGGGCAGTGGGCTCACGCGGCCGTTGATGATGATGGCCTTCGTGTAGAAGTTGTGCGCATGGCTGGTGCCCACATAGCCATAAAATTCGTCAAAGCCCTTCCTCTCCGGATCATTCAAAGGCAAGGGCTTGCCGAGACCGTATTTGCCGATGCAGGCCGTGTGATAGCCAGCGCCTTTGAGGAGGTTCGGCACCATCACATCACCATCCGGAATGGTCCACGGATCATTCCCGCGCACCCGGCAGTGCCCGGTGTGCAGGCCGGTCATCAGCACGCAGCGCGAGGGAGCGCAGACCGTGCTGCCCGAGTAATGCCGGGTGAATCTCATTCCCTCCGCCGCCATGCGATCGAGGTTTGGCGTGGTGATCTTCTTCTGTCCGTAGCAACCTAGATCCCCGTAGCCCAAGTCATCCACGAGGATGTAAATGAGGTTTGGCTGCGCGGTAGCCGCAGCCATCGAGGAAAGGCAAACCAAACAGAGCGTGCAAAGGAGCTTCATGGGCAGCAGCAAACGACAGCCGGCACATCTTGCTTCCACAAAAACCCGCCACATGCCTATCTCGAAGAGGATCGGTTCTCGATCAAACGGATAGGCCATCAGACCGCCTTCCCGAGGCGGGCGACATCTGCGGCCAACGTTTCCACGGTATCGCCAAGACGTTGCAGACGCTCCACGACTTGGGCAGCCGCCTGCTGCACAGCGTTGGCCTCGTTTTGCAGCGGCTCCAGCAGTTCCCGGACCTTGCTAAAAGCGTGGTGACTTTCCTCACGGAGCTGATCAGCCAACATTTCGCGCAGCGTCCCGGTGGATTCCTCCAGCTTGTCCAAGATTGCATTCCGTGCGGCAGCTAGGCGCATCTGAGTGAGCAAGTAAACCATGGCCACCAACATGCCGCCAGAGCCCGTCGCGATCACCGCCGCCTGCCAACCAGCAAGCCAGCCCGCCACAGAGGCCAGCAAAGCCAAGATCGGGATCAGGATCGGCAGCCAGCGTGCCGTCTGGCGAGCACGCTGCAAACCAGGCTCGATGTCGTCATCGAGGCGCAGGGCCAGCACGAAGCGGCGCAGCGCCGAATCGATTCGGGTCGTGAAGCGCCGCCGAAGATCGTTTTCCGTCCCTGTGCGCGCTTCAAGCTCTCCAAAGCCTTCCGGCAGAACGTGTCGGCCATGGGCACGCACGTAGCGGTCATGTTGCCGCACGTCCTCCTCCAGAACCAAGCTCATCTGGCGCCAGCGATCGTCCGTACGATGGTGCAATTCGTGAAGCAGGCGGTGATCTAGGCTTTTCGGGCGAGCCGTTTCCTCCTCAGCAGAGGGTGAGCGCTGAAAGGCACGCCGCGTCGCCAGCAGGTCATTCGTCAGGCCCGCCACGCGCAACACGCCCTCATGGTAGTCACGCTCCGTGGCTTCGAGGGCGGGCAGCAGCTTTTTGAGCGTGCGATCCGCCTGCAGCTCCCCTTCGGTGAGAAGCTCCTCCAGCAGGCCAACGCGAGACTGGATGCTCCGCATGGCCGCCACACTGCGTTCGCAGATCTGCTCAAGCAGTTGGCGGATGGCTTGCAGAGATCCCAGCAGCTTCCTCTGGCGCATCGGCTGGGACAGCACCAGGCGGTTCAGATGCGCCTCCAGCTTCAGGAGACCGCTTTCCTCTAGCAGCGTTTCGGCGCCGATCGCTCGGCCGTTGCGCGCTAGATGAGCTTTTTTGCCCGAGATCGCGAACAGCGGAAATTCCCGCCCAAACCGAGTCCGGCATAGCTCGCCGACGTAGTCGGAGATCACTTGGATCTCCTCCGTACCACGCAAATCACTTTGCTGGAGCACTAGGACCACATGGCGCATCTGTTCCCGGCAAGCCTTCTCCAGAAATTGCCATGCCGAAGCTGCCCAAGGGTCCATGGCCGAGAGAACGAAAAGCAGCACGTCCGCCATTGGCATGAATCGCTCGGAGATGGACTGATGCTCGCTTTCCATCAGGCACGCCGCAGGTGTGTTCAGAATGTGGAAATCCTGCAAAAAAGCCGCCGGAGCCTGCACTTCCAGCAGCGCAGGTGTGATCGGGGTGAGTTTCTTCTCTGGGCCATGCTTGAAGTAGAGTGCCTCCCCCCCCTCCGACGCCCCCTCCGCTTTAGCAAAGTCTTCGCCGAACAGGGCATTCAAAAAAGTCGATTTGCCCGTGTTTGGCTCTCCCACCACCATCAGGAAGAAAGGAGCCTTCAAGCTGTCCAGCAACGGGAGCAGGATGGCCCCGATCTCCTCTGCCGCCCCCTCCGCTCCGGGAACTTCCCGCAGCGCCGCGCCCAGCGCCTGCAGCTCCGCGCCAATGCGGGAACGCAGTTGGAAGTAGTCATCTCCGATCATGCCGCCGCCTCTTGCCTGCGAAACCAGCCCTGATCAAGCGGAGAGCGCAGCCCCTCTCCAAGGGCATACGGATTCATAAAAGGGATCGACAGAGGCTGCGAAATCCTGTAACTATCCTCTCTGTTTGGGGTTTGATGCCATCCAACTCCTCCATGCCATGAAATTCCACCTTCCTCTAGTGCTCCTCGGTGCCGCCCTGCTCACCGCCCCAGCTGTTTTAGGCCAAGCTACTTCCGGTGTGATGGGGTTTTCGACTCTTAATTGCCCTACTGGCACCACTTTGGTGGTGCCCACCTTGGTGAATCCCAGTGTTTTCCAAGGACAGGCGGCCATTAGTGCCGATGGTTTGACCATCACTCCGACAACCGCCCCAGGCTGGGCAGCTGGAGCTTATAACGCTACCAGTTTCTCCGCTCCGACTCCCAATTATCCGAGGTTTTACGCAGAAGTGGTATCAGGCACGAACGAGGGATTGATTTTGGATATATTGAGCAACTCAGCTTCGGAATTAACCATGGCATCAGCTGTGATTCCTGCTGGAATTCGTGGGACCACAGTTCAGATCGCGATTCGTGAACACGTCACCTTGGATAAGATCGTGCAGGGTGCGACTGGGCTCACCGCATATGCAGATGCGGCTAACCTTTTTGGCCCAACCGGCGCGACTATCACTCGAATTTTTGATGGTTCTTCATGGGTTGCTGGCGATTACACTACTCCTGCTGGGCACAGCGTCATCTACCCTGGCAGTGGTTTTTCATTCAGCGCAGCATCCACTGTGGTGTTCAGTTTCATGGGAGAAGTGAAGCCCACCAAGACCAAGGTGCCAATGTATCAAGCAGGAGTTAATATTGTCGGCAATCTCAACCCAGCGTCTGCCCTCCTCATTTATGGCAGCAGTTTCAAAGAGGCTCTTTCTCCCTACGCAGATGGCTTCAACCGTTTCAGTGCGGATGGCAATATGACCACACTTGGCACTTACTTTTCCGATGGCGCCCAAATGCTGGATGGCGCCTACAATCCACTCGCTCCTACAGCAACTGATAGCGTTCCTGTCAATCGAGGGGTTGTGGTTTCCGTCAGCGCAGATGCTGTGGTGACGCTTAATTCGCCTCTTGCGCCCTAATAGCCTCGAGTTTATCCCATCAAGTGAATATGAAGCTCTTTTCATCCTCTGTCTTTGCCTTTGTTTTTGCATACTTTGCCTCATCCGCGACAGCTGCGGTTACGGTTGGGCATATTGAAAATGGGACAGTTGGTGAATTTTTGACCAGTTCAGGAGCTGCAGTGGCTGCAGGCGGTGTTTCTATTGGCATTTTCACCGATGGAGGAGGTACCCCGATCACTGTTTCAGATTCAGCGGTTGCATCTGCCACCAGCTTTGCGGATTTGGTCGCCTTAGGATATAAAGATGTTCGTTCCCTCAGTGGAGCCACTGCGGCGGGCGGCACAGATTGGGATTTCCCTTCGCCAGTCAGTGGTTCATACAACAGCATTGCAATCAGTGCGTTGCCGGCTGGCACCCAGTTGTATTTGCTCGCATTCAATGCGGGTTCATTTGTATCGGGGGCACCTTCCACCTCATTTGCGGGTGCAACGGAGTGGGCAGTGATCAAAGACACGGGCGACCATTTATCGCCTGCCGATTTGGGAACTAAGAGTCTACTTCTGAACACGGTTATTGCGTCTGATATCTTGGTGGGCGCTGACAAAGGAAACAATGTTACCATGGCTTCCTTGGCTGCCATCCCCGAACCATCACGCGCTCTATTGGGCTTGATGGGTTTCATGGCCTTATTGGCACGTCGCCGCCGTTGATTTTTCCAATCCGTTTTTCATGAAGCGGCTCCTGAAAAGGGGCCGCTTTTTTCTTGGGCCAACTTGGGTTCCTGTCGGTCAAGCGAACGCGTGAAATGATCAAAAAGCCTTTCCTGAGGCCAGATGGATGTGGCGAGCCACGTTTCCACACGCTAGCCTTTTCATCTCATGACGCTTAGACTCTTTCTACTTCCGTTCGTCGCTGCAACCTTGGTTTCAGGAAGCGCTTGGGCACAGCAGGAGGGTCAGAGAGCAGCTTCCCAAGTGCCTCCTGAGTGGGAGGGCATCGTCAACATTGGGGTTTCCGTGCTGTTTCCAGACTACCGGGAGCCTTGGAATGCTGGGCAACCCTCCGGCGGCAGCGGCACCGGCTTCCTCATCGGCAAAAACCGCTTCCTCACCAACGCTCACGTGGTCAGCAATGCCACGCGCATCCTCATCCGCACCACCGACGACCCCAAGCCGCATCCGGCCAAGATCGTCCACATCGCCCACGATTGCGATCTGGCCCTGATCGAGGCCGAAAACGCCGCTCCGTTCGAAAAAATGACCCCGGTGGACTTCGGCAGCATCCCGCGGCTGAACACGGAGGTCATCGCCATTGGCTATCCGATCGGTGGAGATCGCATGTCCGTCACGCGCGGCGTGGTCTCCCGCATCGACTTCCGGCCCTACAGCCACACCAGCGTGGATTCCCATCTTTGCATCCAAGTGGATGCGGCCATCAATCCAGGCAACTCCGGCGGCCCCGTCATGCAGGATGGAAAAGTCGTCGGCGTGGCCTTCCAAGGCTTCAGCGGCCGTGTGGCGCAGAACGTCGGTTACATGATCCCAGTGCCTGTCATCCAGCGCTTCCTCAAAGACATCGAAGACGGTCGCTACGATCACTATGTGGATCTCGCGGTGAGCGATTTCCCTGTGGAGAACCCCGCGCAGCACAAGGCCCTTGGCCTGAAGGATGACGGCGTGGGCGTCATGATCGGTGATGTGGAGCCCGCAGGCAGCGTTGGCGGCCTGCTAAAGCCTGGCGACGTCATCTTGGCCATCGACGGCAATCCGGTGCTCAACAACGGGCTCGTGCGCATCGAAGGTGACCTCGTGAACATGAATGAGATCGTGGAGCGCAAGTTTGCCGGGGACACCATTCAGCTGAGTTACCAGCGCGAGGGCAAAAAGGAGACTGCCAATGTGAAATTGAAGCGCTTTGACCCCTATGTGCGCCTTGGTTCCCAATACAACCAGCGCCCGCGCTATCTCGTTTATGCAGGTCTCGTCTTCCAGCCGCTGGACCGCAACCTGCAGGATGCTCACCAGATCCGCGATGCCAGCGTGAACTACGTTTTTGAGCGTTACCTCACCGACAAGCTCTACGTCGAGCGCCCCGAACCCGTCGTGCTCACCACCATTCTGCCGGACCAGGTCAATACCTGGCTCACACCTTATGCTCAGAGCCTTGTGGACGAGATCAACGGCGTGCCCATCAAGACCCTCGATGATGTGAAAACAGCGCTCGCGAAGAAGGACAAGCCCTTCATCGAAGTCCGCCTACATGAGAAGAACCGCCCACTCATCCTGAAGCGGGATCTCGCCGAAGCCGCGCATCCGCGCATCATGCAAACCTACAACATCCAAGAAGACAGCTACCTCGGCCGCGACTGAGACTTTCTTGAAGCGCCTGCCCAATTCTCCTGCCTTTCGCCTTTTCCGGCACACCCACCATGCACCGTCTTTTGTCTATTTTACTCTTCTTTGTCACGCATGCCCTCTGCGGGGGTCAGGAGGCTTCCAAGCCCACTGCGGCGCCCGAAGCCACACAGAGCCGCGCTCTACTAAAGGTGAATGTCACCGCGCAGCCCTACGATCTGCAACTGCCTTGGCAAAAGCAATCGCCGGTCAACAGCCGTGGGCTTGGTGTCGTGCTAGAGGGCAATCGCGTTCTGGTCACGGCCCAGCTCGTGGCAGATGCAACCTACATCGAAATGGAGCAGCCGGATGGTGGCCAAAAGCTTGCTGCCAAGGTCATCGCCGTGGATTACGAGGCCAACCTCGCCCTTCTGGAGTCTGCGATC
>Ga0075471_10000720_pt1 | contig 20502 bp, 18 predicted proteins | sample DEB19_08_DNA_2_FD_74787 | JGI IMG/M metagenome (GOLD analysis project Ga0075471, IMG submission 74787) | Aqueous microbial communities from the Delaware River and Bay under freshwater to marine salinity gradient to study organic matter... | ecosystem: Environmental > Aquatic > Marine > Coastal ... | reverse complement strand
TGCCGCGCCGATGCGCAGCATCAGCCCGTCGGCGTTTTCGCTGTGATAGACGGCAGGCAGCACGTTGACGTCGCCCAGGAACGACGCCACGAAGGGGTCCTTCGGGTTTTGGTAAAGGTCAGCCGGGTGGGCGATCTGCCGGATGACGCCGCTCGACATCACGGCGATGCGATCCGACATGGCGAGCGCCTCCTCCTGGTCGTGCGTCACGAAGACGGTGGTCACGCCGAGCCGGCGCTGAATCTCGCGCACCTCTACCTGCATCGAGGCGCGCAGGCTCTTGTCCAGAGCTGAGAATGGCTCGTCGAGCAGCAGGACTCGCGGACGGATGACCAGCGCCCGGGCGAGCGCCACGCGCTGCTGCTGGCCACCCGAGAGTTGCCGGGGCTTGCGCTCAGCGAGCCCTTCCAGGTGAACCAGGGCCATCGCCTCCTTCACCCGCTGATCGATCTCCGCCTTCGGCATGCTTCGCATCCGCAGGCCGTAACCAATGTTGCGCTCCACCGTCATGTGCGGAAACAGCGCATAGCTCTGGAAGACGATGCCAATCTCGCGCAGATGGGGCGGTTGATGCGTGACCGAAACGCCATCGATGAAGATCTCCCCCGCGTCGGCCTCGGCAAAGCCGGCGATCAGGTTGAGCACCGTGGTCTTGCCGCAGCCAGAGGGCCCCAGCAGCGTGATGAACTCGCCCCGCGGGATTTCCAGCGAGAGGTCGTGCAGGACGGTCTGCGCCTGATACCTTTTGACGACGCCCTTCAGGGCAAGCGCGATGGGCTGGCTTGCGGATCGGCTGGGATCCGCAACGCCAGAGGGGTCGGCTGGATTCATGATTGCCTGGTTCGGGGTGGGCTAGGGCGCGTGGGGTCGAGAATAAAGCATGCCCTATCCCCAGCCCCTTTGTAGAACCCGAAGCCCTCCCTCAAGAAATCGGAAGCACCCAGGCCCAGGCGGGGTTTTCGCCGTTTGACATTTCCGATGCGAGGACCTCAGGAAATCTTGATGGCTAAACGCCACCCCGCCGGGTCAAACTCACGCATCCTCAAGTGGCCAGCATGCCTTCACCCTTACCGGAGCACGCAATGTCAGCGCAAAAGATCAACACCCTTGTCGTCGGCGGCGGCCAGGCCGGCATCGCCATGAGCGAGCACCTCAGTGCGATGGGGGTCGAGCACGTGGTGCTGGAGCGGAGCCGCATCGCCGAGCGCTGGCGCTCGCAGCGGTGGGATTCGCTGGTCGCCAACGGCCCCGCCTGGCACGACCGGTTCCCACGGCTCAAGTTCGACGACGTAACACCGGAGACCTTCCCCACCAAGGAGCGAATGGCGAAGTACCTCGAGGATTACGCGAAGCTGGTGTCTGCGCCGATCCGCACCCAGGTCGAAGTCAAGGAGGTGGTGCGAAACGTTGGCCGGCCCGGCTATCGGGTGACGACAACGAGCGGCACTTACGACGCTGACAACGTGGTGGTGGCCACGGGCCCCTTTCAGGCCCCCGCCGTCCCGGCGCTGATTCCGACCACGGAACCTGTTCACCAGCTGCACTCGTCGGATTACAAGAATCCGGGGCAGCTTCCAGCCGGTGCCGTGCTGGTCATTGGCGCGGGCGCCTCCGGCTCCCAAATCGCGGAAGAGCTCAAGAGGGCGGGCCGCTCCGTTTATCTCTCCGTCGGCGAGCACTACCGCCCGCCGCGCGCCTACCGCGGTCGCGACTACACGTGGTGGCTCGCCGCGCTGGGCCTCTGGGACGAGGTTCGCGTGCGGCCCAAGAAGCAGCACGTCGCATTTGCGGTAAGCGGCTACGACGGCGGCAAGACAGTGGACTTCCGCCGCCTCGCCCACGCAGGCATCACCCTCGTGGGCATGACCCACAGTTACAACAATGGGACGATCCAATTCGAGAACCGCCTGGCCGCTGACATCGCCGAGGGTGATCGCGCCTACTTTGACGTTCTGCGCGAGGCCGATGCCTACATCGAGGAGAACGGCCTGGACCTGCCGCCCGAGCCGACGGCCTGGGAACTGCTCCCCGACCCGGACTGCGTGAAGAACCCCATCCTTGAACTGAACCTTGGCCAGGCTGGCATCGCCACGGTTCTGTGGGCCACCGGGTTCAAGTCCGACTACCGCTGGCTCAAGGTCGATGCCTTCGACGAGAAGGGCTCGCCGGTTCACAAGCGGGGCATCTCGGCGCACAACGGCCTGTACTTCCTCGGGCTGCCGAACCTGGTGAACCGGGCGTCCTCGTTCATCTATGGCGTGTGGCATGACGCGAAGTACATCGCCGACCACATCGCCCAGCAGACTGCCTACGACTTCTACGCGCCTTCGTCGCAGCCCACCGCCGCACGTCGATGAAGGAGTTCACGTGTGTCGAGGAATTGCGAGGCATCGCCCGGCGGCGTGTGCCCCGCATGTTCTACGACTACGTGGATGGCGGGTCGTGGACTGAATCCACCTACCGCGCCAACGAGGCGGACTTTCGCAAGCTTGAGTTCCGGCAGCGCGTTGCCGTCGATATCTCGAAGCGCAGAACCGCGACGACGATGATCGGGCAGGCGGTGAGCATGCCGGTGGCCATTGCCCCTACCGGCCTCACCGGCATGCAGATCGCCGACGGGGAAATCCTCGCTGCCCGGGCTGCCAAGCGCTTCGGCATACCGTTCACGCTATCGACCATGAGCATCTGCTCCATGGAGGCGGTGGCTGAGGCTACGCAGCGACACCCGTTCTGGTTCCAGGTTTACGTGCTGCGAGACCGCGGGTTCGTGGCAAGCCTCATAGAGCGCGCCCGGGCTGCCAACTGCTCGGCTCTGATGGTCACGATGGATCTCCAGGTCTTCGGCCAGCGGCACAAGGACAAGAAGAACGGCCTCTCCCTGCCGCCGAAGATGACACTACGCAACATCGTCGACATGGCCATGCGGCCACGCTGGTGCCTCGGCATGCTGGGCACCCGGCATCGCCAGTTCGGCAACATCATCGGCCACGTCGACGGCGTGAGCGACATGGGGTCGCTCGTGGAATGGACCGCGCAGCAGTTCGACCCGGCGCTTTCCTGGCGCGACGTGGAATGGATCAAGGAGCGTTGGGGCGGGCCGCTGATCGTCAAGGGGATCCTCGATGCGGAAGACGCTAGGCTCGCCGTCGACAGTGGCGCCGATGCGGTCATCGTGTCCAACCACGGGGGCCGGCAACTGGACGGTGCGCCCTCCTCCATCTCAGCGCTGCCCCCGATCGTGGAAGCAGTGGGCGGGCGCGTGGAAGTTCACATGGATGGCGGCATCCGCTCGGGCCAGGACGTGTTGAAGGCCATCGCCCTCGGCGCGCGCGGCGTCTACATTGGGCGGGCCATGATGTACGGGCTGGGTGCCTGTGGCGAGGCAGGCGTTGCCGAGGTGTTGCGCATCATCCGCAATGAGCTCGATCTTTCCATGGCCTTCTGCGGCAAGACCGATGTGCGGCAGGTGGATCGGAGCATCCTGCTGCAGCGGTGAGTACGCCTCGCCGCGCGCCGCCCTACGCTGTCAGTGGCAAAGGGAATCAGCCAGCGCCGTGAGCAGGGCGTCGCAGGTGGCAAGCTGAGACAGCTCGACATATTCATCGGCCTTGTGCGCTACGCCAATGCTGCCGGGGCCACACACCAGCACGGACGTCGCCCGCCAGCTCTGCTTGAAGAGGCCACCCTCGCTGCCGTAATCCACCCTGGTGCAGGCTGTGCCTTTCGGCAGCAACGCCGCCAGCCGGGCGATGGCCTCGGCATCGTCATCGCTTCGCAGCCCCGGGTAGCCGTTGACCTGCTCGACGGTGGGTGCAGCGCGCTCGACAGCCGGCCCGGCTTCCCGCATGCGCTGCGCCGTGCGCTCGAGAATCCGCGCCACGATGGCCTCGGGGTTGTCCTCGAGCACGTTTCTCACTTCGAAGCTCACCTCGCAACGGTCCGGCACGACGTTGAGCGCCACGCCGCCCTGAATGACCCCGGCATGCACGGTGGTGTAGGGAATCGAGTAGCCCTCATCGCGCGGTCCGCTGTCGGCAAGCTCCCGCTGGATGTCCCGCATCGCCGCCACCAGATCGGCCGCCGTGTGGATGGCGTTCGCGAAACGCGGCGCGAGACCCGAATGCCCGGCCTGGCCGCAGCACACAGCGCGATAGGCCGCCTTGCCCTTGTGGCCCGTGCCGATCTGCATCAGCGTCGGCTCGCCCACGAGGCACAAAGACGGCGCCGGCATCTTTCCTTCCAATGCGCGCAGCAGGTGGCGAACCCCCACGCAGCCGACCTCCTCGTCGAAGGAGAGCGCCAGTTGAAGTGGGCGCTTCAGCGGCAGGGCTGACGCGCGAACCATCGCGGCCACGGCGCATGCGACGAAGCCTTTCATATCGGCGGTGCCCCGCCCGTAAATACGCCCGTCGCGCTCGGCGGCCTCGAACGGGGGCATGGTCCACGGCTGACCGGTGACCGGTACGACGTCCGTGTGGCCCGAGAGCATCACGCCCGACACGCCTTCGGGGCCGACGCTCGCGAAGAGGTTGCTGCGCTTGGGGTCCTGCGGGTCCGCCACGAGCGTCGACGAGATGCCCGCCTTCGCGAGGATCTCCTTCACCAACTGGATCAACTCGATGTTCGGCGTGCGCGAGACCGAGGGGAAGGCAATCAGCTGCCGGAGCAGCGCAAGGCTCTGCGTTACTGCCGGCCCGCTCATGCGCGAGTGCCCTTGCTGAACGGGATCACCGAGGGCGCCTCATCGGCGGGAGGCGTGGCAAGCCGCGGATCGAAGAAGCTCGGCGCACTCATCCCCGGAATGTACTGGTCTGAAATGTAGGAGCGGCAGCGCTGCATGAACACCTGCACCAGGCGCGATTGCCGCACGGGCTTGTAGGAGGCGAGCCCCAGCAGCATCGGGCGGTGTTCACCCACGAGGCGCAGGCGGACGGTGCGCTTGCCGTCGAGCGCCAGGAAGGACTTCGGGCGGACGTTGAACAGCGCATAGCCGATGCCGTTGGCCACCATCGAGCGCACGACCTCCTCCGAGCGCGAGCGGGCCACGATGTTGGGCGTGAGCCCCTGCTTGGCAAAGATGGAGAGGAAATACTGCCGGCTCATCGGGAGGTCCAGCAGCACCATCGGGAGCGGCGCAAGCTCCTCCAGCGAGATGGCCGCTTGCTGCGCCAGGGGGTGCAACTCCCCCAGCAACGCGTACGGGGGCAAGGTGGCCAGGGTCTCGAAGCTGACATCCTCGGGCACCTGCAGGTCGTAGGTGATCGCGAGGTCGATCTCGATCGAGTAAAGCTTGTCCATCAGCACCGACTGGTCGCCCTCGATCATCTCGACGTTGACCTTCTCGAACGCCCGGCCAAAACCGAAGATGACCTCCGGTGCCACCAGGGGTGCCAGCGACTGGAAGCAGCCTACGCGCAGCGGGCCCTCGATCGAATTGCTCGAGTTGGCGGAGATCTCGTAGAGGCGTGAAGACCGCTCGAGCAAATCCTCACAGTGCTGAAGCGCGATGCTGCCGATGGGCGTGAGCGAGAGCCCCTTGGACGGGTGACGCACAAAGAGCTGCACCCCCAGCTCGGCCTCGATGTGCGCGATGGCCGCGGAAATCGATGGCGAGGAGACGTGGATCTGGCTCGAGGCCGCCGCGATCGTGCCGCACTTCGCGGCCGCGACGAAATATTCCATCTGCCTCAGGGAGACGCGGTACAGCATGGGGACGGGCCTGCGGAAAGAGTCAGGAATTCTACCCCCCGTGCGGGGCGATTCAGAGGTCGCCGGGTACCCCGTATGTGGGTGCCGCCCTGGGGTCCTTGGCGCGCGTGATGTAGGCCTGCTCCTGGGGCTCGTAAAGCTTCCAGACCGAGTAGAGCGCCTGGACCGGGTTGTCGTCGACCCAGTCCAGACGAAGATCGACGGAGGGCCAGCTGAGGTCACCCACGACCAGGAGGCCCGCCGAGTGCACCGGGCCCTCCTCACCGCCCGCCGCCTGCCCGGCAAGCATCGCGAGCATCAGGCGCTCGGCCAACGAACCCTCGGACACCTCGAAAGCCCTGAGCATGGCTGCGGGAACTCCCGTGTTGGCCAACAAATTGCCCGCACAAGCCGCCTCGGCCCCCACTGCCGTGGCCAGCGTGCCGAGTGCCCTCGAACCCGTAAACGCAGCAGGCGTGCCACCCGAGTTGATGGCCATCAGCTGGCGATACTCGATGTGGGGCTTGCTTTGCAGCTGCGCGAGCGCCTCCTGCGGGGAAGCGCCGCCGGCCATGAGGTCCAGAGCCGCCACGCCCAGCGCTGGATCCGTGATGTTCTGGCTTACCGCAGCGCCCACCCCAGCGCGAACCCGGATGCAGCGGGAAGCCACAGCCGGCGACGAAGAGGAGACTGCCGCGCCGAACCGGCCCGTTCGGCCGCAGCGGGCAACGATGGAAAACGTCATGCGTGCTGAGCCGCGCTCAGTCCGGAATCACGGCGATGGCGTCGATCTCGACCAGCCACTCGGGCCGTGCCAGCGCCGAGACGACGATGCCGGTAGAGACGGGGAAGACGCCCTTGAGCCACCGGCCGACCACCAGGTACACGGCCTCCCGGTACCGGGGATCCGTGAGATAGATGGTGATCTTGCAGATGTCCTGCAGCTCGCCGCCGGCTTCCCTGAGCAGCATGGCGATGTTGGCCATCGCCTGCTCCGCCTGGCCGCCAGCGTCCCCGATGGCCACGCTCTCGGAGGTGTCGAGGTTCTGGCCGATCTGGCCGCGGAGGAAGACCATCTGGCCACGGGCCACCACCACCTGGCACAGGTCGTTGTCCAGTTTCTGCTCGGGGTAGGTCTTCTTGGTGTTGAAGGTACGGAAGCGCTTGTGTTTCATGGGCTCAGGGCGGGCAGTCGAGGGGGGTTCGGATGGATTGCATGGTGCCCCAAAACGGGGAGCGCGGGCGTTAGCCAAAAGCTAACGGCACCGGAACGAGGCGTCAAAAAAAGCGAAGCGCCCGTAAGGCAAAGACTTCGCAAAAAGCCGTTGCCTTTTAATCATTTGGCCGGCACGCTAACCGAGGCGCTCGAAACGGCGTTTCCTCCAACCTCATGATGATTGGAACCTAAACATGATCAAAAAGTATCTCGCTGGTGGCGTGCTGGCTGCGCTCATGGCGGTGGGCAGCGTGGCGCAGGCGCAGGACGCCCTGGTGGTGAGCACCTGGGGCGGAAGCTTCCGCGACCTGATCGACGAGAACATCAGCAAGGAATTCACGCGCCAGACGGGCGTGCCCGTGAAGTACGTGACGGGCGGCACCATCGACCGCCTGAACAAGGCGAAGCTTGCCGGCAGCAACCCGGAAAGCGACATCACCTTCACCACGTCGCACATCGGCTTCCTGTACGTCGCGAGCAACCTGTTCGAGCCGCTCGACTTCAAGAAGATCCCGAACTACGCGAACATCGTCGAGCGCGGCAAGCTGAGCCCGTTCCACATCGGCTCGTGGGCTTACGTCTACACGATCGGCTACCGCCCGGACCTCGTGCCCGCGAACATCAAGTTCGACTCGTGGAACGACCTCTGGAACCCAGCGCTCAAGGGCAAGCTTGCCTCGCCCGACTTCGACCCCAGCCACATCATCACGGTCTCGGCGATTCTGTCCGGAGCGGACGCCAAGTCGTGGGCCAAGGGGCAGGACAAGCTCAAGGCGCTGAAGCCCAACTTCAAGGCTTTCTACACCAACGACGCCAACAGCCAGCAGCTGATCGCCACGGGCGAGACGCCGGTGCAGGTGCTCCTCTCGATGAACGCCTACTACATGATCTCGCAAGGCGTGAAGATCAACGTCGTGATCCCCAAGGAAGGCGCAGTGCTCGGCATCGACTCCATGGGAATCATGAAGGGCACGAAGCGCCAGGAGCTCGCCTACAAGTTCATGAACATCGCGCTCTCTCCAGACGTGCAGTCCAAGATCGTCGCCATGAAGAAGGCGAGCCCCATCATCAAGAACGCCAAGGTCTCGCCGGAAGACGCGAAGCTGCCCGGCGTGTTCACCACCGAGCAGCAGTGGAACACCCAGGCGATCCTGATCGACCACAAGTTCCGCGCCGAAGAGACGGCGGCGTGGCGCAAGTGGTTCACTGAAAACATGATGAACTGATTTGGCTGCCTGACCACCCATCGCCCCCGCCCCTTGCGGGGGCGATGCATTTCTGGATTGCCATTCCCGTACGAGGCGACGCATGCGATCCCGGCTGAAGTTCTTCCTGGTCTTTCCCTCGGTGCTGGTGGCGCTTGGCGTCTGTGTCGCACTGCTGAGCGTCTTTCAATTCAGCCTGCGTGCGTACATTCCAGGCTCGCTCGAGGTCGGTGGCTTTACCCTCGCCAACTTCACCGGGCTCTCCAAGCCGATCTACCAGACCGCCTTCTGGAACACGCTCGCGCTGAGCGTTGAAACGACGCTCTGGACCCTGCTTGTCGGATATCCGCTGGCCTACGCGCTGGTGCGCGTGCGCGACCGCCTGCTCAAGTCCTTCATCCTCATCGTCTCCATCACACCGCTGTTTCTCGGCGAGATTGTCCGCACCTACACCTGGATCATCGTTCTTGGCAGCAACGGCTTTGCCAATTCGCTGCTGCTGAAAATGGGGCTCGTCGACACGCCCTTGCCGCTGATGTTCACCAAGCTGGGCGTGCTGATCGCCCTCGTGCACATCACCATTCCGGTGGTGGTGCTCATGCTGGCAACCGGCATCGCGCACATCGACCGGGATTACGAGAAGGCCGCGCAGAGCCTCGGTGCCGGTCCCATCCAGACCTTTCTGACCGTGACGCTGCCCCTATCCATGCCAGGCATCATCGCGGCCATGACCACCTCGTTCGCCTGGACGTTCAGCGCCTTCGCCACGCCGCAAATGATCGGTGGCGGCCGCGTGCCAACCATTTCGACTCTCGTCTACCAGCTCGGGCTGGCATCGACGAACTTCCCCTTCGCCGCGAGCTTGAGCGTGGCGGGGCTGCTATTCACCACGGCTGCGCTAGCCATGATGGGCGTGGGAACCCGGCGCCTGAAGAAACTGGGGGCTCACTGAGATGAAGCATCGCCCCTCGCTCCCCCTGGCATTGCGCATCGCCGGACCTGCACTGATCGTGCTGCTGCTGGGCTTCGTGCTCCTGCCCGTGATCGTGGTGACCATCGCGTCGTTCAACGAGAAGGCCCTTCTGTCATTTCCGCCGCAGAGCTGGTCGCTCAAGTGGTTCGAGCGCGCGCTTACCTATCCCGATTTCCGCGGCGGCTTCCGCGCCAGCATCATCGCCACCCTGTGGTCCTCGACGATCGCGCTCGTGATCGGAACCGGCATGGCCATTGCCATCAAGCGATTCGAATTCCCCGGCAAGAACACGCTCGAGGCCATCCTGCTTTCCCCCCTCGTGATTCCGCACTTCACTCTGGGGCTCGGCCTGCTCATCCTGGTGTCGCAACTGGGGGCGGGACGGGGGTACGGCCTGCTGATCGCCTGCCACGTCATGCTGGTGCTGCCCTTCGTTCTGCGCAGCGTCTATGTCTCGATGGAAAACCTGGACGAGCGGCTCGAGCAGGTGGCGAGCAGCCTGGGCGCATCGCCCGTGCGGGTGTTGTTCACGATCACGGTACCGCTGCTCTCGCCCGGCCTTTTTGGGGGATGGCTCTTTGCCGCCATCATGTCATTCAGCGAATTCACCGCATCGCTGTTCGTCACGACGCAAGCAACACAGACCCTGCCCGTGGCCATGTACAACTACGTGCGCGAGTATGCAGACCCGACGTTGGCAGCGCTTTCCGTGCTCTATATCTTTACGACTGCCGTGGCGCTGATCATCGCCAATTTTTTCCTCGGGTTGGGAAGGATTCTCAACATCGAGGAAAGCCACTGAGCTTCGCGCTGCTGAAGCCGGCTACATTCCGCTTTCGTACGCGGCAAGCCGCCGCTGTTCCCGCGGACTGAAATGACGGCTGCGTAGCATCTCCAGTGCAACGCGCTGGCTGGGTGTCGTGGTTGCCGGGATGCGCAGCGGCCCCTCGGGGAGGCGTAACAAAAGGCGTACCTCTTCCTCGTATTGCCCGATACGGCTCGCCCAAGCCCGTTCCTCGCCGTCCAACTGTTGCAAGCGGCGCGTGGCGTCCGGCGAGAACTGCAACACTCGAAACTGGTAAACGTCTTGCTCGTTCGCGCCTGAGGCGCGCATCAGCGCAACCTGCGTCTCCACGTTCTGTATCCGCCTTGGCGCCTCCCGCTCCTCCGCAAGGGCGCTCGGCAACCCCAAATCGAGCTGCGCAAAAATTGCCTGCTTCTCGGCCAGACTCAGCGCTTCACTCTCGAAAATCGCCAGCCGGCGTATGGCTTCGGCATCTCGGCTTTCAGCCAAGCCAAAGAGCGATGCCACCTCATAATCGGAAAAGAACTGCGAGCGCAGGGCGCGCACGCGCTGCAGCCTCGCCTCCAGCCGAGCCGAGGTCGCCTTCCCTCCGGCCTCAGCGCCCGCCTCACCCAACTCAAGCGTTAGCAGCGCCCGCTTGTAATCGATATACCGAGCCAGGAGCCGCTCTGCCTGCACGAGCGCTTCCGGGGAAGAGGCCAATCGACGGCGAAGATCCTCACCGATGGCTGCCACGATCTGGTCGACCGACTTTTCGCCCTGCACCGACAGGTAGTAGTCGAAGAGGTAGAGCAGCTCGGGATCAGGCAGCAAGGTGCCCCCTCGCACAGTCAATCGCCCGTCCGGGTAGGTGCCGCGCAACGATGCTGCGAACGTGTGAACCTCTCCTCCCAGCGGCCCTAAGGAGTCAGAGCGGCCCGCCTCTGGCACCTCGGCCAACCGTGTACCCACGAAAGAAGACATCAGCACAACCAGCCCGACCGCAAGCGCGACCCCACCCGCTCGCCTCATAGCCCCATGCCTTTCAGGCGGTTTGCGTGCTGGCGATAAATCGACACAGGACTCACCGCAAACAGATTCACGATCCCGAGGCTCTGGTTGATTTCATCCGTGTGGTTCATGGGATAGTCGTCTCGGATCACCCTCCCGAGCCGGCTCGAGCATGACGACACAAGGCCATCGTTTTTTGCCGAACCGAACACCAGCCCGGTGATTGCGAGCAATGGGTCCACAGGGTCCAGGATATTGGTGTAGGTGGAGGCTCCGCTCCACGAGAAATAGAAGACGCCGTCCACTTCGTGCGCGCCCTCGCCACATTCACTCAGGGGTACGCCCTGCGGGTGGGCAGTATTGAAACGAGCCGCGCCTGCCGTGGACAAGGACACCTGGGCAGCCGTCCAGTCCTGGGGCAAATCCCGCCGGCCTGTCAGGAGCGACAACAACGCGCCGATGCCGTCAGCGATCACAGAAAGGACACCGTTCGACATCGAGCCGAGCGGCGCGATGCCCAACAACATGTCGGATATCGCCGAACCCTTGTTGACGCCCCCCTACTGAAGTGACCGACGCCACCAAGTCAGGCCGCACGGACGCCACATAACGCGCCGTGGGGGCGCCATGGCTGTGGCCGATCAGGTTGACTTTGTCTTCCCCGGTTACCGCGATGATTCTTTTGACTTCGAGCAGCAGCTGCTCACCACGTGCCTCGGTGCTGTTGATGGCAGAAAGCTGGGGGGTGAACACCATGGCGCGCCCGGAACGCAAAGCGGCGGGGATGCCGTGAAAGTATTCGAAGAACCCGATGTTGTCGAAACCCAGGAAACCGTGGACCAGCACGATCGGATATCGGGTGTGGGTATAGCCTGCCGACACGCCTTCGCGCAGCGTGACTTTTGTCCCTGCGTCGGCACTGGTGCACCCCGACAAGCCCGCCAGCACGGCGAGACCAAGGGCGCCAGCGAGAAGCCAGGCGCGGTTGCTTTTTAGGCGATCCCGGATCGTCATCATTGGGGCACCGAGGTGGCATCCGACAGGTTGTCGCTGGCGACGATGGGCACGCCGTTAGCCAATGCCGGCACCAGCCACGGAATCCACTGCGCCGGCCGACGATTGAGCGCCACCGTCGAGGTCAGCCCCGGCCAGGTCACCCTTTGGATCACCCTGCTCTGGTAGAAGGTCCCGTCCCCTCCGGACGTTCTCAGTACCCAAAGCGCGCGACTGCTGCCGGTGCCAGTCAGCGTAAAGTCGAGAACCACGCCCTCGTTGGGCACTGACGGAACGACCGACGGAGACACAGCCAAAAAATTGTTGGCGCCCGGATTGATGAACACCGACGTGGCCGCCCCCTCGAATTCGTGGCCGCCCAACACCAGGTCCAGCTTGCCGTCCTCGTTGACATCGACAAGCTCGACGGAGAAGAAGCCCGCACCGCGGATAGCAGATGGCAAACGCGGCACTCGCTCGCGCGTGAACTTCCCTACCCCGTCGTTCAGCAGCACATACGCGCGATCCGGGTCGAAGTTATTGACCACCACAACGTCGACCTTGCCATCCCCGTTCAAGTCTGCCGCTGCCGCGCCGTGATGAAACCCCACGTCGGCGGATGCGTCGCTGACGACATACGTGCCATTGGGCTGGCTGAGCACGACCTTGTTTGTCTCACCCGGGAACGGCGCGGCATCATAGCCGTGACAGGCCACGAAGATGTCCGGGCGTCCGTCCCCGTTGAAATCGGCCACGATGGCCTTGCGCGGGTGCAGGCAGCCGTTGGACTGCGGCATGACCGATGTGTTCAAGATGAAGGCGCCATCCGCCTGCCTGGCGAAGAACTCGAATCGGCTCGGCGTGGCCTGAGACGCGGGTAGTGAGGCGTTGTAGGTCAGGACGGCGCGGAACAGGTCTAGGCGCCCGCTTCCGGCGAAGTTGCCATACGCTCGAACCGTGTTGTCCCCGCCCGGCAGTGATTGCGGCGACAGGCCAATCGCCTTGTAGTTGGCGTAGGAATCACCGGCAATGGCGGGAGGAGGTGGCGCCGGAACGGCCGGCTGAGGCGCAACCGCGCCCTCGCCTACGCCCCCACAGGAGATCAAAGAGGCCAGAATCGTTGCGGCAAAAACCCGGCTGCAGACGGGCATCGTCGTGGGGCCGCTCTAGCCCGTCAGCGAGTGCGCCGGTATGCCAAGAATCCGAACAGGCCGAGCAATCCCGACAGCAGCATCATCGCCCACTCGGAAAGGGTGGGAATGGCCGTTGCGTCGCCACCCACCCCAACCCCGCCGGGGTCCGCAATCAGGCCATTGGCCGCCAAGTCGTTGTCACCCAGTGCGCCATCGGTCAACGTGAGCGTGACGGTGTTGCCGCTGATCACCGCATTGGGATACACGTACCAGTGATCCGCATCACCCACCCGCTCTTTTCCGTATTTCCAGTACTTGGCGCCCGCCGGTAACGGTTGAGAGTACGTGATGGTGACCTGGGTGCTGGATCCGGGAGTGCCGCTATTCAGGTTCAGTGCCAGCACGCCGTTGGGAAGCGTCACTCCAGCAGGCGGCGTTGCAGGCGGCGTGTTGCTGAATGCCGCACTTTGCACCTGCCACGCCGCCGCACCGCTGCTGTTTGATGCATCACCCACCCGTGCAGTCCCAGACCCGGCTGTGCTGTTCGGTGCGCTGCACGATGCAGTCGTGCCGCCACCACTTCCAGCACAACTCCAAGTCCAAGGGCTTGCGGATGCAACGCTGCTGGCCGTGCCGGCACTGCACAGATTCGCCGAAGGCTTCAGGGCAGAGGCAACACCGTTTGCCGTGCCACAAGCCCCATTCACGGCCGAGGTCGGCGTCACCGAGTTTGAAGCGGCAGAGGCTGATCCGGTTCCTGCGCTGTTGGTGGCAGTCACCGTGAAGGTGTAGGCCGTTCCGTTCGTCAACCCAGTCACCGTGATCGGGCTGGATGCCCCTGTGCCAGTCAGGCCCCCGGGGTTGGATGTGACCGTATAGCCGGTGATTAAGGCTCCGCCGTTGTTGGCAGGCGCCGTGAACGTCACCGATGCTTGTGCATTACCGGCCGTGGCGGTGCCGATGGTCGGTGCGCCGGGTACTACCGCGTTGACACTAATTGAAACCGTGGCTGTCGCAGAACCCGAAGTTGATCCAGTAGCTGTTACCGTGTAGTTGACAGAAGATTGAGCTGAAGCAGGCGTTCCACTGATCACACCAGTCGATGAATTTATGGAAAGACTAGAAGGTAAAGCCGGGCTAACCGAGTAGCTTACTGTACCTGTCAGACCCGTCTGCGTGAAGGCGGTCGTGGCAGTAATTGGTATACCGACTGTTCCATTTACTGTTTGAGAAGAAGGGGTGAGGGAGATTGGTGTGCCCGGCACTGTCAAAAGCGGGGAAACAGCAAAATACCCGCGCCCCGAAAGACGACCACCAGCGGCACCATTGTCAACCCAAGCCGTAGTACCAGTACCACCGCTATAGCCAGACCAAACACTTGCAGCACCAAGTTTGTTTGATGCAGAAGGACCCTGGTAGGTACACCCCGTGTTGGTCCATCCACCATCGGCGCCCGCACCAGATTCATTCCGAATCTGTGTGAGGAGAGGCACGGTTTGTGCCGAATAAAGGGAGCTTGCAGCACTAGCAACACGCGTGGGAGTGCCAGAGGCAACAGTGTAGACAGGCTTCGTTAAATCTTGGGAAGCCCCGTCCAAAAAAGGCTTGCATTGATCATCTGTGGCAGTGGCACCAACGGCCAGAAACTGGTTAGAAAGGGTCTGTATACCTGAAACTGTTGATGATGCCGCCTTAGATTGAACCCACGAGTTGTAAACCGATATGTTTGCTGAACTTCCGTCAGGAGGACCACCACTAAATGATGTAACAAAAATAATATAGAACTTATCTCCAGGATTCAATCCAGACGGCACTAGACCTGCAGGAGCATCAAGAGCTTTCGCTTGATGTGAAATCAAAGACAAAACACACGCAAGCAGGGTGATCAATAAGTTTTTTTTACCCACAAAAAACTCCTGTTACCTAATAAGCCGTTAAAACCCGAGAGATAACACCACCGATAATAACGCGCTGAAAGGCGCGTACTTAGTGGGTCGCTGGCGGAGAGGGTGGGATTCGAACCCACGGTACGGACAAGCCGTACTTCAGATTTCGAGTCTGACGCGATCGACCACTCTGCCACCTCTCCGTGGGCCTGGTAACCGTTCAGCTGCCGCGAATTATAGCGGAGTGGAGGCTTCACCCAATTTCCGAAGGGGTACAAGCATTGCCCCGACCCCGGCACGGGGAATGCGCGCCACCCACGCCTCGCTGTCACTGACCCCGAAGGAGACGACCAGCTCCGGCTCCGCAGGATCGGGGCCCTCTGCCAGCCCGGCGGCGAACTCGATCCCCGGCCTGAGAAACACAAACGCAAGCGACGCCTCAATCGGTAACCCAAGCGCGTCGAAGCGAACGAAGCGATGCACATACTCCCGCCCAGCTTCCGTATCGCGGGCCTCATGAACCAGGGCGAGATACCCATCCTCCCAGGGCATCAGTGGTGTGCCGCCGCGCCAGTGGGACAACTCGCAGCCCGGATCGGCCCTTGAGGCGACCTCAACCCGGGCGCTTGCCTCATTCCAGCGCAGCACGACTGAGGGGGAGCACCCGTAGACAAAGGTTGGCACCGGCCCAGGAACCGGCATCCAGTTCTTCTGATGAAGGCCATCACCGTAGCCGATCATCTGGCGAACATCCATGAAGTCGCCCCGATCGTCGAGCGCCAGCAGCACCATTCGAGCCAGTGAATCGGCACCGAGGTCGCGAGCCGTAGCCGAGCACTGCCAGCGATCCCCCCACCGCATCAGGCGACAGTCCTCAAACCCCTGAATGGCCGAGCCCTCGTACCGCGACGCTTGCTCGGGTTCACCGATTTCCCGCAGAGCGAACACACTGAAGTCTGCGCCAAGGCGTGCCAGGAAGTTTCGTGTCCGCACCACGCCACGCTCGTCGTGGATGACGTATCGGCCCTGCTGGATGCGGTAATTGACACCCCTGATCACCGCGAGATAGGCATCTCCCTCCCGCGCTATCGAAGGATTCATCGCCACGAACGGCGGGGGCAAGTCGATGGCAAGCCTTTGACAAACGGCGCCTGGGCAAACCTGCTCGATGCGCGGCGCGTACCAGAACAGGTTGCTCCGGGCCGTGGACCGCATCAGGGGTGGCAGGCCCGCGTCGATCGCCAGGCTCTCGGCCGTTGCCCTTCCCCTCGCCCGTCGGGATGCGAGGTTGCTGTAGAACCCCGATATGGAAATCAGCTCACGAACACTGTCACCGTAGGCATCCGACTCCACGAACAGGATGTCCTGCGCCGGGTAAGGGATCGCCTGCGCTTGCTCGAGGAGAAGCAGGGCTGCGTCATGACGCTGTGTGGCGGCATAGTGACGAGCGAGGCTCGCCAGGGGCTCGCTGCGATGAGGACGCATTGCGTAAGCGTCGAGACAGCCCGCGACGAACGCATCCCCGTCGCCTTCGGCGAGGCGCTCCTGCGCCGCACGGTACTGCGCGTGCCAGCGTTCCTCCTCCCACCCTCCCGCGGCAACCCGGCGCTCGTACCACTCCGCCGCCTCGGCATGACGCCCGGCATCACGAAGCGTCTGCGCGAGGTAGTACATCGCACGGGTGTCAGCCGGGTCATTCGAAAGGGCGCCACGCAGCAGGCGCTCGTCCCGGCTGAGCTTCTCAGGCCGGTTGGCCCCATCGGCATGGTCGACGAAGTGCGCGCTGTCCAGGCGCTGGGTGTAGCCGTCCACCACCAGCACCTCATGAGTGGCGCCTACGTAACGCGCCGCCGCGTGCCGCCGAAGCATCCGCACATTCGCGTAGGCAAGGCAGCCGCTCTGCTGAATCAGCTGTGCCGCGTCGCAGTTGAGCGCTTCCAGCCAACCCACATCCTTCACGACCAGCTGCATGTCGGCATCCAGCAGAAGGAGGTAATCGAACGCGAGCGCCGACGCACGTGCGTGCGTCAAGGCATCGTTTCGCGCCTGAGAAAAATCGACGAACGGAAAGCGGTGCAGCTCCAGGGGAATACCTCGCCCCTGGCAAAACCGCTCGATTATCTCGGGAGTGCCATCGGTCGATCCCGTATCGCAGATGACCATGCAATCGGCAACGGAAGCCACCGACGCCAGTGCCCGCTCGATGATGGCCGCCTCGTTGCGGACGATCATATTGACGCAAACCCGTGGCGTCGATCCGGGCCGCTGCTCCGCGGAGTGTTGCATGAGTCGGCGGGGTATCATCAATCCTGCGTGTCGTGACCGACGGTCCGGCCGTCAAAACCCTTGAGATGCTTCGAATGATGCCACGCGCCTCCGTTGTATCTGCCCTCGCCGCGATGCTCCTCGCGAGCCTCGCCATGCCGGCTCAAGCGACAAACACAGTGGCAAAGCTAAAGGAGACTCGCAGCATCACACTTGGCTACAGGGAAGCTGCCCTGCCCTTTTCCTATGTCGACGCGCGGGGGAAGCCCACTGGCTATGCCGTCGAGCTGTGCACCCGGGCCGTGGCGCTCATGAAGTCCCGGCTCGGGCTTCCCGAACTCACCATCAAGTGGCAGCCCGTGACGTCGGCAAACCGGTTCCCTCTTGTCACCAAAGGCAGCGTGGACCTCGAGTGCGGCAGCACCTCCAACACTGCGGATCGCCAAAAGCGCGTCGCCTTCGGCCCGACCTATTTCGTCAGCCATATTGCAGTGCTTGTCAGCGCCCAGACGCCCTGGAACAGCCTCGCGCAAGCCGGCGCACAACCGATTGCGACTGCCGCGGGCACCACCTCTGCCCTTGCGCTCAAGCGCTATGAGGAAAGCCGCGGGGTCGAGCTCAACGACTTCGTCGTCCGCGATCACCAGCATGCCTTCGACGCGCTGACAAACGGGCGGGCAGTGGCAGTGGTGCTCGACGACGTCCTGCTCAGGAGCTTCGTGGCCGCATCTGGCACGCCCGAGAAGTTCCGCTTCCTCGAGGAAACGCTGGGCGCAGAGGGTTATGCCGCCGTGTTGCGATTGGGAGACCCGGCTTTCGAGGCGCTGGTGGCCGAAACCTTCGGCGAGGTCATGCGCTCAGGGGAAGCCGAACGCCTCTATGACAAGTGGTTCGCCAAGCCGATTCCGCCGCCGGGAGTCACCGTTGGCCTGCCCCTCAGCCCAGAACTGAAGGCCCTCTTCCAGAAACCCAGCAACGCACCGCTCTGAGGGCGCTTCAGCGCCCGATTGATAGGGAAAGTCCCGCCGCCGCCGAGGGCGCGGCGTGCAGCGCAATCAACTGGGTGAGCAGCAAGAATGTCGATTTGGTGTCGACATCGTTGTCGGCGATGTAGAAGTAGTGGCCACGGTAGGAAACGACCACGCTCGCGTCCTTGGGCATGTCCGACGACACCCTGACGCGGAAGATTCCCTTGAGCGATGACTGCCAATCGAACGGCGTCCCGTCAATTCGCACGGTGGGCCTTACCTTGCCCGCTGCCAGGTCGGCCTCGGGCACGTCGATTCCCTGCGCAAGGTGTCCCATCGCACCGAGCACGGACCGCGTGAGGAGCCGGATGGTCTTGGGGTCGTAGACGTCACCTCCCCCGACGAACCGATAACGGTCCTGGTCGGGAGACAACCCCAGGAGGGAACGCAGCCGGCGCGCCTGCGGCGACTGTCCACCGTCGCCGATGAACCGGAGGTCAATGACGCCGCTGGGCGCGCCCGTCTCCTTCGCCACCTCGATCATCGAGTCCTCGGAGAGCGTGTGCAGCAACTGGGCGACCTCCTTGAACTCCTCGGCGCCATCGGCGATCGTGCCGCGGCCCCCGTAAGCGCCGATCACATTTCGAAGCGAGCCGATTTCCTGCACCCCCACCACAAAAGTACGGTCGGTGCCCCATCCGGCCTTCACCAGCAGAAACAGCAGGTCCGGGTTCATCGGGGTCATCATCTGCCGCACGAATTTCTCTCCCTCCACCGGCGCATAGATGATCGAGGGATTCTCGTTCAGCGACACGGCGGCCGGCGCGAGACGGAACGCCCGGGAGAGAAACTCCGTTACCCCCGAAGGCGCCGCCGATGTCGTTCCGGTGTAGGTGCCGTCAGCGCCGAGCGACCGATTGAATTGCACCTGAGCGGCGATGCGCTCGACGTGAGTGAAGTACGGCGTGTCGGAGTAGCGCAAGCGCACCAGGTTCATTAGCAGCTCCTGGTCATTGGTCCTCGCCACGGCGATGTTGTAGGCGGGACGGCCCTCCGCCACGAACCCCGGGCCGATCTGGACGCAGGAAGCGCACCATGTTGCGAGGAGCGCAATCGCGAGGAGGCGCCCCCTACGGAAGGTGTCACCCATGGTCGTGTTCATGCCGCAACCCGGAGGTAGTCTTTAACCGCCTGCACCTGCTCCGGCCCGAGGGAGCGCGTCCACGCCCGCTCCACCACGCCCCGCCCGTCGATAACCACGGTGCACTTCCTGGCGAAACGCATGAACAGAAGGTTGACCAACGTGCCATAGGCGCGAGCGCTACGCCCCCCCGGGTCGCAGAACATGGGCAGCGTCAGGGCCTGCTGGGAGCGGTACGCCAAGGCCTTTCCGCGATCGGACACGCCCACGGCAGCGAAGGCCAGGCCCGCCTGCTCGATCTTGGGCAATAACCCTTGAAACGCCCGGAGCACTTCGAGGCACTCGGGGGTGTCGTCCTGCGGATGGAAATGCACAACCAACCGGCGCCCCCGCCAGCGAGCGGCCTCCACAGGACGCCCCTCCAGGTCGACCAGGGAAAGGGGCGGCGCAGGCTTGCCAACAACGGGAGGGTCACCCAACTGCGCGAGCGTGAGGGCCACGGTGCCGACGATGGCGAACAACACCAGCCCCATCAGGACATATTCCACAGCGCAGGCCTCAGATCATGATGCGACCGGAGTCTAGCAGCCACCTGTAAAGCCCAAGCCCCGGTGATATCCTTTCCGCGCTCATGAGCCATATCCTGCACCGTTCGCTTCGAGCCTGCCTTCCCACCGCCGTTTCGGCACAGGGGATGCGCATCTTCGACAGCGAAGGCCAGGAATACATCGATGGATCCGGCGGCGCTGCGGTCTCTTGCCTGGGGCATGGCAATGCCGAGGTTCTCGCCGCCATGCACGCCCAGATTGACCGGCTCGCCTATGCCCACACGGGATTCTTCACCACCGAAGTGGCCGAGGAACTGGCCGACACTCTGATCGCCGATGCCCCCGCCGGAACGTCCCACGCGTACCTCGTCTCGGGTGGCTCCGAGGCGATGGAGGCAGCGCTCAAGCTTGCGCGCCAATATTTCGTGGAGACGGGCGAGCCCGAGCGCAGCGTGTTCATCGGACGCCAGCAGAGCTACCACGGGAACACACTGGGCGCGCTGGCTGTCGGTGGCAATGAATGGCGCCGCAAGCAGTTTGCGCCGCTCCTGATCGACGTGGCTCGCGTTTCAGCGTGTTACGCCTACCGGGGCCTGAAGGCCGGCGAGTCCCCCGAGCAGTACAGCGAGCGGCTCGCCAAGGAGCTCGAGGCTACGATCGCCGAAGTGGGGCCAAGAAAAGTCATTGCGTT
>Ga0075471_10000719_pt1 | contig 20515 bp, 18 predicted proteins | sample DEB19_08_DNA_2_FD_74787 | JGI IMG/M metagenome (GOLD analysis project Ga0075471, IMG submission 74787) | Aqueous microbial communities from the Delaware River and Bay under freshwater to marine salinity gradient to study organic matter... | ecosystem: Environmental > Aquatic > Marine > Coastal ... | reverse complement strand
TCGGCGAAGGCGCCGATGATGAGGGCGGGCGTGATGCAGGCGAAGGTCATCTGGAAGATGACGAAGGCCAGTTCGGGAATATTGGTCTCCTTCGAGAAGGTGCCGACCTCGGTGGCCGGCGTGACGCCCGCGAGCATCAGCTTGCCCAGGCCGCCGAAGAAGGGGTTGAGCGTAGCGCTTACGCCGGAGGTGAAGGCCACCGAGTAGCCGTAGACCACCCACAGGATGGCGATGACCGAGAAGATGGTCAGCACCTGCATGAGCACGGAGAGGATGTTCTTGGCGCGCACGAGGCCGCCATAGAACAGTGCGAGTCCCGGAATGGTCATCAGCACCACCATCGAGGTGGCGACCAGCATCCAGGCGGTGTCACCCTTGTTGATGGTGGCGGCTGCCTGGGCGGCGGAGGCGAAGAGTGGCGTGAGGCCCAATCCCGCGGCAGCGAGCGCAAGCCTCTTGGTGGTGGTCCGTGCAAACATTGAAAGCTCCCTCGATGCGTGGATTAGAGCGCCGCCGTGCCGGTTTCGCCGGTGCGGATGCGGACGGCCTGTTCGAGCGGCAGGACGAAGATCTTGCCGTCGCCGATCTGGCCGGTCTGGCCGGTGGTCTGGATCGCCTCGATGACCCGGTCGGCCATGTGCTCGTCGACCGCCAGCTCGAGCTTCACCTTGGGAACGAAGCTCACCGTATATTCGGCGCCGCGGTAGAACTCGGTATGGCCGCGCTGGCGGCCGTGGCCCTTGACCTCGCTGACGGTGATGCCCTGGATGCCCAAGGCACCAAGCGCCTCGCGCACCTCCTCCAGCTTGAATGGCTTGATGACTGCGACAATGAACTTCATGCCTGCTCCCCGTGAATGTTCCGGACGTGCATCACAAGATCCATGCCACTTGGATGAAGCAGCTAAGTTACTGATTAATAATGTGAATTTTGAATCAGACCAGCCATGGAATGCCGCAATAATGGGCACTCCAAAAATCTTGCCTTATTTTTGCGCATTGATCCGCGACGGAGAACCATCTGTATTTCACGCCGGAAACCAGCGAAACAGGCTCCATGACAAAGCCTCACGACATCATCGTCATCGGCGCGGCCCTGAACGGCCTCGCGGCGGCGCTCGCCCTCGGCGGGGCGCATGTGAAGCGCCCGCTCGACGTGGTGGTGGTCGATGTGAAGGACCCGCGCGCCTTCTCCACCAACGCCTTCGACGGCCGCGCCTCCGCCATCACCGCCGCGGCGCGCCGCATGTTCGAGTCGCTCGGCATCTGGCACAAGGTGGCGCAGCACGCGGAAGCGATGACCGAGATCATCGTCACCGACAGCGCCGTGCCCGGCGGCGCCCGCCCCGTGCTGCTGCAGTTCGGCGAGGATGACATGACGGGCGGCCCCTCGTCGCACATGATCGAGAACCGCTTCCTCTATGGCGCCATGCTGGAGGCGGCACAGGCCTCGCCCCACATCCATTTCCGCGTCGGCCAGGCGGTGGAGCACTATCACTTCAAGCCAGGCCTTGCCGCAGTGACACTGGCCGATGGGGGGGCACTCCGCGCGCCCCTCATCGTCGCCGCCGATGGCCGCAACTCGCCGGCGCGCGAGGCGGCGGGCATCAGGCTCGTCGGCTGGCCCTATGACCAGATGGGCCTGGTCGCCACCGTCGAGCACGAGCTGCCGCATAACGGCCGGGCAGAGGAGCACTTCACGCCGTCAGGACCCTTCGCCATCCTGCCGCTGCCGGGCAACCGCTCATCGCTCGTCTGGTCGGAGCGCACCGAGGCCGCGCAGCGCATGCTGGCGCTGCCGATGGAGGACTTCGAGCAGGAACTGAAGCTGCGCTTCGGCAGCCACCTCGGCGAGGTGAAGCTGATCTCGGGCCGCCACGGCTACCCCCTCGCCATGTATCTCGCCGAAACCTTCACTGCCCCGCGCCTCGCGCTCGTGGGCGACGCGGCACATGTGCTGCACCCTCTGGCGGGGCTGGGCTTCAATCTCGGCCTGCGCGACGTGGCCGCACTGGCCGACTGCATCCATGATGCCGCGGCCCTCGGTCTCGACATCGGCAGCGAGGCGGTGCTCGACCGCTACACCCAGTGGCGCCGCTTCGACACGGTGGCGACGGGTGCCATGATGGACGGCATGAACCGCCTCTTCGCCAACACCAACCCGGTGCTGACGCTGCTGCGCCGCGCGGGCCTCCTCGCGGTCAACCGCATGGGCAGCATGAAGTCGATGTTCGTGTCGGAAGCCGCCGGCATCTCGGGCAACCTGCCGCGCCTGCTGCGCGGCGAAAAGGTCTAGCGGCTGAAGCCCGCCGCGGCGATCTTCTCGAGATAGGCGGGCCACAACGTGCAGTGCTCGCGGCCCAGCCTCAGGAGATAGGGCCAGGTGAAGAGCCCCGTCGAGTGCCCATCGTCGAAGGTGATGCGCACGGCATAGCTGCCCACCGGCTCGAGCCGGCTGATCTTCACCTTGCGCTTGCCCCAGACCAGCTGTTCCTGGCCGGGGCCGTGGCCCTTCACTTCGGCACTCGGGCTCTCGACGCGCAGGTATTCCGCCGCCAGCGCCACCTGCTCGCCCGTGTCGAAGCGCACATGCAGTTCGCTGCCGCCGCTTGCAAGGCGCAGCTCCTCCGGCCAGGGCTCACTCACGGTTGATCTCTCGCGCCTCGTCGGCAAGCATGATCGGAATGCCGTCGCGGATCGGATAGGCGAGGCCCGCCGCACGCGAGATCAGCTCCTGGCGTTCGGCATCATACTGCAGCCTGGTCTTGGTGAGCGGGCAGACGAGCAGTTCGAGGAGGCGCGGGTCGGTGCGGGTGTCGGCCATGTGGTATCCTATTGCAGGCGGGGCTTGGCGCCCCTGCCCATCTTGCCGAGCGCCACCTCGGTCAGGGCCACGAGCACGTCGGCCCTGGTCTTTAGGTCGGGTGCCTCGAGCAGTGCCTGCTTCTCCTGCGGCGGATAGGGTGCGAGCAGCGAGAGCGTGTTGACCAGCACCTCGGTGGGGGCCGAGTCCACTTCCCTCCAGTCGGCGCTCATGTTGTTGGCGTCGAGATAGTCGCGGAACACCTTGAGCAGCGCCGGGCGGTTTACCTCGGCCGCGCCCGTTCCGATCGCGAGATCGGCAGCGAAGGGATGATAGTTGGCGATCACCTGGCGGAACGGCGTGTCGACGTCGAGCTCGTCGACAATCTGGAAGCGGCTGACGCCGGTGAGGGTGATGAGCATCCGGTCGTCCGGCGTCTCCGACCATGCGGTGATGCGACCCACGCAGCCCACCTTCATCAGCGCGGGCGCATCGCCCTGCGCGTCGTCGCGCGATGGCTGGATCATGCCGATCAGCCGGTCTCCCGCCAGCGCGTGGTCGATCAGGGCAAGGTAGCGCGGCTCGAAGATGTTGAGGGGCAGGTCGGCGCGCGGCAGCAGCAGCGCACCGGCCAGCGGAAACACCGGAATGCGCCGGGCCAGGTCCTCCGGGCGGCGGTAGCGGTCGAAGAGGCCCATCAGGAGAACAGCACCGAGCTGAGCTTGCGGCGGCCCGCCGCGGTGAACTCGTCCTTGGGGCCCCAGGCCTCGAAGAACTTGACCAGCTGTTTGCGCGCCGCCTCGTCGTTCCAGCTCCGCATCTTCCTGATGACGTAGATGAGGTGGTCCGTCGCCGCCTCGCGCTCATTCGCGCCATTGAGCAGGACGGCGAGGTCGACCCGCGCCTGGAAGTCGTCGGGGTTGCTTTCCACCTTGGCCTTCAGCGTTCCGATCTCGGAGGTGTCGACCGGGTTCAGCGCCAGGTCGAGCTGCGCCTTCACGCTCAGCACCTCGGGGTCGTTCGCCTTCGCGGGCGGCACGAGGGCCAGGGTCTTCTGGGCGGTTTCGAGGTCGCCCAGCGCCATCTCGCAGCGCACGAGGCCTGCGATGGCGCCCGCGTTCTCACGGTCCACCTGCAGCAGCTGGCCGAAGAGCTGGGCCGCATGCTGGTAATCCTGCTGCTCGACGAGGGCGCGCGCATCCGCCAGCACCGCCTCGATCTCCTCGGCCATGCTGCCCTGGCCGCCCAGGCGGTCCACGAACTGCTTGATCTGGCCTTCGGGCAGCGCGCCCATGAAGCCGTCCACCGGCTGGCCGTTGACGAAGGCATAGACGGCTGGGATCGACTGGATGCGCATCTGCTGGGCGAGCTGCTGGTTCTCGTCCACATTGATCTTCACCATGCGCACCTTGCCGCCGGCGGCGCGCACCACCTTTTCCAGCGCCGGGCCGAGCTGCTTGCACGGCCCGCACCACGGCGCCCAGAAATCGACGATGACCGGCTGCTGGCGCGACGGCTCGATCACATCCTGCATGAAGGTCTGGGTGCTGGAATCCTTGATGAGGTCGGCCGCCGCGGCCGGGGCGGGGCTGCCGGCGGGCTGGCCGCCGAATGTCATGCTCATGGGAATGCCCTTCGAAACTGTTGCTGCCCCCTATGTGGAGCAAACCATTCTGCTTTTCAATGACGGCGCCCGCGGTGGCCCGCCCTCAGGCCACGGCCACCACCCGTGGCTCGTGGCCGCAGGAGCGGATGAAGGTCACGAGGTCGGCCGCGCGGATCGTGGTGGTCGCGGTATTCTCCAGCGGGTGGTAGTTCACCAGCTCATGGGCCATCATCGCGGCGTCCAGCACAACGTTCACGCGCTTTTCGGTGTCGTTGATCAGCCCGAAGGGCGTGACGGAGCCCGGCTCCACCCCGAGAACCTCCTTCAGCAGTTCCGGCTTGCCGAAGGAGAGCCGCCGCGAGCCGATCTTGCCCGGCGCAGCCTTCAGGTCCACCTGCGCCTCCTCGAGGCACACGATCAGCCAGATGTTGCCCTTGTCGTCCTTCAGGAACAGGTTCTTGCAGTGCCCCCCGGCGATCTCGCCGCGCAGCGCCTGGGCCTCCTCCACGGTATAGACAGGGGCGTGGTCGCGGGTCGTGGTCTCGATGCCGAGGTCCCTGAAACGGGCAAAAAGGTCTTCGCGGGTCGCAGTCATGGCGGCCGAATTTCCCAAGTGAAAGATTGAGATGATCTTGTTCTTGCATTTGCCGGCGAGTTAGGCAATAAGGCGCCACCCATCGGCGCAAGCCGGTCAGGCCATGGAAGCGGGCGTAGCTCAGGGGTAGAGCATAACCTTGCCAAGGTTAGGGTCGGGCGTTCGATTCGCCTCGCCCGCTCCAATTTCTCATAAAGCATCATTGGGTCGGAAATCTCCATTCGGACGTCCGGGCACCGTTGTAGAGCAGTTTTGGCGTAACCGGACCGTAAACGGATTTCCTTCGATCCGACCCCCGCCTGTGATCACCCTGGGTCAATTCCCGAGGGGTAGCCGCATCGTGAGGAGAAAACGGAGCTTGAAAGCCGGAGCTTCAAGGACGGCGCGATCTACCTGTTCCGGCGAGCCGCCTGCACGAAGCCGGCCTGGTTCTGTCGGGTTGGTGCGGTCGTTGCCGGTGGGCGGCTGGCGGACTGGGGCCAGCGACTCTCGTTTGCCCAATTTGCCCCAGTTCATACGTAGTTTTACTGCCTCTTTAGGAGACTTTTTCTGTATTAAACTATATTTATAGTAATTTTCAGTATATCAGTCTTTGGAGCAACCCGCTATCTCATCCAGACGTCCAATCGACGTCCCTGCGCACGCATACTGGAAAAGGCATCTGACGTGGTCACTACGCCCATTGGAACATCTGACGATGTCGGAAAAAAAGTCCTTGTCCAAGCCGACGGCAAGATCGTTGTTGCCGGCTACAGCGTGGGCTCGCCGACCGGTCTCGATTTTGCGGTTGTCCGCTACAACGCGAATGGAACTCTGGATAAAACATTTGGGATTGACGGCAGAGTAACCACTGACCTCGGATCTATTGATGAAGGCGGATGGTCAGCTGCACTTCAAGACGACGGGAAGATTGTTGTCGCTGGGCGAAGGTTCAATGGCGTAAACGATAACATCGTGGTCATCCGATACAACACCGACGGTTCTCTTGATACCTCATTTGGAAACGGCGGAAGCACGATCTACGACGGAGGTACTCCCGATCAGGCACTCGGGGTCGCGATTAGGCCCGACGGTCAGATAATCGTTGTCGGTAGTTCACTTTACCTCGGGGACACTGACATCTTCCATGTTCGCTTTGACGCAAGTGGCAATTTAGTCGACAGCGCCATGTTCGATTATTCCGGTCTGAATGATGTTGGCAATTCAGTCGCGGTACAATCAGACGGAAAATACCTTGTTGCAGGATACGTAACCTTCACTGACGGCTTCAAGTACGTATCTCTCATTCGATACGGCGCTGACGGATTACTGGATGCAACATTTGGGAGCTCTGGCTCTGTTATCACTGCCGTAGGTATCTCTGACGACGTGGCACAGTCTGTCCTGGTTCAACCAGATGGAAAGATCATTGTAGCCGGCTTTACGGTCGATAATGGCACCGGTCGTGATTTCCTGACAATGCGTTATAACCAAGATGGTACGCTTGACAGTACGTTCGGCCTCTCTGGCGTCACCAGCACCGATTTGGGTTCCTTGGATGAAGTTGCCTGGGGATCCGCGCTTCAGACCGATGGCAAGATCATCCTGGTAGGAAGCCGCTTGAACGGCTTGAATGACGATCTGGTATTGATCCGATACAACTCAGATGGGTCGATAGATACTACCTTTGGAAACGCTGGATCAGCGATAACTCCTGCGGTGTCAGGAGCAGGCTTCAGTTGGAGCATAGCCCTGCAATCTGATGGCGGGATCATCGTCACGGGGTCGTCGTCTAACGGACTTAACCAGGACATAACAACACTCCGTTTCAATACAAACGGGACTATTGACGATACGTTTGGCGGTCCGGTTATAGGAAATAACGGTCAAGTTATCGGGAGACCCATCATCACATCGAATGGAGGTGGCGCGACGGCTTCGGTTTCGGTCAGCGAAAACTCCACGGAGGTGGCGTCCGTCACGGGAACCGACCCAAATGCGGGCACTGCGCTCATCTATTCGATCGTCGGGGGAGCAGATTACGCCAAGTTCCGGATCAACGAATCGACTGGCATTCTGACCTTCATCAACGCCCCTGACTTCGAAGCTCCAACAGATATAGGCGCGAACAACGTCTACGATGTGGTCGTGAGGGTCACTAACGGAACACTGACCGATACCCAGACCCTTGCCGTTACAGTTACGAACCAGACACCGGAGACAGTGATTGGCACAACCCGCGACGACACGTTCGTTGCGTCCAATGACATCGAGGCATTCAATGGCCTTCCGGGATCAGACACCGTTGATTACCGAGCCGCCTCCAAGGGGATCTCAGCAAGTCTCGCGATACCTTCTCAAAACACCGGAGCGGCCGCCGGAGACACGTATGTTTCCATTGAGAACCTGATCGGCTCGTCATTCAATGACAAGCTTACGGGCGACGCTGACGCCAACGTTCTCACGGGTGGCGCAGGCGTGGACACGCTGGCGGGTGGAACGGGGAACGATACATACAATGTCAACCTGACGGCTGCGGGTAAGCTTGAGGATAAAGTCGTCGAGACCTCAAAGCTACCCGGTGAAGTCGATAGAATTGTATTGTCTGGAACATCCACTAACGCCGCCACAGTGACGCTTAAACTCGGTGCCAACATCGAGGACCTCGATGCGAGCTTAACAGGTTCCAGCCGTCTCAACATCACTGGAAACGCGCTAGCCAACAACATCACCGGCAATGATTGGGGTAACGTCATCACAGGAGCTGGCGGCGCGGACACGATGGATGGGCGGGATGGGGGCGACATCTATGTCGTCACGTCGGCAGCAGATTTCAACGGCGACACAATCAGTGATACGGGCAGCAGTGGCGTTGACGAGTTCCGGTTCGCTGGAAAATCAGCCGCCACCCTCTACCTGAATGCTGTCGGGCTCGAACGGGTGACCATCGGTACAGGTAATGGCTTAGATGCCATTACGAAGGGTAAGGGGGCTGTCAACATCAATGCCAGCGGTGTTGCCAACGGCCTGGAGATGATCGGCAACAACGGCCACAATGCGCTTACCGGGACGGGGTTCAACGATGTTCTCCGGGGTAACTCCGGGAACGACAGTCTGGACGGCGGCGCGGGCAACGATGATCTCTATGGCGGTCTGGGTAACGACATCCTCACGGGTGGTTCAGGAATGGACAGCTTCATCTTCAATACGACGCCGAACACCACAAAGAACTGGGATACCATCACGGACTTCAACGTGGCTGATGATACGATTGAACTGGATCACGCGGTCTTCGCCGCTCTGGGTACAGCAACAGGCACCCTCAGCGCGGGAGCCTTCGTCATCGGTGCAGCAGCTCTGGATGCGGCTGATCGGGTCATTTACAACTCCGACACCGGAGCTCTGTTCTACGACAGCGATGGAAACGCGGCGGGTGGGTCGGTTCAGATCGCCACACTGGCGACGGGATTGGCCCTGACCAACAACGACTTCCTGATTATCTGAGGAGAGATACGGGTGGTGGGGTCTACATCACCTCCAGCGCCTCTTTCATCGCGCCAGCATTAGTATTTATGTAGCGCTGGCTGATACTGAAAGCTGAATGTCGAGCCAAAACCTGTACACCCCGGGTGCTACCACCAAGTTACGAAATTATTTTAATCAAATTTATCATTTCGCTCCTATGGATTATTGATGACTCCAAGTCGAACTCAGGGAAGGGACCATAGTAGCACAGTGGCGCTGGAAAACCGGCGCAACTGAGCGTCATGTTGACCTCCCACTCGCCTAAAATTTATGTATAATGACAATAACTTGAAGGGATCAAAAAGTCACCGCTCTGAGCCGCTTCCGCTGTAGCAGGATCGTAAACGGATTTTACGAGGGCTCTGTACCAAATAAGTTGCCAAGGTTAGGGTTAGGCGTTCTATTGGCCAGGCCCGCTCCAATTTCTCAATCGACATTGTTTCGCTGCGCCTTATGCCTGCGCCGAGGCCGGGGCGCTGAATGGCGTGGGTGGTCAACTGCCGAGATAGGCAAGCAGTGCGTCGAGGCGATCGCGCAGACCAGGCGCCAGCCGGTCGCGCAGCGTGAGCGTCATTTGGCGCTTCTCCCCGGGCAGAAGGCTCTCGTTGTTCGGAACATAAACCGTGTTGATCCTGGCATCGGGACGCCTGATCTGCCTGGCTGGCGGATGCCCAAGGAATGCCAGCACGCCCGTGATGGTGGCCTCGTAGTCACGGTTCAGGTCGTCATAGCGGACGACGCGAACATTGGAATGGCCCTCCGCCACCTTCAGCCACGCCGCCGAATGGTCGATCCAGCGCTCAATGATGGAGCCATACTGCCGGGGCTGGTAGCGGAGCATGTTCCACACCGGCTCGGCCAGCATGAAGTCCAGCCGATCATGCAGCAGGGGTCCTTCGCGGTGCCCCTTCTCACTCAGATGGTGGATGAACCGCCTGAAAGACGCCAGCACTTCGATGGGATCGCGGATGACATGGAGGGTCTTGGTCGTACCAAGCACGGAACCACCGGAGGCATCGAAGAAGAAATCCGCATGGAAGTGATTCTTGATAACGCTGTTGCAGTTGTTCCGCTGCAGCATGTCGAAGACGTTCTGCACGCTGCTGTAGCTGCAGTAGTTGGCGATGTTGCCCGATGCCCAGGGGTCGAACGAGATCTCGGGCTCGCTGGTATAGGGGGAATTCAGTGCAATCGAGTTAATCAGGAAGTGCGTTCCCGATCTCTCGTGCGATGAAACCATGAGGTTGCATGTCACCCGCTCGCTTGCGGAGAAGGTAATCGCCTTGTTCGTTTTCATACTCTTGCGCCTTGCAGGTTCATGGCCGGGTCACGCCAGCGCATAGTGGTAACGTTCGATGTCTTCTGCGAAGGCCGTCCTGATCACCTTCTGGCCCTGGGGAAAGCCATCGAACATCTGACGGGGCGTGGCGGAGGCCGGCCGGTAGCTGGCCTTGGTCCGGATCGCGCGGCACTCGTCCGCCAGGGTCTCCGGCAGTCCCACGGCCCGCGCGAAGCGGCCAATGTCATCCGCCAGGCTCTCGTAGCGCAGCATCACGTCCACCGCGCAGTGGCCGTCGATGTGTGTGATCATGCGGTTTGATGACAACACGCCGGGATTGCGGCGCTGGCCCAGGCGGTAGGCCGCCTCGATGTCGGCACGCCGCGCCGCCTGGAACGCGAGCCACTTGCGAAAATCCTCCACCGAGGTTGGCGCGATGCGGGAGCGCTCCCAGAAATACCAGCTCACCACATAGTCAAAGGGATTGCGCACGATGGCTGCCTTCACATAACCGGCGAAGGTTCCGGCGGGCATAAGCGCGCGGACTTCGGCGGCGCTCATGTGATTGTAGAACCGCGACAGCCGCTCTCCAGCCACCGGGCCATGGTTCTGCGGTCCGGTGAAGCCGAGCGACTGGCGCACCACCTCGTCGGCGGGCGCGACCGGCGTGACGATGTCGTCACCCGACATGTATTTGGACACGGCGATCTCGAAGCTCGTTCCCCCCGTCTTCCGCGTCTTGAGCAGAATGAACCTGTGGCGGTGGGAAAGGATCATGGTTCCGGCGGTCTCGATGCGGCTTCGGGCGGCAGTTGCCATTGACGAGAGACTTGCTCTATCAGAAGCCGTGGCCGAGCGTCGACGGAAATTGTGGCCCACCCGGGAGTGCCCCCGGTCCGCGCAAGGTGAGGGAGACAAGGCGCTTGACAGAATTCCGCAACGGCCTTGCGCCCTTCCCCGAGACGCTGGTGATTTCATCCGAGCGCTCGGGCCTCAACCTCGTCCGGCACGCCTGCGAGGAGATGAGCGGCAGGCGGACACCCGGCAAGGTTCACCTGATCAAGGACGGCCCGCTGCTGTTTCACCGCACGCATTACGCCGGCCATCAGGGGCCGCCCGTCGGGCCTTTCGCGCCCCTGTTCACGCCCGCGGGCACGACAAACTACCGCAAGGCCTTGCTGCTGCTGCGCGACCCGGCAGAGGCCTTCGTGCGCGCCTACAACAAGAGCCCGAGCCAGATGCGGCTCTATTGCGCCAATATCCGGCTGTTTGAAGCCTTCAAGGGCGAGAAGCTCCTCGTAACCTACGACGACCTCGTGTCAGGCGATGAGGGCTTGCGCAGGATCTTCGGCTTCCTCAGCATCGCCGATTGCTTCGACACGGCCCGGCTCGCTGCCGTGCGGCAGGATGCCGTCGCCTGGTATGACAGGAACCAGCCCTCGGGGTCGCAGACGCGCGGCGACCCTGGCCTGCTCAAGACCCACCAGGCGGCCCTCACCCCGCAGGAGCGGATCCGGCTCGCGGAATTCCTGAGGCAGGAGCTGGGGGGTCTTGCGCCCGCATACCTCTCGCGGTGGATGCGCTTCCAGGCGGCCTAGGCCGCACGGCAGGACTCTTCAGGCGCGCGGGTCATGCCTCTTCATCCACTGCACGCACACATCGTAGAAGACCAGGTCGCGGGCATACCAGCGGCGCAGGTTCTCCTTCGCGATGTCGCTGAGCGGGGGCGTCTGCGAATAGTCGTTGCTGTGGGCAGCGGCCGCGTCCTGCGCGGGCTGCAGGCCAGCATAATTGACCGCGAGCCCCATCCGCTCCAGGAAGATGCCGAAGTCGGCGGCGAAGTTCTCCTGCCGGATGATCCACACCGGCGGGCGAATGTCGAGGAAGCCGATCCGCTCGAACCAGTCGATCTGCTGCATCGCCGTGTGGCGTATGGACTGGATCGCCTGCGCGGCATCCCATCCCGCGGCATCGCCGCGGAACAGGGCCTCGGCCAGGTCATTGGCGTGCGGGAACTTGCTGAAGGCGAGCGCCTCGGGCTTCGTCCACTCAACGTAAATGCGCGGCTGGCCCTTGCGCTTGCGCGAATAGAAGCCCGACTTGAACCTGGTGATCGGGTCACGGATGGAGAAGAAATAATTCAGCGCGGGTGGGAGCTCGTAGAGCTTCTTCGTGTGCGCAAGCTGGTGCACCTGCACGCCGTGTGGCCTGAGCTGTTCCGAGAGGTGCATGATCTGCGTGCCGGCATTCTTGCCGATGTGCAGGAAGGCAATTTCGCGAAGCCTTCCGCCGCTGGGAGCCGGGACGATGTCTGGAGTCATGACAGATTCTTCTCTTTCGGTTCTCCGGAGGGGCGGCGGTGACGCGCGCCGCCCATGCCCATTAGCTGGCCGCATCATAACCGAAGGCGGTGAAGTCCTCGGCATAGAACTGGTGGATCAGCGCGATGTCGCTCTCACTGGGCACGATCGCGCGGGTGGAGGAACTGCTGTTGACGCTGGGAAGCGGCGGCAGGTTCTCGTGGTTCAGACCCACGTCGCGCAGCACGTTGCGGATGATGTTGTCGAGCCCCGCCTCGTACTTGAAGATCTTCCGCACCTTCTCGCCCACGAAGCGGACCTGCGGCTTGAAGTGACCGGCGGCGACGTTCTCGTCGCGCCGGTAATTGTCGAGCATGAAGCGCAGGTACTGGCCGAAGTCCATCCGCGCCATCGCTTCCGCGCTGCTCGATTTCTCGATCGCCCACTTGTATTCCGAGATCATGCGCTTCACCGGCTGGCGCACCACGGCGAAGCTGTAGAGGGCGTCGAGGTTGAACAGCCTGTTGAGCGCGCCATAGTCGTAGTGAGCGGGCGGCACCCTCAGGTAGGGGCGCACCGGCATGTAGGTGGGCGGGTCGAAGTAGCCGGTGAAGCCGATGCCGCGGAAGAAGGTCTCGATCGCGGTGCCGCCGGTCTTCGGCACGTGGATGAACATCAGCGTCCGTTCGTGTTCACCCTTGCGATACTGGTAGAGCGGCATCCTCAGTCTTCCTGTATCAGGCCGGCGAGCTGCCGGGCGGCATCGGCGATGGCCCCGGTCCAGTCGCCCACGGCCTCCTGATAGACCAGCCGCAGGCTCGGATACCAGAGGCTTCGCGCCTCGCCGCCCCAGTACCAGTAGCGGCCGCGCCCCGTGGGCACCAGCACGACGCTCTTCTTGCCCAGGGCGCCCGCCAGGTGGGCCGTGACGTTGTCGGTGGTCAGCACCACGTCGCAGGCGGCGATCAGCGCCAGCAGGCCGTCGACGTCGCCGAACACATCGACGCCCTCGGCCAGCTGGACATCGCTGCCAAGCTGCTGTCTGGCCGCATGGATGTCCTGCGCCACGTCGCCATACTGCAGGTTCACGAAGGACAGCCCCGGCACCTTCAGGATGGGCGCGAGGTCGGTCAGCCTCAGGCTGCGGCTCGGTCCCAGCTTCCTGTTGCCGCTGCGCCAGGAAATGCCGCAGACCGGACCGCCGCCCGCAAAGGGGGCCGACGCCGCGATCTGCCGCCGCCGCTCGTCATCCACAATCAGGTAGGGATAGCGCCGCGCGGCGATCCGCGCCGCGTCGACCGCGAGCAGATCGCCGATGTCGCCGATCCCCGCCTGCGCCGCGAAATCCCCGGTGATGGTTTTTTCCGTGGTCTTGCGGTCGAGCAGCCTGATCCCCGGGAATGAGCGCCGGTAGGCCGGGTGGAGCCGCCGGTCGCAGGACACCGCCAACGGCTGCGCTGCCGGATCGATCAGCGACAGCATGGAGGCATAGAACACCTCGTCGCCCAGGCCCTGCTCGCCCCACAGCAGCACCTCGCCGCCGACCGGCGCGCCGTCCCACACGGGAATGCCGGTCTCCGGCAGGAAGCCCTCGAAATCCTCCGCCCCCCAACGCGCGCGCTGCAGGGCGAAGCCCTCACGGAAGCGGTGCTGCTGCAGCACGAGGACCGACTTGCTGTAGCGCACGCTGGGCGCGTCGGGGGTAAGTGCCAGCGCGGCATCGAAACTGGCCATCGCCTCGGCGGGGCGGTTGAGCTCGCGCAGCGCATTGCCGCGGTTGCTGTAGGCCATCGCATGATCAGGCTTCAGTGCAATGGCCGCGTCGAGGGCCGCGAGCGCTTCCGGCAGGCGGTTCAGTTCCATCAGCACATTGCCAAGGTTGTTGTGGGGCTCGGCCCAGCCGGGCCTCAGGCGCAGCGCCTCGCGGTGGCTCGCCGCCGCCTCCTCGTAGCGCTCGAGGGCAGTAAGCGCATTGCCGCGGTTGGTGTGGGCCTCGGCGAAGTCGGGCCTGAGCGCGATCGCACGGTCGATGCTCGCCATCGCCTCGTCGAGGCGCTTCAGCTCCGTCAGTGCATTGCCCCGGTTGCTGTGCGACTCTGCATGCTCCGGCCGCAGTCGGATGGCCTCGTCATAGGCCGCCACCGCCTCCGCCAGGCGCCCGGCCTCCTTCAACAACTTGCCCAGATTGTAATGCGCATCGGCATAGTCGGGCCTGAGCGCGATGGCGCTGCGAAAGCTCTCCTCAGCCTCGGCCTGCCGCCCCGCCGCGGACAGCGCGATGCCACGGCTCACCTGCGCCTCGGCGAAGCCGGGTTGCAGCGCGATCGCCCGGTCATAGCCCGCCAGCGCCTCATCGTGGCGGCCCAGCACCATCAGCGCATTGGCGCGGTTGCAATGCGCCTCGGCGAAGCCGGGCTGCAGTGCGATGGCCCGGTCATAGGCGGCAATCGCCGCCTCCGGCTGCTGTAGCGCGGCGAGGCCGTCGGCCTTGTTGTAGTGGGCGGGCGCAAAGCCCGGCCCAAGCCGGATCGCCTCGTCGAAGCTCGACAGCGCCTCCTGCGCGCGACCCATGCGGCGCAGCGCGAGGCCGCGGTTGTTCCACGCCATCGCCATGCCGGGTTCGACGCGCAGGGCGGCATCGTAGTGCTCCAGCGCGGCCGCCAGCCGGCCCATGTCCTGCAGTGCGTTGGCGAGGTTGTAGTGCGCCTCGCGCGAGCGTGGATTCAGCTTCGCGGCGCGGGCGAAGGCCTCGGCGCCCTCCGCCAGGCGGCCCTGGGCACGCCGGATGAGGCCCTGCGTGTTGAAGGCATCCGGCATGTCGGAGCGGATCGCCAGCGCGCGCGCGATGTGGCGCCCGGCGGTATCGATGTCGCGCGCGTGGTAGCTGGCCAGCGCCATGATGTGGTGGGCATCGAAGTTGCCGGGCTCCGCCCTCAGGATCGCCTGCGACAGGCGCATGGCCTCCGCGAGATTGCCCTGCTGCAGGAAGGCAACCGACTGCCGGAGCTGGTCGAGCGTCTTCGCCACGTGGCCTAGCTGCCCAGGCCTTGCTGCGCACGCGCCAGCGCGGCCTGCCACAGCTCCGCCATCTCGCTTTCGCGGTAGTCCGCGAAGCACGGCGTGCCGAGCGTATAGTGCACGAGTTTCGCCTCGGGCGCCGGCTCATACTCGATGGCGAGCCAGTTCCACGCCTTCGGGATCTCGCCGATCTGCTCGTCCTTCAGCCAGGTGAAGCGGTGCAGGAAGGCGCCATCCTTCGACTCGACAAAGGCCGGGTCGATTTGCCGGTTGTCCGGGTGCTCGCAGTTCCACAGGATCAGGCTCGACCAGTTCTTGCGCGGGTAGTTCTCGTTCCTGTTGCCGAGATACTTGGTGGCGGCCTTGGTCTTGTAGTCGTGCTTGGCCACCATCACCGCCTTGGACGGGTCGCGCAGCCGCCACAACTCGGCGATGTCGGCATTGCAGACCATGTCGCCGTCGGCGAAGATTGCCCAGCCCTTGTAGTCCATCAGGTAGGGCGTGAGGAAACGCGTGTAGATGAACACGTTGCTGCCATCGCGGTGGCGCTCGGTGTAGCCTTCGATCGACCGCGGATTGAGCGGCAGGAACTGCACCGGCAGGCTCGCGCGCTCGATCACGCTCTGGCAGAAGACGTGGTAGGCCACGGCCTCGCGCTGATCGAAGCCGACGATGAGATTGACGCGTTCCGTCATGTGTTGTCCCTTACCCAGGCCGCAGCCGCCGCGATGGCGGGCTGCCAGTCTCCGATGCGCGGCTGGGCGGCGCGCGTCAAGCTCGGATACCATAAGTCGTTGATTCCGCCCTGCCAATACCACAAGCAGGCCTTGCCCGCCGGCACCAGCACCACCGCCCGCTTGCCGATGGCGCCGGCGAGGTGCGCCGTGACGTTGGAGGTCGTCACCACCACATCGCAGGCGCCGACGAGCGCGAGCAACCCGTCGATGTCATTGTAGACGTCGAGCCCCTCGACTTCATGCACGTCGACGCCGAGCATTGTCCTGGCCTCAGCGATGTCGTCGGCGACATCGCCATACTGCAGCTTCACGAAGGACAGGCCGGGCAATGCCAGCACCGGCGCGAGGTCGACGAGGCGAAGGCTCTTCTCCGCCCCGAACTTCTTGTTGGAACTCTTCCACGAGAGGCCCACCACCGGGCCGGGTTTCGGGAAGGAGGCCGCAGCCCGCAGCGCCGCGCGGCGCTCCTGGTCTGCCACGAGGAAGGATGGTGGCCGCGCCGCCAGCTTCTCCGCATCGACCGCCAGCACGTGGCCCAGATCGCCCACCGGCACCTGCGCGTCATGCCCGCTCGGCGGCGCCCCCAACACCTCGCTGCCGGTGATGGTCAGTCCGGGAAAGGACCGGCGGTAGATCGCATGCAGGCGCGGGTCGGCAGCGAGCGTGATGCGCACGCCCTCGCGCGGGGCCAGCGGCAGCAGCGAGGCATGGAAGATCTCGTCGCCGATGCCCTGCTCGGGCCACACCAGCACGCGGCCTGCGCCGGGCTTGCCGTCCCAGCGCGGCAGGTTGCCGGTAAGCGCCGGGCTGCCGAAGCCTGCCGTCTGCCAGCGCGACCCATAGAGCGCGAAGCCCTCGCCGAAGCGCCCCCGCCCGAGCAGCACTTGCGCCTTGTTGTGGCGCGCCTCGGCATAGTCTGGTCGCAGCGCGAGTGCCGCGTCGAGGCTGGCGAGCGCCTCCTCGTAGCGCCTCAGGTCCACCAGCAGGTTGCCGCGATTGTAATGCGCCTCGGCATGGCCGGGCCTGAGGCAGATGGCGGTGTCCTGGCAGGCCAGCGCCTCCGCCAGCCGCCCCAGCTCGCGCAGCGCGTTGCCGCGGTTGCTGTGCGCCTCCGCGTAGCGCGGCCTGAGCACGATCGCGCGGTCATAGCACGCCACCGCCTCCTCCAGCCGTCCCGCATCCTTCAACGCCACGCCGAGGTTGTTGTGCATCTCGGCCGCCGCGGGGTCGAGGCCGATGGCATGGCGATAGCGCGCAATGGCCTCATCGCCGCGGCCCAGTTCCTTCAGCGCATTGGCGGCCTCGAAATGGCACAGCGCATCGGTGGGGTCGATCGCCAGGGCGCGGATGAAGCTGGCGAGCGCATCCTCGGGCTGGCCCAGCGTGAGCAGGGCATTGCCGAGATTGTAGTGCGCCGGGGCCGCGTCGGGCTTCACTGCCAGCGCCTGGCGGATCAGCGCCGCACCTGCCTCCGGGTCGCCTTGCGCAATGGTGGCGAGGCCCAGCAGGTGCAGGCTGTCGAAATGCCGCGGCTCGCGTGCCAGCACCTGCCGGTACAGCGCCTGCGCCGGCCCGGTCTGCCCCGCCCGGTGCAGCGCCAGCGCCTTCTGGAATGTGCTGCTCAGCGGTGCCACCGCGCCCTCACGCCACGCCCAGCACGGCCTTCAGGGGACCGAGGTGGCGCTCGTAGCGCCGCCACGCCTCCACCGAGCTGCGGTAGACCGGCTGGCGCACCTGCCACTGCGACGGCGTGCGCACCTGCCGCTCCTGCTGGTGATAGTCGAGGCAGGCGGCATCCCAGTCGAGGCCGAGGAAGGCGATCAGCTTGCGCGCCGAGGCTTCGAGGTCATCCACCGTCTCCTCGTAGACGCACTCGTGGACCGGCAGCGGCAGCACGTCGCGCCAGTGCGCCATCAGTTCCTCATGGGCGCGGTAGTAGTGCCCGAGGGTGGCGAGGTCACGGTTGTAGCCGTGGTTGACGTTGAAGTCCTGCATGTACATGGACAGGCAATTGTCCATGGCGTTGCGGCGGCAGTAGATGATGTGCGCCTTGGGGAACAACAGCGCGACGAGGCCGAGCAGTTCGTAATTGTGCGGCCGCTTGTCGACGAGGCGAAGGAGATCGGGGCCAGTACCGCGATAGGCCTCGCGGTAGCGCCCGGCCAGCGCGGCACTGGCCGTGGCGTCGAGGGCCGCCAGCGCCTCGACGAAGCCCTGCGGGTTCTTCAGCCCCCCGCCCAGCGTCTTCGAGAGCTGCGGCAGGTCCTGCAATTCGCCGAAGCCCATGATCTTCGGGTGGGCGGACAGGATCTGCTCCGTCAGCGTCGTGCCGGAGCGCGGCATGCCGACCACGAAGACCGGGCGCGTATCGTCGAGCCCGAAATCCTGGCGCGCCGCGAAGAACGCGCGCGTGAACAGCTCCCTCATCGCCGCCAAGGCATCGCGGTGCCGCGCCAGGTCGAAGCGCGAGGCGCGGCAGGCCTTGCTGAGCGCGAAGTGCGCCATGGCGTCGTCGTAGCGGCCGGCGTCGCTGCTGATCTTGGCATAGCCGTGGTGAAGCTGCTCGCGCTGCTGCGGCGTCAGGCCGCCATCGCGCAGCCGGTCCTGAATCGCCAGGAACAGCGGATCGCCCTCCTGGTACTTCCGCACGCCCGAGAGGCCGTGCAGGCTTCCCACATTTCCGGGCTCGTCCTGCCGCACCGCCGCGAAGAGCGTCTCGGCCTCGGCGAAGCGGCCCTCCTCGGCGGCGAGTTGCGCGAGGCCCAGCCGCGCATCCACGTAGCCGGGCCGCAGGCCGAGTGACATTTCGAAGCTCCGCGCCGCCGCCTCCGGCTGGCCCATCTCCTTCAGCGTCATGCCGCGCGTCGCATGCGCCTCGGCGTTGCGGGGATCGAGTATGAGTGACCTGTCCAGCGCCGTCATCGCCTCCTCGAGGCGGCCGAGTGCGGCGAGCGCCGCGCCGCGCTCGCGCCAGGCGTCGGCAAGGCCGGGGTTGATGGCGATGGCCCTGTCTGCGCAGGCGAGCGCCTCCTCGAAGCGTCCGAGGTTCTGCAGCACCAGCCCGCGGTTCGACTGCGCTTCCGCCTGCCCCGGGTTCAGCGCGATCAGCCGGTCGAAGCAGGCGAGCGCCTCCTCGTGGAGGTTCAGTTCCTTCAGGCAGCCGCCCAGGTTGTTCAGCATGTCGGCGCGCTGCGGCGCCAGCGCCGTGGCGCGGCGGTAGCAGGCCAGCGCCTCGTTCAGCCGCCCCATGTCACGCAGCATGTTGGCGCGGTTGTAGTGGCCGTCGGCGGAGTTGGGGTCGCGCGCGATGGCGTGCGAGAAATCAGCCAGTGCCCGCTCCGCCATTCCCAGCCGGCGCAGCGCCACGCCGCGGTGGTTGAACACCGAGGCCACGTCCTGCCTGATCGCCAGCGCGCGGTCGAGCAGCCGCAGCGCCTCGGCGCTGTCGCCCGCCTGCAGCGCGCAAAGACCACTCAGTTGCAGGGCGTCGAAGTTGCGGCGGTCGATCTCCAGCACCTGCGCATAGAGTGCCCGCGCCTGGTCAAGCTGGCCCTTCTGCTGCTGGCCGAAGCCCGCCTGCAGCAGCCGGCCGATGGTCGCACTGGCCTGCCCGGTCATGGCTTGCTCATGCCCCGATCACTGCTTGACCGCGGGCTCTGCAGCGCCGGCCCCGGCGCGCGGCTGGCGATTGCCCAGTTGCAGCTTGCCGTGGCGGATCATGTGGTGGATGTCAACTCCGTAGCTGCCAAGGAACAGCACGAAGCAGGTGATCACGATCACCTCGGTCTGCGTGTACATGACCTGCACCGCGTAGGCGCTGACCGGAAGCGCATGGTCCTTGATGACGAACAGCACGCCGAACAGAAGTGCCAGGGCCACGATCAGCAGGGCGAAGCGGAAGCGGAAGCGGTGCATGCCGGGCGGAAAGTGCCACTCGTGATCGGGGATCGCCGCCTTCGTCTGGTGGTGCAGCAGGACCCGGCACAGCGTGGCGGCAACCATGATCGTCACCGCCTGGAAGAAGAAGAACACATAGCTTCCCAGCATGTGCATGTCGTGGTCGATGTCGAAGGTGTACTGGGTGGTGATCACCACACCCGTCGAGGCGGCGACCTGGAACGCGACGAACAGCAGCATCAGCCCATACATCGTGTTGCGCCGGGCCGGGCTCAGCTTCAGCCGCGAGACGGCCAGCGCATAGGAGAGCAGCACGATCGGAAGCACCATCATGATGCAGGCCGTGATGACGAGGTTCAGGTCGGCGAAGGGAATGCCCAGGCTCGGCTCATTGATGGCGCGGCTGACGGTCGGCGGGTCGTCCATGTAGTCGGGGTACATCGCCAGGAAACTGGCGCGGGCCCACAGCACGAGCGGGATCTCGATCACCGGCACGAGCAGCGCCGGCAGCGCGAAGAGCAGCGCCATGCGGCGGCGGTTCAAGAGCGGCATCGAGCGGGACACCCTCGAAACACAGGCCATGGCCGGATCGCACCGGCGCCCGCTCCCGCGCCGGGCAGGGAGGCCTCGATGCCCCTCAACATGGTGAAAGTTCTGTACGCCCCTGCATGGCTTTCATGTTAAAAGACGGCATCTGGATTGTCAGCGGGAAATTTGGTGTCGACTGGGCTTCGGGGCGTGGCGTGAGGGCGGCATTTCGCCATATGGCGGATCCTT
>Ga0075471_10000718_pt1 | contig 20516 bp, 10 predicted proteins | sample DEB19_08_DNA_2_FD_74787 | JGI IMG/M metagenome (GOLD analysis project Ga0075471, IMG submission 74787) | Aqueous microbial communities from the Delaware River and Bay under freshwater to marine salinity gradient to study organic matter... | ecosystem: Environmental > Aquatic > Marine > Coastal ... | reverse complement strand
ATATTGTTTCATCTTCAGATGGAATATCTGTTTTTGCAAATTCATCAATGATTATAGCCACAGTCAATGGCAAAGATTTTGTCTATGCAGATATAATAGGAGGTTCTGATTCTGATTGGAATTCTTTTGGATCTGTGCAAGATGTGTGCGTTTTTGACAACAAGATTGTGATAGTAAAATCAAACCATGCCTGGCATGACAATGGGTCAATATTAATAGGCGGATCTGCATCTATACAAATGACAAAACTAACAGTTCCTCAGCAAGGGATAGTTAAATCAATACCTGAGATAGCTGGCAACATATCATCTTGTTCAGTTTTTAGATCGGAAGAAAATGCAATAACTAGATTGCTTGTTGGTGGAGATTTGGGCATAGCATCGATAAAAATGGTGCCAATATCATTCAGTCAAATGGACAATGAGCAAATAAGCGATTCGGTAAAAACTATATTATCAGATTTGCCATGTCATATTGTTAGATCTGTAAATGGAAAAGTAATAAGTTCATTTATTGATTCTATCTACATAGATGTGCTTTCAGCCACATATTCTATAAGAAATGGAGTTGTTTTGTAATGGCTAGCATAGGTTCTTCCACGGGCATTATTAAATTAAGAGTCCAGAAAACCAGTTTTTTAAATGCAAACTGGAGTTCAGGTCAATATATCAGATTAATAGATGGATCTGATTCAAGCATTGCTTCAAGCGGATTTATCTATATATCATCAGAAAATGTTAGTAATGTAGTTCAGCGTATATATTTAAAGGTTGTTGATGAAAATTCTTTTCCTACATACTACATTTCGCCTGGATCGTACTTTGTTGCAAATAATAGCAGTGTAAATGTATTGTTTTCTGGCAGTAGTGTGTCTATTAATGAAAACGGAGTTAGATCTGTTTCTTTATTAGCCAATTTTGATGATGACGAAAGTTTATCGAGGCATGATCTTTATAATAGGAATGTAAATGGAACAATAAATAGTGCAAATCCATTCAATAACTTTTTACCTAACAGCATTTTCTCTAATATAGATAAAAGCTGGGTTAATTCAGATTCCAGATCGGTAACTTATATGGGTTCGCCTAATTTTTATAATTCACTAATTGTTCCTATAACTAAAAGACATGGTTTAGCGTTTGGCTTTATAGAATCTTCAAGTGCTCGATATATGGATTCTTCTGGCAGTGAGAGCGTCAGGTCAATTGTAGAATATAAAAGCTTGCAACAGGCATATACTCTTGCAGGAAAGACATTACCATCAAAAATAAATGGTCAAGTTGCATCTGGCATAAAAATAGTAAAGTTTTCAAATGATATACCAAATTTTGTATCTAAGGTAAAATTTGCCAGTACTGAAAGCTTATTTAAAAAGTGCATGTCCCTTCCTATGTATGCAATAACATATACTAGGAAGATAGGTGTATTTTCTTCAGCTCAATATGGGGATAGTCCTTTTGTCTGCAGTGAAAACTTGCCTATATCCGGAAGACTTTCAGGTATCTCGGCATCTACAGATTTAATAAACTTTATGTACCCTAATGAGCGTGGTCATGCAATATTTGCCTGGGATGGAAACAAATCAATATTTTTAGGCTTCACTGTATCTAATATAATAAACACGGGCATAGATTTGGTAAACGAATCATGGGACGGAGTTGTAAAGGGTTTTAACTCTCAAGGGGCAAGATCCTCCGACATATCTAATTCGCAGAATCTTTTGATATCTTTTTTTAGCGGCTATCAACTGGCACTAGAGGAAAATATAGAAGATTTTAACTATGTGCTTACCAGTACATCTGTATGGCAAGATGGAGATAACGGCGGAGGATTATCGCTTGTAAATGATGTATTTGATTTAAACGAGACAGCAGCGGCACCTATTTTTAGCAATCCCACTGTGGGTCGAAAAAGATTTATTCAACCCTTGAGGCAATAATTTGGCTATTCTTGATCGCATAGATTTAAAGTTATCTAAAACTGGAAACTTTTCTCATCTGGACTCTATCCCTACAGTAGGTGATGGAAGTTTTTTTGAGGTGGCCAATTTTATAGATGCTGATTTTGGTCAAGCTCAGGTGGTGGTGGTGCCAGGCGGTCAGGGTCATGCTGCATCTTCTGTTATAAAGTGCATTAGCGGCACTAATGATGTCAATCCAACACGCATAAAGTTTAACTTTAATTTGCCATATGCAGGATCTCCTTACATTGCCTTCAGGGTAAAAAAAGCTGGATCGAATCCTCGTGGGGCATTCAGTGCATCTGCCCCAAATGATCCCTTTGCGAACATGGAATACATGCCAAATATGGCCGGAGATTCCTTTTGGTTTCAAAAGAGAATAGCACCTGTCGTAAATTCTAATTCTGATATTTATATTAATGTTGGATTTGATGATATAGGCGGAGATGTAATAATAATAAATGGTCAGTCTTTAGTTGGAGACTTCGAACTTGATGTTATATACATAGGCTTTGAGCCACTGATGGTAAGTGGAGCATTTGCCACCAATGTTTCTGGTAACTGGTGGTCTGCAAATGAACAGAGCTCGTCCAGCCCATATAAGACAAGCAAAATAAAAGAAAAGATACAATATAATTATTCTACTATTCACCTTGTATCTCTCGCTGTAGACGGATCTTATCAAAGAGGGATGGGCTCTTGGTGTTCTTTGGATGACGATAGGATAGAAGGATGGAGGCAGTTCTTGATGAAAGATTCCGCCCCTTCCCTGCCAAACGGACCTGATGTATCTAGTTTTATTATTCCTATGATATCTCCAGATGCGGCAGGCAAAAATTTTATTTGGGAGCAGTCTGCCGCCTCTCCGCTCCTAGTAAATGCATCAATTCTCAACCCTGGATCTAATTTTAATCAGTCTGTTTCTTATGGAGGATCTCTTTCAGTAAGATGCTACAGAAAGCGTAACTTTATTGAAAATGGATATATAACAACTCCAGAGCCCATCAGTCAGTTAATGAGCATAAAAACATTGAATGCAGCTAGTCTAAATGCTCAATATAAAAATGCAGAGTATTTCAATACTGACGGTGGCGTTGGAGTGCGGCTTGAGTTGCCTCAAAGGGTCGTTGGAATACTTATGGATCAATCTGGATCTATGTCGTGGAACGATCCAGACAACACTAGGTTTTCCATAGCAAATGACATTGTAGATAGATTCCAAGGTGGGTATCCTGGCGATGTATCATTTGCAATTAGTAGTTTTAGTGGAGTTCCAATAAATATAGATTGGTTTGCTGCTTTAGAGAAAGATGTGGACAATGCGGGCAATCCGTCTTCCGCCCAAGCGGTTTATTCTCTTTCAAGCAGTCATAATTTTTCTGGAGTTCAAATAGTTAGGAAGGCAGGCAGCGTTCCGTCATCTCCATCTGATGGAGAAATAATTTTCGATGGTTACTCTAGCGTGGTATTCGATAGCGGTTTGGATTCTAGTCAGACATATCATTATTCTATATATCCCAAAGATAGATATGGAAGGACATACGATCCTTCTGTTATATCCATCAAGCCAGACGCTGAAGCGGTTCCATTTGGAATAAAAAGCATAGTAGGCAAGGAATTAAAAGGCACTGGAATACAGCGGTCAAGTTCAACCATAGCCTCATGGCACATGAATGAAGGATATGGCTCTCGTTCTTATAATTTTGTTAGTAATTTGTCTCATCTGTTGCTAAGCACATCAAATACAAATTTCCCTCCTACATGGATTGATAGAACAGATTCTCCGCTTCCAAAATCAGATGCTCAAACAGGCAAGGGAAGTGGTGTAAGGCTGAATGGAAAACATCAGTGGCTTGAATGCAGTAATGTTATTCCGCATGCTGGAAATAAACTTACATTTTCGATATGGGCATATCCACTAATACAGTCAAACACTGCAATAATTGGTGGTCCAATAGCTAGTTGGACATGGGGATCCAGCGCTTGCCTATTAAGGGTAATTCCTAGCTCCAATATAGTTGAATTTACGATAAATGGAAAAATATTTAATTCTAGTTACGAATGCAATGGCAACAGATGGAACTGCATATTCGTTTCTATAGACAGAGTAAGCGGCAGTATCGTTTTGTCGGTAAACGGAGGGTCAACTGTATATAGCAATCAGCCAACTGGTAATGGCAACAATATCTCCAGTTTTACACTAGGAAAATCAGGCGGAAATTTCGGTGCATATAGAATAACTGAATGTTCTATGCATGGAACTGTGTTTGATAACTCTTTTATTCAATACAATTCTGAAAACATATCGACGGACAACGGAGACAGAATAATAGTCATATCTAATCCCAATGGTCAATTGGTAGGGTCTGATGGAAATAAGCTATTAATTAAGTATAAAAAGGAAAATGGTCCACTTAGATTGCTGGATCAGAACATATCTGGTCCAGCAAATGTGGGAAGATACGGAGGGGACTCGGCGGCTCCTCAGAATGTGCCTATTCCTCCTGGTCCTTTTAATGCCGCTCGTTCAGATGTTTCTGCTCGCATATGCTTTGGAGATGATCTTGGTCCAGTAAGTATGGATGACGGGGATACCATATATGATTCTGAATTGGATGGCATACGGGATGAACTTGTCGTTCATGGTCCTTTTGGTCTTCCTCTATCGATAAAAGAAAGAGGAAACATCGAGTACTCTGGATTCAGGCACTATTTCAGAGCTTTTACAGTAAATACTCAGGACGAGTATAGTCTTGTCGAGGACAGTGGCATGATAGAATATCAGCCATCTATGCCAGAAGATTTTGTACCTCAGTCCGTAATAAGCGATGAAGTATCCAATGTGAATGCGCTTGGAGGAGACCGCAAGACTCATTTGACATGGTCTTTGCCCATATCTTCTGAGCATGATTCTGTCTTAGTCTATTATAACAAGCCGTTGTCTCAGGATGCAGTGGTAGATTATGCAGATCTCGATGACTTCATATCTAGGGGGTTTGGTGCCTATCCAGTTTTCTGCGGACTAGCTGATGCTACCTCTTTCACGCATTTTTATGGAAGGGTTTCTGCTAGCACTCCACTGCGCGGAGAAGCTGTGGATGCCGTGCAGACGCTCGCATCGGGAATAGACACATCAATGGAGCTTGAAAATGGAAAACTAGCTCACTATGCCATAGTTCTTAGGAATGCAGATGGCAGCAAAGGCAACCCCATTTTTGTTTCGATATCTCCAAATGCGGCTGAAGACGCAGCAATACCTACTGAGAATATCATTGGTTTGAGGAGCTATAAACTGGAAAAAGGATCAGTAAGCATAAAGTTTATCAATCCAATAAATCCTAAATTATTCTACGATGTAGGGGGATGGTTTGATGACAGGGTGTTCTTTTACTTTAAGATAACAGATATTTATGGAAGACCACTTGAAGATCAGTTTGATTTTGTTTTCAGAACAAGTTACGATATAAGTTCAGCTCCATCTGATTATATAGATACTCCTTCCAGTTTGCTGATAGTAGACGATGGAACTGCAGATGGAATAACAGATAGTACATATTCGTACAAAACATTTGATCCTATTTCTGCGGCTCCCGCAAAAATTAACTTCAAGTTTTCTGATTTATGTAGGTTCAGCAGAAGAAATGCAAGCGATGGTTATGTAAGAGTTACTTTAGATACTGATGCAATTGGTCCAGACAAACTTAAGTTTATATCTGGTTTATATTTCTCAGCGCGAATGTCGATTAGACGTAGGCGTTCTAGGGACAACCTTATTGCCTCCGACACATCTTCTCCTATATTCGCCTTTGACACGCAGCCAATAAGATTATGGCTTTCCAACCCATTTAAAGTGGAAGTGGAAACTCCAGACCAGACCATTGTTCCATGTGCAGTTAATGAATCTGCATCAAGCATATCAAATTTCTATGATTGCGGCGCTGGATCTTCCTCTGATTCTACAGCCAGTGTATACAATGGAGCATATGTAGGAAGAAGCAAGCCAATAACATTTATATTTAAGGCAAAGTACAAGGATGGTCCAATGCCAGAAGGCTCATCCGCCACCTTGATAGCATTTAGAGATGAACTTCCGTACTGGTCATCTGTTGATGGGAATGGTCGATGCAGCATGCCCGCTGGATATAGAGGATGCGTGCAATTCAATGGGGAAAATGGTACTCCTAGGGAGACAAGATGCACTGGTCAGATTGCTGGCGATCCAGTGTTTGGTGAAGACTTCACTAGATCTTATGTGGTGTCATCAAGCATAGTACCTAAGATAAGCAATGTAACATTTACATACAATGAAGAGTCTGGCTATAGCGAGGCTGCATTTACTTTTACAGCTCCTAAGTCAGCTACTGCAGCTACCATATTTGGACACACATCCGTAGGTGGACTTTCCGCTTCTGCAGGAGCCTATTTTGCTTTCCCAGATCCATTGTACATATCAATCGATGCTCAGGCACCCGTCCCCGATGGCATAGATGTCGCTCGTCAAGTAGCCTATGCTGCAGTCATAGACCCTAACCGCGCCATTGTGGTTGATGGTCAAATTCCAGAGCAGTCTACTTTGGAATCTTTCACTGTTCCAGTGCCAGATGGCACTGTGGTTGATTGGGAGATATCTCCGCTTCGAAACGGCAAGAACAGGCCATTCTATTCCATAGCATATAGCAATTCATCAAATGTAAGGGATTTCACTGTTGGAGGATATTCTTCTAACATAAGGTTTGGTCCAGCAAGCAATGTTTCCAGCGAGTTGCTGCAGGAGACGGTATATGGATCGGATGGGGCAGATACGAGAGTAGTTCTTGTTCCTGAGATGTATGTCATACGAGCAAGCATAGTCATAAACAACAAGAGAGCTTCTGCATGGAAAGTGGTTTGCATATATCCTCCAGCTCTTTCTGCTGGCGGAACTGGGAATCCAGCATCCCAATTGGTAAGAAAGACTGGAATGTTCTGTTCTCTTGTTAATGGAAGATATAGTCAAAGGCTTTATTCTGACGGTATAGACTTTGCCATCTTCCAAATTAGCAAAGATGCAAGAATTTCTATGAATGACAGCTCTTCCGTTGATGAAAGGACAATGGCTTCAGCCTTCGTGAAGTGCTACAATGGTTTAAATGGAGAAAATGCAGGAATGGAAGGGGCATTCCTGTCTACATTAAGCGATGGGCAGATAGTAAGAGTCAGAGTTGGAAAACTGCAAGATTACCATGCAAACAATAATACTCCCTATTGGCTTAGGAATATTGAGATACTTGATGGTAGCATATCTATATCTAAGGTTGATGGAAGGGAAGTTGTATCATCTGCTAGGTCGGCAAATGACGATTCTTACATAAACTTGTCATCCGGTAATAAGACATATTTCGCTATCAGAAGTAACGGATTTATTCCTAAATTGTGGGATAGGCATAATGAGCCTACCACGGTGAAGGATGTAGGATATTTATGCTCTGATTTTCATCAAAGACCTTATGCCGCTGCTGGGGAAGATGTCGATAGATCCAATCCCGATGCGCCTGTTTTTCCAGAAAGCAACATTGGATGCAGTAGCGATGGCTTTATTGAGACATGCAATTATGATTATCAAGTTGTCTCTTCTGCCAACGACAAACGCTGGCTGGACTACGATGTAGTAATCGGGGCGGAGACAACAGTTTCAAGTCAATATGGAGATATACCATGCGTGGGTGCAGGAGAATGGTCCTTAGGTAATCCGCCGAAATTAATAAAATTTGTAGAACCGCTAAGCATAGTATTTGCTTTCAATGAAGTAGGCGGTCAGCGATATTTTGATGGACGATTTGTAGTCGACGGATCTTCTAGAAATAGACTTTATTTTGCGGTTAGCTTTTCTGGAAGACCAGTTCCAGATGGAACTCCAGTATATGTGTACATATGCGGAAATTCATCCATGTCTGTATCTAGCACTACTGTCTTTACCCAATTATACAATGAAAACGGATCTTGGTGTGTCGATGCTAATGGAAATTTTATAAATTCTGGAACTAGCTACGCGGTGGTCGATGTTGATCCAGTCGTAAGTGGAAGCAATATAAACAACACGATATACGCTGAAGTAAAGTATGATAAACTTGGTAATGTGTTTAGACAGATAGTATGCGGTGTTAATGTAATTTACAATGGTAATTCAAGTGGATCTACCGCATCCTTCACTAGTCCTCCTGGCGGAGGGTCTGGTGGCAATGACCAAGCAGCTTTGCCAACGATACTGAAAGACCCATTGTCAAGCAGAGATTTTGTAAAAATTCCTTTGTCTAATCAATGCTTTAGATACGACAATTCGCCTGGACCAGGTGATGCGCGTTATGTCAGGATAGCCGACATGTCTGTGCCGAGATCTTGGCATGTGAGCGAGTATGTAAACGGTAAATATTATGTATTTGGTGGAATTTCAAGTTTTGGCATATGTAGTCTGAGTGAATATTGGACTCCTAGCGAAAATAGGTGGATGTCTGCTGCTCCAATGCCTACACCAAGATTCGGTTGCTGCTCGGTAAATGATGGTCGTTATATATATGTCATAGGAGGAGTTGAGTCATATGTCGATATCAGCGGCGGAAATTCTCCAGGCGTTAGATATTCTCTTAAAGCAAGCGGCAAAATAGAAAGATACGACACTGTGTTGGATGAATGGACCGCTATGTCCAGCATGCCTTGGATTGATGCTGATGGCAATGTGGTTGATTCTCCAGTGGGGGAATTTGATTCCCTCAATTCTAACATATCTCAAATAGCTTGTGCGTTTGGAGCGGCATTCATAGTAGGAACAAGCATATATGTTATGTGCGGAGCAAGGACATTAAATAGTAATTTAGAGCCAGTGGAATTTTTAGACAGGGCTGTAAAGTTTAACATATTGAACAATCAATGGCGTTTATATAAAAGACTTTCTGGATCAGAATTGCAAAGTTATTCAAGACTTTATCCTAATTTTGCGCTTAAATTAGAAAACAGCACGGTGGTTGTTTTCGGAGGAAGCGGATACAGGCAAGAAACTGAGCAGTTTATACTTAATGGTTCAATTCAAACAAGGACTGTAAATAGACAATTTAATTTTACAAGTGGATTTGCTTTTTCATATACTCAGAGTCTCAATAGCGATTACATAGGAGGTTCTGATGTGCTGATGCCTAATATGCCAGTAGTTAGGGATCAAGCGATGCAAGTCAAATTTGGATTTGATTATTTTGTATTTGGTGGAAGAATATTGCCAACTCAATCCACTCCAGGCACACCAGCTTATGCTAAAGTGCAAAAATTAAAATATAGTTTGTTTGACTATACTCCTGAAAATATGGACAATATTCCGTTTGGAAGGGCGTTAAGTGGTATTGCTGGAGATGGTAATCGTTTTGCTGTAATATCTGGAGGAGTTGAATCTGGAAAATCTCCTGGGTTTGTAAGGATATATTTAGAAGTTTATGGAGAGCAGAATGACACCGTTGGTTTTACCCGCATAGATTTGCAAGAACCAGTAAACGCAATGCTTCGTCTTGACGGAATCAGTGGTGCAGATATAAAGATAAAGTGCTATGATGAAAATGGATCATTACTTTCAGGAAATGTTAATGTCAGGCTTACGGGATTTGTTAAGTTTCCAATAAGTGATGAACAGGGAACTGGAGGTTCGTTAGGATCAGTATTTGGAAGAAACGGTCCTGGCGCGGACGCTTCGTTCATGAGAAAAAGAATCAGAAGAGGCACCAAAGTTTTTCCAGTCAGGTTTAGCCAGGATGTGGTTAATATAGTCGATGGAATAGGGTCATCTCGCATGCTCGGAAGGTCTGAAGATCCATTGAGAGATATTGCTGAGATATCGGCGGCATTGGGCGATACATTAGCATCAGAGATAGATCTGACTGGAGATATGTCAAATCAAACTATATTGAGACAGAATCTGTCTAGATATCCGTATCAAGTGGTCGTATACGCGGAAATAGAAGATACTAATTTGTATGGAAATACAAGTTTTATAGGGACAAGGACATACGAAGATCAAGTAATATATCCAGAGCTGAATGACCAAGATGAAATATTTGATGATGGCGAATTTGATTTTTCTAATCCTATGCCAGCATTTTCTCCTGGATATGGCGGACTTAATGCGACCAATCAAGATGTAGTTCCACTGCCTTTTGTGGGGCTTGGAAATGTATTGCAAACTACCCAGGTAGGCGTAATTGGTCCTGTTAGTGATAGTGATATATTCAGTTTTACAGCGCCTGTAGACGGAGAATATACAATAGCGGTCACTAACAGAGGAATAAGCACATTAAGATCAAGAATACAGATATTTTCTTCAAACAGAGAACCGTTATCCTCCGATGTCATGCCTGACGGAATAATAGATTTTTCTTTAGGGGATGGAGTCGGGGATCCAACTAATATTGTTTATCTGCAGAAAGATGCTTTATATTATGTTGTGGTAAAATCGAGCACTACTTCTCAATCTCCTAATGCAGAAGAAATGCCATATGCAGTTGGAGAATACCGAATTAGAATAGCAGTTCCATATGAAGAGATAAACAACACCAGCAGTTCACTTATTGTCGATCCCAATATCCCTGGTGAGTCTTTTGTTCAAGGAAACTTCACAGCAGGATCTCCATGCCCTTTTATATGTCCATCTTGCATAAGGACTGGAAGTGGCATGAGTGGATTGTCATGCACTGGATCTAATAATACATATTGTGTAAATATGGTTGGTGTTTCTGCGCTTAATTTTACTGGCAATAACAATAGCCAGAATCCATCGTTTGTAGATCCAGGCAATGGAGATGGTACTTTTGTCGGGTCTGGGGGAGATGCATTCCTAGGGCAGGCTCAGGCTCCTGAAAGTATCCCGGAACTACTTGATTTTATAGCTATAGACATGAATAACATATTCTCATATTGGTCTGGAGGTTCGGTTATTCTTACTGAACCAGAATCTCCTATAGTCCAGTATTATTCTGATATGAGTTGGCTGCCGCAAGTTCGTACCAGAATTTTTACTGGATCAAATGCTTATGCAGAAGCTAAAGAAGAGTTAAATCTGCTGGCAAGAACGGTTCCGTTTGGATGTTCTCCCATATTTGATGCCATTTCTGAATCTACTGCTACAATGCTTTCTGATTTTGATAGTGATAGTATAAGAAAATCTTTCATACTTATTTCCGATGGAGATGAAAATGTTTCCAGGTTAGGCGTAGAAGATGCTGTAGACGAGATAAATGGCTTGAGGGGAGAGCGCCAGAGTCCTCTTATCATGGCCTTGCTTAGTCTGTATGAGCCTAGATTCATTTCTTCTGCATTATCAAAAGCTAATGTCGGAGATGCCGTAATTTGTGCTTCCTCGACGGGTGGAGGTACTTCAATAATTAGGTCTTTTTCTGATGTTTCTAGATTCGTAGATTTTAGTATGACAAGAAGCGCTGGGGCGTTTGGAAATTGTCAGTGGGAGGCAATAATTGATCTTGACCGCTTGGGGGTCGTCATTCAAATTGTTCCATATTTTGAAGTCCCATCAGGTACTTCTGCTTCTTTTAGTGTGGAATTTTCAACAGATAAAGATAACTGGTCTGACAAGCAATCAGCAAGTCATAATCTCACTGTAAGCGGACCTGCCAAGCTAGTAAGATATATAAAGTTCACTGCTGTAATGTCTCATCCTCTCGTTGATGTGAATGTAGATGAAAATGGAGACTCCGCTCCCGAATATCCATCGTTGAGGATGATTGACATAAGCGTGAGTTATGGAGCAGAATCTTCTATTGTTACCAAGCCATTTAACATAGGAGGATCTCCTAATCAAGTAGTCGTTTCAGTGGTAACTGAAAAGAACAATGTGGCATCTGTGCACGGAACGGCATCATCACATATTGGGTATGATTTTGAAGATTATGCTGTTAGATATCACAAAGTTGTGGACGATCATGGCAAAATAGTTTTTGGACAGAGAAAGTATGATGTTAACAAAGCACTTCATGATGTTTTGACTAAAAAGCATGGACTATGGTATGAGTCTCCTCGTGGAGGGTGGTTTAGTGGGTCTAGCACGGTGTTGAGGGATGGAGACGGAAATATTGTACCTGTATCTAAATATATTGCAATACCCAGAATAGGGGCAATTATACTTAAAATGTATGTGAAAGAGCCATTGACTATTGAGGTCGTTCCCAATAAGGAGCTCAGCATAGCAGTAAACATAATAAATCCGATAATTTCATCTCCAGTCAAGGTGGGTGGAATAGCATATATGGCTACATCAAATGCTGATGTTGATGGCGGAAGCATCAATCAGCCTCCTCTAGTTATAGATCTTTCCATACTTAATTCTCCGATTAGTGTTTATGAAACCGTTTCTTGTCTTTACACCTATCTAGATCCAGAAGGTGATGAAGAAGATATTGGCAAGACGGAAATAAGATGGTATATAAATGATATAGAGGCAGAATTTTTAAGGAATTATCGCAAGTTCAATGACTTCAATGATCCAGATGATCCTATATTTACATATGTACTCTCCAGAAATTATGCCAGAGAGGGAGCGCTTATAGGTCAGCCAGGAGCCTTGCTTGCTGCTCTTGACAACGCTGCTTTTTTGAAGATAGGTGACAGGATACGTTTCTCTGTCAAACCTCATGATGGAATTCAATTTGGAAATGAGGCAAGAAGCCAGCAGTATACTGTAATTGACACTACATCTACTCCTCTTCCTCCAGTGCTCAGAGCTCGCAATATGCAAACTCAAGAAGTAAGCGACACTGCCACAAACAATACTTCTCTATTCCTTGACTTTGAATTATTTGCAAGCGCTCTCATGAATAGTGCTTCCGTAAGGTGGTATCTATCTTTGCCTGGATCAAATGAGATTATGATAAGAGAGAGACCACTTGTAGGAAGCATATCATTCCCAAGCACTTATATATATCCAAACGAGCGACTTTCTAATAATCAAAGAATAATATCAATAGGAAACATTATAAGGGCGGAGATAATTATTCCAGCTACTTCTTCAAGCAATGCTGTTGTTCTAAGCAGTAATTCTGTTATAATAACTAACATAGTTCCTAGGGTGTCTGTGTCTATAGCTGGATTGATAGGTGCTGGCGGCGGCTCTTCTCCTTCGGGAGTTTTTACAGTAGTGCAGTGCGACTACATATTCTCCGATCTTGACATTGACAACGGAGAGAATCAAAGCGACCAAAGTCTGAGGTATTACGAAATACAAGTTCCTGGAGCAATAGAATATTCTATAGTAGAAAATGTAGATCCAAAAATTGATGTTTTAAATGTCACCAACTATGTTGCAGGAACTAAAATAAGAGTTAGAGTTATTCCTTATGATGGAGTGACATTTGGAATAACGGCATTTTCAAACGAACTTATAAAACCTTAAAATGATTACATTAGGCGTATTGCATAGAAATGATGAGAAACTGGCCAACATGTTTCTGGATAAATTTTTTAGCTCATCTGAGTCTGAAAAAGTAAAAATAGTATGGCTGGATAATGCTAGCGAGGATAATTCTTCCAACTTGGTAAGCAAAAGGCTGAGGGGCGATGATGTGTTTATCCAGTCCACTGTGAATCTTGGAGTAATAGGAGGTAGGAACGCCATATTCGACTCATTCGCGGGTCAAGACACAACTCATCTTATATTTTTAGATAATGACCAAATAGTTTCTGATGGTTGGCTGCTGAACTATATAAATCATCCTGGATTTGAAAAAAGCATATGTGGATTAGAGGCATGGCAACTAGATAATAATATGAAGCCGTATAAGATGTGCAATGCCAATGATAAAGTATTTTCGTATGTTGGATGTGGTGGAATGTCGATACCAAGGACATGCTTTGACATCATCGGCAAATTTGACTCAAATCTGGGAATGGCTTATTTTGAAGATCCAGATTACTGCTTTAGAGCATTCGACAAAAATTTATCAGTGCACTGGGTTCCTAATAAATATGTTTTGCATCTTGCTCATCAGACTCTTGGAAAAATGCCAAATAGAAGTGCTATGTTCTCCAAAAGCGCGCAATATTTTAGAAATAAATGGAGAGAAAGAAAAGATTTGCTGATGCGGGGCAGATCATGAAAATTTCAATAGATGGCGAAATGGATATAGATAAGGGTGGCAGGCAGGGGTTCCTGAGCATGATGGCTGAAAGCTTGTGCAGTCATCATGGCTTTAGAATAGTCGGGAAAAAGGATAAGAGCGATATTCATCTCAATTCAATATCTGGAAACACTAAAAATGGTTCTGTAAATGTACTCCGCATAGATGGAATATATTATGACAGTGAAAGACTTGCTAAGAATAAGTCGATTGTAAAATCGGCAAAGGCGCATGATCATGTTATATTTCAGAGTAACTTTTCAAAAGTAAATTTTGAAAAAATCACAGGGGCAAATGTTAAAAGCACGATTATATTCAATGGAGCGAAAAGACTCGCGTCTATAAATAACGGAAAAAATTTACTAATAGGCTGTTCTGCCAAATGGAGAGTAAACAAGAGACTAGAAGGCATATTGGAAGCCATAAGAATAGCTAGAATAAGTACTGGGCAAGATATAAAACTAAAAGTCATAGGTCAGCCAGATGTTAATCTTCCGAGTTATTGCATTTATACTGGTCAGATAAGCAACACTTTGGTTCAGAGAGAGTTGTCTGAATGCTGCGCTTTCATCCACATATGTCATATAGAATCATGCCCTAACTCCGTCATAGAGGCATTGTTGGTGGGACTTCCAGTGTTGACCAACAATATAGGAGGGACTCAGGAAATTGTTGGAAGCGATGGAATAGTATCGAAAATAGATCATTGGGACTTCAAGCCCATTAAGAATATGGATTCTACTAAATTAAATCGCAGTCAAACAGAATTGCTTGCCCATGATGTAGCGAGCATAATAAAGTTTGACAAGAATGTTATTAGAGATGATCTTCTTATACGCAATATATCATCGAAATATGCTGCCTTATTCAAGGAAATAGCAAAATGAAATACACTGTCGTCATGCAGAGTTGCAAGAAATTTTCCGCTATTTGTACAACCATGCTTCAGTCTTTGCTTCCTTATGATTTTATTGATGAAATTATATTAGCTACGGATGATGAGAAGATGGACAAAAATGTTCATCCTAAACTGAAGTTGGTGCTTCTGGATCAGGATTATGGTTTTTCCTCTAACATGATACATTCATTAGAGAAATGTGAAAATGATAAGGCTATAATTTTACTTGACGATTATGTACTACCCAGTCCAAGCAATCAGCCAGTAAATACCAAGTCATTAGTATCAGATGCTGGAAAGCTGCTTGACGAGCGTAAGGATGTCGGATGTGTTCGCTTCAATATATTTGATCCATCATGTGCAGATTTTTCAGATGTAATAGGAAGTTTTGTAAAAGTAAAGGATAAATTTGCATATATATGTTCTTTGCAGCCATCTTTGTGGAGAGTAGCATGTCTAAAAAAAATATTGAGGCATGGTGAAGATGCATGGGTAGCCGAAACATCTGGCTCAAAAAGGATGAGAGACCTCAATATCCATGCATACATATCAACAAGCGAATCCATGGCTCATGTAAATGCGCTTAGATTTGGAAAATACATAAGGAACAAATTTGTTGACTATGCTGATTCTCACGGACTGAAGGTACCAGGAAATATGGATGTATTTGTTAAGCTTCCATCTAAAGACAAAAAAAAATCAGAGACAAAAGTAGTTAATCTAAATAAATATAGATCTGGAAAAAAGAAAAAGTAAAACATGAAGTTGGGCGATGTTATAAGGGGCGGCATTGTAGGCATAACCAGTGAAGGATTATCGCGTCCTTTGCCTCTTACGGTTATAAGGAAGCCAATAGAAAAAATTATGCTTCCAAAATTGGAGCGTAAAAATACAATAATAATAGCTTCGCACTATAGATGGCTTGATTCAAGGCAGTTTATTCCTAAAAATTGTATAAAAGTTTTTCATTCATTTGACAAGCCGATTGAATGGTGTGGTCATCCTCAGGCAGCCCTAAGTGAATCAGACATGGTCGACAAGTGCTGGTGTGGTGGAGTCAAGGCAAAGAGGAAGCCAAATGGAGTCTTGATGGTCACTCTCGACCATGAAGCCGGCATGCACACAAAAGGCTTTTACATGACTGCGGCTGTGGCTCAGGCATGTAAGAAGATAGGGGAGCGTCTAACTATAATAGATTATGGAAGGGGTGGTGGAACTTCTTCGGAATTAGAAAAAGTTAGAAATTTTCTTAGCAAAAATAACTATGCTATAACTCGTAGAAAACCAGATAATGACCAAAAAGCTTTGGCTGAAATATTTAGGGATCATAAGTTGTTTGTATGCTCTAGTATAAAAGACGCATCTCCTAAGACAGTTCCAGAATCTTTATGCAGAGGTCTTAGAGTCGTAATGAATAAAAGTTGCTGGGGCGGCAAGAAATACATAAACGAGGCTAATGGCCGCATAGTCAAAATGCCAGAGTCTGCGGAAGAAATGTGGGATAACTTTAAAGATATAGTTGATGGATTGTGCGTTTCTATTAATGACGAAATAAATAGAAGCAAAGATCCTTCTTCAATATCAGATTTATATCATTCAAGTTGGGGTCTCTACAATTCTTCAATGCTGTTGGCATCGGAACTAAAGAATCAGTTTCCAGGATATGTCGCCATATGTTATGAAGAATTCAGGAAACATGTATTAAAAGAGGTTTTATGCAGAAAAGGAAATTAGTAATAGCGTCCAATCATGCCTATCCATTTCATGTGGGTGGTTCAGAGACGATAATAAAAAACTTGTCGAGAAAACTTTCTCAGAAAAACTGGGAGGTTTCAGTAATGAGCACTGATGCAAACAGGACCGTAACGGTTGGAGATGTTGTGGTCGAGCCAGGCTCTCCTGAAAGGGTAGTTTCAAAAGCGCGCAAGTTGTCTGATCAGGACAGAATTCTTATCTACAGCGATTCTTCTTTATGTCTTCCGCCTCTTTTGGACTCTGCGTCTTCCATAAAGGCTCGTTATTCGTTGTGCACTGTAGGATGCAATGCTGCATTGTCGAATTCCAGGATGCTGGATGGCTTTAAAAAGTACAAGGACAAAATAAGTTTCATAACACATTCGTCTGATTACGATGATGCAAAATTGCTTAAAAGCAATGGCATAACTTATCAGGTTATTCCGAATGCTGTTGATTCGTCTGAATTTTTCATACCAAAGTCAAAGTTTAGGGAAAGGATGAAAATAGGATCTTCTGCTCCTATGATGCTAATGGTCGCTAATTGTTTTCCAGGCAAGGGTCATGAGGAAATAATAGCGATGCTGGAAAAGAATGCATATGGATTTCCTGAAAACTCTGTGTTTGTCTTTGCATTCTCCACGCCTTCTTGGCCAGTGGCAAAACGGATGACTGCATCTATATCTGAAAGACTTTCCCGCATAAGAAGACCAAAGTGCATAGTATTAAAAGACGCTTCCAGAGATATTGTATGTGAAGCCTTTGCATCCGCCGATGTAACTGTTTTAACCAGCCTCAAAGAAGTTGCTCCAGTGGTAATACTGGAATCAATGGCTGCTGGAATACCATGGATAAGCTTTCCTGTCGGAAACACTCCAGATCTTCCTGGGGGAGTAGTTGTTCCATGCAAGATAAGAGATGCTCAAGGGTATTTAAGACCTTCAAGCCTAGAACTTGAGTCTTTCTCTAGGGAGATAAAAGAACTTCTCATCAATGACTCTAAGAGGAACGATCTTGGCTCTGCTGGTCTTGCGATGGTAAACAACTTTTTTAACTGGGACGCAGTTGCAGAAATGTACAATGCAGTGCTTCAGTGATAAACTTTCGTGCACGGCGTTGATGGCATGCAGGAATGCTTCTGCATTTGTCATCCAATCTCTTGAATCATTTGTAAACCAAGATCACATTCCTCTTGAGATGGTAGTAATAGATGACAATTCGGAAGATGACTCTGCAATCAAGGTGCAAAAATTTATTGACAACACAAGGGTAGATAATATAAGGCTAATAAGGCTTGATCAGCAGAGAGGATGTGCTGGAGCAAGGAACGTTGGTATCGGAATTGCTAAAGGAAAATATATAGCCGTATGGGATGCTGATGATTTTTACGAAAAAGATAGAATAAGCGCTACTTTAAAGTACATGGAAAAAAATAGTCTCGATGCGTGCGGCTCTTGGGCTAAGACAGTTGACGATAATTCAAATATAATTGAAGAGTACGATTACCCTCCTTCTGATAATGACACCATAACATGGATGTTGCCGAGCAAGAAAAATCCCATGATCGATCCAAGTTGCATAATTAAAAAACAATCTCTGGTAATATCTGGATGCTGGTCGACAGATGCTAAAATTAGCCTAGCCCCAGATCTGGACTTATGGTTTCGTATGGCGAGTAAGGGCATGAGACTTGGGAACATGCAGAGATTCCTAACTTTTTATAGAATACAGCCTAATTCAAACACAATATCAAAGAATAAGGAAATGATTAGCCACCATGTAGAAGTGGTGAGAAAGCATTACGGAAAGGTTGAACTTAACAGACATGAGCAATACGCAAAAAACCAAAGAATGGTCTATTGATGAAAAGGAATACCTTTTCCTGGCAAAATCAAACAATGTTCCATATGTAGTGATAGCTCGCAGCCTTAACAGAACTGCGGAATCATGTAAAAGCATGTGGCTTCGCCATGAATGGGATAAAGAGCCATTCTACAGCAGCAGCCTAAAGCAGGTAAGGAAAGATAGGAAGGCAGCTTTTGTAGATAAAACCGCTGACACCGTCGAGAAAAAACTGGACATGTTCCGGATGAGGAACGATATTATATCTGATAAGATAGAGCAATCAATAAAGAAAGTCCCACTTGTAAAGATATCTCCTTACAGACCAAAGCGCAAATCTAGCTTGAAGAAGAGCGAAGACATGGCTGTCGTGCTGAGCGATTTGCATATTGGTCATGCTCATACATTAGAGGAAACAGGCGGTCTTTCTGAATATGGAGTTGACATTTTTAAGAGAAGGCTTAAGAACTTGCAGTCTGCTGTGGAGGGAATATACGAACTTCATACCCATCTTTACAATATACCGACCTTGCATGTAATGTGTTTAGGAGACATCGTTGATGGAATGAATCAAGCGGGAAGCTGGTCTCCAGTTTATATAGACACGCCCATATTCGATCAAATGTTCATAGGCGTAAATTCCATGGCTGAATTGCTTGCAAACTGGCTGACCGTATTTGATAACATAGTTTTTTATGGAGTAAGGGGAAATCATGGACGAATAGCTCCCTCTGGAGCTGAGAAAGACTATGCAAACTGGGATAGCATGGCATATGAGACCCTTAAACTTATGTTTAAGGATAACGATAGAATAAAGTTCGTCGTTCCAAGAACTTGGTGGATAATGGAATCAATACGAGGAAAGAACTTTCTTCTCGTGCACGGAGACCAATTTAGACCCAAGGGATCGCCCGCTCAGGGTCTTCATATGTTCTCTATGTCTCAATGGGGCATGACTGGAAAAAAGCCAGATGTGACCATATGCGGACATTTCCACGAATCCTCTGAGATGACTAACAATTTTGGAAAAGTAGTGGTAAATGGAAGTTTTGTCGGTGGTGATGTCTATTCTATAAAAAATCTACAAAAATGCGGAAGGCCTGAACAGAAAATATTTGGAATTAATGAGAAGCACGGCGTTTCTTTTAGATATGATATAGACTTGGAAGCAAAAAGATAAAATGTTAAATCTACCAGAATGGGCTAGCGGATATATTTCCAAAAAAGGATGTCCCAATTGCGGTACGAGCATGGGGAATTCCAAGATAACTTTTTTGGGAATAAAGGAATCTGATGATGGCAAATATTATCTCTGTTTTGAAGCTTTATGTCTTCACTGCAATACGACAGCCAATACAACAATACTAACTGATGTTGACTTTACCGCCAAGCAATTGGCTGCAGAGATATTTTCATCTTGTCGAGATGATGTGCAAGATGTTCAGCACCATTATGTATCGCCATTAAAGAAGTCAAAGAAGAATAAAAAACCTATAAGGATGAGTGCTTTCAATAAAGAAAGTTCTAAATTTATTGACTTTCTGAAGTCATGCGAAAACTATGAAGAGTTGCTGAAAGAAATAGGTCTTACCGACGAGGAAATAAGAAAGTACGGCTATGGAAAATAACATCGTTCATTCAATAAAAGAATTCCCACTTGTATATTTTCTAGCAAAGAATATATGTGATGACATGGGAGTGCCTCTTAACGATGTAAAAATCAGCAAAGACGGTCGTGATGGATCTCTCGCAGTAGGTGAGAAGGTGTCTTTGGGAGGTCTTCAGATAGAGATGCTGCAATCGGTAGTTATGGCTTCGTGCAGGAGCGCGGGACGGAATAACCTAGACATGCAGGCATCAGAATCCGTCTCTGCAGGCGTAGGCATTTTGCAGATGGTTTACGGCATGTCTGGCTTAGAGGGGTTCGACAAGAGTCCCTTGC
>Ga0075471_10000715_pt1 | contig 20522 bp, 17 predicted proteins | sample DEB19_08_DNA_2_FD_74787 | JGI IMG/M metagenome (GOLD analysis project Ga0075471, IMG submission 74787) | Aqueous microbial communities from the Delaware River and Bay under freshwater to marine salinity gradient to study organic matter... | ecosystem: Environmental > Aquatic > Marine > Coastal ... | reverse complement strand
AGGTGAGCCGCGCCCGGGCGGCCAGTGGTCATCGCGCGAAAAGCCGAGCGCACGATGCCGGGAATCTGGTCGACGCGGTCAATGGTGGCGTTCCACTTGGTCAGGGGCGCGTAAAGGGCTTTCTGGTCGAGCTCGGTCAGCGGAAACCGCCCACGCGAGCCCACGGATACGTCCGACGTGATGCCCAGGACCGGGATCGACGACTCGTTTGCCTCGACGATGCCGGGCAACAGGTACGTCGCGCCACCGCCGCTGGGGCCTTCGCACACGCCAACGCGCCCAGTCACGCGCGCGTAGCCATCGGCCATGTAGGCAGCGCTGCGCTCGTCTCGGGTGAGAATGTGGTCCATGCCGTGGTCGAGCCGCGCGAGCGCGTCGTAGAGCGGCAGGCTCGTGTCGCCACACAGGCCGAAGATGTGCTTCACCCCGTTGGTCTGCAACAAGCGCACGATCGCCTCCGCGCCGGTCAGCCGGGCGCTGCTCATGCGCCTTCTCCAAGGGAGATCATCCGAAACGTGGCGGAGGATCGAACCATCACTTCGCCCTTCTCATCTTTCACCTCGGCTTCACAAAACGCGAGCGTCTTGCCCGCCCGGAGGCAGCGTGCCTCGATGACCACGTCGCTACGGGAGGTGGCGAGGAACATCGAGTGCATGTCGACCGTGGCGGCACCCATGGGCGCATCGTAGGCGGCGCGCGCAGCGGCGCTCATGGTGAAGTCGAGTGCGGTCATGAGCGAGCCGCCCTGCAAGTCGCCACGGCTGTTGGTGAGGTCGTCGCGCCAAGGCAGGCGCGACGTGGCGCGCCCGTCCCCCCAGCGGACGGGCACCAAGCCGATCGTGTCAAGAAAGGGCACGACGATGCCGAAATGCCGGCGATCACCCACGCCCAGCGCGCGGTCGGCCACGGCCTAGCCGACGTGCTGACGGAAGAACGCGAGCGTACGCTCGCGCGCAAGCTCGGCGCTTGCTGCATCGAACGAGCCGCGCTGGTCGCAGTTGAAGCCGTGCCCGGCGGCGTAGAAATGGCTGGCTGCGGTGGGGTGCCTGGCGGAAACCTCCTGGGCCGTCGCCAGCGGAATCGAGCCATCCGCCTCACCCCAGTGGAACATCACCGGGCACTGCGGCTGGAGGTCAGCCACGCCCGGGATGGCACCACCGTAGTAGCACGACGCTGCGGCCAGCCCCGGAACCCGCGCCGCGGCCACCCACGACACCGCCCCACCCCAGCAATAGCCGACGATGCCTACCTTGCCAGCCGCTGTCGCCCGTTCGAGCGTGGCGGCGATGTCCTTGACCACGTTGTCCCACTGCATCTTCTTCATCACCTCGAAACCGGCGGCGATGTCGCCTTCGCTGTAGCCGCTCTGGTAGCCGCGCTGCTCCCGGTCGAAGAGCGCCGGCGCGATGGCGAGGTAGCCCTCTGCCGCGTAGCCATCAGCCACCGAGCGAATGTGGCTGTTCACGCCGAAGATCTCCTGGACCACGATCACCGCGCCCCGGGGCGTTCCCGCAGGCTCGGCGACGTAGGCATCGAACGAGTGGCCGTCAGCGGCCTTGAGAGACAAGGTCTTTGCCATGCGGGACTCCCTGGTTGGCTCGGCTGCGCCGAGTGAAGACCGCCGATTGTCCGCGAATCCGACGGCGCGCGGCAAGCCGCGCCCGCCCTCACGGCGTAGCGAGCCTGTGATGCTGGGTGACGCAGTCGAGCACCCCACGCCCGTCCGCCGTGCGCAGCGAGGTGTGCACGACGGCTGTAGACCCGCCCCGATGCACCACTGCCGAGCGGACGTCGAGCGCGGGCCCGACCCCTGGTCCGATGTACGACGCCATCAGGGCCGACAGGCCCCAGCCCTCGCCCATCGCGGCCATCCCGCTCGTCGCCGCCAACGCGGCGGAAATGCCGCCCTGCGTGTGGCCCACGCGATTGCCCACGTGCGGGCCATTGGCGAAACGCGCATGCGCGCCCCCATCGACCGGTGACGCCTGAAGCCCCCAAAAACGATCCACGAAGCCGGGCACACCTCCCTGGGCAAGGGCCGCACGCGCCCGGGCCACGATCTCGCGCTCGTGTTCGTCGAGGGACTGTTCCTCGGCGGGCGGGAAATCGGCCGCGTCGCCGCGCTGCCGCTGCGGCACGGGCGCGAGCCCGGGCTGCGCCAGGTCGATGAACGAGCCCGAGGTGGTGGCCACCTTTCCCGAGGCACCGATGATCTCGCCACGCGCGAGGCTCACGCGCTTGGCAGCGCCAGCCACTTGGCCATCGAGTTGAGAGTTTGCAATCAACCGCCCCGTGGGCGGCACGCCGGTGAACTGGATCGAGAGCGACACCGTCGCCTGGCGCCTTCCTCCACCCGTGGGGCCTCGCACCACCGCGGCAAGCCCGACATCGGCCAGCGCCGTCAGCACCCCGAGGCTGAATTGCCCATCCTCCCGCAACAGGAACGGCTCCGGGTCGACGCTGACGGTCGATTTCTCCGCCGAGACCTCGTCGAACGAAAGCTGCAAAAAATTGCCCGTGAACGACCAACCTGGCACGCGGTGCCGGGTGATGCCGACCAGAACGTGCCGAAGAACTGCCTCGCCGTCGCTCACCATGCCAGGGCGTAGCACTCTCGCCGCGGGTCCGCGCCAGCATGGCGAAGGCCCGTGGCGGGATCCTGCATCACGGCGCAGATGCCGCCGCCGGCCGCGGGGAAGCGCGCCCAGGTCTGGATGTGATGGCCCAACGCCGAAAGCGCAGCCGAGGTCGCGGGATCGATGCCCTCCTCCACGCACAGCGCACCGGGGATGTAATCGTGCGGCGCGAACGAGTTGGGAAAGTTGGCGCTCCATACGCGCGGCATTTCGACCGCCTTTTGAAGGGGCATGCCGAACTCGACCACGTTCAGGAACGTCTGCAGCATCGCCTGCATCTGGACATCGCCACCCGGCGTGCCGACGGCGAAGAACGGCTCGCCGCCGCGGGTGATGAGCGCAGGCGCGGGCGTCAGCCGGGGCCGCTTTCCCGGCGCCACAACGGAGGGATGGCCCTCCTGCAAGCGCGACTGCGAGCCGCGAGAAGATCCCGCCAGCCCCGTTCCGGAAATCACGGGGATGTCGTGCGTGTTGTCGCTCAAGGTAGCGGAGTAGACGTTGCCCTCCTTGTCGATGACGGCGCAGTAGATGGTGTCCGCCGACGCCTTGGCCACGCTGGCCGTGCCGCGCTTCCAGCGATGCAGGTGAGCGAGCGAAAGGCTTTCGCTGCCGTGCGGGCGGCCCGGCTCCGGCATCCGGCCGAAAGCGCGGGCGGCATCGATGCGCGCGGCCTGACGGGCCAGGTAATCGCCATCGAGCATTCCCTCCACCGGGACGTTCACGAAACGCGGGTCGCCCAGGTACGCCTCACGGTCGGCAAACGCCAGGTTGAACGCCTCGGCTAGGCGATGCAGATAGGCCGGCGTGTTGTGACCGAGCGCAGCCGGGTTGCCAGCGCGAACGAGCGCAAGCGCCTGAAGCAGGGAAACGCCCTGGCACCAGGCCGGGTTCACGTGCACCGTGTAATCACCATAGCGAGCAGTGAGGCTCTCCTCGATCGGCACGGTGAAACCGGCGAGGTCGTCGGCGCGGAGAAATCCCCCGTTTGCCCGGTGAAACGCGTCAAACGACTTCGCGACAGGGCCGCGGTAGAAATAATCGGCAGCCGCGTCGAGTTGGCGCTCGCGGCCGCCACTGGCGGCCTCGGAGGCCGCAATCATTCCGGCAATCGATCGGCCCAGGTCTTCCTGGCGAAAGAGCGAGCCGGTAGCCGGCGCCTGCCCGCCCGGGAGGAACACCGCGGCGCTCGAGGGCCAGCGCCCGAACGCGGCAGCGTCGGAGGCGATGCTCCAGGCCAGGCGCTGATACATGGCGAAGCCGCCCGAGGCGAGTTCGGCCGCGGGACGCGCGGCCTGCGCAAACGAGACCGTCCCGAAGCGGCGCAGCGCCTCGATGTGTGTTGCTGGCGCAGCGGGCACGACGGTGCGCAGGATTCCCTCCGGGATCGCGTCACCCCCGAGCTCCCGTAGCCGTCCCACGTCAGTTGCGGCAGGCCAATGACCCAGGCCTGCGAGGCTGGTCACGCGCCGGTCCTTCGCGGTGTACACGAGCGTGGGCGCCACCCCGGCGAAGCTCACGATGTCAGGCTGCAAGACGGCGAGCGCCATCGACGCCGTGACACCGGCATCGATGGCGTTACCACCGGCCTCGAGAACGCGTGCGGCGGCCTGCGCCGCCAGGTAATGCCCGCAGGCCACCGCGTAGTGCCGGCCCATGACGGTGGGCCGGAAACTCTCCGGGGCAAGGCTCAGCTTGTAGGACGGCTTGGCTTCCATCCGCCCATGCTAACCGACGCCCTCAGGCGCGAGCGGCGACTACGCCGAATTCGGCGCCCAGGTCCGTGAGCAGCGCCCACAGGTAATCCGAAAAGCTGCGCCGGACGAACACGTCGACGCAATCGCCGCCCCTCGAATGGAGCAACACGGGCGCCTTGGCGAAATGCGACTGGGCGCAGCGCCCTACCGGAAACTCGCGTGGGTGCAGGTCCAGCGGGCACTCGCGCTCGAGCAAAGCGCGGGCCGGCGGCCCTTCGAGGCGAAGGCAGGTCATCCCCCCGCCGACCTCGGTTACTGACCCAAACTGTCCGGCGAGCGCTGCACGCAGCACGTTGGCCGTTCCCCGCTCGGCGAGGGGCGCGGTCACCACCAGCCATTCGTTTGGGCCCAACCAGTACACAGTGTGTACCCCGCCTTCTGCCACGGTGTTGGCCACGATCGGCAGCTCGAATCCCAGCACGCCTCGAGCGGCGGAGAGAAACCCTGCGTCCGTCGGGTCGCCCCGCACGTTGACATAGCCGAGGTGGCCGCGCTCCGTGAAGCGAAGCTGCCCGTTCGACGCTGAGGAAAAACGTCCCAGGGCGCCGTGCAGTGCGCTCTCCCGTTGGATGGCTTCAGACATGTTGGCGCGCTCCTTCCTCATCCCAGAACACGGGCTTCACGATTTCAGCGCGCAGGATGCGCCCGTCGGCCAGCGGCACTTCGACCTTTTCGCCCATGCGACGGCGCCCATCCTTGACCAGCGCGAGCGCAATCGAGCGGTTCAGGCAGGCGCTCCAGTAGCTGGACGTGACGTGGCCCAGCATGGGCACCGGCGGGGGCACACGGCCGTTGACCACGATCTGGCCGCCCTCGGGCAGCACCGCGAACGGATCCTCCGCAAGCAGGCCCACCAGTTGTTTCCGATTCTCACGCGCCGTATCGGAGCGGAAAAGCGAGCGCTTCCCGAGGAAGTCCCGGTTCTTGGCAACGAGGCCACCCATGCCGAGGTCGATGGGGGTGACGGAGCCATCTGTCTCCTGCCCGACGATGATGAACCCCTTCTCGGCGCGGAGCACGTGCATGGTCTCAGTGCCGTAGGGCGTGATGTCGTACGGCTCGCCTGCTGCCATCAGGGCGCTCCATACGTGCTGGCCGCAGTCGGCGCGAACGTAGACCTCGTAGGCGAGCTCGCCCGAGAAGCTGATGCGCATCACGCGGGCCTCGACTCCGGCGACCGTGCCATCCCGAAAGCTCATGAACGGGAAGGCGTCCTTGCCGAAGTCGATGTCCGGGCAGACGGCCTTCAGCACATCACGGCTCTTTGGCCCGGCCAACGCGATGGTGGCGTAGTGGTCGGTGACGGACGTGAGGTGCACTTTCAGGTGCGGCCACTCCGTTTGCAGCCACTTCTCCATCCAGGCAAAGACGCGCGCAGCGCCGCCTGTGGTGGTGGTCATGAAAAAATGGTCGTCCGCCAGCCGCGAGGTGACGCCGTCGTCCATCACCATGCCGTTTTCGTCCAGCATCAAGCCGTAGCGACAGCGCCCCACGCCAAGCGATTTCCAGTTGTTCGAGTAGACCCACTCGAGCAGCGTCGCCGCATCCGGGCCACGTACGTCGATCTTGCCGAGCGTCGAGCCATCGAAGATGCCCACGCCGTTGCGAACCGCGAGGCATTCCCGATTGACCGCGGCGTGCAGGTCTTCTCCCGGCTTCGGGTAGTACCACGCCCGTTTCCACTGGCCAACGTTCTCGAACGGTGCGCCACGCGAGACGTTCCAGTCGTGCATCGGCGTCTGGCGAATGGGATCCAGCAGGTCGCCCATCTCCCGGCCGGCAATGGCGCCGAAGGTCACCGGCGTGAAGTTCGGCCGGAAAGTCGTCGTACCGGTGCTCGCCATGTCCTGACCCAGCGCCTGGGCGACGATGCCCATGCCGTTGATGTTGCCAAGCTTGCCCTGGTCGGTGCCGAAGCCCAGCGCCGTGTAGCGCTTCACGTGCTCGATCGAGTGAAAGCCTTCCCGCACCGCAAGCAGGATGTCCGCAGCTGCTACGTCGTTCTGCAGATCGACGAACTGCTTCGGTCCCCGCCCGGGCGGGTGTTCGCCCGGAACCAGCCATAGGGGTTGCAGCGACGACGCAAGGCCCTCGGAAGCGCCCGATTGCGGCGGGGAGCCCGCATGGCCCGCGCGTCCCGCGAGGACAGCCGCCTCGGCCCCTGCCGCGAACCCGTCAGAGAGGCACTCCGCCAACTGGAAGGCGCCGTTGCAGGCCCCCACGGAGCGCTCGGCCTGAAGAGCCGTGCCCGGGACGAAACAGGCTCGCGCGTCGTCGAAACGGGGTCGGGCACCCGATTGCGCGTGCAGGTGCACGGCAGGGCTCCAGCCTCCCGACGTGGCAACGAGGTCGCAACGGATCTCGCGCACACCGCCGGTAATGCGCTCGCCCGGTTCGTCGACCGAAGCAACACGCACGGAATCCACGCGACGCCCGCCGTGCGCTTCCGTGATCACCGAGCCGCGGATGATTTCGATGCCCACCGCGGCAGCTGCCTCGACACCAGGGCCGACCGGCGCGTGGCGAACGTCCACCGCCACGACAGGAATACCCGCCGCCCGAAGGTCGAGGGCCGTCTCGTATGCGCCATCGTTGTTGGTGAACAGGACGGCCCGGGATCCGGGTTGCACACCGTAGCGGTTGCAATACGTCGATGCTGCGGACGCGAGCATGATGCCGGGCAGGTCGTTGTTGCCGAACACGAGCGGCCGCTCGAAGGCTCCGGCGGCCAGCACCACCCGTTTCGCCCGCACGCGCCACACCCGCTCCCGGCGGCCCCGCCGGGAAGCCACCGGCAGATGGTCCGTGAGGCGCTGCGCGATCGTGAGGTAATTCTGGTCGTGGTAGCCGAAGACCGTGCTGCGCGGAAGCAGCGTCACATCCGGCATGCGCGAGAGCTCAGCTACGGCGTTGGCAACCCATTCCGCGCCAGGCCGGCCATCAATGCGGGCACGGGCTAAATCGAGCAGCAGCCCGCCGAACTCTTCGCCGTTGTCCGCAAGAATGACCCGGGCACCCGTCCGTCCAGCAGCGAGCGCTGCCGCGAGGCCCGACGGCCCGCCGCCGACCACCAGCACGTCGCAATGGGCGTTGGTCTTGTCGTAGGTGTCGGGGTCGACGTGTTCCGGCGCCCGCCCCAGCCCCGACGCCTTGCGGATGAAATGCTCGTACTTCATCCAGAACGACTTGGGCCACATGAAGGTCTTGTAATAGAACCCGGCCGGCATCAGCCTCGCGAAAAGGCTGTTGATCGAGAGCAGGTCCCAGTCGAGGCTGGGCCACGCATTGACACTGTGTGCCACCAACCCCTCGTAGAGCGGCGTCTCGGTCATGCGCGCGTTGGGCACCGTGTACCGGCCCTCCTCCAGCTGCACGAGCGCGTTCGGCTCCTCGACTCCCGCAGAAACGATGCCGCGCGGCCGGTGGTACTTCCAGCTTCGCGCCACCATCGAGACTCCGTTGGCGAGCAGCGCCGAGGCAAGCGTGTCGCCAGCGTAGCCTGCGTAGTGCTTGCCGTTGAAGCGAAACGACACTGGCCGCGATCGGTCGACGCGCCCGCCACTCGGCAGCCGAAAGCGTTGCGCGTTCATCGCTGCCCCCCCGGGGGCTCTTCGCCCATCTTGTAGGAGCCCTGGATCGCGTAGGTGGCGGTATCCCGCTCGACGTTGAACCAGCGCCGGCAGCCCATGGCGTGGCCCCACTGCTCCAGGTGCCGGCCCTTGGGGTTCTTGCGCATGAACAGGTAGTCGGCCCACTCGGCATCCGACAGGGACTCGGGGCTCAGGGGCCGCGCAATGTGCGCCTCGCCGCCGTAGGCGAACTCGGTCTGGCTGCGGGGGCCGCACCAGGGGCAATGAAGGATCAGCATGGCGAGATTCCTCAGTGAGCCACGGCAGCGGCGCCGTGCTCGTCAATCAGATGGCCGGTCGAGAAGCGGTCGAGCGAAAACGCGGCATTGAGCTCATGGGGCCGATCCTGCGCGATGGTGTGCGCGAACACCCAGCCCGAGCCCGGCGTGGCCTTGAAGCCGCCCGTGCCCCAGCCACAGTTGAAGTAGAGCCCCTTTACCGGCGTGAGGCTGATGATCGGACAGGCGTCGGGACACACGTCCACGATGCCGCCCCACTGGCGGTTCATTCGTACGCGGCTCAAGGTCGGAAACAGTTCGACAATGGCGGCGAGCGTGCCCTCGATGATCGAATAACTGCCACGCTGCCCGTAGCCGACGTAGGAGTCGATGCCAGCGCCGATCACCAGGTCGCCCTTGTCCGATTGGCTGATGTAACCGTGCACGGCGTTGGACATGATCACGGTGGGAATGCACGGCTTGATGGACTCCGACACCAGCGCCTGCAGCGGGTGGCTCTCCAGCGGCAGCCGGATGCCTGCCATGCTGGCGATGACGCTCGAGTGCCCGGCGGCTACCACGCCCACTTTCTTCGAGGCGATGAACCCCTTGTTCGTCTCCACGCCGACGACACAACCGTTCTCCCGGCGAATCCCTTTCACCTCGCAGTTCTGGATGATGTCCACGCCGCGTTGGTCCGCCCCGCGCGCAAAGCCCCAGGCGACGGCGTCATGGCGCGCCACGCCGGCACGCGGCTGAAAGGAAGCGCCGAGGATCGGGTAGCGCGCGTTGGGCGAGTCATTGATGATGGGAACGATCTCCTTCACCCCCTTCGTGTCCAGCACCACGCCATCGATGCCGTTCAGGCGATTGGCGTTCACGCGCCGCTCGATGTCGCGCATGTCCTGCAGCGTGTGGCCCAGGTTCAGCACGCCGCGCTGGCTGAACATGACGTTGTAGTTGAGGTCCTGCGAGAGCCCCTCCCAGAGCTTCATCGCCTTCTCGTAGAGGTGCGTGGCTTCGTCCCACAGATAGTTCGAGCGCACGATCGTGGTGTTGCGGCCCGTGTTGCCGCCGCCGATCCAGCCCTTCTCGAGCACGGCCACGTTGGTGATGCCGTGCTCCTTCGCCAGGTAGTACGCGGTCGCGAGGCCGTGGCCACCGCCGCCAACGATGATCGCGTCGTACTCGCGCTTGGGCTCGGGGCTGCGCCACGCCCGCGACCAGTTCTCGTGGTACGAGAGCGCGTTCCGCGCCAGGGAAAATATCGAATAACGGGACATCGCGTTCTCCTCAGGGCCTCAGCATTCAATCACGTTGACGGCGAGCCCGCCGCGGGAGGTCTCTTTGTACTTGAGCTTCATGTCGGCTCCGGTGTCGCGCATGGTCTTGATCACCTTGTCGAGCGAGACGAAGTGCGTGCCATCGCCTCGCATGGCCATGCGCGCAGCGTTGATCGCCTTCACCGCCCCCATGGCGTTGCGCTCGATGCAGGGCACTTGCACAAGGCCACCGACCGGGTCGCAGGTAAGGCCCAGGTTGTGCTCCATGCCGATCTCGGCCGCGTTTTCCACTTGCGCCGGCGTGCCCCCCATCACTTCGGCGAGCGCCCCGGCCGCCATCGAGCAAGCCACGCCGACCTCGCCCTGGCAGCCCACTTCGGCGCCAGAGATCGAGGCGTTTTCCTTGTAGAGGATGCCGATGGCGGCGGCGGTGAGCAGAAAGCGCACCACGCCGTCCTCGTTGGCGCCAGGCTGAAAGCGCAGGTAGTAATGCAGCACAGCCGGCACGATGCCAGCCGCGCCATTGGTGGGCGCCGTGACTACGCGGCCCCCGGCCGCGTTTTCCTCGTTCACGGCCAACGCGTAAAGATTCACCCAATCGAGCGCCGTCAACGGGTCGCGCAATCCTGCCTCGGGCGAACGGGAGAGCTTGCGGTGCAGTTCGGCCGCGCGACGCTTGACGCGCATGCCGCCCGGCAGCGTCCCTTCCTCGCGGCAGCCGCGCGCCACGCACTGCTGCATCACGTCCCAGATGGCAAGCAGCTTCTGGCGAACCTCGGCCTCCGGCCGCCATGCCTTTTCGTTCTCGAGCATCAAGCTGCTGATCGAGAGACCGTGCTTCTGGCACCGCTCGAGCAGCTCGGCGCCCGAGCGAAACGGATACTGCAGGCGTGTGCTGTCCGCCTGGATACGGTCCGCGCCCGCTTGGGACTCATCCACCACGAAGCCGCCACCGACGGAGTAGTACGTCTTCTTCGCGATCGAGGCCCCATCTGCGTCCCTCGCCTCGAGCGTCATGCCATTGGGATGGAACGGCAGGCTCTGGCGCCGGTGGAAGACGAGATGCTCCTCGCGGAAGGCCACGGCGCGCCGGCCAAGCAAGCGGATGGTTTCCTCGCTGCGAATGCGGTGCAGGCGATCGGGCACGGAGCCCGGATCCACGCCCTCCGGCGTTTCGCCCTCGAGGCCCAGCAGAACGGCCTTGTCGCTGCCGTGCCCCTTGCCCGTGGCGCCAAGCGACCCGTAGAGCTCCGCCTGCACCGTGGCTACCCGCGCCAGCAGCCCTCCCGCCTCGAGGCCGCGGACGAACCTCCCGGCCGCCCGCATTGGCCCAACGGTGTGGGAGCTGGAGGGCCCGATGCCTACCTTGAAAAGATCAAAAACGCTGATGGCCATGGTTTCCCAGTCAGGCTTCGAGTCTGACTGCGAAGGATTCAACCATCGGGCACAATGCCGACCTTGTCCAATTACGACATGAGATAGCCCGTTTGCGTCACGCCGCCCCCAAACCCGCTGCCCCGCGCCCGCTGCGAGTGGGATTCGTCCTGCAGCCCTCCTTCACGCTGGTGGCGTTCTCCTCGTTCGTGGACGCCCTGCGCCTGGCGGCTGACGAGGGCGATCGCAGCCGACCTGTGCGCTGCCAGTGGGAGGTGCTCTCGCCTGACCTCGCGCCCATCCGGGCGAGTTGCGGCGTCGAAGTGACGCCCACGCTTCGCCTGGACGAAGCGGGGAGCCACGACATCGTGGTGGTCGTGGGCGGCCTCATCAGCGGCGGGCGACGCATCGACGCCCGCCTCATCAAATTCCTGAAGCGCTGCGCGCAGCAGCGCGTTCCCCTGGCGGGCGTGTGCACGGGCAGCTTCATCCTCGCGCGTGCGGGCCTCCTGGATGGCTACCGCGCGTGCGTGAGCTGGTTTCACTACCGCGAGTTCACGCGTGAGTTTCCGCGGCACGAGGTCACCTCAAGCCCGCTTTTCGTCACGGATCGAGACCGCATCACCTGCGCGGGTGGAACGAGCGTGACCCATCTCGCCGCGCACTTGATCGAGCGCCAGGTCGGCAAGGCGGAATCGCGCAAGGCACTGCGCATCCTCATCGAGAAGGCACCGCTGCCCTCCGCGACGCCGCAGCCCGCTGGCACGGAGACCGCGCAGAACGTCTGGGTGCGGCGCGCGCTGCTGCTTCTCGAGCGCAACGTCGATAGCCGCATGTCGGTGGCGGACATGGCCGCGGAATTGAAAATCGGCGTGCGGCAACTCGAGCGCGTGTTCCGGGCCGAGCTGGGCGTAAGCCCGGCCACCTATGCGAGGCAGCTGCGCCTGCGACACGCGCACCAACTGCTGCTGGAGACCGGTCGCGCCGTTTCCGACGTGGCCGCCGAGGCGGGATTCGCGGATGCGGCACACTTCACGCGTCGATACCGATCCGCCTACGGTGTTACCCCCACGCAAGCACGCAAGGCCACCCGATGAAGAATGCCAACGCGCCGCAACCCGTCGGCCCCGCCCTCCCCAATTGGACGGCCCGCCCGTATCCCGACCCAATTGCCCTCGACGGGCGCTTCATTCGGCTGCAACAGCTCGACCCGGCGCGGCATGCGGACGAGCTCTTTGCCGCCCACGAGTCCGATCCCGAGGGCCGAAACTGGACCTACCTCTTCTCCGACAAGCCGCGCACGCGCGAGGCGTTCCGGGAGTGGGTGGCGAAGTCCGCTTCGACGGAAGACCCGCTGTTCTACGCCGTCGTCGACAAGCATTCCGGCCAGGCGGTAGGCGTGGAGTCCCTCATGCGCATCGACCGCGCCAATGGCGTGATTGAGGTCGGCCACATCAACTTCTCACCGAAACTGCAGCGCACACCTGGCGCGACCGAGGCGGTGTTTCTGTTGATGAAGCGCGCCTTCGATGACCTGCGCTATCGGCGCTTCGAGTGGAAGTGCGACAGCCTGAACGCCCCATCACGGCGCGCGGCCCTGCGACTGGGATTTCAGTTCGAGGGCATCTTCCGCCAACACATGATTTACAAAGGGCGAACCCGAGATACGGCCTGGTTCGCGATAGTCGATGGCGATTGGCCGGCGATCAAGGCCGCATTCGAGGCGTGGCTGCAGCCTGGCAACTTTGACGCGCAAGGCCAGCAACGCTGCACATTGGCAGCGCACCGGAGCCCCTCAGCCCCGTGTTAGTCGCCTGGGAATCCTCTCAATTCGCCGAGATCTTCGCCTCGCGAATCACCTTTCCCCAGCGCTCTCGCTCGGCGAGCATGAACTGGCGGAATTGCTCGGGCGACTTGCTCACAGTGGCCTCGGCGCCCATGTCGGCCATGCGCTTCTGAAGGTCTGGGTCCGTAGAGATCTGCTTCATGGCATCGAAGAGCTTGGCCGTCACGTCCGGCGGCAGCTTGGGCGGCCCACCTAGGCCCAGCCAGATGATCGCCTCGATGTTGACGCCGGATTCCTTGAGCGTCGGCACCTCGGGAACCAGCGACGAGCGCGTGGCGCCCGTCACTGCCAGCGCGCGCAACTTGCCGCCGCGAATCTGCCCCAGAGGCGAGGGTAGCGAGTCGAACATGAAGGGAATCTCGCCGCCCATCAGCGCCGCCGTCACCTGCGACCCGCCCTTGTAGGGGACGTGCAGGATGTCGGTGCCGGTTTGCTGCTTGAAGAGCTCCGAGATGATATTGGGGCCGCTACCCACGCCGAACGAGCCGTAGGCGAGCTTGCCGGGTTGCGCCCTGGCGGCTTTCACCAAGTCTCCTACGGTCTTGTACGGGCTGTCCGTATTCACCGCCAGCACATACGGGAACTGCACGCTCACGGAGATGGGCGTGATGTCAGACACGGTGTCGAACTTCATGTCCTTCATCAGATGCGGGCTGAAGGTGTGCAGGCTTGCTGCCAGGAACAGCAGCGTGTAGCCATCGGCCGGCGACTGGATGACCGATTGGGTGCCAATGGTGCCCGTAGCCCCGGGGCGGTTCTCCACCACCACGGGCTGCTTCAAAACCGGCGAAATCTTTTGCGCTACCACCCGGGCGACGTTATCCGTCGCTCCCCCGGCAGGCCATGGCACGATGATCTTGATCGGACGGCTGGGGTAATCGGACTGCGCGGCCGCGATCAGGGGAAACGCCAGCACCGCGGCGCTGAATGCAATGGCAGCACGGCGCGCGGGGCAAAACGAGGGAAGGGCTCTCACGGGTTCTCCTTTGAGCAGAATCGAATGGGGACGATCACGACGGCCTTTGCCTTCAGTCTAGCCGAGGCCTGAGCGGCAGCGCGAGACGCGAGCCCCTCGCACCACCGCAATGAATCGTGAGCCTTGGCGGCCGGCCATGCGGCACCTGGGGAAAGTGCAGAGCATCCGCACCGGCGATGGAAAGCCGCAGCCGGCTTCCCCTGGCGAAGGCCCACGAGATCGGCAGCAGCGTCACCTCGAGTACCTCAGGCTCACCCGGCTTCATCAAAGCGGCATCAGCTCGGGTGAAGCGCCGGTAGGTCCAATCGCATCGGTAATTTTCCGGGGGGGTGGCCGTCTTCCGGTGCAACGCGCGGAGGAACCCTTCCGTGACGTAGTGGCTCTTGCCTTGCGCATCCACCTCGCTCAAATAAAGAAACACCGCCGCGTCCGCCTCGCTCGACGACACCGTGAGATGCGCAATGACATGGCCGGAGAGCTCCATGTCCTGCTCGAAGGGCGCAGTCTCGAAGCAAAGCATTGCGTCGTCTCGCCCGCCCCAGTCGCCGTAATAGACGGGCACGTCTTGCAGGCCCAGGCGCTCGAATCGGGTCTGGCGCCCCGTAGTCACGGTGAAGTCCACCTGATACTCGACCGCGGATGGTTGAGCGGGCGACTGGCTCTCCAGCTTTCCCTTTGACAGGAACAATTGCGCATTGCGCGGGGCTGGCGGCCAATCCGGTGCCGACTGCCACCGCTCGGTGTGCACGGTGAAGTAATGCACCCTCGCCTCCTGGTCCATGCCCGTGGGCAACCCCATGAGGTAGTGGTCGAAGAAGCGAATCACTTCCGCGAACAGGTTGAACGCCGGCGCCTGCGCATCGCGCCAGGGTGACCCGTTGGTGCGCGCGCCGTGGTCCCAGGGGCCCAGCAGCAAATGGTGTCGGTCACGATTGAGCGTGAGGAAGCGGCTGATGGTGGCATTGCTATAGCCCGAGCCGTCGAACCAGCCGGAAACCGAGTAGATCGCGACATCCGGCCGGATGTGGTCGAAGTAGTGATACGGACTGCACACCTCAAGCGTGAGGGCGGGATCGTGGGCGAGCCCCTCGCCCCGGTAGAAATACTCTCCCGCAGCGTCCTTCAGGTTGAAGCTTTGCTTGTGCTCGGCCATCGCTTGCGCAAGCAACACGCCATCCGGGTCCGCATCCACCGGCGCGACGCCCCGCAAGCGGTCATCCTTGAAGTAGGCGTATTTCTTCAGCTCGCTCGTGCGATTGTGGTCGAGGGAGACGATGCAATCGTTGTACGTCTCGACCCACACCTTGGACAACATGCCACCCGGATAGAGCTGGTCGCCGTAGATCTCGTTGATGACGAAGAGCGGCGCGATGGCCTTCACCGCCGGGTGGCCGGTGCCCGCGAGGAACACCGACGCCGCGCCGGGATAGGAGATGCCCGTGGCCCCGATGGCGCCGTTCGACCACGGCTGGCTGACGATCCACTCGGCGATCTCGCCGAAGTCATCCCGCTCCTTGGGCGAGCGGAACGAGTCGCGGCTGCCGAAGCTCGCGCCCGTGCCACGCACATCGATCACGACGACGGCATATCCGCGGGGAACGAAGGCATCCCGATAGCGAAACGCCATCGGCGAATTCTCAACGCCCTCGCCTTCCGTGCGAAATCGCCGGTAGTACGGCGTGGCGATCACGATCGTGGGAAAAGCCGCAGGAGCGCCGCTGCCTCGTGGCAGGTAAGCGTCGACCGCGATCCGCACGCCGTCGCGCATGGTGACGTAGACGGAAATCGGGTCGCGAGGGACGTGGTACGGCGCTTCGCGCCTGGCGAGGTAGGCGCTCGGCGGGACTCGCCAGGCCGGGGAGGATTCGTCACGGTCGGTCATGCCGCGATATTCAGCCACGGGCCGAGGAATGGCAACACGGGCGTCACGCAGGAAACGTTGGAGGCGGGGGCGTCCGCGGAGCGCCATTGGACCGCGCAGCCCCCCCCCCCGGCGAGTAGCATGGACGTATGTTTTGAGCGTGGGAGCCCTCCATGAGCCGACTGATCCTTCCCGAAAATCGTCTCCACGCTGCCATTCGAAAGCGGGTCGCCAACCACTACCGCGGTTTCGTCGAGGAAGTCGAGGCAGCCCTCGAGGCCCACGATGTCGTGGTCATCGGCATGCGGTGGAATCCGTTCCCCCGAAAGGCGTGTGCCCTGCTGCGCTCAGCCGGGATCGCCCACCATTACATCGAGCACGGCAGCTACCTGTCGGGCTGGCGGCGTCGGAACGCCCTCAAGATGTGGGCGGGCTGGCCCACGTTCCCGATGGTGTTCGTCAAAGGCGTCCTCGTCGGCGGCTTCGAGAATCTCAACGCCCTTCGGGAATCCGGCGAGCTCGCCAGGATGCTGCGCCCAAACTGACATGACTGAAAAGCCAACGCCTGAGGAAACGGCAATCTGGCAGCGACGGCTCGCGGGCCAGGCTAATAATCGAGCTTGGGCCTTGACGGAGGCTGCCTCGCGAACGCCGGCGCAAGATCAGGAGATGCTGCACGCTGCCCACGCGGCAATGCACTTCTGGGGAATCGTCGGCAACGAAAGCCAGCGGTCTCACGCTGCACAGCTGCTCGCACACGTGCACGCACTACTGGGTTTGGCGGGATCTGCGACGCGCTATCTCGCTGCGTCACAGCCTGTGTTCCTATCGGGCACTGCCCAGCCTTGGGAGGTGGCCCTCGCCCACGCGGTGGCGGCTAACGTCGCGGCCGCCAACCATGACGCCGTCGCTCACACATCCCACTATGAAACGGCGCACTCGCTGACAGCGCAGCTCCCGGACCCGGAGGATCGAAAGGTCCTCGAGGCCACTTTGAATATCCTGCCCAAGCCTCGCTCCTAGACGGCCCTATCGCCAACGAGCACCCATCACCACCATGCTCCAGCTCTATATCGGAAACAAAAACTACTCGTCGTGGTCCATGCGCTCTTGGGTGCTCATGCGACAGTCAGGCATCGAGTTCGAAGAGGTCATGGTGCGCTTCGATGGCTTCTCGCCCGATTCCCGCTTCAAGAAACGGGTGGCGGAACTGAGCCCGGCGGGCAAAGTGCCCGTGCTCGTCGATGGCGCTCTCGCTATATGGGACACCCTGGCCATCGCCGAGTATCTGGCCGAGCGATTTCCTGACCGCCAACTCTGGCCGCAGCAATCAGCGCATCGAGCCCGAGCACGCAGCATCTGCGCGGAAATGCACAGCGGCTTTTCAGCGCTGCGCTCGGATTGCCCCATGAACATCGAAGCCAGCCTGCCCGACGCCGGCGCCATCGCCCTGCGTGACAAGCCGCGCGTGCGCGCCGACCTGGCCCGCATCGTCGAGATGTGGTCTGCCCTACTGCGAGAGCATGGAGGACCCATGCTCTTTGGCGAATTCACCATCGCCGATGCCTTCTACGCACCGGTGGTCATGCGCCTGGAAACGTACTGCCTCCCGGTGCCTGTGGCGATTCGCGAGTACATGGACCGCGTGGCCAAGCTCGGTGCCGTCAAGGCATGGATCGACGGCGCGCTGAACGAAAGAGATTTCCTGGACTTCGAGGAGCCGTACCGTTTGGGGCGTTAAGATCCTCAGAAATCGCGCTTGTCCGGGAAGGTTCCCCATGGATCGCTTGGCAGCCTCCTTCATCAGCGCGACCCTTGCCCTCGGCAGTTACTCGGCGTCGGCCGCGTTGCCCGCGTCCAGATAAGTCTGCGTGTTGCGAGTGCCGTTGCGCCAAGCGGTAGCCCGTGATCCATTCCTGATCCTGCCATCCGTTAAGGAGGCAGTGCATGTTTGGGTGGATGCCCATCCACATCCGCTGAGGGGGCGTTAACGCCTCGTGAGAGCCAGCGTAGACTTGGAAACTCCATTGCGTGGTAAAAATTGGCTTGCGACTCGCGAGACCTTGCGGAGCGACAAGATGAAAAGGTTAGTTTCGCTTTGGGCGTGCTTTTTCCTGAGCGCCTGCGGCGGGGGCGGTGGGGGATCTCCATTGGAGACCACCCCGCCCGCCGTCACTTACACCGTGACTGGTGTGAGCTCCGCTGGCGGCACCTTGAGCTGTACGAGCCCCGTACCCAGTGGTGGAACGACCAGCTGCTCGATCGCGGCGGCCACCGGCTTTGGCTTCTCGGGTGCAACGAGTAATAGTGCGAATTGCGGCGCCATCCGTGTCGCAGGCGCCACCTTGACCGCCGGCCCGATCTCCGGAGCATGCACCATCACAGGGACCTTCACGGCGCTTCCTTACCTTGAGGAGGTTGCCGGAGCGTTCCCGGACCCGACCCTCAAGTACTGGTTTTTCGATAGTGCCCAGCCATCCAGGCCAGTCAACTACAACTACTTCGCCGCGAGGGTTAACGGAACCGTCGCGGTGGACCTGAACAACGATCGCCGGCCGGAATTGCTGATGACCCTGAGCAAGGGCCCTGGGCAGGACGTCGCCAATCAGGGGCAAGTTCTGGAGAAGTGCAAGAGCGAAACGGTCATCTACGAATTGGGGGCGAACGGCAAGTTTGTCGATGCCACAGAGAAGTTCATTGAGGGAACCCGAGACAGCCAATCCTGTTCGGGATTTCTCTATGCCGTGGTGGATCTCAACGAAGATGGCCGCCAGGATGTCTGTTACTCGACGAACCAGGCAGACGGGCGCAGCCTCGATGCTGGTTCGGACATGAGCGGCTACGTCGTGTGCTACATCAGCCAGCCCAATGGTAAGTACCGAATGTATAAGGCCGGGGCGGGCAAGTACTACGGAAGTATCGGTTACGGTTTCGACCCGCTAGGCAAGCCCTTTGTGACCGCAGCAGGAACCCCGAACGACTTGGGGGAGTTCAAGCAGAACAACAAGTACATGTGGAACGGCTCGGGCCTCGCAACAATCCAGGATGGAGTTCTTCCCCCAATGTCGTCCAGCTCTGGCTGGGGTTTCAGGTTCCTATCCATCGGCGGAAAGCCGAGCAACCGGCTGGTTCAACATACCCCCTACCGGGGGTACCTCGCTGCCGAGGGGTTTTATCTGAGCGGCGTCACGTGGTTGCCCACTAATGTCGCCAAGCCAGACATCACACAGGTCCTCGCGACCAATGTGCCCTGGATCATCTATTCGGGCGACAGGAAAATTGTCGATATCGCGCTCTACGGAGACAGGCAAATTCTCGTGGGTGGAGGCCCGGGCAGCAACGAGAACTTTTGCCCGGTACGCAATGGAGCCGGGGAAGTCTTCATCGCCGGACTGACAAGTTTTCCTGCCCTCCGGCAGCCTTACGCGGGCCAATCTCAGCTTACGATGGATAGCATCGAATCAGTAATCGAGCATACGGGCTTCTGGTTCAAGAGCGACGGCAGGGAGCTGGCTCGGGAAAAGCTCGCCATCCAGGGCGAGACGGAGTTTCTCGATACCAAGATGGAGTGCATCGATGTCAACAACGATGGGTACGACGATCTGGTGATGAGCATATCGTCAACCGCCAATCGGACGGCTGCCGAAATCGTGAAGGTCTATGTCAACCAGAAAGACAAAACCTTCAGGAAGTTGAATCTGGGGGACCTGACAAAGTTCACATTGATGCCCAGGGAACGCGTCGACAAGTACATGTCGGTGATCGCCGATTTCGACAACGACGGCATTCCGGATGTCGTGGTGTATCCCGATAACGTCAGGAACAATTTGTCTCTGGACGGAGCCATCAAGTTCTTCCGGGGGATGAAACCCCTGCAGTAGCAGGCCTGTTCCGTGTTTTCCGGTGCCTAATTGGACAGGGGACCGTCCACCCGCCCCATCGACCTGCGCGCGGGCGCCACTCGCTACCCCGCGCTCCAGATTGATTCGCCACAGCCGTCGCTTCCAGCCGGGCTGAACGTCGTGCCCCCGCTGATGGCGTCACGTGGAGCGCCAGTGGAGCAAAACGCGCGAGCGCGAAATCTCGTCGCTGTAACTGGCTGATTTATCTGGAGGCGGGGGTCGGAATCGAACCGGCGTCCACGGCTTTGCAGGCCGCTGCATAACCACTCTGCCACCCCGCCGGATGGCCCCGGGCAATGCGCACCAGGGATCTGAAAAGACTCGGGGGGAGGCTGGCCTCCCCCCGAAGGGAAACTGGAGCGGCAGAAGAGTCTCGAACTCTCGACCTCAACCTTGGCAAGGTTGCGCTCTACCAACTGAGCTACTGCCGCAAGGGACCCGAATTATAGCCCAACCTGACGCCTGCCGCCACTCAGGCCGGCTCAAGCGGCTGCCGGTTCAGCGCTGGCCCGACGCCGACCGGGCCGACACCACGGCGGCGCGCAGGTACACCACCATGGACCATAGGGTCAGGATCGCGGCCACCCAGATCAGGACCCTGCCCACCGGGTTCGTGTGGAACAAGCCGAGCAATTGGCCATCGAAAAGGAGAAAAGGGATGGCAACCAACTGGGTGATGGTCTTCAGCTTGCCGAGCAAATTCACGGCTACGCTGCCCGCGTGGCCCACCTGCGCCATCCACTCCCGCAATGCCGAGATCGTGATTTCGCGGCCGATGATGATGAGCGCCACGAACGGGTCCACCAGCCCCTTCTCGGCGAGGACGATGAGGGCGGCGGTCACCATCAGCTTGTCCGCCACCGGGTCGAGAAACGCGCCAAAGCGGGTTGTCTGGTTCCAGCGTCGCGCGAGGTAGCCGTCGGCCCAGTCGGTCACGGCCGCGCCGATGAAAATGGCGGTCGAGACAATGTTGGCCCTTGGGGCGGAGATCCACTCCTCCGGGAAATACAGCACCGCCACGAACAGCGGGATGGCGATGATGC
>Ga0075471_10000713_pt1 | contig 20548 bp, 20 predicted proteins | sample DEB19_08_DNA_2_FD_74787 | JGI IMG/M metagenome (GOLD analysis project Ga0075471, IMG submission 74787) | Aqueous microbial communities from the Delaware River and Bay under freshwater to marine salinity gradient to study organic matter... | ecosystem: Environmental > Aquatic > Marine > Coastal ... | reverse complement strand
TGGTTCAGTTCACGGTTGGAGGTTTTATTCTGAACCATGACCTTGCCGACCTTGCCACTGGGGTCTGCCTGCAAGACCACATAGGAGCCGGAGAGGCGGGCGCAGGGGTCTTCTGCTGGCCGATCCTGCCTGGGCCGCATAGGCGCCACCTCGGCCACCATCTTGGCCTTGTCCAGCGTCAGAATGGGTGGCAGATCAAACGGGCACAGTTGTTCGGGCGGAAGTTCACCCCGGTCCTGGCCGGCATCACTGGCGGTAGGTTGGTCCCCACGCGTCACACCCAGCGTGCTGGTCAAGCGGCCCATACTGGCCAAGGTTCTAGCCTGGGCCACGATGTGGTTGTAGCGTGCTGTCGTGTAGGCACGGGTGGCCTCAAAGTATTCGTTCTGGGTATTGAGCATGTCCAGTAAGGTCCGCTGGCCAATCTCAAACTGCTGCCGATAGGCCTGGCGGGCTTTCTCGGTGGACAGCCGGTGTTGATCCAGAAAATTGAGCTGGTCGGCCAGGCGCACCAGATCGTTGTAGGCAATTGCCAGGGTCTGACGTACATCACGGCAGGCCTTTTCCTGCAAATCACGAGCCTGATAGCTCAACTCGATGGCTTGCTTTTCACGTGCCATGTCGGCTCCGCCACGGTACAGGTTGTAATTCATCGCCAGTTCGACATAGGCGTCCCGTGCGTTGCCAATAATGCCTTGGTAGTTATTGTCAAAAGTTTGCCCGGCACGAAAATCCAGCCGGGGGTAATAACCTGCTTTACGGGATTCAACCTGGGCCTTGGCCGAGCGGACGTTTTCAAAGGCAGCGTTGATGGTCGGGCTACCAGGTAAGCCCTCCCCCATGGCCTGCAGCCCAGAACTTGGCAAGCCTTTGAGTTTGATCTTCTCAGGCAGTGGTGGCACATTGGCCGCTGGCTTTTCACCGATCACTCTTAGATAGCGAGCACTGACATCGTGCAAATTGGAAATTTCGGTGATCAGGTTGGATTCGGCCAGCGCCAAACGTCCGGTGGCCTGCTCCAGGTCCACACCACGGCTGACACCCGCAGCGGTGCGCTCCTCGATCAGCTGGGTGATCAGCTTGTGCTCGATGTAGTTGGATTTGGCTGCCTCAACCAGTTCAAACTGCTTGGCCACATCGGCATAGGCCCGCAGAGCTTCCAGACTGATGTTCTCGGAAGATTCGAGCAGTTCGTAATAACGCACCAGTTTGGCAAAGCCAAGTCGGCTGACTTCATTGCGGGTGTAGAAGCCATCAAACAGCATCTGGGTCAGCGTGATACCCGATCCACTACGGCTGTAGTCAACATAGCCAGTATCCGGACGGTCACGCCACTGGCGGCCGGTGGTAGCAATCAAATCGACCTGGGGGCGCCGCCCCGATTTGGCAAACTCATGTTCGTGCCCTGCGGCTGTAAATTCGCGCCACTTGGCCTGGATTTCCGGATTGCCGACCACCGCCTTGCGAGCCACTTCGATGAGCGGTTGCGGCAGGTTCTGGGCCGCAGCAAGTGCGCCTGAAACAGCCAGCAACACAGTCAAACTAAATTTTGTTGGATTTCTCATTTTCTTTCCCTAAACACATCAACAATCGGGATTTTTGGTAAGTCCTGGGCGAAAGACTGCCTGCGGCAGTCTTCACTTGGACTCGGTCACCAGCAAGGAAAACTGGGTGCCGCGAACTCCAATGATTCCGCCCGGGGCCTTGACGGTCACCGCTTCGGGCTTGAGTTTGGCAATCACACCTGAAACATAGTTCAGGCTGCCCTTGCTCATACTGGTCCCCAGCTTCAGCTGGCCTTTGGCAGGTGCATACAAAAACTCATCAATCGTCAGTTCGGTATCAGGGCCGAAAGACATCACGGTGTTGTCCTTGAACGTGATCCCCATGCTTGCCCCTGGCAAAGTCTTTAGTTGGCTTCCCTGGAAGACGGCGGTCCCGGGTTGAGCCTTGACACGCTGACCTTTGCTAGTCACCCAAGCCTCACCGCTGGTTGTCTTGACATAGCCAACCGGCTCGTTTTGTGCAAAAGACCAAGACGGCAGTCCTAAAAAGGACAAAACTGTCAGCACAAGACCCAAGATTTTTTTATGGCTCATCTGAACTCCCGAAAAATTTTTTGTGGAGGTCAGGATATCAATGAAGGAACTTCGAAAAATGATTTAAGTCAAGAAACTTGCCGCAAGCTCATCGTGACGGGACCATCGTTGACCAGGTAGACCTGCATGTCGGCCCCGAATTGACCCGTTTGCACCACAGGATGCGCCAGTCTGGCCTGCTCGACAAAGTACTCGTAGAGTTGTCTTCCTTGCTCGGACGGTGCGGCGTTGGTAAAGCTGGGTCGGTTGCCACCGGAGGTGTCGGCAGCCAGCGTAAACTGACTCACAATCAACAGGTCCCCCGCGCTGCCCTGGCCATCAAGATCCTGCAGGCTTCGGTTCATCTTGCCGGCCTGATCCGGAAAAATTCTCAGCTTGAGCATTTTGTCCAGAAGTCGTTTGGCCTGCTGCTCCTGATCACCCCGTTCGGCGCACACCAGGCACAAGAGGCCCACGCCAATCTGGGCGATGGTTTGGCCGCTGGTCTCGACCCTAGCCTGCCTCACTCTTTGTACTAGTGCCAGCATGCCAGTCTTGGGCTCATCCCAGAGCGGCACGGGCTTGCTGAAGTCGCTCGTTCAAGTAGGCACCGTAAAAATCGGGAATATAGGAACCCACCATCCGCCGCGCAATTTCACGCCCGTTCGCTCCGAAAAAAAGAACCGTGGGAGCAAGCCGAATCCGCCAGGCCTTGACCATGGCGTCATGGGTGGTTTTTTGAACCTGGAAATCAGTCATCTCTTGCTGGCTGCGCATATCCACCTGAACAATGGGCAACCCTTCCTGCTGCTTCAGGGGCACCAGGTAGTTTTCACGGACCACCTTGCAAAAGGGGCACCCTTCCAGACTGACCATGACCACCAGAGGTTGCCGCTGACTCAGGGCCGAAGCCAAGTCTTTGTCCAATGATGTTGCCAAAGGCAAAGCTCCTGCGCCTGCGGCGTGCACCGCCATCGACGTGGCCGGTAATACCGACAGGCTAAGAAAGCGGCGACGTGTGAATTCGAAATCCATCAAGCAAATGAAATCGTTTTATCGGTCTGGCTTATTAGGGTAAACATTAGGTCTAATGGGGGCAGCAAAAGGTTAGGATGATTATGGGTATGCCGTTTTGTCTGACGGCTAAGGCCTTTGTATCGCTATCAACATTGAATTTTAGGAGGCTGGACGTGAAGATTAGACATTATTTGACCATCGGGCTGGCAATGGCCTTGACCAGTTCGGCTGGTTTTGCTCAGAACGCGGCAGCGCTGAATGCCCGAGCCTTGGCCGCAACATGCGCCAACTGTCATGGCAGCGAAGGGCAGGCAGTTCCGGGGTCTGCGATTCCCTCCCTGGCTGGCACGCCCAAGGACTATTTGATCAAGCAGATGGAGGCCTTCAAGAATGGCTCGCGACCGGCAACTGTGATGCACCAGTTAGCCAAGGGTTATACCGATGCCCAGGTTGAAACCCTGGCAACTTATTTCGCATCCCTCAAGCGCTGATACAGGAGAACAGATATGAAACGACGCAGTTTTGTTCAGGCTTCTTTGGCCTTGGGTTCTCTGGGAAGCCTGGTAGGTTGTGCCACCATTCCTGACAAAGCCAAGGTGGTTGTCATTGGTGGTGGTTACGGCGGCGCCACCGCTGCCAAATATGTCCGCATGATGTCTAACTACCAGATCGATGTGGTGCTGGTAGAGCCCAATGACAGCTTTATTTCCTGCCCGATCTCCAATCTGGTGCTGGGGGGCTACAAATCCATGGGCGACATCACCACGCCCTACGACAACTTGCGCAGTAAGCACGGTGTTATTCACGCCAAAGATCGTGTCACCAAAATCGATGCCGCCAAAAAGACCGTTACTCTGGCCGGTGGCTCCACCATAGGCTATGACAAGCTGATTGTTTCGCCAGGCATCGACATGATGTGGAACAGCGTGGAAGGCTTGCAAGCTGCCAACGCCTCGGGCCAGATTCTGCATGCCTGGAAAGCCGGACCCGAAACAGTTGCACTTCGAAAGCAACTCGAGGCCATGCCCGATGGGGGCGTATTTGCCATTGCGGTACCGCTGGCACCCTACCGCTGCCCGCCCGGACCCTATGAGCGCGCCAGCCAGGTGGCCAGTTATTTCAAGAAGTTCAAGCCTCGCTCGAAAGTGCTGATCCTTGACGCTAACCCCGACGTCACCTCCAAGGGGCCTTTGTTCAAGAAGTTCTGGGCGGCAAACTACCAGGGCATGCTGGAGTTCCGTGGAAACCACAAGGCGGTTGCCGTGGATGCCAAGACCAACACCGTCAAGTTTGAAACCGCTGACGATGTCAAGGCCAGCGTGCTCAATGTGATACCCAGCATGAGTGCCGGCGGCATTGCCATGGAGTCCGGCCTGGCTAATGTGAACAAGCGCTGGTGCAATGTGAACTACCTGACCTTTGAGTCCACTGTGGCTCGTGATGTCCATGTCATTGGCGACTCAGTGCTGTCTTCACCTGGCATGCCCAAATCCGGCCACATGGCCAACTCGCATGGCAAGGTGGTTGCTGCGGCGGTCGTGGCCCAACTTTCTGGTTTGCCGGTCAACCCTCAGCCCATGCTGACCAACACCTGCTACAGCTTTGTCAATGACAAGTTGGTGGTCCATGTGGCCTCGGTGCATCGCTATGAAGCCGACCAGAAAAACTTTATCCCGGTCAAGGGTGCCGGTGGCGTATCGCCTGGCCCAACCGAGTTAGAAGGTGTGTATGCCAACAACTGGGCAAAAAACATCTGGGCTGATTCATTGCTCTAAGTACTAAGCCATTTGCATGGCTGGCATTTTGTCTGCACAATGACCACAGGTTTACCGGCCCCACCGATAAACCTGTTTTTTTCAAGGAGATATCGATGATGAAATTTATTACCACGCTTGGGCTGGCAGCACTTGTTGCAGGTAGTCTCTCGGGATGCGCCACGACTGAGCAACAGCCCGTCAAGGCCGTGTACCACATCAACACGGACGCCAACACCGTCCCGCCCATTCTCAACAACATTCGCAATCATCTGAATGCTGATCCGACGGCAAAAATCGTGGTGACGACCCACAGCCGTGGCATCGATTTTCTGTTGCAAGATGCTAAGGACAGCAAAGGCAATTCTTTCAGTGGAACGATTGCCGATCTGGTCGCCAAAGGGGTTGACTTTCGGGTCTGCAATAACACCCTGGTATCGAGAAAAATCGACAAGAACCAGGTGGTGATGGAAGCCAAGATCGTGCCCTCAGGTGTTGCTGAAGTAGCGCGCCTGCAATCACGAGAAGGCTATGTCTATCTGAAACCCTAAGCTGCGCAAGCCCAGGCCAAGCCGTCGCAAGACCGCTTGGCTTTTTCCCATATTGGCGGGTTGTCAGTGACGCTGATGGTGCAAGGCCATCAGCAGTCTTTAAATCCGGTTTACTCAAGAAGTCCGGATCTGTGCTTGACCTTGGACTGACTAGCATCTTCGATCAAGCTTGCAATGCTGGTCTTCAGTTCGACCGCCCAGGACCGACGTTCCTTGCCCGCGGCGGATTGAGGTTCTCCAAACCGAACAATGGCCACTACCCCTGGGTCGCGCACCGTGCGCCAAATTGAAGCCAGCAGGGTTTCTCCTCCTACATAACTTGGTGCCTTGCTGCGCGCGCCGCTTGGACGGTCCATGTAATGCAAGGCAACAGGTTGTACCGGGGCGTTGGCCGAAATGGCTGACTGCAGCAAGTTGGCATGAAATGGCAACAGCTGTTCCCCATCACCGGTGGTACCCTCAGGAAATACTGCCAGCACCTGGCCAGCCTTGAGGCTGTCGGCCATATGACGGACCACCCGCAAGGCATCTCGCCTGACAGAACGTTCAATGAAGAGCGTGCCCACCCCAGAAGCCAATTTGCCGATCAATGGCCAGCGCGCCACATCAGCCTTGGAAACAAAACGACAGTAGCGTGCGGCATGCAAGGCCGTTATGTCCAGCCAGGACAGGTGGTTGGCCACCAGCAGCAGCGGCCCTTGTACTTGCGCCGGACCTTGCACCACTAGTTCAATACCCAAACAGGCCAGCAGTCGGGCCGACCAATCCTGCACCCTCAACTCACGCTGTTCCTGGGACAGTCGGGGAAAGATCAGGGCAATGGTCAGCATTCCCCGTAGCAGATGCAGCAGCGCCAACAGCAAACGCCAGACGGCTCGCCAGGATGGTACCGGTCTGTTCTGCCTATTCGGCTGCCTGGAATGCGAGCTGACCATTGACGAAGGTATGACGCACTCGGCCAGGCAACTCATAACCCGCAAATGGGGTGTGCCGACCCTGACTGATCAGGGCCTGAGGCTGAACCGTCCATTCCGCCGCGGGATCGAAGACGCAAAGGTCTGCCACACCCCCCACCACCAACTGACCCGCGCTGGCGCGCAGGCTACCCAGAGAATCACCCAATACACGTGCTGGTTCACTGGTCACCACCGATAGCGCCCGCACCAGGCCAGCCCCACTCTCCTGCCCCCACTTGAGAGCCAGACTCAACAGGAGTTCCAGGCCGGTGGCACCGGGCTCACTTTCGGCAAAGGGGAGGTTCTTGGCGTCCTCATCCACCGGGCAGTGGTCTGAAACCAGCGCATCAATGGTGCCATCTTCCAGGGCCTCACGCAGCGCATCTCGGTCCTTCTGTTGGCGCAGAGGGGGCTGCAGCCGCATGCGGGTATCAAAATAGCCGATATCCAGGTCGGTGAGGTGCAAGGAATTGATACTGATATCACAGGTGACAGGCAGGCCCTCATCCTTGGCCCGACGCACCAGCTCAATACCGGCTGCGCTACTGATGCGGCACAGGTGCACCCGGGACTTGGTAACACGCATCAATTCAAAAATGGTGTGCATAGCAATTGTTTCTGCCGCCACCGGCACACCGGCAAGTCCCAGGCGGGTGGCCAGGGGACCGCTGGCGGCCACTCCACGACCCAGGTGATAGTCCTGCGGGCGCAGCCAGACCGACAACCCAAAAGTGCTGGCGTACTGCATGGCACGCTGCAAAACCTGGGTATTGACCAGCGGAATCTCAGCCTGGCTAAAACCAACACACCCCGACTCCGAGAGTTGCACCATCTCAGTGAGAACCTCGCCCTTGAGGCCGCGGGTCAATGCCCCCAGCGGCAACAGACGTGACTGGTGCAATTTTTCTGCGCGCTGCCTGAGCATTTCGACCAAGCCCGCTTCATCGAGCACCGGATCCGTATCGGGCATACAGACCAGGCTGGTGATCCCGCCCGCGACAGCGGCGGCCAGTTCAGACTCCAGCATGCCTTCATGTTCATGGCCGGGCTCGCGCAAGCGGGCGGCCAGGTCAACCAGACCGGGGGCAACCACACAGCCCTTGGCATCGATCGATCGATTCGGGGCAAAGTCCTTCGGTACCTGTCCGATAGCGACAATGCGCCCGGCCGCCACCGCCACATCTGCAATCTCATCAAAATTACGGGCCGGGTCAACGACTCGGCCACCTCTGATCAACAGTTTCATGCTTCGTTCCCCGCCACGATGCTCATCACCGCCATGCGCACTGCGATGCCGAAGGTCACTTGCGGCAGGATGACACTCTGGTTCCCATCGACCACCGCCGAATCAATTTCCACACCGCGGTTGATCGGACCGGGATGCATCACGATCGCGTCACCCTTGGCCAGCGCCAGCTTTTCCGGGGTCAAGCCGAAACTCTTGAAAAACTCCTGGCTCGATGGCAAGAGGGCGCCACTCATGCGCTCGTTTTGAAGGCGCAACATGATGATGACATCACAGCCCCGGATTCCTTCTTCCAGCGAGTGACAGACGCGCACCCCCATGGGCGCCATGTCACCTGGTACCAAGGTCTTGGGCCCGACCACCCGCACCTCAGCACAACCCAGCGTGGTCAGGGCGTGGATGTCGGAGCGTGCCACCCGCGAATGCAGGACATCACCGACGATGGCCACCGTCAGATTGGCAAAGTCTTTCTTGAAATGACGGATGGTGTACATGTCCAGCAGGCCCTGGGTCGGGTGCGCATGGCGCCCATCACCCGCATTGATCACATGCACATGAGGTGCCACATGTTGCGCTATCAGATAAGGTGCGCCAGACTCGCTGTGGCGCACCACAAACAGGTCAGCGGCCATGGCACTCAGGTTGGCAATGGTATCGAGCAGGGTCTCGCCCTTGGCCGTTGAAGAGCGCGAAATGTCCAAGTTGATGACATCGGCCGACAAGCGCTTAGCGGCAATTTCGAAGGTGGTTCGGGTTCGGGTGGAGTTTTCAAAGAACAGGTTGAAAACGCTTTTGCCGCGCAGCAGTGGGACCTTTTTCACTTCGCGGTCATTGACGCTGACAAAATTGCTGGCGGTGTCCAAAATCTGCAACAGGATGTCCTTGGGCAAGCCCTCGGTGGACAACAAATGAATCAACTCACCATTCTTGTTGAGCTGCGGATTGCGTTTGTAGAGCATCAGGCTTTCTCCACCTCAAAACTGAATGCACCCTGCGCACTGCGCGCCAGCGCCAGCAACTGCGATGGCGGCAAGGCCACGCGGGCTGCTGCAAAATCAGCCTGGATGGGTAACTCTCGCCCGCCCCGGTCCACCAACACCGCCAGCTGAACGCGTTCAGGTCGTCCGTAATCAAACAGCTCATTGAGCACCGCACGGATGGTCCGGCCGGTAAACAGAACATCATCGAGCAGAATGATGTGCGAGCCGCTCACCTCGAAAGGAAGCCGGGTCTGACCCCCGTCACTCAGGCCGCGCTGCGCGAAGTCATCACGATGCAGGGTTGAGGAGATCACACCCGGCTCACCGGGCAGTCCCAAATCCACCTGCAATCGTTCGGCCAGCCAGGCACCCCCGGAGGTTATTCCCACCAGATGGGCTGCCGGAATGGCCATGGCCTGCACACCCCTGAGCAACTCCTTGTAGAGCGCCTCGGCATCCAGGAACAGGGCGCCAGGCGGCTGGCCCGCTTTGCTCTTGCTGGTCATGGCAGATTCCTCAAAAATTGTTCCAGGATGATGCAGGCTGACGCTGCATCAGCATCACTGGCTCCGTTGGCAAGCGCTTCGGTGGTGCTGTAGCGCTCATCGACCTCATAAACCGGCAAGCCAAAACGCCCCCGTAACTGACGCGCAAACTTCTGGGCTCGGCGTGTGTTTTCATGGGCAGCGCCATCGGGATAAAAAGGCACGCCAACGACCAGCGCGTCGGGCTGCCAGGACTGCAGATAACTGGCAATCTCTTTGAAACGGCCATCCCCTTCAGCCTGAATGGTTCGCTGCGGCTGAGCCAGACGAGTGAGCCGGTTGCCAACCGCCACACCGGTTCGCTTGAGTCCGAAGTCAAACGCCAGAAAAGTGTTTTCGCCGATAGGGACCTCAGCCTGCACAAGCGCCAGGCTCATGCATGCCCCGCTTCGGGTTGCAACATCCATGTCTGCAGCCCCAGCAGGGCCAGTGCGCGGTCATAACGTTGCTCAATCGGAGTATCGAAGATCACCGCCTCATCAGCCGGCACAGTCAGCCAACTGTTTTCTCCCAGCTCGGATTCCAATTGCCCCTCGCCCCAGGCCGAGTAGCCCAGGGATACCAGAACCCGGCGCGGGCCGGCTCCCGAGGAGAGTGCTTCCAGGACATCGCGCGACGTTGTCATGGTCAGCCCTTCCGGAACCATGATGCTGGAGGAGTAAACCGGCTCCTTGGCTTCAGGATCAGGCGACTGAACCGGGTCATGCAGAACAAAACCACGGTCAGTTTGCACCGGCCCGCCCTGAAATACCGGCGCCTGGAGCAAATCCGCACGGCCGAGTCTGAGGTCGACCTTGTCGAAGAGTTTTTCCAGGTTGATGTCGCTTGGCTTGTTGATGACCAGGCCAAGCGCTCCCCGCTCGTTATGCTCACACACATAGACCACGCTTTTGGAAAAGTTTGCATCTTCCAGCCCGGGCATCGCAATCAGAAAATGATTCGTTAGGTTTATGGAGGCAGAATCATCGGACATGGCATCATTCTACCGGCGATCATGACAAAACCCTATGTTTCCGGTCTGGTCTGGTTCAGGCGCGACTTGCGCCTGAGCGACCAGCCTGCCCTGTGTGCCGCACTCAAGCAATGCGAGCAGGTGTACTGCCTGTTTGTGCTTGACCGCGCCATACTGGATCCCCTGCCCCGCACCGACAGACGGGTTGAGTTCATCCGCGAAGCCCTAGTTGAGCTTGACACCGGCCTGCGCCGACTGGCCGGTCATGAGCAAGCCGGGCTGATCGTTGCCCATGGGCCAAGCACCGAACTAGTACCGGAACTGGCGCGCGAGCTGGGCGTGCAGGCGGTTTTTGCCGCGCATGATTACGAGCCCCAGGCAATCGCTCGCGACCTCAGCGTTGCAAAGGCGCTGGCCGCTGACGGGCGAGCCATGCATACCTGCAAGGACCATGTGGTATTTGAAAAAAGAGAGATCCTGACCCAGAGTGGCAAGCCTTATACCGTCTTCACCCCTTACAAAAGAGCCTGGCTCGCCCGCGTGGATGAAGCTCTGCTGAGAGAACACGATCCCAAACCCCACGCCAAGGCCTTGGCCCCACGCCCCAAAGGTTGGCAAATGGAAGTCCCCAGCCTGCAACAAATTGGCTTTGAACCCACCAATCTTTCCCAGCTGAAAATTCCTACCGGGGAGCGTGGTGCGCGCAAACTGGTGGCTGATTTTTTTGAGCGCATGGATGAGTACCATGAGCGGCGCGACTATCCCGCTCATAAAGGGCCAAGTTATCTGAGCGTTCACCTGCGCTTTGGCACGGTCTCGATTCGACGCCTGGCTACCTTGGCCATGCAGCGCATGGCCGCTGGCAGCCGTGGCGCAGAGACCTGGCTGGGAGAGTTGATCTGGCGGGAGTTCTATTTTCAGCTGCTGGCCAATTTCCCCCATGTCGCTACCGGAAGCTTTCGCCCGGAATACGATGCCATTGGCTGGGAACAAGGCCCAGCTGCTCGGGCAAATTTCCAGGCCTGGTGCGACGGAAAAACCGGTTACCCCCTGGTGGATGCCGCCATGCTCCAGCTCAATCAGACCGGTTACATGCACAACCGCCTGCGCATGGTCAGCGCCAGTTTTCTGGTCAAGGACCTGGGCATCGACTGGCGCTGGGGCGAGCGGTACTTCGCCGAAAAACTCAACGACTTTGACCTGTCAGCCAACAACGGCGGCTGGCAATGGGTGGCCTCATCGGGCTGTGATGCCCAGCCCTGGTTTCGCATCTTCAATCCAATCAGTCAGAGCGAAAAATTTGACCCGGAGGGCCGGTTCATCGTCCGCTACCTGCCGCAGTTGGCCAAACTCCCGGCAAAAGCCCTGCATGCCCCCTGGCTGGCAGCCCCGGCCTTGCTGGCCATGGCGGGTGTGCAGCTTGGTCAGAATTACCCCGCACCCGTGATCGATCATGCCACGGCAAGGGAGCAAACCCTAGCGCGTTACGCCGTGGTACGGACCAAATCCTGAAGTGACACCAGTAGGTCTGGATGGGGCTTGGGATCCAGGCCGGCTGCGTGTTGATGCAGCAACATTCGCAGGTGCTGACCAGCCGCTGCCAACACCTTAGTCTGCTCTGGGCTGGCAGAACGCCCACCCCACTGCAACCCAAGCGCGAGTTGAGTCGAAAAAGCTGACAGCTCATTGAGGCCAACGGCTTCGGTATACAAAGCCAAGGACCAGGCCAGGCTGGCCGCCTCGATCGCAGCCTCAAACATGGGGGCCTCGGTCCAGATGGCCAGCAAGGACTCCAATTCCCGGGAATGGAGGTCTGCCTTGCTTAAATTCTCGATCTCACTGATTGCCATGACAGACCAAGATCGCTGTAGCGCACCCCACAAGGGTAGCCCGGTTGGATTAGGCGCAAGCCTCTCACAATGACGCAATAAACCAAGCCCGAGGTTCTGGTCCGGGCCTGCCACCCCCGCAAACAACCCCCTGCATTGCAAAAGAATCTGCAGGACTAGGCGTTTTTCAGAGGTGCTCTTTGAGGCACCCCGGTGATCCAACAACTCAAAAAAAGCAGCCGCTATTTTGTAAAAAGCGCGCCAGCTCAAATCAGCCTGCAGCCTAGACAGGCCCAGACTCAAATCATGCAAGACCTGGGCACTTGCGCAATCCTGATGCCTGACCCAGTCCAGAACGGCCTGATCCCATTCCTCAATCGATGTCGCTTGCCCGCCATGCGTCAGGATCTGCCGCGGCAATGGGAGGTCAGCTTTGCGCCAGTCCAGCGTTTGATCCAGGCTCAAATTTGAACCATCTCAAAATCCTCCTTGCGAGCCCCACATTCAGGGCAGGTCCAGTTCATGGGCACATCGCTCCAGGCGGTTCCGGGCGCGATGCCATGCTCGGGGTCGCCGCTTGCCTCATCGTATATCCAGCCACATATGAGGCACATCCAGGTTTTGTTATCGCTCACGTTGTACTGACCTTCGCTTGGAATAGAATGAATTGAATGGACTGATTGTATCGAGGCTGACACCCGACTCGGCCAAAGCTCTTAAGCACCGCCTGAGTGGAAAACAGCAAATCCCCCGCCTGACCGCAAGCCTCTTTGATGGATACCTCTGAACCCGACACAAACGATGAAGCACCGGCCCATCCGGCCTGTGTGCTGGTCTTCAATGCCAACGATCCCAGCGGCGCTGGAGGCATGGCTGCCGACATTACAGCCATTGCATCGGTGGGCGCGCATGCGCTACCGGTGGTGACGGGCATCTACACCCGGGACACGGCGAGCATTTTCGAACACTTTGCGCTGGACGAGGAGGTGGTGGCAGAGCAGGCCCGCACCTTGCTAGAAGATGTGGGCGTCACGGTCATCAAGGTGGGCTTTGCCGGCACCCCGGAAAATCTGAGCGCCATCGCAGAAATTGCGACCGACTATGCCGATGTCCCCCTGATTGCCTATATGCCTGATCTGTCCTGGTGGGATGAGGTGCAGATCGACCTGTATCAGGATGCCTTTCGGGAACTGATCCTGCCGCAGGCCAGCATACTGCAAGGCAATCACAGCACGCTATGGCGTTGGCTGTTGCCCGACTGGAGTGCAGAAAAGCCTCCCACCGCACGTGACCTGGCCCGCGCCGCCTCTGAGTTTGGGGTGCCCTATACCCTGGTCACCGGCGTGCCCGCTCCCGACCAGCACATTGAAAATCTCCTGGCCACACCACAGGCCACCCAGCGTAGCGAAAAGTTCGAGCGCTTTGACGCCGTCTTTACGGGCACCGGTGACACCCTGTCGGCAGCGCTGGCGGCACTGTTGGCCAGCGGTTGCGAACTGAACGACGCGTTCACCGAGGCCCTGGGCTATCTGGACCGCTGCCTGGATAACGGCTTTCGGCCCGGCATGGGCCATGTGCTGCCGGACCGCCTATTCTGGGCACAGCCGGTGGCCGACTCGCAGACCGATGAGCAGGCACTGGGCGGCACCGACAATTCATTTGAGTTTCCTCCCCATGACACAAAGCACTGATCGCAATGAAGCCCTGTTTGAACGGGCCAAACACATCATCCCCGGAGGCGTGAACTCACCGGTCCGGGCATTTCGGGCGGTCGGTGGAACACCGCGCTTTGTACAGCGTGCACAGGGCGCCTATTTCTGGGACGCCAATGGACGTAAATACATCGATTACATCGGCTCATGGGGGCCGATGATTCTGGGTCACGGTCACCCCACCGTTGTGCAGGCTGTGCAAGAGGCGGTTACCCAGGGCTTCTCGTTTGGCGCACCCACCGAGCGCGAAGTGGAATTGGCCGAAGAGATCCTGAAGTTCGTACCCTCCATGGAAATGGTGCGGCTGGTCAGCTCGGGCACCGAGGCCGGCATGAGCGCGATCCGGCTGGCACGCGGCGCCACCGGGCGCAGCAAGATCATCAAATTTGAAGGTTGCTATCACGGCCACGCGGATGCCCTGCTGGTGAAAGCAGGGTCAGGCCTGGCCACCTTTGGCAACCCCACCAGCGCCGGCGTGCCCCCCGAAGTGGTGCAACACACCTTGGTGCTGGAGTACAACAATGTCGCGCAGCTTGAAGAGGCTTTTGCCTTACATGGCAAAGAACTTGCCGGGCTCATGATCGAGCCGATTGCGGGCAACATGAACTTTGTGCGTGCGACGGTGCCTTTCATGCGGCGTTGTCGCGAACTCTGTAGCGAGTATGGTGCGCTGCTGGTGTTTGATGAGGTGATGACAGGTTTTCGGGTGGCGCTTGGCAGCGCCCAAAGTCTTTACGCCCGACAAATACCGGGTTTTGCGCCTGATCTGACCGTTCTTGGCAAGGTGATTGGCGGCGGCATGCCGCTGGCTGCCTTTGGCGGCCCGCGCCGCATCATGGAGCAGATGTCTCCGGTGGGGCCGGTCTATCAGGCCGGCACCCTGTCAGGCAATCCGGTGGCCACCGCGTGCGGGCTGGCCACGCTGCGAGAAATTTCCAAACCCGGGTTCTTTGAGGCCTTGTCTGCCAAAACACAGAGCCTGGTCACTGGCTTGAAAAAGGTGGCGGCCGCTGAAGGCGTGGCCCTGAGTGCTGACAGCGAGGGGGGCATGTTTGGCTTCTTTTTGTTGGGCCAGTTGCCGCAGAACTATGCCCAGGTGATGAAGACCGAGGGGGCAAGATTCAACCAGTTGTTCCATGGCTTGTTGGAGCGCGGCATCTATATTGCCCCGGCTTTGTATGAAGCAGGATTCGTCAGCGCTGCCCATAGTGAAGAAGACATTGAAAATACCGTGGTCAAGGCGCAGCAGGTTTTCAAACTACTGCGCACCTGAACCAGCCAAGAATCTGAACCACCCAAGCCCCTGATCAGTGGCGGAAGTGCCGTACCCCGGTGAACACCATCGCCACGTTGTGCTCATCGGCCGCTGCGATCACTTCCTGATCGCGCATTGACCCACCCGGCTGGATGATGCAGTTGGCGCCAGCCGCCACCACCACATCCAAGCCATCGCGAAAAGGGAAAAAGGCATCGCTGGCAACCACGGTGTCTTTCAACGACAGCTTGGCGTGCTCAGCCTTGATGCTGGCGATGCGAGCCGAGTCAAGCCGGCTCATCTGACCGGCTCCCACCCCCATGGTCATGCCATCCTTGCAAAAGACAATGGCATTGCTTTTGACAAACTTGGCCACTTGCCAGGCGAACAGAAGGTCTTGCAGTTGCTCGGGCGTGGGTTGCTTTTTCGTCACCACTTTCAGGTCGGCCAGCTTGAGCTCATGGTTGTCGGCGCTCTGGATCAGCAGACCCGAACCGACGCGCTTGATGTCGGTGGCATTGCGCGTGGCGGCGATGTCCTTGGGCAACGCGATCTTCAGAATGCGCACATTGACCTTGGACTTGAACAGTTCCAGCGCCTCGGGCGTGAAGTCCGGCGCCATCAGCACCTCGACGAACTGCTTGCTCACGGCCTGCGCGGCCACGCCGTCCACCGTGCGGTTGAAGGCGATGATGCCGCCGAAGGCCGAGGTGGGGTCAGTCTGGAAGGCCTTGGAATAAGCCTCCAGCGCGTCCTTACCCACTGCCACGCCGCAGGGGTTGGCGTGCTTGATGATCACGCAGGCCGGCGCGTCAAAAGACTTGACGCATTCCCAGCCGGCGTCAGCATCGGCGATATTGTTGTAGCTCAGCTCCTTGCCCTGTAGCTGCACGCCTGTCACCAGCGAACCAGGCGCGGGGTTGAGGTCGCGGAAGTAGGCGGCGGCCTGGTGTGGGTTCTCGCCGTAGCGCAGATCCTGCAGCTTGACGAACTGGCTGTTGGCCTGGGCCGGGAATTGCTGGCGCACCGGTGCGGCGCTGCTGCTGGCCTCGAAGTCGATGGACGACAGGTAATCGCTGATAGCGCCGTCATATTGGCTGATCCGGTTGAAAGCTGCCACCGACAGCGCAAAACGCAGCTTGTCGGACAGCTTGCCGCTTTGCCTCAGTTCGGCAAGCACCGCCGGGTACTGCGAAGCATCGGTCAGCACACCGACATCCTGCCAGTTCTTGGCCGCACTACGCACCATGGCCGGTCCACCAATGTCTATATTCTCGATCGCTTCAGCCAGCGTACACCCTGGTTTGGCGACAGTGGCTTCGAACGGGTAGAGGTTCACCACCAGCAGGTCAATGGTCTCAATGCCATGCGCCTTGAGTGCAGCCATATGCTCGGGCCGATCGCGACGGGCCAGCAAGCCCCCATGAACCTTGGGATGCAGGGTCTTGACACGGCCGTCAAGCATCTCGGGAAATGCGGTCAGCTCTGCCACCTCGGTCACCGGCAGTCCCTGGTCAGCCAGCAGTTTGGCGGTGCCACCGGTTGAAACCAGCTTGATGCCCAGCGCATGCAGGGATTGTGCAAATTCGACAATGCCGGTCTTGTCAGAGACGGAGAGGAGTGCGTTCATGTTCTTCCAAAAGATTAAGGGCCGTGCTGCAGATCAGTCCTGCCCAGTCATTTGCTCAATTTGTGCTCGACCAGTTTCTTGCGCAGGGTGTTTCGGTTCAGGCCCAGCCAAAGCGCAGCACGTGACTGGTTTTGCCCCGCCTGCTCCATGACCACTTCCAGCAGCGGTTTCTCCACAATACGCACCAGCATGTCGTAAACGCCATCGGGTTCGGTTCCGCGCAAATCTTTGAAGTACTCAAGCAGGCTGACCCGCACGACTTCCTCAATTTGTTTTTTGCTCATGCAATCGTCTCCAGGATTTTGGAATGTTCGCAGTGCCGTGTGGACAGGCCCGGCATACGGTCCCTGCGAAGGCTTAATTGATCAAAAAAATCAGAGACCGCCTGAAGCTGCGCGGCGGCGTCATCGAGCTGGTTCATGGCAGCACGGAACTCTGCAGCGCCCTCAAGGGTCTTGACATACCAACCTATGTGCTTGCGCGCACTGCGTACGCCTGTATCTGGGCCATACAGGTCATAGTGGTCCTGCAGATGTTCCAGCAACAAACGCTTGACCTCAACCACCAAAGGTGGCGCCAGATGCTCACCCGTGGCAAGAAAATGGTTGATTTCGCGGAAGATCCAGGGTCGGCCCTGGGCAGCGCGACCAATCATCAGGGCGTCAGCGCCCGTTGCCCGCAAGACCGCTTTGGCTTTTTCGGGTGAATCGATATCGCCGTTGGCCACGACCGGAATACGAAGCGCCGCCTTGACTTCTGCCAGGGTGGCGTATTCTGCCGACCCGCCGTAGCCCTGCTCACGGGTTCGGCCATGCACAGTCACCATCTGCACGCCAGCACGCTCGGCCTCACGCGCCAGGGAGACAGCATTCTTGTGCGACTGGCTCCAGCCGGTTCGCATTTTCAGCGTTACGGGTACCTGCCGCGGCTCACAGACAGCCACCACCGCCTCAATAATACGCAGAGCCAAGGGCTCGTTTTGCATCAGGGCCGAGCCAGCCCATTTGTTGCAGACCTTCTTGGCCGGGCATCCCATATTGATGTCAATGATCTGCGCACCCCGGTCAATGTTGTAGGCGGCCGCCTCGGCCATCATCGGCGCATCGGTACCGGCAATTTGCACTGCAATCGGGCCAGGTTCGCCCGCATGGTTGGCACGGCGGGAAGTCTTCAGGCTGTTCCACAGATCCTTGCGCGAGGTCACCATCTCGCTGACGGCATAACCGGCGCCCCATGATTTGCAGAGTCGCCGAAAGGGCCTATCAGTCACCCCGGCCATGGGCGCGACAAACAAGGCATTGGGCAATTGGTAGGGTCCGATATTCATGAACGAAGGAATTCCGACAGGTCAACGGCACAAAAAACCTGCGGCTCTTTGAAACAAAGAGTGAAGTTAACGGGATGGAACCCGATTTTAACTGCTCAAAATTTCAGCAAATGAAACCGTTTCAGGCTCTTCAAATGGCTTGCCTATACTGAGCCCCCTATGGAAGCGTGGATTCATCAGCTGTTGGCCGAATTGGCCCTTCCCAAATTTGGCCTGAGCACACTGTTCATTGTTTCGTTTATCTCGGCCACCCTGCTGCCGATGGGCTCAGAGCCGGCCTTGTTTGGCCTGATCAAGCTCAACCCGGACCTGTTCTGGGCTGGGGTCTGGGTTGCCACCGCAGGCAACACGCTGGGAGGCGCACTCAGCTGGGCCATGGGCCTGGGTTCGCACCAGCTGGTGGCCAAAGTGCGCCATTACCCGGTACATGTGCGGGCACTGGACTGGCTGAAGCGCATCGGGCCCAAGGCCTGCCTGCTGAGCTGGTTGCCGGTGATTGGCGATCCGCTGTGTGCCGTGGCAGGCTGGCTGAAACTGCCGTTCTGGCCTTGCCTGATCTATATGGCCGTCGGGAAATTTCTGCGCTATGTAGTGATGACGACGGTGTTGCTGCAGATATTTCCAGGCGGTTTGAAGTTCTGAGTCCAACGGCAACGTGTGACTCAAAAACCAGTGCCACAGGTTCACTAGTTTGCCTATCGGCGTCGCTCGTTTTGCCATCGAAAACAAAACCGATATCCCTGCGATCTTTACCGCGGCAATGCAAAGCACGTCCGGGGTCGCGAGCGGGTCCACCACAATGGCTGACTTTTATCTGCCAGCACTCTAGCCAGGTTAAGGCTGAGTTTGGCCAGATACAGGACACTGCATAGCCTGGCGCAATCTGATTGATGTATATACTGAACTGAAAGTATGCTGATTGGAGCATAACTCACTGAAAAATTTCAAAGATGTTGCCCCCGCCTAAACCCGACAATGACTCTGAGCGGATTAACGCGCTTCTGGCACTTGGATTGTTAGACAACCAGATCCAAGAGCGATTTGACCGCCTGACGCGCATTGCTCAACGTTATTTTGGTGTCCCAATTTCACTGCTTACCTTGATTGATGAAGACAGGCAATGGTTCAAATCGAATCAAGGGCTCAACGTCAACTCGACTTCGCGGGATATTTCTTTCTGTGGTCACACTATTCTTCAAGATGAAGTGTTTGTCATCGAAGACAGTTTGAAGGATGGGCGATTTTTCGATAACCCGCTGGTTACCGGATATCCGCATATTCGCTTTTACGCAGGTGCCCCGGTTCATGCGTCCGGTGGCCATCGGATTGGCGCAATGTGCATCATCAGTGACCAGCCACGCGCATTTTCGTCTGAGGATGCGAGCATGCTGCGCGACTTGGCAGATTGCATTGAACAACAGTTAAGCCAGGTCAATCTAATTAGAACCACCTCGGAAGTGGCTCAGTATGCACTTGAGGCCAAGTACCATGACGTGTGGCAAAACAGCCTGGATGCGCATACCCTGAGCTTTGGGCCGGACTGGAAACTTCAGGACTGCAATCCCGCCATGTTGGCCCTGGTGGGCGCGCAGAGTCTGGAGCAGTTGCAATCCCTGACCTTCGAGCAGCTGCTCCCAGAGCGTCAGCCGGACGGCGAGCTCTCAATGGACAAGGTCAAACGTGTCTTCAAGCAGGTCCTGGGATCTGGCTCAGTCCGTGAAGAAACACGGCTCAAGCGTCTGGACGGCACCGTGGTTGACTGTGACTTCGTCTTGCACCGCTTGGTCGTGGGTGACAAAGTCTGCTTGCAATCCACCTTCCGCGACATCACCTCGCGCAAGTTGGCGGAGGCGGCGCTGCAAGAGCAGCAGGCAGAAAACCGCAAACTCGCCGAAATGGTGGCCCGGGCCGACAACGCCATCGTGCTGACCGATGCTGCAGGGCGAATCGAGTGGGTCACCGAAGGTTTCACCCGCATGACTGGCTTTGTCCTGAACGAGGTGCTTGGCCGCAAACCCGGAAGTTTTCTCCAAGGACCGCTCACCGATCGGCAAACCGTGGCCCATATGGCGCAGCACATCCAAAACCGCCAACCCTTTGATGTCGAGATCATCAACTACACCAAGAATGGTGAGCACGCCTGGCTGTCCATCGCCTGCAGCCCCCTGTTGAACGCCATCGGGCAACTCACCGGCTTCATGGCCATTCAGACCGACATCACCGCGCGCAAGGCGGCCGAGGAATTGGTGCGGCTGCAGACCGATCGGCTCATCCAGGCCACCGAGGCAGCGAGCATGGGCATCTGGGACTTCGATATCGTGCACAACCGCCTGACCTGGGACGCCCGGATGTATGCGCTCTACGGCATCCGCCGCGAGGACTTTTCCGGCGCGTATGACGCGTGGCAACAGGGCCTGCACCCCGAGGACAGAGCCGCGACCGAGGCGGCCTCCGCGGCGGCGCTGCGCGAAGGGCACAAGTATCAGTCGGAGTTTCGGGTCTGCTGGCCGGATGGCACGGTGCGTTACATCAAGAACGACGCCACAGTGCTGCGCTCAGCGTCGGGCGAGCCCGTGCGGATGGTCGGGACCAATTACGACATCACCGAGCGCAAGCTGCTCGAGCAACGCGTGGCCCAGCGCACCGCGGAGCTGGAGCGGGCCAACCGCGCCAAGAGCGAATTTTTGGCCACCATGTCGCACGAACTGCGCACCCC